>Ga0335069_10007866_pt1 | contig 15322 bp, 14 predicted proteins | sample Lox_Sample_11_FD_206714 | JGI IMG/M metagenome (GOLD analysis project Ga0335069, IMG submission 206714) | Soil microbial communities from Loxahatchee National Wildlife Refuge, Florida, United States - Lox_Sample_1.1 | ecosystem: Environmental > Terrestrial > Soil > Wetlands | place: USA... | reverse complement strand
CCCCAACTTTTGCGGGGATGCAACTTGTTTCCAGAGAGAAAGTCGTCAATAGAACGAGCAAAACCATGATGCGAGGAGGTAGAATTAGCATGATGAGACTCCTTGATTCTTTCGACAATTCAATTCTTGTAAGAATGGAGGAAGGTCAGCGAGCCCGTGGAGAATACGGTCAACCCGATAGGGACTGAAGTGTTCCAGAGGAGTGACTCCCGACAAGACAACCGCGAACCTGACCCCGGCACGTGAGGCAGTCTGAGCGTCCACGACACTGTCGCCGACATAGAGAGAGTCTTCCAGCCGGTTTCCCAATCGCTTGATGGCGGTGAGGAGGCCTTCAGGATTCGGTTTGTGAACACTCACGTCCTCACTGCCGACAATGATGTCGACCCATTGCAGAAGGCCTTCGCGGCCCAAAATCGACTCAATTCGATGGCGGAATTTAGTAGACACGATCCCTGTCGAATACCCTTGACCCTTGATCATTCTGAGGGTCTCCGGAACTCCCTTCAGAACAACGGTCCTGTTAACCATGACTTCATCCGCGCGCTGGATGAAGAATCGCGAAAACTCGTCAGACAGTCCAGCATACTGCCTCCCGGCCAACTCGGCCAGTGTGGCCGGCAGGGAAAGCCCGATAGTGGAACGAATTTTCTCCGGTGTCGCCTGAGGCAGTGCCAATTGGATTAGGGCATAGTTCACACTCTCAATGACCCCTTGAGAAGAATCAGCCAGAGTGTAGTCAAAGTCAAAGATGATATTTCTGACAGACGAGACCATTGGAAGGACTCAACCAACTCCATTCGAGTGAGGTCATTTACAATATCTAGCCAAGGGTTGCTTGCCCAGGGCAAATTGGCCAGTAGAATACCAGTTTTCAGGGGACCCCGTAGTTGAATACAGATGAATGCTTCGGACCAGAAACCGGCAATTAAATGAAGCTCCAATGTCTTGGATGGCTCTTAGCTTCGCATCCTTATTAAGGTCGGCATAAACCAGGCTAAGATGCGGCATGAACTTCAATTGCTCATCAGCCCCGAAGGTTTCCACAGCCCTCTCGTATGCCTCGAGCAGGCTTCGGGATCGGGCTACCCGAATGAACAAACACCTGAAATATTCATTGAGATAACCCACTTCCTCCAATTGGATCACCACCGGTGTCAATCGAGAGGCCAGGATTGAGGCATTAGATCTAAGCTCTAACTCTGTTCCTTCCAGTCGGCCGAGCAGGGTCACATGAGGCTCAAATGCAGGACTGGCGAAGCGTTTACTAAGGTCCAGGATATGCCGCTTCAAACGCCGATTCTTGTCCTTCGGAGGCATCAACCACAGAGAAAATTTACTCTTCATTGTGGGGCACCTCTTCGAGAGGTGGACTCTCCTTTTGAATGGGTGCCACAAGAACCTTATCCACTCGATGGCCATCCATATCGACAACTTCAAAGCGCAGACCTCCCCATTCGAGGTGGTCAGCGGAGGTGGGAATCCGTCCCAGCCTCATCATCACAAAACCGGCCAGGGTGTGAAAATAACCCTGCTGTTCTCCCGGTAGGCTAGGGATCTGCAACAGGTTCTTCAATTCCTCCACGGACAGCATCCCGTCTAAAAGCCACGATCCGTCTTCCCGTTGGATCACAGCCGGTTCGGTCCGCGACACAATCGAAGGGATGTCTCCCACAATCGCCTCCAAGACATCGGTCAGCGTGACGACACCTTGGACTCCCCCGTGCTCGTCCACGACGATGGCCGTATGAGTCCCTGACTGCTTAAAGGACTCCAGGAGGTTTAGGGCTGCCGTGTTTTCGGGGACGACAAGTGGCTGCTGCAGAATCGATCGTAGCTCGAATGATTCGCCTGCGAGGCACCTTACCAGCAGGTCTTTGGCATGCACAACTCCCAACAGATTGTCCAAGCGATCCTCGGCAACGAGAAGCCAGGTGTGAACACTCTCCCTGATTTTTCTTTGGACCTCCTCGGGCGGAGCCTTAACATCTAGCCACACAATGGCAGGTCGGGGTGTCATGAGCGATGCCGCACGGCGCTCGCCCAATCGAAACACTCTTTGGACCATATCACGTTCCACTCGTTCGAAAGTGCCAGCTTCGGTGCCTTGATCAATCAGGACTTTTACTTCTTCCACAGTCACTGGGGCCTCGAGCTTGCTACGAAGCCCGAGGAGGCCCAGGACCCCATCCACTACGAACACCAGGAAACCCACAATGGGCCCGCCAATTCTGGAAAGTAGAATCATTGGAGCTGCTACCACAGAGGCGATCCTCTCCGGGTTATACAAGGCCAGCCTCTTAGGTATCAGTTCTCCAAAAATCAGGGACAACAACGTAATTGCGACTACCACCAAACCCAAAGCAACAGTTTCTCGATAGGGTGCAAGGTACGGAAGACCTTCCAAGTGGGGAGCAATCGTCCGGGCGACTGTCGTACCTCCGAAAGCTCCGGCTAGAACCCCAACCAAAGTAATCCCGAGTTGAACCGTGGACAAAAATCGACTTGGGGCATTGGCAAGATCCAAAGCTGCCTGCGCCCCTTTGTCACCTTCATTAGCAGCGTTCTGCAGACGCGCTTTGCGAACCGAGACGATAGCGATTTCGGACATGGCGAACAATCCGTTGGCAGCCATTAACATGATTATGATCAGAAGTTCTCCACTGATTAGATTCATATCGGTTGTCCAGTCCAATCAAGGGGATTTGGGTTTGGAAGGCCGATCTTGCTTCCCGGATCCCTTCTTTCCATTATCCAGGCATCCTCGGTCGGATCCCGGTAATAATTCTTCCGCTTGGAAACGACCTGAAATCCATTGGCTTTGTAGAACTCGATGGCGCGCATGTTGGATGTTCGCACCTCCAGAAACATCTTGGGAACGCCTTTTTGACGGGCGATTTCAAGGCAGCTTCGCAATAATCGATAGCCGACTTTCTTGGAAAGGTAGGCCGGATGGACAATCAGATTGCACAGCTCACAGAAATCGATCAGTATCGCCAATACTGCCAACCCGGCCAAAATGGGCCTGCTCAGATCACTTTCCCGATCGAGATTCTCTGCCACGAAGCAAGCATAAATCCCGGGATCCTGCAGGACTCGCTGGTACCCCCCTTCTCCCCACTTGCTCAGGAAGCTCCAGCTGTTCTCGATGGAAACGACCTCGGGAATATCTGAGACTTGCATGGCCCGAACTATGACGTTCATCTTTCCTTCCAATTCAATTCCGCGTCAGATTTTCGAATGTAAAACGCCTGCAGATCCGCAGCAGACTGGAACTGCCGCTCTCGGGCCCTATGGTAGGCCAAACGGCCGAGTGGCCGCCCAAGGAAGGAGTCTGATTGTGCCACTCGCCAGCGGGGATGAAGCGGAGTTTGGATCAAGGGACTATATTGAAAGGCCCCATCCCCTGCGAACAATGCCTCCTCTACCGCTATTCGAGAGAGAATTTGATCCGGCTTGCTTACGGTCCCCGGCATCGTCTGAGTCAGAGACTGGGCGGTTCTTTCAAAGACACATGCGTAAACTTCTCCGCGGCGGGCATCGAGAAAAGGGACAATGATTCCCCGGTGTTTATGTAGCTTTTCCGCCCACGCATCGAAGGCAGTGACAGGGATCACTGGCTTACCTGTGCTTTCGGCTAAAGCCTTCACCACAGAAAGTCCGATTCGCAGCCCGGTAAATGAACCTGGACCGTTAATGACCGCAAACCCATCGAGTTCTCTTAACTCTAATCCTGTGTTCTTGAACAGATAGTCGATGCCGGGAAGTAGCCGGGCAGAATAAGTTTGTGTGGAATCGATATTGAGTTCAGCCAGGATTTGCTCGTCTTGGCTAAGCAGAATGCTGCCTGCCCTGGTAGATGTGTCTATGCTCAGAAACCGCAAGTTACAGACTCCCTACCCGCTATCCCGGCCCAGCCGGACCTCCGTCAAAAGCCAGATGGGATGCGGGATTCATTGACATGCACGAGGGGGGGATTATATACTGCCTGAACCTGGGCAACAACGAAATTCGCGTCTGCAGGCAGATGGTGATTTTAGTGAGAACGCGAGGAAACATGGAACCCTCCACCCCGATGATGACTCAATATCATCAAGTTAAAAAGGAATATCCCCAGGCTCTGGTTTTCTTCAGGTTGGGCGATTTCTATGAAATGTTTTTCGACGATGCAGTGGTGGCATCCCGTGAACTTGAGATCACACTGACGTCAAGGAATAAAGAGAAAGGTGTCTCGATCCCCATGTGTGGGGTTCCCTATCATGCAGCGGATCAGTATATCGCCAAGTTGATTCGCAAGGGATACCGAGTTGCGGTTTGCGACCAGATGGAGAATCCTGCGCTGGCTAAGAGATTGGTTCGACGTGAGGTTACTCGAGTTGTTACTCCGGGAACCGTTGCCGATGGTAGCCTTCTCAACTCTGGAGAAAACAACTATCTTTGTTCAATCTGGCCAGATCGAACTGGCATTGGACTTGCGGCGGTGGACCTTTCCACGGGTGATTTCCGAGTTACGGAAATACCAGGCGAATACTCTTGGCAACTTCTCGAGGCCGAGTTGGAACGTCTCCATGTCAAGGAGACTCTTCACCCCGCAAGTCTAAAAGCCCAGGGACCCTCGTGGAGTGCCCTTGATTCCTTGGTCAAGACCTCCGTGGAGGATTGGACCTTTTCTACAGACTACGCCCAGCGCCTTCTGACTGAGCATTTCGGCGTGATGACCCTGGACGGTTTTGGCTGTGAAGGGAAGAATCTGGCTATTGCTGCCGCCGGAGCCGCTCTGCATTACCTGAAAGAAACCCAGAAGGCTTCCCTCAGCCATATCGATCGCCTGCAATTCTATGATTTGGGCGGAGCCATGGTCCTGGACCAGTCGACGGTTCGAAACCTCGAACTAGTCGAGTCGCTTTTTGATGGTTCCCGCCAGGCCACGCTGATCGGAGTCCTGGACAGAACTTCGACCGGCATGGGGGCACGCTTCTTGAGGAACTGGTTGTTACGACCTGAGCTGGATCTCGCGGAAATCAATCTCCGTTTAGATGCCGTTGCTGAACTGAAAGAGAATCTGATTCAAAGAGAGGAAATCAAGAGTTGTTTTGGCCGAGTCTACGATATCGAGCGGCTGCTTTCCAAGGTAACGCTCTCTACAGCCAATGCCCGGGACCTGAACTCCCTGAAGTTGTCCCTAGAGCAGATCCCATTCATTAAGTCTGGGCTAGCTCCTTTTAATTCCACTCGGCTGCGGTGTCTCGATGAGGATTGCGATCCCCTGGAGGATATTGCCCAGCTGATTGGACGGACCCTACGGGATGATCCCCCCATCCTTTTAACTGATGGGGGGTTGATTCGAGAGGGTGTCGATGCAGAACTGGACGAACTCCGGCAGATCAGTTCTACTGGCAAACAAGTGATCGCCGAGATCGAATCCAGGGAACGGACGCGAACAGGGATCAATAACCTCAAAGTGAAATTCAACAATATATTTGGATATTACCTTGAGGTTACCAAGTCTAATTTGGCGTTAGTGCCCCCGGAGTACGAAAGGAAGCAGACCCTCGTGGGGGCGGAGCGTTTCACCACACCGGAACTCAAAGAGTATGAGCGGAAGGTACTGGGTGCCGAGGAGCGAGTCGTCGAAATAGAATACAACTTGTTTGGCGAACTGCGCACCGCAGTTGGGAAAGAGGCTCGGCGAATCCGTCGAACTGCGACAGCGATTTCTCAAATAGATTGCCTCCTGGCCCTGGCCGAGGTCGCTCACAGCCAGAATTATGTTCGGCCTCAACTCCAGCCCGAAGGAGAAATGATGATCAAATCCGGACGGCATCCGGTCATCGAGCAACTTAGCGAGCAGTTGCCTACAGGCAAGTTCATTCCGAACGACCTGTACATGAACGACTCCACCGACCAGGTGTTGATCATCACCGGGCCGAACATGGGAGGTAAATCGACTTATTTGCGCCAGACTGCACTATTCTCGATTCTCGCCCAGATCGGTTCATTTGTGCCGGCTGAAATGGTTCAGCTGCCCATCGTTGACCGGATCTTTACTCGAATCGGAGCCAGTGACAACCTTGCCCGTGGGAGATCCACTTTTATGGTGGAGATGACTGAAACCGCCGTGATCCTCAATACGGCAACTTCGCACAGCCTGGTTATCCTGGACGAAATCGGCCGGGGAACAGCCACCTTTGACGGCCTTTCGATTGCTTGGGCCGTCATTGAGTTTCTACATTCCCACACTAAAGCCAAAACTCTGTTCGCCACGCATTACCATGAGTTGACCGAACTGGCCGAAATTTTCCCTGGCGTCAAGAACTGTCACGTATCGGTTCGAGAATCGGGTCATGAGATTATTTTCCTTCGGCGTGTCGAGCCGGGAAGCGCAGACAAGAGTTACGGCATTGAAGTGGCCAAACTGGCTGGCTTGCCTCCTCTAGTTCTAGACCGAGCTCGAGAGATTCTCCGCAAGCACGAGGAGGGTGAGCATGAAATCAGTGATCATTTGACACGGCACTACAAGCGGAGAAAGACCGCCCCCTCAGCGCAGCTGAACCTGTTCATGATTACTGACCACGAAGTCTTGGAGGAACTCCGCCAGCTGGACCCCGATTCGCTGACTCCCCTCCAGGCGCTGGCCAAACTGCATGAATTCAAGAAGCAACTTTAAAGAGGAATCGATGAAAGAATGCAGGCTGGCTGTTGGTTTGATGTCGGGAACGTCCCTGGACGGCATTGATGCGGCCTTGGTAGAGATCGCCGGCTCGGGGTTGTCAACCCGCGTCAAGTTGAAGCACTTCCTTTCGGCTCCACTGGAGCCCGAAGTTGCAGGCAGACTCCTGCGGATTGCCGCAGGGAAACCCTTCACCTCTGGTGAATTAAGCCAACTCAACTTCCTGCTCGGAATGTTATATTCAGAAGCAGTGCTCAAGGTCTGCAAGCAGGCACACATCGAAGTTCACCAGGTTGATGTGATCGGTTCCCATGGGCAGACCATCTACCATCAGTCTGAACCGCGCTTCATTTGTGATCGCCCCGTGGCCTCTACCCTGCAAATCGGAGAGGCGTCGATAATTGCGGAAAGGACGGGAGTGACCACTGTGTCTGATTTCCGTCCCCGCGACATGGCTGCCGGCGGTAAAGGAGCCCCACTGATTCCCTATGTCGACTATCTATTATTCCGAGATATTCGGCGTGGCCGTATCTTGCTCAACCTCGGTGGCATCGCCAACTTGACTTCACTACCTGCCTCCGCCCGACTCAGTCAGATTAGTGCTTTTGACACAGGTCCCGGGAACATGGTGATCGACGCTCTGGTCCGGCATTTCACTCAAGGGAGCAAACGGTTCGATCCCCACGGCGGTATAGCGAATTCGGGGAAGGTGATTCCGCCTCTTCTGGACGATCTCCTAATGGATCCGTACTTCGGTGAGCAGCCTCCTAAGACTGCTGGACGTGAACAATTTGGTGAAGCGTTTGTTTCCAAGTTCCTCGCCTATTCACGGAGTGCTCAATTTGAAGATCTGGTTTGCACTGCGGTTGAACTAACCGCACGTACTGTCGCGGATTCAATCTGCAACCACTGCAAATCTCCGTCACTCTACCAAGAACTGATCGTTTCGGGAGGAGGCGCTCACAACGACTTCCTGTTGCGGCGCCTGGCTGTGCTGCTCCCTCAGATGAAAATCCTGAAGACTGATGACTTTGGAATCCCTGTGTCCGCCAAGGAAGCCGTTGGCTTTGCGATTCTTGCCAACGAAACCATGCATTTGCGGCCGGGGAATGTGCCTTCAGCTACGGGAGCAATTCGTCCAGTCATCTTGGGGAAAGTGGCGGTCGGAAAGAATCCACACTGGTTTCGGTTTTGATCCGTGCATCAGAGACGGATGCTCACCACTTCCTTATTCATGTTCCGTGGCGGCTTCTCTGGAAATGCAACGATTGGCCTTTCGAAGGAGCCATTCAGACTGATTGATAATATCAAACTGTGGGGACTGTACGCACATGACCAATATCCAAATCCTCGCGGTCCTATTGTGCTCCGCCTTTCTCGCCTTCTGTGGAGGTCACCACACTATTGAGTCCGATACCGTGACTCTGGCAGTGGAAGCGGGGCCGACACCCAGTCTGGACCCGCGCATTGGCACAAGCTCGGAGGCGGAAAGGATCGACCAACTAATATTTAATTCTCTGGTTCGGCGCGGCCCCCGCTTTGAAATCCTTCCTGACCTGGCTGAACGATGGGAAGTTCCCCAGCCGACAATCTACCGCTTCTATCTTCGAAGGGGTGTCCGATTTCATGACGGCCGCGACCTCACAGCCAAAGATGTTCAATACACCTTTTCCAGTTTGCTGGAAGGAAGTGTTGTCTCCGCTAAGACTTCAACCTACCGCATCATTGATAGGATTGAGACGCCGGATGACTATTGTGTTGTATTCAAACTAAAGGAACCCTATGCCTCTTTCCTGTGGAACCTCACCAACGGGGCCATTGGAATTGTCCCGCATGGAGCCCCACCCGATTGCGGACGCTTTCCAATAGGGACCGGCCCGTTCCGGTTTGTTTCCTACTCCCGGGAAGACGCGCTTGTGTTGGAGCAGAATGACGCCTACTTTGATTCTCCTCCCGCAGTCCGGCAGGTGATCGTTCGCATTGTCCCCGATGCCACCACGCGAGCCTTGGAATTACGGAAGGGCTCGATTGACATCGTTCAGAATGCCCTGTCACCAGATTTTGTAGAAGTTCTGTCTAGGGAAGCGCATCTAACGATCTGCATCTCTGAAGGTACCAACTATGCCTATATGGGTTTCAACCTGAATGACCCTATTTTGCGGGATCAGCGGGTACGCCAGGCCATTGCCTATGCTTTGGATCGTGAGGAAATTATTAAATACTACTGGAGGGATTTCGTTACTCCGGCTTCAAGTATCTTGCCCCCTAATCATTGGGCTCACGAGGAAAACACGGTCAAATACTCGTATCAACCCGCGAAGGCCCGGCAGCTTCTGGACTTGGCAGGCTGGAAGGATCCCGACGGAGACGGGCCGATGCCGAGGTTTAGGCTGACCTACAAGACATCGACGGAGGAGTCGACTCGACAGGTTGCCACCATTATTCAGCAAGAACTGAAGAACGTGGGAATCCAGCTGGACCTCCGGCCATTTGAATTCGGCACTTTCTATGGCGATATTGTTCGAGGCAACTTCCAACTGTTCACACTGCGCTGGATTGGCGGCAACAACGATCCTGACATTCTTGAAACGGTCTTTCACTCTGACCGAATTCCACCTAGAGGTTTCAACCGGGGGCGATACCGAAATGAACGGATCGATCAACTCATAGAACTGGCCCGAACAGAATTGAATCAGGACCGCAGGAAGGAACTTTATTCTGAAGTCCAAAAAATCTTAGCTGTAGACCTTCCTTACATCGACCTTTGGTACTTCAAGAACGTGTGCATTTACCAAAAACGCATCAGTGGACTAACGCTGTCTCCTTCTGGAGACTATGATTTTCTGAAATCAATCCGGTTGAGTCCCTAATTGATGACCAACCGAGTGCTCAAATCCCACCCATGAGAGGGTCTCTGGACCGAATATCGACAATGGGTGACGTCACTATAGTGTGATAAGTCGGATGCCGAAATTCCAAATGCATCCCACGTCCGACAAATCGGACTTTCAACATCGTGCCACCCCAGGTGGATCCCTCAATTCTCACAGAAACCGGGTCCGGACAGTACAAGGGATGTCCCGATATCAAGTCTTTGTTTGGACCGCCAACCACGATCGTGTACTCGTGGTTTTGCGTTTGTACTTCTAGCACTTCGCCGTCGGATAGATCGTCCAGATATACCCCTCCTTCGATCTCCGATCTCACGATGTTTCGATTCACCTCGTCGCCGAAGTTAGGGTGAGGTACATACAACTTCGGAACCGGGACCGATGCATGGGCATTCGTTCTTGTCATTCGCTGGTCGTTTGTCTCTGGACCTTCCATTCCATTCACCAAAAGCCCTCCACCGGGATAAACTTCCCCTCTATGATATCTTTTCGGCATATATAGCGCAATTCTGGCAGGAATACGAGGATCTTTGGGCCTATTCTCTTGATCCCAGGTTCTCATACGGGATCGGCAATCCCAACTTCTTTTGTGCCATGTAGCCTGTATAGACGAAGACTTCTCGGAGAGAAGCCCAGGCACGGGACCTGAGACTGGATTCGATAGGGCTATTCCGGGCAGGTGAACCAAAGACAGTTACGTTATGATCCTGAAAGATTTGTTTGATTCGAAAGAGGTGAAAACCGTCACTGACGGCAATTACCTTATTCATGTTTTGCGATCTCAGGAATTCCAGGAACCTCTGAATGCTCTCAAGAGTAGTAAGACTGGTTGGCTCCACGAATATCGAATCCTCCGGGATATTCTGCCTGACCAGGTATCTTCGCCCAACCTCTGCTTCCGTAAAGCGGGAGTCCACTCCATGACCGCCGGTAGTCATGATCTTGCCTGCAAGGTTTTGCTTAAAGAGGATGGCGGTGTGGTCGAGACGAGCCTTAAAGACTGGAGAAGGCCTCCCGTTGTATTGAGCTGCTCCAAAAACCAGGATGATATCCGCCGCCTGGGCTTCATCTTGGCGGGCCGTGTGGCGAATTAAGACATACAGAACTAGAACATAAAAGAAGAAGAAGGAAGGCAGGTAGACAAAAAAGAGATAGAAAAGAAACTTCTTACTACGCTCCTTCATCGGCAAAGGTACCTCTCCAACCGATCACGAGCGATCGCACCTTCCCGAATTAAGGCGGGAGGATCCTTGGTGAGATCAATTATGGTCGATGGAGCGGTGGCCGCCAGCTTGCCGGAATCCAGGATCAGTTCGATTTTGCCGCCAAATTGTTCCAGAACCTCTTCAGCACTCGAGCAAGACGGATAGGCAGTCCGGTTGGCGCTAGTGCCGACAATAGGGACATCGATGGCATGGACCAGGCCCCTGGCCAAGTCAGAATCTGGGATTCTGATCCCCACCGTTCCTGTCCCCCCAGTGATTTTGAGCGGGACATGTTTGGCAGCGGGGAGCACGATGGTCAGAGGACCCGGCCAGAATTCTTCAGCAATTTCGTAAAAAAGATCCGGGATCTTTTGAGCGATCGACTCGGCTTGCTCCATGGAATCGATCAGGAGCAATAGTGGCTTCCAGGGTTGACGACCCTTGATTTGAAAAATCTGTTCGACAGCCCTCAAATTGAAAGGATCGGCTCCCAGGGCGTAAAACGTATCAGTGGGGAGGGAGATGACACTCCCACTCAGGATCGCGCTGGACGCGATTTCAAGAGCGGCTTCGTCTGCAGTTGTGCCCTGAATCTTAATCCGTTGCGTTAGCATCGGGGGGAACCTTAGCATAAATGCTTGGAAAGGGTCAACCTCCGACAAGACGGTGCCGCCAGGGTAAACAATCGACGCGACCGCAGCCAGACGGCCTTTTGTCGAACATCCCAAGCGGTGGATGAAGTATAATCCAAGTGAATTGAAGAACCGCTTACTTTGTTGAGGATATTCCTGGAGATTTCCACGAGCACAGAGGTCTCGGCGCAGGTTCTTCCCTTCGTTTCGAACCTCCACTTTTATGGTCACCGTAATCTCTTCTCCAACGAATCCCCAAATCAAAGCCTTTCGGCGCATGATGCATGAGGGGGAGATTGACCTCCAGAGAAGGATTCCAGTGGAAGGGATTCGGCTCATCCGAGAGGCTGCGGAATCGGGCCTTGAGATAGAGATTCTCTATGTGTCTGAGAGCCGGATTAAGGACAAAGTCATTCAGGCTCTAGTTGCTTCACACGAACATAAAAGCTGTGTCCTGGTCAAGGACCCAGTCTTCAAGAGTATGATCGAGACCGAATCGCCCCAGGGAGTTGCGGCTTTAGTAACGCTTCATTGTTTCAGCTGGGAGGAGATATCCTCAATGTCTCCTTTGGTTCTGGTTGCCTGGCAAGTGCAAGATCCTGGAAATCTAGGGACTCTAATTCGCTCAGCCGGTGCCTTTGGAGCAGGGGCAGTCCTGCTCGCAAGGAATACAGTAAGCCCTTACAACCAGAAAGTGGTCAGGGCCTCGGCGGGTTCGATTTTTCGAGTACCCTGTTTCCAATGGGACGATTCCAGCCGATTGATTCAAGACTTGCGGCGCCGAGGGTTTCGACTCGTTACTACTTCCTCTCATAACGGAGCCGATTTCCGGCAGGTCGACTACAAAGGTCCCAATGCTCTCTTCATCGGTAATGAGGGAGGGGGACTTCCACATCATCTAGTCCAAAAAGCTGATATCCACGTCAGAATTCCCCAGGCTCGCATCGAGTCCCTGAATGCGGCGGTGGCAGCTTCAATAATCCTGGCAGAGTCCTGGCATCAGCGTGGTTTATAGGAGAGCACAATGACGTTTTCAACTTCACCACGGCCGATGGAAATGAAAGCATTGGTGAGGGAGAGTCGGAGCCGAATTCCGAGCAGCGACCAGTTTAAACCCGGAGGTCGCCGCGCAGGAGCGCTGCTCCCACATTAAAACCCGCATTTCCATAGAAGAGTACTGACAGATGGATCTCTTTTCTCCGCTGGAACCGATTGAATCTCCACAATTCGACCGAGATACCCCACTGGCTGATCGAATGCGACCGGAACGGTTGGAAGATTTTGTCGGCCAGCAACATCTCTTGGGCCCCGGGAAAGCACTGAGGGTCGCCATCGAAAGGGATCAGATCCGCTCCATCATTCTTTGGGGCCCGCCTGGCACAGGCAAAACGACACTGGCCCGGATCATTGCGCGAAGGACAAACGCGACATTCGTTCCATTCAGCGCAGTTCTGGCAGGAATTAAAGAAATCAAGTCTGTCATGGCCGAAGCTGAGAAACTGCGGCATCACGGACAAAAGACCATTCTTTTTGTTGATGAAATTCACCGCTTCAACAAATCGCAGCAAGATGCTTTCCTGCCGCACGTTGAGACCGGCAACATTGTGCTGATCGGTGCTACAACAGAGAATCCCTCCTTTGAGGTTAATGCTGCCTTGCTTTCGCGATCCAAGGTCTATGTCCTGGAACCACTGACTGCAGAGGACACTCTCGCCTTGCTCAAACGGGCCTTAGGGGAGCCCCAGAAGGGATTGGGATCGGAAGCCATCGAGATTGGGGAAGAGCTGCTGCAGCAGATCAGCGTATTTGCCAACGGAGATGCTCGCGTCGCCTATAACATCCTGGAAATCGCGGCTCAGTCAGCACCTCGGGATAGCCAGGGGGTCAAGAGGATCTCCGCGGGGATCGTCGAAGATGCCATGCAACGGCGGATGCTTCTTTACGACAAGTCAGGGGAAGAGCATTTCAATTTGATCTCGGCTTTGCATAAGTCAATGCGCAACAGCGATCCTGATGCCACGTTATATTGGTTAGTTCGGATGCTGGAAGCCGGAGAAGACCCGCTTTACATTGCGCGGCGCATCGTGCGATTTGCTTCCGAAGATGTGGGTCTAGCCGATCCCCAGGCACTCCTCATAGCGATCGGCGCCATGCAGGCGTTCCATTTCATCGGAATTCCGGAAGGGAATCTCGCACTGGCAGAGGCCGCCGTTTATATGGCAGCTGCCCCCAAGTCCAATTCTCTTTACACTGCCTATGGAAAGGTCTTCGAAGACGTGCAAACGTCCATTGCAGAGCCCGTACCTCTTCATCTTCGGAATGCCCCAACCGGCCTAATGAAAGAGCTGGGATACGGGAAGGGGTACAAGTATGCCCACGATTTTCAGGAAAGTCTCACCGACATGTCTTGTCTCCCTGAGGCGTTAAAGGGCAGGGTTTATTATCACCCTTCCAAGTTCGGGTTTGAGAAAACCGTCGGCGAACGACTCCAATACTGGCGCGAAAGAATCATTCAAATGGGGAAAGAGAGGTCTTAGTCACCCGGCAAATCAATGCACAGGCTGCCGATGAAGGAACATATCAGGTCAATGGAAAAAAGACAGGTCTACGTCAATCAGATGTTTGCCCGGATCGCTCCAAAGTACGACCTGGTTACCCGAGTGCTTTCCTATGGGGCGGACGTGAAATGGAAACGGACTCTTGTAGAAATGGCAGAGGTTGAACCCCACCATGATGTCCTCGACTTGGCCTGTGGCACTGGAGATATTGCCTTTCTGCTGGCTGCCAAGATCAAGTCCGGTCAAGTTGTCGGAGTTGACATCACGCCTGGAATGCTGGAGATTGCAGAGAAGAGGCGGCAGGCACTGGGAGTTGGCAATATTTGCTTTGAACAGGGTGACATCCTTCGGTTGAGCTACCCTGATGATCGGTTCGACCGAATCACCACCGGATATGGGGTCCGAAATGTCCCCTCTATTCCCGGGCTATTGAGAGAGGTCTTTCGCCTCCTGAAGCCAGGGGGGAGATTTCTCTCCTTGGATTTCGGAAAACCTCCCAGCAGGTTCTATCGCTTCATTTACCTGAACTATCTTCTTCTGGTGGGATCAACAATGGGGTTGCTCTTACATGGCGATCCCGACGTTTACCGTTACATTCCTGAGTCTCTGAAGTTGTACCCGGGCCAGGTGGAACTGGAAACGATGATGAAGACCACAGGATTTGTTGAGACGGGCCATGTCAATGTTCTAGGCGGTGCCATAGCCATCAACTTCGGCAAGAAACCTCTTGAGTCGCTCTGGTTAGCGGAAAACCTGTCGAGTAGGACAGAGAATCTGAAGGAAGCGAATGTCTGAACAAGGTTTGATCCCCTCATCGGACCACACTCCGCTGTCCATTGCCCGGATTGTCGAGGGACTTAAGCGACAAAGCGGAGTTCAGGATTGCATCACACATATCGAGCATTTCCCGGCTCGCGAGGCTCAATGGGCTAGCTTTCCCTCCGGAATTGCCCCCTTGGTGCGCCAGATATATGCCAGCAAAGGTATTGATCAGCTTTATTCTCACCAGGCGGAAGCCGTCGAGAAGGTGCTGGGTGGCCGGAACGTCGTTATCGTAACCCCGACTGCTTCAGGGAAAACCTTGTGCTACAACGTTCCCGTACTAAATTCAATCCTTGGTAATCCCGACACTCGAGCGATGTATTTGTTCCCTACGAAAGCCCTGGCCCAGGATCAGATGGAAGAGCTTTACCAGCTGATCCAACTTAGCGGGAAGGACATCCGGACCTTTACATATGATGGAGACACTCCCCAAGACGCCCGCAAGGCCATTCGATCCCAAGGGCATGTTGTGGTGACTAATCCCGACATGCTTCACACGGGAATTCTTCCACACCACACAAAGTGGGTTCAACTCTTCGAAAAC
>Ga0335069_10007865_pt1 | contig 15323 bp, 29 predicted proteins | sample Lox_Sample_11_FD_206714 | JGI IMG/M metagenome (GOLD analysis project Ga0335069, IMG submission 206714) | Soil microbial communities from Loxahatchee National Wildlife Refuge, Florida, United States - Lox_Sample_1.1 | ecosystem: Environmental > Terrestrial > Soil > Wetlands | place: USA... | reverse complement strand
CGAGTGCGCTCGCAAGATCCCGCCGATGCCGGCGCGGGCCGCGGGATGTTTACTTTGTAATTAACGTGTAGAGTAGGATAGCAAGAAGGGCGAGCACTAAAACGTAAACGAGAGAAGATCCACTGGAAGGCCGCGCCGCCGCGTTAACTTCTTCGCTGGCTTGCACGGGATTATTCGAAACCGATGGGCCAAATGTCACCGCGCCCACTTGCGGTCCTGGATTGGTGAGTGAGATCCCTGGAGTGATCGGGGAACTGGCGGAAGCGTGAGCGGCGGAAGATCCGGCGGCGGTAACTGCGAAAACGGTTTTGGGGGAAGAAAGCGCCGCGTTACTGGACTCGCTTTTTTGCACGGGATTGGGAGCGCGGAGAAGAGTGCTCTTGGGCGCGGGATGCAGGATCGCGGAAGCGTGAATTGTAGAAGGCATGGCGAGCAGTTCCGAAACATCCGCATTCGCATTAAGCGAAAGAGGTACGCGCCGATTAGTGATAACTGCCGCCATGCCAACCCCCTCAGTCAACCAGCGAAAAGATTCTATCACGAAAGGAAGATCACTTCATCCACCGGTGAAGCGGTAATTCACGCGGTAGCAGAAGAAAGAGAGATCCATCCCTGCATGTTTGCGAACCAAAGGAAAAGCAGAACTGCCAACCCGATCCACAACCAGTGATGAGACTTCATAAAGAGATCCTCCTTTCCTTCCAAGTTACCGAAAGCCTTACGTGGTGGAGTCAGTAATCAGCCCATACGCGGCGAGTGCGGTTAGGAGATTCGCCATTACCACATCGGAAGCGAGCTTCGCGCCGGTGATCGTTTCCTTTGTAGCGCCGGGGAACTTGCCGAAAAATCCCAGGTGATCCGCCGCCGTACCAATGAGCATATGGCAAGAGCTTCCCCCATCGCCCGCCATCTGCACTGATCCGGTTCCGCTCGTGAGTAGCGCGGCGGTTCCACCGCTCGCCACGGTAAAAGTGATGTCCGAGCTTTCTAAGATCCCGGTGGAACCATTCGCGGAAAACTGGATCTTGTTATTGGTGGAAGTGATAGAGATCCCCGGTTCCCCACCGGTATCCGAGTCCGTAAGCGAGATCCCACCGCCGTGGGGATTGAGATCCAATTCGGAAACGGGAGAAGAGACACTCACTCCGTTATTGTCGGAAGAGATCCCGATCCCGCCGCCGCCTACTGCGTCTGCATCTTCGATCAAGATCCCAAAACTAGAACCGGAAGCGTTTGCAGATCGGATGTGGATACCGCCGCCGCCAACATTGTTTTCCCCGTTTTGAAGTTTTAATTGATTTGAGATCAGGCCGCCGCTCATCTCCACGATCATCTGATTATTATCGCCAGACTCCAGGAAAACACTCGCGCCGGTTCCGCCGGTGACAAAGGAAACTATCGGTCCATCGGTCAGATCGGAATAGGAAAGATTTTTCGTGGCCGGATCGAACGTAAAAACGGAGATCCCATCCAGAGATCCGGCATTGTTGAACTGAATGTCACCGCTCGCGCCGCCCGCTGACCCGCCGCCGGTGATCTCGATCACTTCGGGGTGCTTGATTACTCCCGACCCCTCAAGACATCCCTTCACGTTTTCCAGAAATTCGGACATTGCCTCTCCTATGCCTGGACTAGAATCGCGGTAAGCGCCGCATTTCTAATTGTCGCATCATCCCCTACTGTATTCGATCCCAAAGTGTAAGTTTGCCCGGAGATCGGCCCCACAAGATTAACGTCAACGGCAACCATAGAGCACATGAGAGAAGCGGGAACTCCCGCCGCAGTTTCGCTTAAATTCGCATTGATTAACGTACCGCCCAGGTTTCCGCGCTCGATAAAAATAGACTGTACGGTTTGCGCCGCGCCTTGCGCCGATGTGAAGCTCGCCACAAGCAAAACGTTCCAGGTTCCATCGGGGATATCTATGCTTAATTGAGTAATTGCCGTGGGCGTACTATTGGGCGAAGTAACTGGCCCCGCGTTTTGCGATCCATTCCCGCCCGGAACCGCCGGAGAGATCGGCCCGATAATCTCCACGATCTCGGGATGTTTGATCACCCCGGTTCCCTCAAGGCATCCCTTCACGTTTTCCAAAAACTCAGACATAGAGCGCCGCCTTCCCTAACTCCACTGTGGCCCTGGATCGTTTGGAGCGCATCCCGCATTTATCTCCTGGTAAGCAGTTCTCAGGAGTAATTGGTGCGAGATCGCGGAAGCGAGTCCGTTTGTTTCCACAATGTAGATCGCCCATCCGAAGGGCAAATAAATATCCCGCCATCCCGTAGATTGTGCGGAAGCGCCGCCGCCGCCACGTTGCGATGTCGTTCCCCAAAGCGTTTGCCCGCCGGAGTCACCATTCCCCGGCCCTAGCTTGTGGATGCCCTGGGGTGGCGGGCCGCCGAGCGCGGAATCGAAGTCCGGGATGATCCCTTCCCCGTTTGTCTGGAGCGATTGCAGCCAAGTGGAATAGGCGGATTGATCCACAAGGTACGCGGAAAATGCTTGCCCGTTATTGTCGGAATCGAAAACCGTGAGATACCGGATCATCCAGTACTTCCCCAAAAGTGGCCCGAAGTTCTGAGGATCAGTCATAACCCAAAGGATCTTATTCGCCCCGAGCGCTTGCCCTAGATAATCTTTTGAGATCAACATCTTACTTTCCTCCGAATGAGATCCAGTAGAGATACAGCACAGTTGCGAGCAAAACCAGATCCACCGCGAAGATCGCCGCAACCCATCGTGCTAGTCTCACTTTTTCCTGCTCTTTACCACAAAATAACGATTCTTTCGATGTAATACAAAAGATCCGGGATGTTTCCTTTCGGCATAGACGGCGCGGCGCTTGCTTTGAAAACCGCCGAAAAAATAGAAACGTTTTCCCTTACCAGCCATTACTTCGCCCTTTCCGAGATCCGCCGCGCTAGATCTTCGAGAAGTTCCACATCATCATCCTGCAAAGCAATCTCTCTGCCTGAGTCCAATGAAAGCACCGAAAACCAGGACGGCGATAAGCGCGAGCCACAGTGTCCCACCACTACCAGCATATATAAGGTAGAGTGACAGGAATCCGGCGACTCCGAGCGCGAGATAAATGTGTCCGCCGTTATCGCAGAACTTCGAGAGGATCTCTTTCCTTTGTTGGCATCCACAGCCCATCTTCCCCTACCTTAGAGCGGGGAAGCGCCGCCGAAAGCGCTTCCCCGATCTTTGTTAGTTTTTGGTGGAACTCTCCGCCACTTCCGCGTGCTCATCCACGGGCGGGATCTTTTCCCATCCCTTGATGTGAGCTTCCAGGCGAGTGTGGAGATCCTGGGTTTGGGGAGTAACCGGGATCGCCGCCTTCGCTTCCTTGAGCAGATCCAGGCGCTTTGAGAGTGTCACCTGGGCAAGCGTGAGTTCCTTCTTGATCTTGTCCGGTTCCTGCCCATGAACTTCTTTTAGGTGGAGTTCATAAGCGGCATCCTCCGCCGCTTCTCCCTCTCGCCCGCGAGCGCCGGTGAATACCGCGCCACATGCACAAGTCCTGCTCATAGTTCGATCCTCCTATCCCTTTTGCAAAAGTAAAAACAAAACCAAAACCAAAACCCCGCCGAAAAGAATCAATCTCAGGGAAGATCCAGACGCGGCGGGAAGCGCCGCGTTTACCTGCTCGCTCGATTGTACCGGATTCCTGGAAGTGGCGGCGCTCGAAAGTGTTTTCACCGGCGAGAGTGGAGCGCCTAAAGGCGAATCAGACGCCTTTGGACTCAGGGCAGGGTTAGAAGGCGAAAGCGGCGCGTGAGCATTCTGTGGCGCGATCTGAGGATACTGGATTCCCGCGAAGTCTACGAAAGCGTTAATGTATCCTTCATAGTAACACGCGGCATTGCACGTTTTGAGGATCGTGTCCAGTTCGCTCTTTGCCTGGAGCGCGTAGTTCTCCATGATGCTAACAGCATCGGAAGGATCAAGAGCGCCCGAGATCACCTGGGCATCCAAGTATTTAATGATCTGATTCCAGATCCCGGCCACGCGGCAGATCGTGTCCTGCTCTTTCTCTACAGCTTGGGAATGATGCTGGAAGATCCCCGCGATTGCCTGTGCTCCTAATGCAACCCCCAGGCCGATCCCCGCCGTAGCCGCGCCGGAAAGCACTCCCACTGATCCCAAAATGGATGTGGTACCGGAAACCGCGCTAGATCCCAGGGAAAGCGCCTGGAGATCCGAGTTACTAAAAGCGGTTCCCTGCCCACAATCACCTGGGTTTTTTTTATAGTAGATCAAACCGCGAGCGCGGAGATTCGCTTCTCCGCGCTCCAGAAAACTAGCGAGATTCCCTACTCCCTGGGGCGCGTTTCTCTTCATCACCACGGGGTAGAACGCGGCGAAAGGATCATTGGGGTTGTAGGGCTTGAGTCCCTGTGCTACCCCATTCGCTTCCCAGGATTGTACGGTTTCCGCCATGATCGCCGCCTTTTAAGCGTAGGTTGGAACGTCCTCATCATCGCCCACCACGGCGGATTCCATTGAGTAATCCTCATCGTAGGCGGTTTCGTCCAGTTGCGGACTGTAATCCACATTGTAGGCGGAACTATCTTCCACCACTGGCCCTGTAGAGGTATTCGAGTCAGGTACGTTCGAACCGGCGGGAGCGAGCGCGTTTCGAACTCCGCTTAGAATTGTGGGAACTGTGGATGCAGCGCCCGCTAAAATAGCGTCAATGTTCGAAGCGGTACGCGAAGCGCGGGGAAGTGCGATAGTTCCGCCCGCCACTCCGATCCCGACCCCGCTTGAGATCCTCTTTCTCCGCTCATACATCAAGAAGAAAAAGAAAACCCCCAAAACCAGAAAAATGATCAAACCTTTATTTTCCTTTTCCATTGTCTACCCCTTCCCCTTTCTTAAAGTAAAGAGTTCCCCGATTCGCTCAAGTAGGGTTCCCTCTGATAACCGGAAGCGTTTGACGGAACCGCCGAGATCCACGCTTCTCCGCCGCCACTCAAGATCGGCCCGCCTGGAGAGATATGATCGGGATCGGAGACATCGAGCTTCGCGGTTTTGTTGAGCGCCGCGTCTGGACTTCCCGCGCATGGCGGAGTGGGCACTAACCCATTGCCCGATCCGGTTCCCGCGCCCGCTCCATCACCGCCGCCCTTAGCAAGCGCAAGCATAGAAAGCGCGTGCTTCCTTTCGGCGCGGAAGAGGTACCACACCAAAATCCCCACCAAAAGGATCAAAAGGAAGTTTTTTGTTTTGTTATCTTCCATCGGAGTTAACTCCCCAAAAACTTTTGATAAGCGCCGGAAGTGTAGCTACTCCAGGCGCTAAAATCCCCTCTCGCCGCGTATATCGAGAAAGCAAAATTAGCGTTTGTTTGCGGATCGTACAAATTTTGTCCCTGTGCTTCGGGATGATCCGTTAGAAAGATCTGCCACAGCCCATAAGATCCCATCCCTGGTTGAGCGCCCGCTTCGGTTTCCGGATTGTAGGCGTCTGCATTGCCGGAACTCTCCGCGAGCGCGATTGCTACCGCTGTATTGACATCATCCCCGGTGAAACCCGCGCTTGATGCGTAGTTCGCTATATCGGTGGAAGCGAGATAACCCAGGCCGGTGGGAACGTTCGAACCGTAGGACACGGGCGCATTCGCCCGCGTAAAGGCGTAATAAGCGAGCACTCCAACCAATCCGAGAATAAGAAGCGTTTCCACTTAAGCGATTACCTTGATGTCAAAAATCTTTGAGAGATCTTTCGCATTGAAAGCGATAAGGGCGATGATCACCACGATTGCCGCGATCAAGAGTACGACTAAATAATTTACTTCGTTAGTAACCGGATCGAGTACAGATCCAAAGATAGAAGTTACCGCGCTCCCGATAGCATTTCCCGCGCACTTCACTACATCGAAAGGATCGTAAGACTGGCAGGGATCGCCGCTTGGCTGTGCTGTATCATCACCAAATGCGTCTGTACCGCCGCCGCCTAGAGCGCCGCTTGCGTCTGTGGCGGGAGTGTCCGGGAGAAAATCGTCAAGTGTGAACATTCTGAGATCCCCTTTTTATGGGAGTAGGGGAGTGCGGGCGCACTCCCCCTGCTCACACTTCGATCAAGATCCGGTAGCAGCGCCGCTTGCGGCGGTTTTTCCGGCGGGAATACCCAGGTAGTACTCCTGGATGATCTCGCCAGTATTGTTCGCCGCTGCGCCTACCACTTGCGAATCCACTTCGAAAGTGGAACCGCCGGAGAGCTTGTTCGCGGGATAACCGGTTTGCGGGTTCATGGAATCCACAAAGGGAAACACAAGATAACCCTGGGGGTGCCGCGCATCGAAGGCGTAGGCCGCGTACTCTTTCTGTGCGGCATTGAGGAAGTTATTGCGAACCGGTTTGTTATCCGCCACGATCTGAGTCTGCTCAAGGATTGTGTCCGAGAGAGAATTAAGGGCGGAAGTTCCGGCGGAAGTGGTGGTAAGCGCCACACCCGTTTTGATCACAATGTTAGTGGTCTTGTACTTCTGCAAGATCACCAAACGTTGCGGAGTGGCGGAATTGGCAGTGAGAATACCGCCCTGGATCACCTGTGATGTGCGGATCACCACAGCGGTAGAGATCGAATCCGCCAGAGATCCCAGGATCTCATAGTTTGTAAAGAAAAGCAGTTGCGGCGAACCGGAACCGGAACCAAAAGAGGTAACAGTAAAAGTGGTTCCGCCCGCCGGAGTGCCCAAAACCGTGGTGTCACCCAAAGCGAACTGTACCTGGAGAGTATTCCCCCAATGCTTCTGCATATAGAGGAAGGGGATCGCGTTGAGCTTCGCCGCCGCCGGAAACACCGGAACCAAGGGCAGATTATAGATCACCTGAATGTCATAGGTGCCCGTGTTTCCAAAAGTGGCGAGCGGCAACCCCGCCGGGATGCCCAGGGGATCTACTAGCGCCCCATTAATGTAAAGCGAGCACCCCCGCGTCCGAAAGAGTTTTGGCCACGCGAAAATATCGGCGCCTGTCAAATTGATGGGAGTCTGCGAGCCGTACAGATCGTGAGTGCCCTGGAGCTTAAAGTTCTGCAAAAAGAATTGCATCAAGCCTTCGGGAGTGGTGGAAGTCATATTCGCGCCCGCGATCACGATCCTACCGCTCGCCACGATCTGGAAGCGCTCCAAAGGCCGGTTAAGGTTAACCGCCTTCGGAATCACTCCCTGTCCGAGTGGTGCCCAGACTTGTTGCCAGAAAAATTCCGGCCCCTGGTTTCGTCCGAGTAGAGAAGCAACCTGCCTTACAGACAGGTTTTGCGGCGTAGCATTAGCCGCTTGAGCAGTTGCCATTTTTTCCCTCAGTGGCGGGGATGTCCGCCGTATTTGAGTTACGCGCCGCGCCCCATCCTAGAGCGCGAGCGGAAAATTGTTTGAACTCGCCTTTTGCGGTCAGGCAAGTACTTGGCTGATTCCGGTGTAACCGTCCAGGACGAAAACCCCGAGAAAAACCGCCACAAGGATCAAGAATGCAAAGATGTGCTCTTTCACGATACCGCCCCTTTCCCGCCACCCACAAAATTACCTAGGTAGGGAGAAAGGAAAAGCGCTACGAGAAGAGCAAGAGCAGCAACCAGCAAGCTTATGCCATCCATAGAGTTTCCCCTTTCGTTATTTGTTTTTCTTGCTAAACCCCCACTTTGGTCTTCCTTCGGTGGGAGACTTCGCCTTCTCCAGTTCCGCGATCTTCGCGGCGAGTGCGGCGTTTTCGGCGGTGAGCTTTTTGTTCTGCTCTTCGAGATCGCGCAAGTGTTTTGCGCGGGAACTTAGCGAAGCGTACTCTCCGCTTTCGGCGGAGATTACCGTTTCGCAGAACTCGCATTTGACTTTGCCCTTGGGAGTAGCGGGCGGTTCGTCTTTCTTCAGCGGTTTCTCTTCGCCTTCTTTCTTACCGCCCTTATCATCCACTTCGAGAATATCATCGGGGCGATGTTTCTCCAGGCGCGTGTTTCTCCAAAAACGGTTCATGCCGTTTTCCTTTCACCCTCTTTGCCCTTGAGATCGGCGCTCCACTTCTTCACCGCAAGGCGGAAGTTCTCCGCCGCTTCGGTAACTTCCGGCGGAACATTTTCAGCCATTGCGAGTGCGTTTTTCATGTGGAGCACAAAGAGATCTAGGACGGCGGGAGAGAAACCCGATCCCATCATTGAAAGCATATCGGAGATCGGGTTAGAGGGAGTGGGTTGCTTGGGTTGATCCATTGTTCACCTGACTAAGAGAGTTAACCGCCTTGAGATCCACGCGCCACTTGTCTGTGTCTTTCTCCACCCTATATAGCGCAATTCGATCATCCCACACAAGGAAATTTTTATCGGGAAGCGCCTGGACGATCTCGCCTACCCCTTCCCCGCATCTTTGCACGATCACTCTTAGATCATGCTCCTGGGTTGTGCGGAAGTAAATGAGAAAATCTGCAATCGCCCGGATATTAACGTCTATATCGGAAGGCCGATGGGAAGTCATTACTACATCTACAAGTTGCGTTGGAGAAAACCGCAAGATCGCTTCGAAGGGTTCATAGGTAATGTTAGGCGTATCTATAAACCTGGACTCATCCACGAGCAAGCACGCTGGCTCTTCCGGGTTTTGCAAGATCCATTCCCGGAACTCTTGCGCGGTTCGCAAGAAAACGTTTTGCACGTCCGTCTCGGGTTGCACAATGATCTCGGGAACTTCATCCATAAGCTCGAAAAGTTCCAGGGGATCGGAAATGATCACGGGGGAAGTAGCGAACATGCGGCGGGGATCGAAGATAACCCGCGTAGGGCGGCGGAGTGACAGAAAGTAGGCAAGGGTTGTCTTGCCCTGCTCGCGCCGCCCATTGATCACGGTAATCATTCTGTCTTTGCTTCCTGCTCTTCGAGAGTCTCCACGTTAACCTGGGAAGTTCCGTCTTCTTTCGGTTCCGGTTTTTTCTCCAGTTCCTTATCAAGCGGTTTTTCCTGACGGATCTCCACCACTTCCGGGCGATTCTTCGCTTTCTTCTCTTCCCGATCTAGCAGCGCTCGAAGCATAGCAAATTTTGAAACCTGAATGGAAGTTAAACCTATGCCAAGCTCTAGCCAGTCTCCATAGGATTCGATCCACTCCGCTCCGTACTTGTTGAGAAGGCGAACCGTGGGTGGAACTACCACGTTTAGTTCGTCTTCATCAAAGCACATGGCAGTGTCTGCGATCTCTTTCGGCGCTTTGAGGGACTTTTGTGCAACAAAGGATTCCACTTTCCCGACTAGCTTGTAAGTCCGCTCCACAAGGGACTCGCCCACAAGTTTTTTCTGGACTTCCGGGCGCTTTACTTCGAGCGCCTTAAGCACGTCATCCCTTTGCAAAAATTCCTTGAGCGCTTCGCGGGTGGAAGGGCGCATTCTTTCCCAGAGAATTTTTCCATCCTTTTCATACCATGCGACACTCTTCCGCTCTTCGCCCTGGAGTACTTCCACGGCTGGGGGTAAGTTCGCTTGTTCTATCGTTCCACGATCTATCGTGGTAGGGGTTATTGTTTTATCGTTTATGGGGGTTGTTTTGGATGTGGACTTCTTAGTTTTGGTTTTCATGGCGAGCACTATACCACAAAAAACACGCCCTAAAAACCTTACTATAATCAGCCTATTGACAAAAACGGGCAAAAAACGCAAAATTGCACCCTCACGAAAAGCGCCCCATATATACCTGAAAGGGGTACCAATCGAGTGCCCACAGAAGGGATAATCTAGTGAAGGCTAAAACCCCCTATTCCCGCAAGCTCCAAAGGGATATGTTCATGCGTTTAGAGCCGATAATTGAGATACTGCGAGCGGCGATCTGGACGGGCAAGTTAGGCGATGAAAAACCGGTAAGCGTGATGCTGATCGCGGAACAAGAAAGCGCGAAAACCGAGTGTCTCAAATACTTCAGGGGAACTTCTACTCTCAAGTACGTTTCCGATCTCACATCACGCGGCATGATCCCTTATAAGCGGGAGATCCAGGACGGAAAACTCCGCCACTTAGTCCTGCTTGATCTAGTTCGCCTTCTCTCTCACGGCAAGGGAGTAAGCGAGCGAACCATTCAGACCATCGCATCCTTGATGGAAGAGGGTGAAAGCGAAACCTCAGACGCGGGCGGGCGGGAGTCCTGGGGATCGGACTTCCCCAGGATTGGTGTGCTCATGGCGATCACTCCGCGTTTTTTCCGGGCGAAGCGCGGCAAATGGAGACAGACAGGTTTCCTCACTCGCTTTGTTCCGATCTCTTTCTCCTATACCGATGATACGGTTAAGCGAATCCATGATGGAATTGCGAATGGTAACTCCATCCCTTCCCCGCGCCCCGAGAAGATCCCGCCGCTCGCCTACACTTCTTTCCTTCCTGAAAACATCGCAAAGAGTCTCTCCATGCGAGCACGGGAGATCGGTAAGCAGATGCATACCTATGGTTTTCGTTACCATAAGATCCTTCGAGCGCTGGCAAAGGCGAATGCCCGCATGAATGAGCGGGGAACCGTCACCAAAGAGGATCTCTATAAGGTTTTGGAGTGGAGTAGTTTCTTCACCGATAAGGATGTGAAGCTCTAACAAGTTTCGAGTGCTCAACACTCGAATGCAGTACAGAAAGGAAAGAGTATGCCGAAAGATCCCTGGAATGATCCCTGGGATGATGAGGAAGGATCGCCTACCGCTTCTGACGAAATGCCGGAAGGGGGAGAGGAGAAACCCGAGTGGCTTAAACCGTTCCACGTAGGCAAGAAGCAAAAGGGAACGATGGAACTTCTCGGAGTTTCCAACGAAACCAGCGAATACTCGGACGTAGTGCTCCATGTGAAGTTTAATGGGGTTGTCTACGCCCTGGGGTTGAAGCTCTTTTCGCCGGACTACAAAGCATGCCTCAAGTTCTATGGGAAGAAAAAGGCAGACTGGCATGGACCTTTGGCGTATCGTGTAACGAAGTACAAGGACACTTCCTACGTGTCCATTCGCCCGATCAAGGGGTAACACTATGGCGGCGAAGTGGAGTCTCAAAAGTTATAATCTCTTCATCGCCGCTGCAAGGCGCGAGCGCCCGGAATTATCAGTAGAAGGCGCTCGCACTCTTTATCGCTCCATGCACGAGAAACTAGATCGCCCCGTTTTCAGGACTGATATAGGAAAACATCCCCGGATCTTCTCGAAGTTCGCTTTCCAGGCGGAATCCATCCAGGCCGAAAAAACGATGGAAGAATTTTTCGAAGAAATGCCAGAAGAAGAAGATCTCGAAGATGGTGAGGAGTGGGAGATCGGCGGAAAGGCGGACTATGCCAAAAAGAAAAAGTAGGAAGCGGAAACCCCGCCCGCTCGAAAAAGCAGATCCGCTCAAGGTAGAATTTTCACTTCGCGGGAAGGGCAAAATCCCCACCGCCCAGGAAGCGCGAGCGATCTTTATAAATTGGGCGAATGGGAAACCGATCCCGCGCCGCGTCAAGATCAAGTTTGTACGCTGGCAGAATCCAGGCCGGAAAACCGCCGCCCTTAGAAACTGGCGGGAAGCTCATACCCCGACGGAGATCCGCCGCGCCCGCGAAACTCTCCGCCTTCGGGGGTGGCTTTCAGGAGCGATTATTGACATTGCAGAGATTCGGCCTAATAGGGTTCCGCGCCGATCCGCACCTAGTACTTCTGGACTACGATCGGGGAAAAGGAAACCCGCGCCCGCCAAAAAGTTACGAAGTGGCACACGTTCTAAGAACGTTGGAACTCAAGGCGAACTATTCCCTATACCACAAAACGCGCCGGGGTTGGCACGTAGTCGTAAGCGTAAAAGAAAACCTAAGCGAGCTTGAGCGGGTTGCGCTCCAGGCAATTTTCCGCTCGGACTGGCGGCGGACACTTCTAAACCTGATGCGAGTCCGCTTCCTGGGAAGCGTGAGCAAATTTTGGCGGGATCGGTGGGACATTTTGTATGAGAGAAAATTGGAATAGGATATGGAGCGCGATCACTTCTCTCTGTACGTTCCCTGCTTTGTGGATGAGAAACCAAAGGGCGCACAGCCTATCTATATCACCCGCAAGGATCGCCTGGGGCGAGTGGAAGGCCGATGGATCTGTGCATTTTGTGGCGAGCCGTTTTTCCGGCGAAAATCCTGTGAGAAGCACATGGGATTGGTTGCAAACAACCCAGGGTTTTGTAAGACTTTTCGAAAATAGGGGAAAAGGGATGGAGATCACAAAACTTCCGCTTGATTTTCTCATGCAAGGCGCGGAGCTAAGTCACCTGGGAAGGATCGCGGTGGGAATCCACGTGTTAACCCGCTCGATCCTTCGCCTGGAAACCCAGATCGCGGAACTCATCATCTTAGAAGGATATACGAAGGAACTCCGCTTTTTGCTTGCTTCCACTAAGTTGCTTAGAGAGTTAAGGGGTAGTTTGCTGGACAAAACTTTCGTACTATCCGGGACAATCCTTAGTCCTATTGAAGCGCGGGAAGTGTGGCGCGATCATAGATAGTGAAAGGTAGGTATAAGATGCATCACAACCCCTTAGGTCTTTTGGTGATTCTGGTTTTAGCGTTTGTTTTTCTCCAGGGGATCTCTTCCAGGAAGGAAAACTAACGTGTCCCTTTTCTCGAAAGCGCCGCGCTGTATAAGCGAGATTCGAGAAGCTCGGAATCACTGGCAGAGGATCACTTCTGCCAGTGATCGCCTTGCTCACGCTTCCCTTTATATCCGCCACTCAAAGAAAACCGATGTGGCGGAACTCCAAGCCGCAAACATGCTTTTGCGTTTGTCGGTGGAGATCCTCAAAGAAGATATAGATAGGAGTTTCCGGTGAAAATTTGGCAGATCAAGTTAAAAATCTTTTTCTATACCCTGGGAAAGCTCTTCTCAAAGGGTGACATCGTTTGTGACATCGAAGGATGCGGCAAACGCGCCGGAAACATCCTGGACTTTTTTCACTACCATTGGAATCGCCTACACAAACGCCCTTACGAATGGGCGATCCGCGTACCAGTTCCGCCCGCCGGTTCAAATCCGATCACTCGGGAACCGGAATACAGAGAAGGCGAACCGCGAGAGATCACGCTTTGCCCAAAGCACAAAAAAGAAGTTTTTAACACTATCGTAGTGGATCGCGGCATGGAAGAGATCCGACAAGCGGCGGTGGATCGGATTATGAAAGGCGGGAAAGATGTTTCGATCAATTAACTGGAGAGTGGCGAAAGACACTACTCTTTTCCTCTTTACCTTCCTGGGAGTGATCTACTTTGTGAGCTTCGCTTTTTCGCTCAAGGCGTTTTGGATCGCGCCTTTCTTGGTTGTCTCTTTCGGCGCGTGGTATCTATTCTACTTTCTATTTTGCGAACTGAAAAAGCGGTGGGCGCATGAATCAAAAAATGTGGCTCAAGTCTCACGGGATGAAAGTAAGCAGGAAGCGGGCGTTAATCAGACTCCACGGGAAGGGTTATTGCCTTCGATGTCTTAAACGGCGGGCCACAGTAGGGCCACGGGGCGGAAAGAAGCGCTGCTCGATGTGCATAGAGTACAAGAAAAACCGCCGGGGAAAAATGCGGCATGATTCCGCCTGATTATATCGCTACAGATGAAGATCTCCCGAAGATCTTTTTTGGCGGGGAAGCGCCGCCAAAACCCGCGCCGGATTGGGATCGGATCGCCACAGTTGCCGCAATGCTTCACTGGCCGATGTGGAGCTTATCGGAACTGGAAAAGCAGAGACTACGAGAAGAGCGGCAAAGAGAAAAGGGGTTTAGTCCGGCGAAGTTCGAAGCGGAAAACGGAAAGCCAAAAGGATACATCAAGCGGAAAAAAGCGAATCAGATGCGATTGTGGATCGCAGCGCTCGCCAAACTAACCCAGGATGAAAAGCGCCGGTTAACGCCCTTCGAGAGAACTTTTTGCAGAACTCTATGGCTCAAGTTTCGTCGGTATGGAGAAAACACAAAATGGCTCACACAAAATCAGTACGAAAAGTTAAGAGAGATCGCCGCCAAACATCTTGCCGCAAAGCTCTTGAGCACTCCGGGCGAGAGTTCGGACACTTCAAAGGCGATAAGTTTACCCCCTGCAATAAACGGCACTATCTCGAACTTACCGATCTCCGCGCCCTGCTCGCAAGAGAAAGAGTGCGAATCCTCGCAGATCCCCGATAATCTCAAAAAGGAAGGATGGAAAATAGCATGAACGAAGAAAAGAAAAACGAATTAGTAAAACCACTATTCGAAGAGGGAGACTCTCAGAAGTTCGCCTTTGGCGGCGGACAGATGGGCGCGGAAAACGGGCGGCGCTTAGTCGAAAACGCCCTGGCCCGCTATCGCGGCGATCAGACTAACAAAGTTCTAGAAGCGGTGAAAGACGAGATCCTTCTGAGAGATCAAGCGCTGCTCGCCATTGAAAACAACAAAAAGCAAGTTCTCTACTACACCAAAGTTCTCGCCGCGCTCGAAGCGGGAGACTTCCGCGTTACTCCCGATGGGCGATTTGTTTTCAATGATGAAGATCTCCGCCTGGGACATCACAACCCGTGAAACCCTTGATCAAACTCGATGCGGGGAATTGTCGCCCGCTTTTTATAACCCCTTCGGAAGCATTCGAAGAGTATCTCCGATCCACGGAAAATGAAGCGCTCACTCCCAGACAGCAAAGATTAAGGAAGCGCGTCAACGAAGGGATCTATTTTCTGGAGTACATCACCGGCATTTTAAAAGAACCGGGAGAAGATCTCACAAAACCGCTCAAGATTATCAGACTAGATCTAAAAGGCGCTCATACCATCAAGTTAAAGGAACCGGGAAAATGAAAAACAAAGCGGACATAGTAACTCAAAACCGGGATGAACTTCTCAAGATCCTAGCAGATCGGCAACCCCAGGAGCTTGTAGAAGAGATTGCGCATGGAATCACTCCGGTTATTGAAACGATCTGCCTGGAAAAACCTTCCGGCGCGGTAGTGCTCGCGCTCCAATGGATCGCGGATTCCCTACTCGCTTCTCTCATCGAAGATCCCGAAAAACCGGAGACATGGAAACAATGATCCACCGCAGATCCCACCAATGGTACGAAGAGCGCGAGCGAGCTTACCAAAACCGGATCACGCGCCGCCGGAAAAAATTCGCACAAGAAAAAATCTCGCGCAAGATCAATAGGAGAAAAAGATGAAAACTTTTCTATTGGAAGTTCTTGTCACATGCGATTCTGACGAAGTGGACACGCACGAAAAATCAGTACAGAAAGAAAAAGAGATCCGCAGAGCAATCGAAAATCTAGATCCCGCCATAGGTATTTTCGAAGTCAATTTCTGTCAAAAAGATTAGTGTCCGCCGCGCCGCGCTTCCCGCGCCTTCCCCGG
>Ga0335069_10007863_pt1 | contig 15325 bp, 8 predicted proteins | sample Lox_Sample_11_FD_206714 | JGI IMG/M metagenome (GOLD analysis project Ga0335069, IMG submission 206714) | Soil microbial communities from Loxahatchee National Wildlife Refuge, Florida, United States - Lox_Sample_1.1 | ecosystem: Environmental > Terrestrial > Soil > Wetlands | place: USA: Florida... | reverse complement strand
AGCAGCGCGGGTGTCGGCGCCGTCGTGACCGCTTTGGTGCTTGCAGCTTCGTCGAGCTTCAGTTAGCGCCGAGAGCATCGATCGGACCCGCGCGGCTGCGATGTGTGGCGTGTGCGCTTGTGGCGAATACGGGGGCGCGGCATCGGCACCGGCGAGATGCACGCGCGGAAACGTAAGCAGGGGACCGCGATCTGCCGGTTCATGATCTCTGCGCCCGCGCGCACGCCGCGGCGCTGATCTCGGTGGCCCACCGGCCGGTTATAGCGAGAGCACACATCGCAGCTCGGCGGGCGGATCTTGACGCGGCTCCTGTTATCGCGACAGAGCAGGTGCGCCAGGTCGGGCGATCACGACGCCGGCCGGGCCAACCACCCGACCGTGCACGATTCTGGCGACGAGGGCGTCTCTCGCGAGTGCGGGCTCCGGCTCAGCGCATCGACAGGGCCTGCCACGACGCCGTGGGCAGGTCGACTACACGGCCCCCTGTTCCAACGCGCGCTTGAGCCGTCGATGGAAGCGACGGAACGCCAGCGCGGTCACGTGCTCGATCGCGCGATTGGCGATGCGTGCGCGGCCGGGCAGGTGGGCGAGTGGTGTGAGCGTCACGCGCGTGCCGCCGGCCGGCGTCGGCGCGGACTCCCAGCGACCGTCGACGGGCGGCGCCTCGACGACGCGAATGTGAAACACCCGGCCGGGATCGTGCTCGACCACCTCGGTCAGCTCGACCCGCCGCCGGCCCATCGCCTTATGGACCTCGCGGAAGCGCGTTCCGGCCCGCACCGGCCCCTCCGTGAGCTGCTGCACCTCCTCGGCGTCCTGCCAGGCGGACAGCTTGGTGGGATCGGTGACGAAGGCAAAGACCTCGTCGGGCGTCCGCGCGATCTCAACGATGGTGCTCGCCATGGCGCGACTCTAAGGCGACCCCGCGGTGCGCGCAAGGACTTGCCCAGACCGCTCGGCGAATTGGCGTGCACGAGGCCCCCGGCGGCTCTGAATGCGCGCGGCACCTCCTATGCGCGGCCTCCGGGGTGCTCGCCGACCCGGCGACCGCTGCGACGCCCGGAGCCAGCCGCTGAGGCACGGAACCCGCGCAAGGCGAGGCTGTCGTCGCGACGCCCTGGATGTCCGTCGCGATGTGAAAGGAGGTCGCGATGACGGCTTTGCCGGGCCGCAAGAAGCGCCGCGAATCATGGGTTCCTGGCTGGCGATCGGCAGCTCGCAGTGCTCACAGCAAGTGGTTCGCGCTCGGCCTCGTCTGTGCGCCGGCTCGCGTCAGCCAGGCTCCCTGGAGCGGGGGCGCCTTCGGTGGCGCGCTCGGGTTCGACTAGGTGGTGTTGTAGGAACTTGATCTGGTCGGCAGCTATCAGATCTAGGTGTTCGGGCCAGAAGCACTCGAAGTGGTCGATCGGGTAGCGCCTGAGCTCGCCGCGGGGTGCTTGCCTCGCGGTCTTCTCGATCGCCGCGAGCGGCACCATCGCGTCGTTCTCTCCGAGCTGCAGCAGCACTGGCGCGGCGATCTGAGAGGCCCGGCGCACAGGGCGGTAACGCGCTACTCCCCAGAGCCCGGAGCTGCTGATTTCGTTGCGCCAGCCATTGCCGGCTGCCAGCCGCGTGAATCCGGGCAGCGCCTCGGGGGCAAGCAGGGCTGCTAGCTCGCCGGGCGCTCCCGCGACCTGCACCATCAACGGCCGTCGGCCGATCGTCTCGCGCAGCGCGCGCCCCGTCAGCCCGAGCACGACCTTCGGGGGTGCCGGCGCGAGCGCTAGGGGAAGGCCGTCCGTCATCGGTACGAGCGCGACAACTGCGGCGATCCGGCGATCGGTTTGCGCCACGCGCAGTGCATGACCGCCGCCGAGCGACATGCCCCACACCGCGACGCGAGCCGGGTCCACGCCGTCGAGCTCTCGGGCGGTCTCGACGGCGGCGCGCCAGTCTTCGATCTGCCGTCGTATCGAGAACCATCGGCGCGGCTCGCCGTCACTGTCGCCCCAGAAGCGGTAGTCAAACGCGAACGCCGCGAGCCCGGCGGCGGCGAACCGAGCTGCGTAGTCAGGGATGCCGTCGCGACGCGTCAGCGATAACCCGTGACCCATTACCACGCAGGGAACCTCCCCCGTGGGCTGATCCGGTCGATAGAGCGTGGCTGCGCACCGCACACCGTCCACCGCAAGTGTGAGCTCGGAGGCGTTCACGGCGCGGCCGTCGCTACGGCTGTCCCGGTGCATGACGGGTACCCGATCAGTACGTGACCTTGATTGTGAAGTCGGTGTTGTTGCCGACGTTCTTCGGCGTGAGCACTCCGCGTGCGTGCTGGTAGATCCCGGTGCCTCCGTTGATCGGAGTCGGGGAGACAGTGTTTGACAGCGTGAGCGTGTCGTCGTTGGCGAGGAGCATCGAGCCGCGGATCGCGATCTGACCGCTGCACAGCGCGCTCGCACCGCTGGCGGTCATGCCTGTGATCGTGCAGCGAAGATGGTCCGAGCCGGTCGGCTTGGCGGCGTGGTGCTTGTGGTTGCCGGCGTAGTCGACCCCGGTGTTGTCGAAGGTGTCGCCGACCGCCGGGGGGGTGTTGGGTGCCAACGGGTGTCCCTGGGCGTCGAGGAACGTGCTGCTCGTCTGGCGCGAGAAGATGTGCAGCGTGACGGTCTTGGCGCCGGCTGCGGGGGCGATGACGGCCAGCGTCAGCAAGGCCGCTGCCATGACCGCAACGTGTGCCGGCCGGGTCGTCTTTGGATCGCGGAGTCGGCGTGTGAACCTGATGATCATGATTGGTGCTCCCCTTGGATTGGAGTGACGGTTGGCGGTCTCGCCGCTGGGTCAACGGCCTGGTACTTGCTGGCTCGATGCCCATGCAGCGAGGCGAAGGTACGCCTCCGCCGGACCGACTACATCTGGCAGATGGCGTATTTCGCAGCGCACGTCGGGCCGTTGGCTCCGGCGTCCGCGGCGCGCCCTCTTGACCGCCGCGATCGGATGGCGGGAGGATGGGCCGTGATCGTGCGGCCCATGCGGCCATATATGCCATCTGGCAGATGTATGCTCGGGTCGGCGGCGTTAGGTTCGGCCTATGCGATCTACCGATCGGCCGATGATGTGGACTGACCCGCCGCCAGGTGCCGGGACCTCCGAGGCGCTGCGGTTTCATCTGCCGGCGGGAACGGTGACGTTCCTGATGAGCGATATCGAGGGGTCGACGCGGTTGTGGTCGGCTTTTCCGGAGGCGATGCGACTCGTCGTCGCTGACGTGTACGCGATCATCGATCGTGCGGTCACGCGGTACGACGGTGTCCGGCCCGTCGAGCAGGGCGAGGGCGACAGTGTCGTGGGGGCGTTCTCTCGGGCGTCGGACGCGCTTTCGGCAGCCGTGCAGGCGCAGCGCGAGCTGCGCGCGTTCTCATGGTCGGATGGGATCGACGTGCGGGTTCGGATCGCGCTGCACACGGCGGATGCCCAGTTGAGGGACGAGGGCAACTACTTCGGGCTCGCGCTGTCTCGTTGCGCTCGGCTGCGCGCGATCGCGAGCGGCGGTCAAACGGTGCTCTCGCGCGCGACCCGCGATCTCGTCGTCGATCAGCTACCCGATGGGGTCGAGCTCCTCGATTGCGGGACGCACCGGCTGCGCGATCTGGGTCGGCCTGAGCACGTCTTCGCGCTCGTACACGAGGACCTCCCCGGGGACTTCGGATCGCTTCGGTCCCTGGACACGTTCCCGAACAACCTGCCCGATCAGCTCACGAGCTTCGTCGGACGCGCCGAGGAGCTCCGGGCACTCCGCGCCGGGCTGAGTGAGACCCGACTGCTGACACTGACGGGGGCTGGCGGTGCGGGCAAGACACGGCTTGCGTTGCAGCTCGCTGCTGACTGTTTGGATCTGTTCTCGGAGGGTGCGTGGTGGGTCGACCTCGCTGCGGTCGGCGACCCGCAGCTCGTCAGTGATGCAGTGGCGGCTGCACTCGGCGTGAGGCCATTGCCTTCGATGTCTGCGCTAGAAGCCTGCTGCGCGCGCCTCGCGACGTGCAACGCCTTGGTGCTGCTGGACAACTGCGAGCATCTGCTACACGCGTGCGGCGAGGTCGCCGAGACGCTCCTGCGCTCCTGCCCGAACGTCAGCGTGATCGCGACCAGCCGTACGTCGCTCGGAGCAGCGGGCGAGACCGACTGGCGGGTGCCGTCGTTGTCGCTGCCGCAGCGCGAGCGCGAGCGCGAGTCCGTGCAGGCCCTTGGGCAGTTCGACGCCGTCCGCCTGTTTATCGAGCGCGCGCGCAAGGCGCGCCCCAACTTTGCCGTGACCAACGAAAACGCGCCGGCGGTCGCGCAGGTCTGTGAGGAGCTCGACGGACTGCCGCTCGCGATCGAGCTGGCCGCGGCGCGCGTACGGATGCTGTCGGTGGAGCAGATCGCCGCGGGTCTCGGGGATCGCTTCCACTTGCTCACTGGCGGCACCAGAACCGCCCTGCCCCGCTATCAGACATTGCGAGCGTCGGTCGACTGGAGTCACGAGCTCCTGTCCGATCCCGAACGCGCGTTGCTTCGGAGACTGGCGGTGTTCGCGGGCGGGTTCACCCTCGATCTGGCCGAGAGCGTGTGCGCCGATGAGACGCTCCCACGCGTCGCGATCCTTGATCTGCTCGCGTCGCTGGTAGACAAGTCGCTCGTCGTAGCCGAGGAGCGTGTCGGAGCCGTGCGCTACCGGATGCTCGAAACCGTTCGCCAGTACGGCGTCGAACGGCTCGATGAAGCGGGCGAGCTCGGCGCGATGCAGGACCGCCAGCGTGACGGGTTGCTTGCGCTGGCCGAGCAGATCGCGCCGGCTCTTCACGGCCCCGGTCAGCGCGAGTGGCTGGACGTGCTCGACCACGAGGCCGCGAACCTTGCCTCCGCGCTCGATCGTGCCCTTGAGACCGATGGCGACCTTGCGCTGCGCCTTTGCGTGGTCTTGACGTTCTGGTGGAAGCTACGTGGCCTCTTCCAGCCTGCTGAGCGAGGCTTCGCGAGGGCGCTCGAGGCAGCGAATCACGCTCCTTCCGAGCTTCGCGCGCAGGGGCTGTTCGGTCGTGGCTACCTCGCCGCCTACGCGCTCAACATCGAAGTGGCACTCCGAGATCTCGAACAGGCTCGCGGGATGGCCGAGGCGGTCGGGGATCAGTCGACGCTCGCGCGTTCGCTGATGATGATCGGGTGGTTGCAGTTGCTCACCGATCCCGCCGGCAGCCGGGCGATGAGCGCGAGTGCGCGGGACGCAGCCCGGCGGTGCGGAGACGACTGGGCGCTGATCACATCGATCGTGAACCTCGCCTACACATACGGTCTCCGCTACGAGTATGACGACGCCGAACGACTGCTCGACGAGGTGCAGCCACTCACCGATGAACATGGCTACCTCGAGTTGAGCGCGTGGCACTGGCTCGGAAAAACGCTACGGCCGTACTCCGCCGCCGATTTCGACCAGGTCCGTGGCTTTAGCGATCGCGCGCTGACTGCCTCTCGAGCAGCGGGCGAGCCCACGACCGAGGCGCTTGCCCAATGCTTCCTTGGCGGGCTGGAGGTGATGCGCGGCGATCCCCGCGCCGCGATCGCGCGACTGGAGCCGGCACGCGCCCGCATGGTCTCGGCCGGTGCCGGCCTGGGGTTAGGAATGATCGAGCCGTACCTGGCGCACGCCCGCGCCGCCGCCGGCGAGATCGAGGAGGCCCGCAACGCGCTCGAACAGCTCGTCGCGACCGGCGTGGACCTCGGCTTTCTGCTCAGCAACGCGACCGTCAACCTCGCGGAGATCCTGCGAGTCGACGGGCAAGCGGTCGCATCACAGGCCCGTGCGGAGGAGGCATTGGCGATCGCCGAGCGAATCGGCAACGTGCCGACGATCGCGTTCGCCAAGGAGATCTGCGGTCGTCTGGCGGCCGGCCGCGAGCACTGGACCGACGCCGAAACCCTGCTGCACGATGCCCTCGCACTTCGCGTCGAATACCGGATCCTCCTGAATCTTCCACAAACGTTCGATGCGCTGGCCGAAGTCGCCGCCGGCCTCGAAAGCTACGAAGAGGCGGCGCGGATGCTCGGAGCGGCACAGCGAGCGCGCCTCGACCTCGGGCTCGAACGGTGGCATCCGGACCGCGCCCGGTTCGCCCAGCTCGAGGAGAGTCTCCGTACAGCTCTCGGCCAGGAGGGCTCAGAGACCGCGCTCTCCTCGGGCGCCGAGCTTTCGCTTGATCAGGCAGTCGCCTGGATCCGTCGCGCGCGCGGCGAGCGCAAGCGCCCAGCCCGCGGATGGGAGAGCCTCACACCCACCGAGATCCGCGTGGTCGAGCTCGTTGCAGAGGGGCTCACAAATCCTCAGATCGGCGAGCGGATGTTCATCTCCCGCGGCACCGTCAAGGTGCACCTATCCCACATCTTCGCCAAGCTCGGAATCACCACCCGCGCCGAGCTCGCCGCCGAAGCTACACGCCGAGCCATCGTCCCGTAACCCTGGGCCAAGCACAGCCCGATCTCACGCACGACAATCTCTATCGCGTGCGAGACGAGAACCACTCCCGGGCTCGGCAGGAGATACTCTCGTCGCCGATCGGAGGGTCGTCCTAGCTGAGCTAGTTGCGACGTCCAGTGACCGAAGCAGAACTGTGCTCCCGTGTGGCGGGGGGCGTCCTGCTCCTCGCCAGATTCGTGCACGGTCGGGGTGGTTGGCCCGACCGGCGTCGTGATCGCCGACCTGGCGGCCTTGCTCAGTCGCGATAGCAAGAGCCACGTCGACGACCACCCACCGAGCAACGAATTGTGTTCGCGCCACAACCGGCGGCCGGGCCTCGAGACCGGCGCCGCGACGACGATGCTTCCCGAAGCGTCTACGACCGGCAGGTTTCGGATGCCTGTCGGGCGACGAGAGCAGGGCGACCGTCTCGGCCGAGAGACCTGAGTTGCGCGGAACTCGAGACCCGTCGGCACCGATGCGGACTGCGATCCCCACGAGCGACTGCTCGGACGCGCTCGCGGCGCAAACGGGGGAAGACGGCTGCGCGCCCTGGTAAGCCTGCGAAGCAGCTTCGCGACGCGAAGCCAACGCGGTCTGAAAGCAGGTCTGGATCCCGAGCCGCATGACCGGGGCCGACTGCCGCTCACCTGGCGCGATGCGGGAGCGGCCGGAGCCGATGACGAAGCCACGACGGCCGCTGCTCCTTCTCGTGGCATGAAACTTCAACGGCAGGAACCTCGGGTCTGGTCCCGTACCTAGGAGTCACCGGGCACAGGGGTTCTTTGTTGTGGAGAACGCGGTCGGGTACGCCGGTTTGGACGATGGGCTTCGAGCCCGTGCTTTTCGGTGGCGGCCCCTGCGACTTGCCCGGGTGCGCTGCGAGCGCGTATCGGTCTGTGTCGTTCGCCCACTGGTTCTCCGTTCGTGACCCCAGCTACCAAGTGAGGTGAGCGGTGAACAAGTTGTTGTCGCGGTCGTTGGGCCGCTGCGTTGGGCTGGATGTGCATCTTGAGTTCTGCCAGATCGCGATTTGCAAGGAGGGGAAGGTGTTCTCGGCGGGCAGGGTGCCGTCGACGCCGGAGGGGATGCAGACGCTCATCGAGAGTCTCGATCCGAACGATCGGGTCGCGCTGGAGGTGACCGGCAGCTCGTGGGAGATCGTCCGGCTGCTCGAGCCGCACGTCAAGCAGGTAATCGTGGTCTCGCCGGGCGACACGGGCATCAGCCAGGCGCGGGCGAAGACCGATCGGCTGGACGCAAGGACGCTCGCGCGGCTGTTGTGGTCAGGCGAGCTTGAGGCGGTGTGGGTGCCGCCGGAGTGGGTCTCGCGGATGCGTCGGCGGCTTGGCCGCCGCGAGCAGCTGGTCCGGGCGCGCTCCCGGGTCAAGAACGAGCTGCATGCGGTGTTGATGCGCCGGCTGAAGGGTCGCCCGCCCGTCAGTGACCTGTTCGGCGTCAAGGGCCGGGAGTGGCTCGGATCGCTGCCTGAGGAGGAGGACGAGACCGTCCAGGCTGGTCTGCGCCATATCGAGTTCCTCGACGCAGAGATCGAGCAGGTCGAGCGGCTGATCGCGAAGGAGGCGCTCGAATCCCCGCAGGTCAAGCGGTTGATGACGGTCCCGGGCGTCAACGTCATCTGCGCCGCGATCTTTCTGGCCGCGGTCGGCGAGGTCCGCCGGTTCAAAGGTTCCCGCCAGGTCGTCGCCTACCTCGGCCTCGATCCGCGTGTCTACCAGTCCGGCAGCTCACCGGCGCGCGGCGGGCGGATCTCAAAGCAAGGCTCCCCGCAGGCGCGGTGGGCGCTGGTCGAGGCCGCCCGCTCGGTCGCAAGGCAGCCCGGGCCCATGCACGCCTTCTACGAGCGCCTCCGCGCGCGCAAAGGCCACAACGCCGCGATCGTCGCAGTCGCCCGCAAGCTCGCCGCTCTGTTCTGGTGCATGCTCACCCGCCAGGAGGACTACGCCCACCAGCAACCCTCGCTGACCGCCCAGAAGCTCCGCCGCCTCGAAGTCCTGGCCGGCGCCCCCACCCTGAAGGGCAACCCCACCGGCGTGTGGGCCACCCGCGAGCGGATGCGCCACGCCGAGAAGCAGCTCGCCGCGCAGGCCGAGGCCTCCTACAAGCGCTCGGTCGCCGACTGGCAAGCAACAATCGCCCAAGGGCAATGGAAGCGGACGCGAGCGCGTGACACCGGAGCGCGCATAATCAAGGCCCTCGAAGGGCAAGTCGCGCGGCAGGCCCACAAACCCCAGACGCCTGCACTTCGACACGTCATCGGCTCGCGCCCACCAACAACCTAACGCACCGTGACGACGTCGCCACCCGCGACGAGAGCCAACCGCGCGCAAATACCGGCCGCGATCGCGCCGATCAAGCCGAACGCCGCCCGACCGAGCTCACAGGAGGCATCTAACGCCTGGCCCACCCCTCCACGACCAATACCTCACCCCAAACAGACGCAAATTCCGGCCGAAACAGCCACCCCACCCCTTGATTTTCATCGGTCGTCCAAGGCGAGAGTCGCTGATTGATCGTGAACCGTCCTGCTCAGCCTGCGGGAGCGATGGTCGTCATGCCGGCCGTCTCGCTTGCGATCGGCCGGGGACCGGCCGGCGAGTTAGCACCGGCATCGTCTGACGGTGCCACGCCGCGCGAGCTTGTCCAGCTACCGCATCCCACGAGCGGCCGGCGTACAGGTCCAGGGCGCGGCCGGCCTGGACTGTGAACTGGGTCCGGCAGGAAGATCCACGAGTAGAATTGCCACCGCCTGATCGCGTTCTCGGACAGCCTGCGCCGCACCGTCATATCGGAGATCTCCTCGCAGATCTGACGCGCAGCGACCGCGCGCGTGAGCTCGATCGAGGACCGGCGCGCCAGAAAGAACCGGATTCGCGACTGCGACGCAACGTCGCGACCGCATCGCCGGCGGGCGGCGGTCTGGTCGTTCGGCATGCCCTGCGCGGCCATGCATCAGCGTCCCGTCATGAGACAACGGGATTCCGATCACGCAACCGCCCAGCGCGGGCGCTGATACGGTGCCTTACCTACGAACAGGAGTACTCGACGCGAAGCCTCGCTACGGAATCAGCGTCAGTGTGATGTCGTAGCCGCCACTCGCCGACGCACTCGGCTTGTCGGGCCAGCTCCCGCCCACGGCGACGCCGCAGTCGATGTCGAACAGGTACTGGCCCGGCTGCAGGGTGCCGGACTGATCGACGGGCACCGACAGATTGCCGGCGCTCGTGCCCACGGTCGGAATTGCCTGCTTGAAGTCGGGCAGGGTGATGGCCGACACGCTGGCGCCGCCTCGGTCGGCATCCGACACTGTCAGCGTGCCCTGCACGCGGTAGGCAACCGGGCTGTTCTTGACCGTGAACTTTGGGCGGAGGGTGAAGTCCCCCGCCCCGCCGCCACTGACAAGGTCGCCGGTGACGGAGCCGTCGCCGCTGAGGGCGCAGTGGCCCGTGTAGGTGACCTTGCCGCCCGAGGTGCTGACGGACGCGGTGCAGTTCGCCGAGGCGTGCCCGGTCGCCGACTGGGCGGCGCCCCCGTCGGGCGTGTACGTGTCGCTGGCCGCGGAGTTGAAGCTCAGCGACACAGCGTTGTCGAGCACGTCCTGCTCCTTGGAGTCGAGCATGCCACCGTTCTGCGGGTCGTTCGCGCCGGCGGAGGAGCGGCAGAAGTTGTCGGGAGTGAGCACGTCGATGTTGCTGACGCTGCCGCTGCTCGCGTGAACGGTGGTCTGATCGAGAATCGGCCCGCCGGCGCCGGCCCGGGCGGTGATCGTGATCGTGATCGTGGACGCCGCGGAGGCGAGCGTGCCGGTCGTGGACAGCGTGCCGGCGCTGTCAGTGGTGCCGCTCGCGGTGCCGACGGTGCCGCCGGTCGCGCTGAGCTCGATCCGCACTCCGGGCTGCGGGGCGGACTGGCCGGCGGCGGGGAAGTCCGGGCGCCGGACACTGATCTCGAGCGGTTGCGGGGTGCCGGGAATCGCCGTCGAGGCGAACGTCGCGGCCAGCTTGAGCTTCGGCAGGCAACGCGGCCCGAGCTGCTGGTCGCGGAACGGCCTGTCGCCGGTGTATAGCGGCGAGTAGGCGTAGTAGCAGAGGATCTGCAGGTCGCTGACGCCGGTCTCGTCGAATGTGACCGGGATCGTCAGGATCGTCTGCGTCACGGTGCTGAGGGTGCTCGTGCCCCACAGATGCGAACCGGTGCGGTCGAGGTCGAAGCGGGCCTTGGTGTCGCCGCCGGTGAAGCCGTCCCCGTTGAGGTCGAAGCGGCCGTAGTCGCGGTCGGTCGGGTGGATGGCGGCCCCGGCGGGGTCGAAGTACGCCGGCAGAAAGTCGCCGAGGTCGTTCTCGTTGAAGCCCGGCCTGCCCAGGTCGACGCTCGAGTCGAGCAGCGCCTCACGCGTCGGCTGGTCGCCCGGGAGCGGCGCCTCGGTTGTGTCCAGCGACAGCAGCGCAGCGTACGCATCCACCGCCGGCGCGGGCGTCCGCGTCTGGTCACACCCGGCATCGGGGGACAGCACCGCCAGCGGCCGCTGGGCGGTGTCCTTGATCAGCGACGCAAGCTGCTGCGGCGACAGCCGCGGCTCGAGCGTCCACACGTACTCGGCCAGACCGGCGACCTGCGGCGTCGCGAACGACGTCCCGGCCTCGAACCCGGCCCCCGCGGTCGCGCCGGTCAGCGTCCACAGGCCGCCGACGCCGAACACGTCGCCGACCGCCGAGATGTCCCCGGGCCGCTTCGAGGTCGCGTCGAGGCAGTCGATGCCCGCCGAGCCGGCCGCGGCGTCCTCGGCATAGTCGCCCTCGACGACGATGACGTTGGTCAGGCTCGGGAGCCGGCCGCCGCCGGCGGCGGTCACGGCGGCGAGCAGGTGCGCCGCGTCGTATTCGCTGTTGCTCGTGCTGTCGAGCGGCCCGCCGGAGTGCAGGTTCCCGGCGCTCGAGATCTGCAGGAACTTGCGCTCGAGCCCGGCGCCGGCGACGCCCGCCGACGCGGTCCCCCGAACGTCCTCGATCCAAGCCCGGGCCGCGCCGTTCAGCGCCGCACCTGACGGGCAGCTCAGTCCGTCGGAGCCGCACGAGTTGAGGCTGGTATTGACGACGACGTTCCCAGGCGCCGCCTTGATCGCCTGGATCAGCGCCTGGTCGACCAGCGGGTTGGTCGTCAGCCCGTTGGTGACGTCGACGACGCGCATCTGCGAGGTGCCGGGGAAGATCCCGGTGACCTTCCCGCGATCGGTCGCGGCGCCGCCAAAGCTTCCCGTGATCACACCGGCGACGGCGTACCCGTGCGTGTCGGCGCGCGAGCCGAACATCGCCGCGGTCAATCCGGCGGCGTCGAGCGCCACGTCCGGCACACCCCCGCCGAAGAAGTCGGCAACCACGACCGTCGGGCGGCGGCCCCGAGCGATCAGCGCGCGCGCGTTCCAGGCCGCGGGAGCGCGGATCGCAAACTGGCCGGCAAGCTTCTGGATGTCGCCGCTGCTGCTCGCAGCCAGATTCGACGGCAACTCGTCAGCACCGGCGATCACGCCCTCGTTGACGTAGCGGACCGCCGTGCTGTGCTTCACGCGGCCGATCACCCCATGCAGGCCCGCCAGCGTGTGCGGGTCCGGGATCCTGACCTCAAGCACGGCCACACCGGCGAGGCTCGAAATAATCTGGCCGCGGATCGACTCGAGCAGCGCGTCGATCTGCCCAATCCTCGCGCCCGGCGCGAACGCGATCTCGATCATCGTCCTCGCCACCAAGGGACCATCGCGAACCGTCTGGTCGCGCCGGATCCCCGGGCTCTTGCTCGCGGTGTCGCGCACGCTCGCCAGCGCACGGGCGCCGGGCGGTCCGGGCAGCACCCCAGGCGCGTACATGACGCGCCGCGTCCTTACCCGGGCGTTGCCGGCACGGTCGACCGCCCGGAGGCGGATCGCGTTCGAGCCCCGGCGCAGCTTGACCAGGCAACGCACGCGGCCCTGCCTGACGGCGGCCGCACGGCCACCGCACGTCACCCGAGCAACCCCAGACCCCCGATCGGACACCGTCGCCGTCACCGTTACCGGCGACACCGCCAGCCACGCACCCGCCACCGGGCTCCGGATCGACAGAGACGGCGCGGTGCGGTCGACTCTCACATGCGCGGAGGCGGCCGCGGCCGCTAAGAGCCACGCGCTCACGACCAGCGCACAGGTCCGACTGTGAGGAGCCCCGTCGATCATCAACACCCGAAAGTCAATTAGAACGGGATACGGGCGGGAAAACAAGACGGTTCGCGTTCACAACCTCGGCGCTCGTGAGCTCCCGACGTTCGCATCGAACGTCTGGACCCCCGCGCCCGCGTCTGCGTTGGCGTCCAGCAGGCAGATGCCCGGCCGCGACCGCTCGTGCCGCCACGCTAGACGCGACCACTCACGCTCCGCTCACGGAACGAACCGCCGGTCGCGCCGACGGCGCGCGTACATGATCGGCGGCGGATCGGCCGCATCGCTCTCCATTCTGCCGAAGCGCGGACAGGGTCAGTCGTGAGTACTCCTCCCGACGGGGCCCGAGCACACCAATCGCAATGCCGTCAACGCTCGGATGCTCCCAGGCAAAGCAGCTACGCGAGGACTCGCATCTCACCGAGGTCGCGATCGGACGTCAGTCGCTGGGTTGTGCCGATCACACCGCCCGTCGTCGCCGACCAGACGATCCTCTCCCCGTTCGCAAGGAGCTGCGCAAGCCCAGGGCCCGCCGTCAGCCTCACTGCCGGTGCGAACGAGTTGCGCTTCTACTGGTAGGGCGGCGTCTTGACGGCGTTGCTCCGCCACGGTTTCGAGGGCGAGCTCGCCGGCCCGCTCGCCGGCTCACGACGGGCCAGCTAACGCCGGCCGAGCGTCACAGCGGTCGTGCGTCGTGCTTGCACCCGGGCGTCGACGCAGGCGAGCTGCAAACGGCCGGCCCGCTCGGCGCTGTGCTCCCTTCCTGAAAGAACACCAGCCGCGATCCTGGCGAGGATCTCTCGTGCTCAGGACGAGAAGGAGCGGTCCGGTGCAGGACTGCCGCATTCCGGCTGAGCGACAGCCAGCGGCGAGCGCGGCGCCCTGATAGGCCAGGGGAACGTGACTCCGCGCTGCCCCGCTTTCATGTGTGCGCCGCCGGGCGCTGGCAAACCCCGCAATGCGTTCATCTCAGGGAAGGCGCCGACGCCACGAGACGGCCGGAACTCCCCTGGGTTTCGCCAAAGGTGAGCATCTCCACGCTGCCGCCGTGGCCGGCCACGTCGGCGGCCCTGCTTTGATGCGAACTCGCGTGCGAGCGTTTGCCGTGGGACTGCCCCTCAGCTAGCGGTCGCGGCGCCGACACCGAACGAGCGCTTTCCATGAATGCGATCGCCGGCTCCGGCACGAGCGAGGACGATCCCAACGGCGACGTCTGGATCACGCGGCCGGCTGACATGGGACGAGCGCCTCGCCGCGAGAGCAGGAGCGAGCGCTCGCTCGGTTCCTGCAAGCGCTAACCGAGGCTCCCGGCGGAATGCGATCGTCCGCCGGCGACGACCCGCGTCATCGCAATGCCACGGTTGCGGTAGGCATGCCGACCGCGTAGCCGTGACCCCGGCGAGCCCCCGGAATTGTGGGCTCCGTACAACCGACGGCTCTGTCCGACCCCGCGACGGGCAAGAGAGTTGTGCGGGTCGGACGGCCGGAAGGATGTCGACCGAAGCTCGAGAAGCTGGCGGCTTCCTTATGGATGCTGGTCCAGGAACCTGATGTCGATCCGGCGAGGGTCCCAGAGACGACTGGGGCGCCCATCCGCCGTCATCGCCGGCGCGACCGTAACCGACTCGACGGTGTCGGTGATCAGCCGTCGCCAAGCCGCTAACCGCTTCGTCGGCTCGCGCAGCTTGTCGATCTCGTCAGGACCAACGACATCGCTCTGCCCCCCGTCGCCGAGTCGCGCCCGGACGGTGTGCGCGTCATCGAGCGCCGTGGTCAGCTTCTCCAAGGTCTCCTGGCTCGCGGGCCGACCCAACAATCCAAGCTCGCCGAGCTGCCGGATCGTGTCATCGAGATCCGAGTTCGCGCGTTCGATCGCCTCGTCCGCCGCGCGAATCTGCTGCCCGCGCGAGCCGCGCCGGGACGGGTCGGCCGTGGCCGAGTACGCCCGGACCGCATCCAGCACCATCGCCTCGACCCGGTCGGCCTTGACCGCCGTCGGTCGCCGGCACCGGTTCGCGCTCGTATCACCACAGCGGTAGCTGGCGCTGTCGGAGTTGATCACCATCCGCGACCCGCACGTCCCGCACCGCAGCACCGCCAAGCGGGCCAGCAGCCGCTCGGACTTGGCCTGACGCCCGCGCGAGACCGTCCGCCGCTGCACCCGCTCAAACAGCCCACGATCCTTCACGATCGCCTCATGAGCGTTGAGGTTGTGCAACTCGCCGAAATGGATCTCTCCCAGGTACATCCGCGACCGCAGCATCCACGCCACCCCCGAGAGCGCGCGCTCGATCCCGTTCTCGGCCAGCCACGCCTGGATCTCCACCAGCGACGCGCCCAGGTCGCGGCGCTTGAACGCCCGCACCACGACCTCCGCGGTCGAGGGCTCGACCACCAGCACGCCGTCCTCGCCGCGCACATACCCGACCGGGACCTTCGGGTGCGGGTAGACGCCCCGCGCCACCGCCCGTGCCTGAGCCGCCGTCACCTTCTCGCCCGTGATCTCAGCAAAGTATTGGAACACCGAGCCGAGCATGTTCGTCGACAGCCGCTGCGCCGCCGTCCCGTTCGTGAGCTTGCCGTGATCGAGAGCGAAGATCTCCCCGCCCGCCCTCTCCACCCGCTCGATCACCTCCAACTGAACCTTCAGC
>Ga0335069_10007862_pt1 | contig 15326 bp, 10 predicted proteins | sample Lox_Sample_11_FD_206714 | JGI IMG/M metagenome (GOLD analysis project Ga0335069, IMG submission 206714) | Soil microbial communities from Loxahatchee National Wildlife Refuge, Florida, United States - Lox_Sample_1.1 | ecosystem: Environmental > Terrestrial > Soil > Wetlands | place: USA... | reverse complement strand
GCGGCCATCGAAGGCTGCGGCGGCGCGAACAGGACATTGCCCTGGAGGGTGAAACTAAGGTTCGTGGTCGTGTCCAACAGCTGGGTTGCAGCGGGAAGCGAGAAGTTCTTGAGCGCAGTCCCGAAGGTGCTCACCGCCAGGTCGAAGACGGGGGTGCCGAGCGCCGTGTTCCCGGCCGCTCGCACCTGGCCGGCGACGTCGAGATCGAGTCCTCCCGCGCTCGAGGGAAACAGGGTGAACGGATTCAGGATCACCAGATCGCCGCCGCGGGACTCGAGGTCGCGCTGGAACGGGTGGGTCACGACCTGGAGAGAGGGCGGGAGCAGCCACACCAGGTCGTTCTGTGTGCTCGCATTCCCCACGCGTCCCTCGACCGGCAGGATCGTGTCGTTGCCGACGAGCACCACGTCGCCCGTCTCGGCCTCGAGCCGCGCCGAGTCGGTGGGCGCGTAGCTTGCTACGCGGAACGTGCCGGTAATTTGGGAGTTGGGCGGATAGACGAGGCTCGGGTTCTCGATCGCGCGGAGCGCGATGCCGTTGGCGCCGAGCGCATCGATGGTCGGCTGGAGGATCTGGTCCGGATGATCGGGATCCATCCGGGCACGACCTTCCATCAGATCGATGGTGACCGGGCTGGACAGCTTCCCGAACCAACCGCGTGTCGGATCCGCGGCGAGAACGCTGCGCTGGAGCGAGCCCGCGAGACCCGGGAGATCGTCCGCCGAGAGCCCCGCCGCGTTCACCCCGGGCACCACGCTGTAGCCGGCGCGGAAGACGGCGCGGCCCTGCCGGACGACGTAGTCGCCGCTGATGTCGCCGCCCGCGACCACGAGCAGCTTGCTCTCGGGCGGATCGTCCAGCACGCGCGGGCCACTGGAGTTGGTGCGCGCCGCCTTCTGCACCGGTCGGCCGAAGAGGCCGATGTGCGAGCCCGTGTAGTCGGCCGTGCCATCGCGGACATGCGCGGAGCCGCCCGTGCGCGCGAGAGTGGAGTTGCCGGTGAAGACGTTGCGACCGGCGATCACCGTGACGTCTCCGCCGACCTCGGTGCCGATGCCGAGGATGCCCTGGGCGACCACCGGCATCACGTCGAAGCCCGGATCCGTGGGCGTGTTCCCGGACAGATCCTGTGACACCGGACCCGGTTGGAGCCAGCGGTTGCCGACGCCCGCGTCGACGTCGCCCGTCAGCGCCTGCACGAAGATGCTCCCACCATCGTCCTGCGTCCCATTCACGTTGACGCCGCGAGTGCGGATCGCGGCGTTGCCCTGGCCGGCGCCGCTCAGGATCACGGAGCGCCCGGCGACGACGCGGATGTTCCCGGAGCCGTTCTGGATCACGCCGTCCGAGGTCGTGCTGCCCGCGGTGAAGCGGACGTCGCGTCCAGTCTGGACGTCGATGGCGCCCACCTGGTCGATCAGACCGCCGCCGTTCCCGACCCACAGGTCGGTGGCCGCGCGCGCGATCAGATCCCCGAAGACGAGCTGCACCAGGCCGTTCTTCGTGAGCGGCGTCGCCTCGCCTGCGGAGGTCCGGAGGACACGGCCCGTTGTCGGCCCGGTAGTCTGCTGTTTCGCGCCCGACAGGAAGATCCCGCCGAGCGACGTCGGGTTGAGCGCCAGGGAGGTCGGATCCGTCAGGTCCTGGGCTCCGGCGATCAGCTGGACGTTCCAGTGGCTCGACGCGCTCCCGCCGGCGCCCTCGGTGATGCTGGCGTTGGTGCCGAACACGATGTCGCTCCCGGAGCGCAGATCGAGCGTCGGTTTGCCGACCGGATTCAGCAACGAGATGGTCGCGTTGTCCTGGAGCGAGATCGTGTTCGTCGCCGTGAGCGACACCGTCGAGGCGCCCTGGAACGTCTGCGCGCCCGTGATCAGGAGCTCGGCCGGGTCGATCACCACGGCTCCGCCCGACGCACCCGCGTGTCCGTCGGCGCGCATGGTGCCCGACAGCGCGACGGCCCCCTCGCCGCTGACCTCGATCGATCCACCCGCGCCGCCTTCGGCGCCGCCGGAGACGTCGACGACGGAGCCGGCCGCGACGGTCGCATCCCCCCCGGACTTCGCGACGACGCTTCCACCCTGCGCCACGCCGTCGCCGCCCGTGGCCGCGGTGACGCTGCCGTCGTCGAGCGTGAGTCCGCTGTCGGCGACGAGCTCGATGCGGCCGCCCTGCTCGCGCACCGCGTTGGCCTCGATGATCCCCGACTGGCGGACGAGATCGGCGCGCATCTTCACCATGCCGCCGTCCGCGACGATCTTGCCGAGGTTCACCGCGGTGTCGCCAGAGCCGCCCGGGGCCGTGTACTGGACTGCCACTCCGAGGCCGTCCGCTCGATCCGTCAGATAGACGGTGGCGCCGGCGGCGAGCGTCACCTGCCCGTCGGGCGCGATGATCACACCGGATTTTCCGTTCTCGACCTGCGGCGCAACCATGTAGACGAAGCCGCCGTCATGGGTCCGGATGGTTCCCTGGTTCTCGATCTTCGCGCCCGGGGCCGCCGTCGCCGACGCATCGAAACCGTTGCCGAAGACGAGGAGATCGCCGGCCTTCACCGATGCCGCCGCGGTGAGGGATCCGACGTTCACGGCGGAGTGTTGCCCGAAGAGGATGCCGTTCGGGTTGATCAGGTAGACGTGGCCGTTGGCGTTGAGGCCGCCGAGGATCTGGCTTGCCTGACCATCGAGGATGCGATTGATCGCGACCGACTTGGCATTCGGTTGATTGAAGTTGGTGACCTCACCGGGCTGGATGTCGAAGCTCTTCCACGAGAGCACGGCGTTCTGGGACCGCTGATCGATGTTGACGGTCGAGGTGCCCTGCCCGGTGATCGTGGCGATGCCGCCGTGAACGACGCCACCGGCGGGGTTCGCCAGCGCAGCCGACGGCAGCAGCATGCAGTCGGCGAGCACGAGCGTCAGCAGGCGCCTGGCGAGCCGCGGGTACCGCATCCGAGGTGAGTAGCGAGGCATCGGGTCCCACCGCCTCCCCTTCCCGGATCTTCCACCGAATCGTCACGAGCGGGTCGTTGTCCGGACCGACCCTACATCACTGCAGCCGGTCGGAGTGCGATTTCTCCGACTGGTCACACAGACGTCGAAGAGACCGCATCGTACCGCGACCGGTTCCACACCGGTTGCGTGTAGAGCAGCATGCCATGGGAGCGCGGGGGAGCGACGAGGGCACCGACGAGGATCGGGCTCTCGTCTCGCACACGAAGATCGACGGTCGCCCTCATCATCTGCCGGGCCTGGCCTGGGCGCTGATCCTCAGCGGCGAGCTCGAGCTGCGCGGGCACGAGGTCGGCCCGATCCGACTCCTGCCGGCCGACGTCTTTCTCGTGGCACCCGCCGCGACGGTGCAGGTGAAGACCCGGATCGGCGTGGTCGAGCTGCTCGAGTTCCACGCCGGCACGGCATGGATGGACGAGGTGTTCGCCCGCGCGAGCTGCGCGTGGCCGGTGGGAGGTGAGCCCTTCTCGGTCGGTCGCGCCGGCAGCGAGCTCGCACGCCGGACGGGCCGTGCGCTGCGCGAGCTCGGATTCCCGGCCGCGGCATCGGGAGCCAGCGCGCGACTGCACGAAGCGTCGGGACATCTCGAGCTCGTGGCATGCGCGTTCGATGCGCGACAGGGAGCGGACCCCTGGACCGCCCCGCGACGCGTGAGCTCTCGGCGGCGCAGCGGGTTTCTCGCGAGGGTCGCCGAGCTCGCGGCGTCCGGCACGCTCGAGGACCTCTCCCTCGAGCGATTCTCCGCGGAGCTCGGTCTCTCGCCGCGCCACACGTCGCGGCTCTTCCGCGAGGAGCTCGGCTCACCTTTCCGCGAATGGATGGCCGCGACGCGCATCGCCATGGCGTGTCGCCTGCTCCGGGATACCGAGCTCCCCGTGATCGAGGTGGCCGCGGAGAGCGGGTGGCGTTCGCTACCTCATTTCAACACGGCGTTCCGCCGGCTCAAGGGCCAGACGCCGACGGCCTTCCGCCGCGCCGCGCGCCAGTCGGATCCGCAGCCCGAGGCCTAGTACGGAGTGAAGCGAATGGTGACGTGGCGGCCCTCGCCATTCGGCGGCGCCGACACTCCGTCGCTCTTGACGTGTTCCGCGGCCTCCAGGATGGCTCGGTCGTTGGCGGAACTGCCCGACGAGTTGAGGAGGCGGTACGAGGTGACCTGCCCCGTCCCCGTCACGACGAGATCGAGCACGGCGGCTCCGAAGTTCTCCCTGGGGTCCTTGTAGTACTTCCGGAAGCTCGCCGTCACCGCGGCGTGAAAGGCTCCCTCGGGACCCTCGAAGCCACCGGCGAATTTGCCGCCGTTCCAGTTGACACCGGCACCCACCGCCCCGCCGCCGCCTCCGATCTGCGGGGCAGGCGCCGCCGCGGCCGGGACGCGCGCCACCATCGGCTCGGGCGCCTTCGGCTGCTCCACCTTCGGCGGGGGAGGAGGCGGCGGCTTCTCCTCCTGCTTGGGCGGCGGCGGAGGCTTCTCCGGCTGGAACAGCTTGATGTGGTAGGTGCGCGCGATGTCCTGACCCGCCTGGGTCTTCGCGAGGAAGGCGACGAATCCGCCGACCACGATGTGGAGAGCGAGCACGATCGCCAGCGTCTTCCCGAGCGGAAAGCCCCCGCCGTGACGGCGGTGGTGGTGCCGGGTCGCGGTCATTGAACCTGTGTCGCGAGGGCGAGGTTCTCGATCGGCACGCGTTTGATCGCATCGATGACCTGCACGACCGCGTCGTAGCGAAGGGACTGGTCCGCGCGCAGGATCACGGGCAGATCGGGATTCGCGAGCTTGTAGGTCTTGAGCTTCTCCTCGACCTCGGCCGTCTGGAGCGGCTCCTCGTTCATGAAGACCTGGCCCGACTTGTCGATCGAGATCGTCACCACCTGAGTGGGGACTTCGGTCTTGTGGTCCGACGTCTCGGGCAGCTTCACGTCGATGCCCTGCACGATGGCCGTGGTCGTGAGGATGAAGATGACGAGCAGCACCCACGCGAGATCGAGCAGCGGCGTGATGTTGATGTCCGCGATCGCGCCGCCCTTCTTGATCGCCTTCACCAGCTGGCCCCCGCTTCGCCCATCCCGAGCGGCTCTGCCTCGTGCCGTAGGTCGGTCGGCTCCGTCTGGGTGATGTAGTCGATCACGAAGATCGCTTCGAGCTCGGAAGCGAAATTGCCCATGTCGAGCTGGAGCGACTCGATGCGCGAGTTGAGCAGGTTGTACGCGAAGAGCGCAGGAATCGCGACGACCAGACCGAACACCGTATTGATCAGCGCGCCTGCGACACCGGGAGCCATCGCCGAGAGGTTCGCCTGCCCGGCCTGCGCGACGCCGCCGAATGTCTCCATCACACCGAAGACGGTGCCGGTCAGCCCCACGAACGGTCCGCCCGAGATGGCGAGCGCGAGGATCACCATGCCCGAGTGCAGCCGCACCGTCTCGTCGCCGATGCCCCGTTCCATGGCGGCTCGAACGGCCGCCAGCACGCGCGACGGCGCGCGTCGGCTCCCGTTCGTCTTGTGCTTCGGAACGAAGCGATCGAGCTGCTCCTGCAGCTCCCGCGCGGCGTTGTCGTAGACGGAGTACGGGGGCGCGCCCTCGAACTCCTTCTCGCGACCGATCAGCTCGAACGGGTCCGTGACCTTGTAGAAGGCGGTATAGAAGCGCTCGGCGAGGCGACGCTGCCGCCGCAATCCGAGGATCTTGCCGACGATCACCGTCCAGGACGCGAGCGACATCAGGATCAGGACGGTCATGCTGACCATCCCCTCCCGGGTCATGTGGCTCAGCGCATAGACGACTGCAGACTGGGAGGATCCTTCCAAGCAAACCTCCGCGGGTGGGGTGCGGCGCGATGTCCGGGAGCAGCCGGAACCGGGCATGTCCGCGAGCAGGCGGAACCTAGGGCGCTAACGGTGGAGTCTCGATCACTGTCGTGTGACGATTTCGTGAATCCACGTCACGATCGCGTCGAGGTCGCGGCATCGGCGGCGCGCGGCAGCGTGAAGGTGAAGGTCGAGCCCTCGCCGAGCCGGCTCGCGACCGAGATCTCGCCGCCGAGGCTCTGCACCAGGTGCTTCACGATCGCGAGCCCGAGCCCGGTGCCGCCGAGGGCACGCGAGCGCGCCTTGTCCACCCGATAGAAGCGTTCGAAGATGCGCCCGAGGTCCTCCTCCGGGATTCCGATCCCGGTATCGCGCACGCGCACGCGAAGCTTCGGGCCCGCGTCCTCGACCGAGATCTCGATGCGACCGCCCGGCTCCGTGTACTTCATCGCGTTGTCGAGCAGGTTGATCAGGATCTGCTCCAGCGCGCGCGGATCCGCGAAGGCGCGCGCGCTCCCCTCCTCGCCGTAGTGCAGCTCGAGCTTCCGGTCGCGCAGACGCGGACCGGTGTCGCGGATCAGGGAGCCGATCAGCTCACCCACGTCGACGTCGACCGGCTCGAGCCGCAGCCGCCCGCGCTCGATCGTCGAGAGCTCGAGGAGATCGTGGACGATGTGGGTGAGGCGCTGCGCGTGCCGGTCGATGATCTCGAGATACGAGCGCCGCTCGCCATCGGTCAGCGACGGGCTCTCGAGCAGCGTCTCGGCGAAGCCGCGGATCGCGGCGAGCGGCGTGCGCAGCTCGTGCGAAGCGTTCGCGACGAAGTCGCGCCGCACTTCTTCGAGGCGCGCGAGCTCGCTGATGTCGTGGAAGACGGCCACGCTGCCCGCGCGCGGCCCCTCCGCGGGGAAGCGCACGGCCTGCACCTGCAAGGTGCGCGGCACGCCTCGACCGACGCGGAGCTGTCGGGTGACAGTCGCGTCGGACGCGGCGGTCTCGCGGAGCACCTCGTCGACTGCCGCGTCGCGCAGCACCTCGACGTAGGGACGGCCGAGCGGATCGCCGGTCAGCTCGTAGAACTCGCGCAGGCGCGAGTTCGCGAGCAGCACGCCGCCCTTGGCGTCCACCACCAGCACGCCCTCCACCATGCCTTCCAGCACCGCGCGGAGCTGCTCCTTTTCCTGTGTCACCTCTTCGAGGCGCAGGCGCAGCTGCTCGGCCAGCTGGTTGATCGCTCCGGCGATCGGAGAGAGCTCGTCGCCCGCGCTGGTCGCGAGGCGCCCCTCGAGGTGCCCCTCAGCGATCGACGCCGCCACGCGGCGCATCTCGCGGATCGGCGCGAAGGCGTAGCGCGAGAGCAGCCAGGCGGCGGACGTCGCGACCAGCAGCCCGAGGCAGCCGCCGGCGAAGAGGCGCGCGCGCTGCGCGGCGAGCGCGGCGGCCTCGATCGCGACCTCCGCGGCCACCCGCACTGCGCCGCCGCCCGGGCAGGGGATTGCGACGGAGTCGAGCTCGCGCCCGGTCGCGTCGCGGCGCCTTTCCTGCCCGACACGTCCGGCGAGTGCCTCTCTCACTTCGCGCTGCGCGTCGGACTCGACCGACGCGGGGGGATTTGCATCGCGGGAGGAGTCGCCGATCCGGCTGCCGTCGGGCGCGATCAAGGTGACGCGCGCGTGCAGCGCATCGGCCAGGCGTTCGCAGGCGGCGTCCCGACTCGCTCGCGTGTCGGGCGTCGCGTCGAGCGGGCAAAGCTCCGCGGCGACGACTTCCGCCTGCCCGCGCAGCGAGGCCCGGCCACGCTCGAGCTCGAGCTGCTGCAGGCCCCGATCGGCCGCGACGCCGGCGACCACGACCCCGAGCACCAACAGCCCGGCCAGTGCGGCCATCAGTCGCCACGGGCTCGTCAGCACCGCCAGCCCTCGGCCGGAGACATGGTCGCGCGACCGACGCGCGCGTCACTCGGCGAAGCGATAGCCCACGCCGCGCACGGTCTCGATCAGGTCGCTCGCCGCTCCGAGCTTCTCCCTCAAACGCTTGAGGTGAGTATCGATGGTGCGCGTGGTGACAGCAATGTCGGTGCCCCACACCTCGTCGAGGAGCTGATCGCGGGTCAGCACGCGACCCGGTCGGGCCATCAGGGTCCGCAGCAGGTCGAACTCCTTGGCGGTGAGCGCGACCTCCACGGACCCGACGAAGCAGCGGTGGCGGCCCGGGTCGAGGCGCAGCGCGCCATGGGCCAGCGACTCGGAAGGCGGGGCGGGCGGCTTGCGCCGCCGCAGCACCGCGCGCACTCGCAAGGTCAGCTCGCGCGGGCTGAAGGGCTTGGTGACGTAGTCGTCGGCGCCGAGCTCGAGCCCGACGACGCGGTCGACCTCGTCCGCCTTGGCGGTCAGCATGATGATCGGCAGCTCGGCCAGCTCCGGATCCCCGCGCATGCGCCGGCAGATCTCGGTCCCGGAGACATCGGGAAGCATCAGGTCGAGGACCACGAGGTCCGGCGGCGATCGGCGCAGCAGCTCGATCGCGTCGCGCCCGGTCTCGGCCGTCTCGACCTCGTAGCCGGCCTGGCGCAGGTTGACGCGGACCAGCTCCAGCAGGTCCGGCTCGTCGTCGACGACCAGGATGCGGTCCGCCATTGCCGGGGAAGGCTATCAGGTGACCGCATGCGTGCTATGCGGGCCGGCCTGCGGCTCGGAAGCGTGCTTCAGTCTCCACAGTTTCGTCACCAGCCGGCGGCATCGGCGAAGCCCGAGAAGCAGCGCGCCGACCCCGATCCAGGCGAACGCCACGAGTTCCGGTGTCGCGACGGCGCCGCCCGGGACGGGCGCTCGCCACGGGCTCTCGAACAGGCGCAAGCCACCGAACGCGAAGGCGAATCGCCCGGCGTGATCCTCCGGAGCGCCACGCGAGAGGATCGGCGGGAGAAGGGCGAGCACCGATGCCTCGACGAGCGGCAGAGGCTCGCCCCCGACGCCGCGACAGCAGCCGGCAACGAGGCAGCCGAGACGCGCCATGGCGAGCGCGAGCGGAAGGGCCGAGAAGGCGGCGGGCGACGGCTCGAACGCGAGGACGCCGATCGGCAGGAAGAGCACCGAGAAGCCCTCGCGCGGATCGAGCATCCGGCCAGCGCCTCCGAAGAGGACGCTGTGACCGATGCGTGCGAGCAGCGCGCCGAGGCCCAGCGCCAGCGCGAACCGCATTCGCGCGCGAGGGCCCGGCTCGCGACGCGCGTGCAGCCAGACCGCCAGCCAGAACGCGGCGCACCAGGCCGCGAGCTGGAGAAAGGCCCGGATCACGCGGGCTCGAGACCCCGCTCGACGCAGGTGTGGATCGCATGGGCCGCGGATAGCAGGAGATAGATGGGAGGCGAGAGCGCCCACGCGAAGGCGGCGGGCGCCAGCTCGTGGGCGCCCGCCAGCGCAACTAGCGGGAGCGCGTGAAGAACAAGGATGGAAGCCCGGTGGCCCGGCCCGAACGCGGAGCCCGCCTCGGCGCGCGCCTGCCAGCCCCGCACCCCCCAGACCGCGCTGTGGTGGAGGAGCAGCACCGCGATCACCTCCTCGGGCGTCCACGCGGCGAGCCACACGGGTGCGCCCCGCGCGACGAGCGAAGGCGCCAGACCGGGAGCCGCGAGCGCCATCGCCACCACGGCGGCGGCCGCGGTGAACGCCGCGAGATGGGGCCGTAGCCCGCGCGAGAGCGGCGGCAGACGCATGCGGCCCGGCGCGGCGCGCGCGAGCGCGACGTCGTTCTCGATCACGTGCCACGACGCGAGCCCCGCGAGCGAGACCAGCAGCCACGGCGCCGAGGCCGAAGCGAGCGCCAGCGCGAAGGCCAGCCCGAGCGAGAGCGCGGTCGTCGCGAGCATCAGCCGATCGAGCGCCGAGCGCGCGCGCCGCCTCGCGAACACGAACGCGCCGAGCTGGTGCCCGTAGCCGACGCCGAGCGCCGCGAGCAGCAGCGCCGCGCGCCGCATTCCCGGGTCGGGCGCGCACGCGCGGATCGCGAGGACGAGAGCGGCGACGCCGAACAGCGTCGCGACGCGCAAGCGCCGGACAGGAGTCGTCATGACGTCCTCTGACGCCTCCATTCCACGCTCAAGAAGCGCCCGGTCACCAAGATCCCGAGCAGAATGACGCCGAAGTCGCTGAGCGAGGTTGCGGCGCTGCGGAAAGGCCATCGCCACGAAAAGAACGCCGCGATGCCCAACGAAAACGTGATCGCATAGAGGGCGAGTCGCAGTCCGCGCGTTCCGAAGCGCGGAGCGCGAAGGCGATCCGAATCAGACTCCACCGAGAACCACAGAACCAGCGCGATCAGTGACTCCGCGATCTGCACCACGAGCATGTGCCAGTCTCGTCCCTCGACCGCCTGGGCGCCCGCGATCAACGCCGCGATCCACCAGAAGACACAGGCGAATCGAACCAGGACGATCAAGCGGATTCTCCCCTTCGCCGCCGGCGCCACCATGCGAGAGCGACGAGCGCATTGGCCATCAGCAGCACGAGGAGCATCCGCTCGGGCGCGTCACCAGCCTGTGTGAGCGCGAGAGGCGCACAGCCTACACCGCCGCCTGCGCTGACGGGTGAAACGCCTGCGATGCTGAGCTCGAGATCGAGCTTGCAGCCACACCCTGATCCGGATCTGCCGCCTCCTCCGCCGCCCGAGGGTCCGCCTCCGCCTCCACCGTCACTCCCGCCGTTGTCGTCGAGGCCACCCCCGATTCCCGGTCCCTGGCCGTAGTATTTGTCGAGATATTCGATCGTCGTCGAGAGCGCGACCAATGCGGCCACAGGGATCACCAACGGGTCCAGCAGCCCGAATGCCGCGACGACGCCGGACCACGTGATGATGGTCGTCACGGTGTCTTTGATGTAGGTGGGCGAGCTGACCCGGACTTCGGGATTCGTTCCATCCACGTCCTCGAACTCGATCGGGTTGCCGTATGCATACGCGTACTGACTTCCTGGCTGGAGCACCGGATCGGGCGACAGGAAGCGTCCGACGGCGGGATCGAGCACGCGCTGGCCGAGCAGGACGAACGGTCCGAAGGCCGGCCGATTCTCGAAGCGGCCGCGGCCGGCCTCGGGCCCGAAGGCCGCGTCGACGCCGAACGGCTGATAGCGGTAGTGGGCGACGACGGCTCCCGACTCGTCGCTGACGAACGACACCTGATCGCGGAAGTCGAAGTGTCGCCAGCGTCGCGCGCCGCTCCCGAGCGCGAGCACGACATCGCCGAGGTCGAGGGCGCCGAGGGCGCTCGCCGAGCTCTCGACGAGCCCGCCGAAGAAGCGGAACTCGCGCGTGACACCGGAATCGGTCACGGTGAGGGGACGCCCCGCCATGTCCCAGTCGATCGCGTCGGCGCCGTGGCTGGCCAGGTGACCGGTCGCGGTCCAACGGAGCGGCACGCCGTCGCGGGAGATCGCGAAGCCCGCGTCGTCGTAGAGATACGCGTGGCTCTCGCTTTCGGCCGCCAGCGACGTGAAGAGCAGGTGCGTGCGCTCGGCGTCGTAGACGAAGTCGTCTCCGGTCGACGTGGCCACGCGGTTCCCGAGCTCGTCCCAGGCGTAGCGGCGCGCCGGGTCCGAGCCGTCGCTCCAGCCGAACACGCGCTTGCCGACCCGCTGGTCGAGGCTCGCGAGCGAGCCGCCCGGCGGCAGCCAGTAGTGCTCCTCGGTCGTCGCGACGGGCGTCGTGGTCTGGCTGCGGAGATCGAGCCGCGGCGGGCTCGTCGCGATCTTTCGGCTGATGCTCGTCGTCTCCACCAGCGCGCCGTGCGCGTTGCGGGTCATCTGACCCGTCACGCGCCCCTCCTCGTCGTAGGCGAGCGTACGCTGCAGACCGTTGCCGGTGTCGATCTCGGCGATGCGCCCGTCTTCGAAGCGCCACGCGATCAGCACCGCGCCGCTCGCGCGATCCTGGACCGCGATGCGGCGATCGGCTCCGTCATAGGAGGTTCCGAGGTCGGCGACCACGCCTGCACCGGGGATCGAGTAGAGCTCGCGCACGACCCGGTCGCGTTGATCGAATTCGTACGAAATCGACTCGCCGTATCCGAAGATGACCGAAACCGTCCGGCCTGCGCCGTCGTAGACGTACACCTCGCCCGCCTCGCGCAGCGAATCCGTGCGGGCCGCGAGCCGCCCCGACTGCCAGGCGAACGTCTCCTCGCCCTCCAGGAGTCCGTTTCGCAGCGCGCGGTGGGCGACCGCGCGGCCGAAGAGGTCGTAGTCCCACTCCTGGCGCATGCCGTTGGCCAGCTCGCGCGCCGTGACGTCGCCGCGCGCGTCGTACTCGATCCGCGTCTCGTGCCAGCGGCCCTCGCTCTTCTCGCGGATCCGGACGACGCGGCCGAGCGCGTCGTACACCAGCTCGTGATCGCCGCCATAGGGGCGCGCGATGTGGGAGATCGCGCCGTCGCTGCGCGGGTCGAACGAGATCGTCGCCATCGCCGCGACGCGGCCCGCGTCGTCGCTGGCGGCGACCTGCATGCCGCTCGGGTGGCGATCGGCGTCGAATGCGAAGCCGAGCGCGCCGCCCGGGCGCTCGGAGTCCGCGGGCACCGTCTCGTTCCCGACGAGGTCGAACGCGCGGCGCACTACGACGGATCCATCGACCGCGGTGTCGAGCCAGTGGCCGTGCGCACCGTAGGCCGGGAAGCTGGCGGCGACACCGCCCTGCTCGAGCGACGCGAGGCTCGCGCCGTTCCAGGAGAGCGCGCGCGTGTCGCCGGCGCCGTTCCCGATCGCGATAGGGCGACCCGCGGCGTCGTAGCTCCGCGATTCCACCAGGCCGATCGAATCCTCGACCCGCAGCACCGGATCGCGCTCCGGCGCGTCCGGGGAGAGTGCGCCGGGCGCGAGCGTGTACTGGATCGTGTTGCCCGACGGCGTCACGCGCGTGGCGACGCGCCCGTCCCGCCAGGCGAGCTGCGTGACGCCGCCGCCGGCGTCCACGAGCTGCGTCGGGTAGAGCCCGTCCCAGGCGAGCGTCGCGTTCTCGTGCGCCTCGAAGCGCTCCACGCGCAACACGCGGCGCTGCTCGTCGAAGTACACCGTCGTGTGACCGCCGAGCGGATTCCCGTACACGGTGCGCTGCATGCCCCAGGCGTTGCGCCCGTAGAAATCGAAGACGTGTGAGGGATCGCCCTCTCCGCGCCGCGTGACGCTGCGGATGCGACCGCCCGCCTGATAGGCGTACTCGACCCGTGCTCCTTCGGAGCTCGTCATCGCGACGAGCTGTCCGCCGGCGTACTCGTAGCGCATGCCGGAGCGTCCCTCCGCGACGTCCGCGGGAGCGAGCGCGGCGACGACGCGGCCGTCCGCGTCGTAGTCGAAGCGCGCCTCGCGGCCCGTGCGTGCGTCACGCACGCGCGTCGGCTGGCCGCTCGCGTGGAGCTCGAGCTCGAAGATCGGAGCGCAGGCGCTCTCGGTCGTGCACTGCCGGATCTCCGAGGAGCCGAGCTCGATGCGCGGATAGTCGAGGGTGGCCCAGCGCACGTGCGCGAGCCGTCCGTCGGGTCCGAAGCGGAATAGCAGCCCGCCGCGCGTGCGCAGGCTCGACGCGTCGACCCGCGTCCAGCCGGTGCCGGGGACGAACGCGCCGTCCGCGATCGCCGAGGTGTCGAAGACCGCACCGCTCGCGTCGACGAAGGTCCGACCGTCGTAGTAGGCGAGGTGGCTCCATTGCCACGCGGAGGCGGTCGAGTTCCACACCGGCTCGATGCCCCACGTCCCGAGCGGCGTGTCGAGCGAGATGCCGACGCCGCGGATCAGGAGGTTTCCGCCGACCGCGTCGACGAGCCCGCCCGGCACGGGGATCAGCCCGTAGACGCGGTACTCGGCCAGCCCGCTCGCGGGCGCGACGAGGGGCGTCGGCACGCAGGAGAGCGGTCCGAGCAGCGCGCACAGAACGAGCGCGAGAGTCCTTGTGGCGAGGCCAGGTCGATCCGAGTTCACGACGATCCTCCCCGGCGAAGTCTTCGCCGCGCGCCCGCTGCGAGGAGCGCAACCGACGGGGGGAGCACCAAGAGCGCGCGCGGCTCCGGGACGAAGTGGAGCGTCAGGCGCGCGAAGCCGCTGGGAGGCGAGAGTCCCTCGTCTTCGCCATGGATGACGAGCGGCGTCACGAGCTGGAGGGCCCCGCCGGGGCGCGCGGTCGAGCCGGTGAAGGAGAGCGGCCCGTGCGCGAAGCCGCTCGCGAAGGCCGTCACGCTGACTCCATTCGGTGTCGGCACGACGAGCAGGGCAGTGCGCGGCGTCCAAGGCGCGCCGAGCAGCGAGTGGCGGATGGTCGAGAGCGGCGCGATCGCGATCATGCCGCCGACGCCGAGTCCCACCGTGCCCTGCGCCTCGCGCCACGTGAACGGCAGGTCGAGCCCGCCCCCGCAGCTCGCGACCAGCACGCACAGGCGCGCCTCGCCGCGGACCGGGAGCCCGCCGCGCGAGAGCTGCGGCGTGGAGAGCGAGACCGCGGGCTGGAACGGTCGCAAGGCGCCGGTCCCGAGTCGACCCGAGACGCGCAGCGCGACGATTCCGGCGTTCGAGACCAGCGGATCGGTCACGGGCACGATGTCGGTGCCGGTAAGGCCGCCCGCGAGCGACAGCGTCTCGAGCGCCGCGCCCGCGGACGTGCCGTTCAAGATGGCGACTCCCACGCCCTCGATGCGCGCGGTCGGAAACGCCGGATGCAGTGGCTCGATCGCGAGCTCGCCCCGGTATTCGACGACGAGCGCGAGCGCGCTGCCGGCGCCGAGCAGCGCGGCGAGTGCGGCCGCGATCGGCGCCGCGCGCCGCACGCGCAACAGCCGCAGGGACGCGCAGAGCGGAGCCGCGCTCGCGAGCGCCGCGGCGGCGCAGGTCGCGCGCGGGCGCAGCGGCACGCCGGCGGCCAGACCCGCGAGGTTGACGCCCGCGTGGTACCCGACGCAGAGCGCGATGCCTCGCTGCGCGAGCGCGAGCGCGCCGAGCCACGAGCCGAGGAGCCCTGCGCCGAGCATCCACCACGGCTCGCGGTGCGGGATCGCGAAGAGCGCGCTCGAGACCGCGACGGCCGCGAGCGGGCCATGTGCGCGCAGCGCGCCGAGCACGCGGTCGCGATACAGGAGCTCCTCCGCGAGCGGACCCGCCGCACCGATGGTGAGCCACGCGATCGGCGCGGCGCGGAGCGGCGCGGCGCCCGGCATCGACGCGAGGGGCGCGAGTCCGAGCGCCAGCCCGACCTGCGCGGTGACGCGCAGCCAGGCGGGCTGCGCCAGCGCGCCCGCGGCGATCGCCAGTCCACACGCGAGCGCGACGCGCGCGCGCCGCGCATTGGCTACGCGCGGTCGCGTCGCGAGGAGACCCGCCGCGACGGCCGCGTACGCGGCGAGCGAAGCGAGGAGCGGCGGGAGCACGTGCGCGAGCAGCGCCGGCAGCGCGCACCAGGCGCTCCACCAGGCGAGCGCCTCGAGCGCGGAGTCGCGGCGCGGCGCGGTGTCGATCGGATCGGAGCTGCGAAGCGT
>Ga0335069_10007861_pt1 | contig 15326 bp, 13 predicted proteins | sample Lox_Sample_11_FD_206714 | JGI IMG/M metagenome (GOLD analysis project Ga0335069, IMG submission 206714) | Soil microbial communities from Loxahatchee National Wildlife Refuge, Florida, United States - Lox_Sample_1.1 | ecosystem: Environmental > Terrestrial > Soil > Wetlands | place: USA... | reverse complement strand
CGCCTCGGAATGCGCGCGCCGGCGCTCGGGGTCGAGTGGGTCGACGTAGGCGTTTGCGCCTGGCCGCCGATGACCCAATAGCGGATGCCTTCCCGTCAGCGTCTCACCCCCCGCAGCCGAGCGCGAACCCGAGGGCGTCGCAGATCTCGCGCATGCGGCGGGGCGGGAGCCGGGCGACACGACGGCCGAGGTGCTCCTTCGGGACCGTCACCAAGTTGTGCAGGTTCACGGCGCACGCCTGCTTCATTCCGTCTTCGGTGTCGAGCAAGACCTCCGAGGGCACGCCCCGGATGGTTGACGTGATCGGCGCGACGGTCACGCGGCTCAGGTACAGAAGCGCCGAGTCCCGCGTCAACACGAGTACCGGACGCTGCTTGTCGGGCGGCAAGAACCGGTAGAGCCGGATGTCGCCGCGCTCTACTCCTCCGGCCATGCCGCCACCTTCTCCCACACGGCGTCGGCCCCGGTCTCCGGACGACGACGGTATCCGGCGCGGTCGGCCTGCTCGCGCTCGCGACACGCCAGGCTCGCCAGGTGGTCGCGGAGCGCCTCCCGGAACAGCGCCGAGCGGTTGACCTTCCGCCGACGGGCGGCCCCGTCGGCGGCGGCCAGCAAGTCCTCGTCGAGCACGATCTGGATGGTGACCATGACTGTGGATTCTACTACACAGCGCGCTCCACAACCAGGCTTGGGCCTTCGAGGAAGCCCTCGATCGCCCGGCGGGGACAACCCGGACCCGACTCCGCTAGCATGGGGCCGACGATTCGATGTCCGCCCTCCTGCTCGTCGCCGCCCTGGCCGCCAGCACCCAGACTCTGCCGGCGATCCCCAAGCTGCCACTCGAGACCTACGAGGCGTCCGTCCGGGCGCCGATCGAGCAGGCGCTGCGGGCGGCCGAGGCGCAGCCGCGCGACGCCGAGCGTGCCGGGCAGCTGGGGATGGTCCTCTACGCGAACGAGCAGTACGAGTTCGCCGCCGCCTGCTTCGCGCGGGCGCAGGCGCTGGCCCCGGACGAGCCGCGCTGGCCCTACTTCCTGGGCCGCACGCAGTCGAACCTGGCGACGGAGGACCGGGGAATGGCCGCCCTGCGGAGGACGCTGCGTCTCCAGCCCGACTACCTGCCCGCGCAGGTGCTTCTCGCCAAGGCGCTGGTGGAGTCAGGGCAGACGGCCGAGGGCCGGCAGCTCTACGAGGCCCTCCTGCGCGCGCGCCCGGACACGGCCGAGGCGCATTACGCGCTGGGCAAGCTCGACGCGGCCGGCGGCCAGGCCGACGCGGCGATCGAGCACCTGCGGCGCGCGTGCGCGCTGTGGCCCTCGTTCGGCGCCGCCCATTTCGCGCTGGCGCGCCTGTACCGCGACCGCGGCCGTGCGGAGGAGGCCCAGGCCGAGGTGGACCTCTACGAGAAGGACAAGCTGGGCTGGCCGACGGTGCCCGATCCATTCATGAGCGCCCTGGCGTCGCTCAAGGGCGGGGCCGCGGCGCGGCTGGACAAGGGCGTCCAACTGGCGGAAGCCGGTCAGCTCCAGGCGGCCGCCGAGGAGCACGAGGCGGCGCTGCGGGCCGACCCCAAGCTATTGCTGGCGCACGTCAACCTGATCCGCATCTACGGCACGCTGGGCCAGAACGACAGGGCGGAGGAGCACTACCGCGCCGGGGTCGCCCTCGACCCCAACCTCGCCGAGCTGCACTACAACCACGGTGTCGTCCTGATGGGCGAGGGCCGGGGTGCGGAGGCGGCGGAGGCGTTTCGCCGTGCCGTCGAGCTGAAGCCCACCTACGCCGACGCCCAGAACAACTACGCCTACCTGCTGATGAGCTCGGGGAAGCTGGACGAGGCCGTCGAGCACTACCAGGCGGCGATCGCCGCCAGGCCCGACCACCGGGCCGCCCACTTCAACCTCGGGCGCATCCTCGTCAACCGGGGGAAGCTGGCCGAGGCCATCGACCAGCTGGCGCAGACACTGGAGCCCGACGACGAGGATTCGCCGCGCTGCACCTACGCGCTGGGCGCCGCCTACGCGCGGGCCGGCAACCGCAGCGAGGCGCTGAAGTACCTGACGCAGGCGCGGGCGAAGGCCGAGGCCCGCGGGCAGGCGGATCTCGTGGCCTCGATCGACAAGGACCTGCGCCGGCTGGAGGCAGGCGGGCGATGAGGCTCGGCGGCCTGGCGCTGGCGGTGCTGTGTGCGCTGGCGGCGGCCGCGGCCCGGCCCCCCTCGGTGCCGGCTCCGCCCCTGCCGGCCTTCACGGACGTGACGGAGGCCGCCGGCATCCGCTTCCGCCTCACCAACGGCAGCCCCCAGAAGAACTACATCTTCGAGGCGAAGGGCGGCGGCGTGTGCCTCCTCGACTACGACGGCGACGGGCGGCTCGACATCTTCTTCGTGAACGGCAGCACGCTGGAGGACGTCCAGCAGGGTGTCGTCCACCCGAACGCCCTCTACCGGGCCAACGGGGACGGCACCTACGCGGACGTCACGCAGCAGGCCGGCGTCGCCGGCGGCGGCTGGGGGATGGGCTGCACCGTCGGCGACTACGACAACGACGGCCGGCCGGACCTCTACGTCACCGGCGTGAACGGCAACACCCTCTACCACAACGACGGCAACGGTCGCTTCACCGACGTCACCGACAGGGCCGGCCTGCGCGGTGGGCGCTGGAGCACCAGCGCCGCCTTCGTGGACTACGACCGCGACGGCCGGCTGGACCTCTACGTCGCCAACAACATCGAGGTCGACGTGCGGCGCTCCCCGCTGTCGTTTCCCGGCCCCGACTGCAACTACCGCGGCACCCGGGTGATGTGCGGACCCACCGGGCTTCCGGGCGCGCTCGACACGCTGTACCACAACGAGGGCGACGGCACCTTCCGCGACGTGACCGTGGCGGCCGGGGTCCTGGAGAAGGTGCCGCGCTACGGCCTGGGAGTGGCGGTGGGGGACTACGACAACGACGGCTGGCCCGACATCTACGTGGCCAACGACTCGACCCCCAGCTACCTCTACCACAACGAGAGGAACGGCACCTTCCGCGAGGTGGGCCTCATGGCCGGCGTCGCCGTCTCGGACGACGGCATGGAGCAGGCCGGCATGGGGACCGACTTCGGCGACTACGACAACGACGGGTGGCTGGACCTGACCAAGAGCAACTTCTCCTTCCAGACCAGCAACCTCTACCACAACGAGCACGACGGCCGCTTCAGCGAGCGCGCCTTCGCCTCCGGCCTGGCGCGGGCGAGCCTGCCGCTGGTGCGCTGGGGGACGAAGTTCCTCGACTACGACGACGACGGCTGGCCCGACGTCATCGTCGCCACCGGCCACGTGTACCCGTACCTGATCCAGAACCCGCAGGGCGGCGAGCAGTACGAGCAGCGCCGCATCCTGCTCCGGAACCGCGGCGACGGCACCTTCGAGGACGTCTCGGAGCGCTCGGGCCCGGGGATCCTGGAGCGGCGGTGCAGCCGGGGGCTGGCCGTGGGCGACCTGGACGACGACGGCGACCTCGACGTGGTGATCGTCAACATGGACGGCACGCCCTCGGTGCTGCGCAACGACGGCGGCAACGCCCGCCACTGGCTGGAGCTGCGGCTGCGCGGGACGAAGAGCAACCGCATGGGACTGGGCGCGCGGGTGACCCTGCGCGCCGCGGGCCAGCAGCAGATCCGGGAGGTGACCACCGCCGGCAGCATCTTCTCGGGCAGCGACTCGCGGCTGCACTTCGGCCTGGGGGAGGCGACGCAGGCGGAGGTCGAGATCCGCTGGCCCAGCGGCACCGTGCAGACGCTGCGCAACCTCCCGGCCGACCGGCTGCTGGAGGTGGACGAGGACCGCGGCGTGCTATAGTCGATCCCCGCGACCGGCGGGCGGATCCTGCCCGCGAGCACCAGTCAGTTTCTAACGTAAGCTGTAGAGAACCCCCGGCCAGCGGGAACTGAACTCATGCCCAGCTATGTCCCGATCCTGATCCTCGGCGCGGCCGCCCTCGGATTCGGGGTGTTCACCCTGGTGATGTCGCACCTGCTCGGGCGGCCCCGGCCGAACCCGGGCAAGCAGTCGACCTACGAGTCGGGCATGCCCCCGATCGGCACGGCGCGCCAGCGCTTCCCGGTCAAGTTCTACCTGGTGTGCATGATCTTCATCCTGCTCGACGTGGACGCCGCCTTCCTCTACCCCTGGGCGCTCCACTTCCGACAGCTGGTGGCTTCCGGCAGCCTGCTGCCGCTCGGCGAGATGGTGGTCTTCGTGGCGCTGCTGGGCGGCGGCTTCGTCTACGTCTGGAAGATCGGGGCCCTGGACTGGTAGGCGGCCGAGGGAGCGAATGAGACTCACCCCGGAGAACCAGCGGACCTTCGAGAGCCTGCTGCAGCGCTATCCGGTGAAGCGCTCGGCGCTGCTGCCGCTCCTGCACCTGGTGCAGGACCAGGAAGGCTGGCTCAGCCGCGAGGCGATCGAGCACGTGGCCTCGCTGCTCGACCTCACGCCGGCGCAGGTGCACGACACCGCCAGTTTCTACACCATGTTCCGGCTGCATCCGGAGGGCGAGACCCAGATCGAGATCTGCACCACCCTGTCCTGCGCCCTGCGCGGGGCGGAAGCGCTGCTCGACCACACCTGCCAGCGGCTGGGGGTGAGGCCGGGCGGGACCAGCGCGGACGGGAAGTTCACCGTGCGCGGCGTCGAGTGCCTGGCCGCCTGCGGCGGGGCGCCGGCGGTGCAGGTGAACGGCGAGTGGCTGGAGAGCGCCACCCCCGCCGACATCGACCGGGTGCTGGCCGGCGAGCGCGTGCGCCGCCGTTTCGAGTGGCCGAAGAGCCCCGGCGAGCACATCCTGTTCCAGAACGTCTGGAAGGAGGACTCGGCCTCGATCGACACCTACCGCGAGAGCGGCGGGTACGCGAAGCTCGCCGAGTGGCTGGCCCTGGCGCCCGAGGCGATCATCGAGACCGTCAAGCGTTCGAACCTCCGCGGCCGCGGGGGCGCCGGCTTCCCGACCGGGATGAAGTGGGGCTTCCTCCCCAAGGACAGCCCGAAGCCGCGCTACCTCTGCGTGAACGCCGACGAGAGCGAGCCCGGGACCTACAAGGACCGGGTGATCATCGAGAAGGATCCCCACCGGCTGATCGAGGGCACCATCGTCAGCGCCCACGCCATCCGCTGCCGGACGGCCTACATCTACATCCGCGGCGAGTTCCACGAGGGCGCGGCCATCCTGGAAGGTGCCCTGGCCGAGGCGCGCGCCGCCGGCCTGGTGGGGAAGAACATCCTGGGCTCCGGCGTCGACATCGACATCTGGGTCCACCGCGGGGCGGGCTCCTACGAGTGCGGCGAGGAGACGGCGCTCATCGAGTCGCTGGAGGGCAAGCGCGGCCAGCCGCGGATCAAGCCGCCCTTCCCGGCGGTGGTGGGTCTCTACGACTGCCCGACCATCGTCAACAACGTGGAGACGCTGGTGAACGTGCCGCTCATCCTCACCCGCGGGGCGGAGTGGTTCGCCGAGTACGGCGTCGAGAAGAACGGCGGGCCCAAGCTCTACTCGGTGAGCGGCCACGTCAACCGCCCCGGCAGCTACGAGGCGCCGATGGGGCGGGTCACCCTGCGCGAGCTGATCTACGGCGAGGGCTACGCCCGGGGGATCCGCGGCGGGCGCAGGCTGAAGGCGGTGGTCCCCGGCGGCTCCTCCACCCCGGTGTTCAGGGCCGACGAGATCGACGTGGCCATGACCTTCGACGCCGTGGCCAAGGCCGGCTCCATGCTGGGCTCGGCCGGCACCATCGTGATGGACGACTCCACCTGCATGGTGTGGATGGCGAAGAACCTGATGTACTTCTACAAGCACGAGTCCTGCGGCAAGTGCACGCCCTGCCGCGAGGGCACCGGCTGGATGCTGCGCCTGCTGGACCGGATCGAGGCCGGCCTCGCCAGGGAGTCCGACCTCGACCTGCTGTGGAAGGTGACGGACTCGATCGCCGGCAAGACCGTCTGCCCGTTCGGCGACGCCGCCATCGCCCCGCCACAGTCGACGCTCGGCAAGTTCCGCGAGGAGTTCCTCTACCACGTGCGCGAGAAGCGCTGCTGGAAGACGGTGGCGCCGACCTTCGAGGAGGCGCTGGCGCTATCCGTGCCGGCGCGCACGGCGTGACCGTCTCCCCGGCGGCCCAGGAGCTGATCCTCGCCGTGGTCGAGGTCGCGCTCGTCGTGGGCGTGCTGCTGGGGCTGTTCTCGGTGATGACCTGGGTGGAGCGGCGGACGCTCGCCTTCATGCAGTTCCGCCTGGGCCCCAACCGCACCGGTCCCTGGGGCGTCCTGCAGCCGATCGCCGACGGCATCAAGCTCTTCTTCAAGGAGGAGGTGATGCCGGCGGCGGCGGACCGCTGGGCCTTCCTGGCCGCCCCGGTGGTGGCGGTCACCACCGCGCTGCTGGCGGTGGCCGTGCTGCCCTACGGGCCGCCGTTCACGCTGCCGCGCTGGGTCTGGCCCGGCTGGCTGCAGGGCCGCACGCTGCAGATCCAGATCGCCTCCATCGACGTCGGCCTGCTGTTCATCTTCGCGGTCACCGCCCTGGGCGTGTACGCCGTCGTCCTCGCCGGCTGGGCCGCCAACAGCAAGTACAGCCTGCTCGGCGGCATGCGCTCCTCGGCGCAGATGTTCTCCTACGAGCTGGCGCTCGGCCTGTCCTGGGTGGGCGTCATCATGGTCGCGGGCTCCTTCCAGATCGCGGACATCGTCGGCTCGCAGGCCGGCTGGTTCTGGCACTGGAACCTGATCCGGCAGCCTCCGGCCTTCCTCGTCTACTTCATCGCCGCCACCGCCGAGGTCGCCCGCATCCCGTTCGACCTCCCCGAAGGCGAGACCGAGCTGGTGGCCGGCTTCCACACCGAGTACTCCTCCATGCGCTTCGCGCTGCTGCAGATGGCCGAGTACATCAACATGATCACGGTCTCGGTGCTGTGCACCAACCTCTTCCTCGGCGGCTGGAACCCCGGCCTTCCTTTCCTGCCTGCGACCGGCATCCTCGGCTTCGTCTGGTGGGGGACGAAGGTCTCCCTGCTGCTGTTCGTCTTCATCTGGCTGCGCGGCACGCTGCCGCGCTTCCGCTACGACCAGCTCATGGGCTTCGGCTGGAAGGTGCTGATCCCGGTGGCCACCGCCTGGATCCTGGTGACGGCCACCGCGGTCGCGGTCCACGTCCGTCACCTGCAGGTGGCGAGCCGATGATGGACGCGGTCCTCTTCTACCTGTTCGCGGCGCTGGCGGTGGGGTCGGCGCTGGTGGTGATCGGCCAGAAGAACCCCATGTACTCGGCCTTCGCCCTGATCGTGACCCTCTGCTCGGTGAGCGTGATCTTCGCCCTGCTGGGCTCGCCCTTCATCGCCGTGCTGCAGGTGATCGTCTACGCCGGCGCCATCATGGTGCTGTTCCTGTTCGTGCTGATGCTGCTCAACGTCAGGCGCGAGGAGGAGGGCGCCCGCCCGCAGGGCGGCCGGGTGCTGCAGGTGGTGGCCCTCGCCCTGGTCGCCCTGCTGGGGGCGCAGGCGGCGGTGGTGCTGCTGCAGGTCGAGCCGGGGCCCGCCCCCTCCTTCGACGCCTCCACCCGGGCCATGGCCGCCGTCCTCTTCTCGCCGCGCTACCTCTACGTGTTCGAGGCCACCTCGATCCTGATCCTGGCGGCGCTGGTGGGGGCGGTGGTGCTGGCCAAGAAGGAGCTGTAGTGCCCGCCATGAGCCACCCGGCCTTCGTCCATCACGCGGTGCTGCTGAGCCTGGTGCTGTTCGCCCTCGGCACCCTGGGCGTCTTCCTGCGCCGCAACGTGATCACGGTGCTGATGTGCATCGAGCTGATGCTGAACGGCGTGAACCTGGCCTTCGCGGCCTTCTCCCGGGCCGCGGGGACGCTGGACGGCCAGGTGCTCGTGTTCTTCGTGCTGGTGGTGGCGGCGGCCGAGGCCGCGGTGGGCCTGGGCATCGTCATCGCGCTGCACCGCCACCGCGACACCCTCGACCTCGACGCCTTCCACCTGATGAAGGGGTAGCCGCGTGATCGAGGCGACGCCGCTCGACGGTGCCCTGCCCTTCGCCATCCTGCTGCTGCCGCTGGCCGGCTTCGTGGTGCTCGCGTTGTTCGGCGAGTGGATCCGCCGCGACAAGGAGGACTCGGGCGCCGCCTGGCTCGCCTGCGGCACGGTGCTGGCGGCGTTCGTGCTCGCGGTGTGGGCCGCCCGGCGCCTGTTCGCGCTTCCCGCCGGGCCCGGGGGCCTGCACCTCTTCACCAGCACCCTGAGCTGGCCTCCGCTCGGCGCGGAGGCGCGGGAGACGATCGACTTCATCTCCGTCGGCAGCCTGCGCGTCCCCTTCAAGCTGCTGGTGGACCCGCTCTCCTGCGTGATGACGCTGGTGGTCACCGGCGTGGGCTCGCTCATCCACCTCTACTCGGTGGGCTACATGGCCCACGACGAGGGCAAGGTCCGCTTCTTCTCCTACCTCAACCTGTTCACCTTCTTCATGCTGCTGCTGGTGCTCGGCGGCAGCCTGCCGCTGCTGTTCGTGGGCTGGGAGGGGGTCGGCCTCTGCTCCTACCTGCTGATCGGCTTCTGGTATCGGAAGGACAGCGCCTCGGCGGCGGGCCTCAAGGCCTTCGTGGTCAACCGGGTCGGCGACGTCGGGCTGATCCTGGGGATGATCTTCGTCTTCCACGCCCTGGGCACGCTGGACCTGGTCGACCTGGCCGACAACGCCTCCGCCCTCGCGCGTGAGAGGCTGTGGCAGTTCGGGCCGGCGACCGTCGCCGCGCTGCTGCTGTTCCTGGGCGCCACCGGCAAGAGCGCGCAGATCCCGCTGCACGTCTGGCTGCCGGACGCCATGGAGGGCCCCACCCCGGTCTCGGCGCTCATCCACGCCGCCACCATGGTCACCGCCGGCGTCTACCTGGTGGCGCGGCTGGGGCCGCTCTTCCAGGCCTCGGCCACCGCCATGCTGGTGGTGGCGGTGGTGGGCACGGCGACGGCGCTGATGGCCGGCACCATCGCCGTCGTGCAGACGGACATCAAGCGGGTGCTCGCCTACTCGACGATCAGCCAGCTCGGCTTCATGTTCCTGGCCGCCGGGGTGGGCGCCTTCGGCGTCGCCATCTTCCACCTCTACACCCACGCCTTCTTCAAGGCCCTGCTCTTCCTGGGCGCGGGCTCGGTGATCCACGCCGTCTCCGGCGAGCAGGACATGCGGCAGATGGGCGGGTTGCGGGCGAAGATCCCCTGGACCTTCTGGACCTTCCTGGCGGGGACGCTGGCCATCTCCGGGATCCCCGGCTTCTCCGGCTTCTTCAGCAAGGACGAGATCCTGGCCTCGGCCTTCACCTCCGGCCACACGCTGCTCTACTGGGTGGGTCTCTTCACCGCCCTGCTCACCGCCGCCTACATGGGCCGCCTCGTCATCCTCACCTTCTTCGGGGGCTTCCGCGGTCCGCACGAGGTCGAGCACCACCTCCACGAGTCGCCCTGGTCGATGCTCGGTCCGCTGGTGGTGCTGGCGGTCGGGTCGGTGGTCGCGGGCTATCCGCTGTTCCGCGGCCCGCACGGCCGGGTGCAGCTGCCGGCCGTGGTGCAACCGGCCTTCCGCAGCGCCGAGCACGAGGCCGCCGGCCCCGGCTGGCTGATGGTCCTCGCCATCGTCTCCGCGGCCCTGGGCCTGCTGATCGCCTGGTCCCTCTACCTCTCCTGGCCCGAGCTGCGCGCCCGCCTGCGGGCGCCGCTGCGGCCCCTGCTCCGCCTCTTCGCCGCCAAGTACCACTTCGACGACCTCTACGACGCCTTCGTCCGGCGAGTGGTGGTGGAGGGCAGCGAGCGCGTGCTGTGGCGGCGGGTCGACGCCCGGGGCCTGGACGGGGCCGTCAACGGTGCGGCCCGCCTCACCGCCTGGATCTCGGGATACCTGCGGCCCATCCAGACCGGCTTCGTGCGCCACTACGCGCTGGTGCTGCTGGCCGGCGCCGTCGCCGTCATCTCCTTCCTGCTCTGGTCATGACCCAGCACCTGCTCAGCCTGTTGATCGCCCTGCCGCTCGCCGGCGCCCTGGCGGTCGCCTTCACCCGGCGGGAGGCCGAGTCCCTGCAGAAGGCGCTCGGCATCGCGGTGTCCGGCCTGGGGTTCCTGCTCTCGCTGCTGCTGGTCTCCGGCTTCCGCGACGTGGCCTCCCTGCAGTTCGTGGAGAACGTGGACTGGATCCCCAACTGGGGCATCCGCTACTTCGTGGGCATCGACGGGCTCTCGCTGTGGCTGGTGGTCCTGGCCAGCTTCCTGACACCGCTGGCGCTACTCGGCTCCTGGACCCAGATCCACGCCCGCGTCCGCGAGTTCGTGGTCTTCATGCTGCTGCTCGAGGCCGGCATGATCGGCGTCTTCGTCGCCCAGGACCTGTTCCTGTTCTACGTGTTCTGGGAGGCGATGCTCGTCCCCATGTACTTCCTGATCGGGATCTGGGGCTACGAGCGCCGTGTCTACGCGGCGGTGAAGTTCTTCCTCTACACCTTCGCCGGCAGCGTGCTGATGCTGGTCGCCTTCCTGGTGCTCTACCGGACGACCGGCATGGGCAGCCTGTCGATCCCGGAGCTCGCGCGCACGCCCGTCGACCCCGCCCTGCAGACCTGGCTCTTCCTGGGCTGTGCGCTCGCCTTCGCCATCAAGGTCCCCATGTGGCCGTTCCACACCTGGCTGCCCGACGCCCACGTGGAGGCGCCCACGGCGGGGTCGGTGATCCTGGCGGCGGTGCTGCTGAAGATGGGCGGCTACGGCTTCCTGCGCATCGCCATCCCGCTCTTCCCGGACGCAGCGCGCCGGTTCGCGCCCTGGATCGGCGCCCTGGCAGTCATCGGCATCCTCTACGGCGCCCTGGTTTCGCTGGTGCAGCCCGACCTCAAGAAGCTGGTGGCCTACTCCTCGGTATCGCACCTCGGCTTCGTGATGCTGGGGATCGCCTCCTTCACCACCATCGGCCTGGTCGGCGCCGTCTACCAGATGCTGAACCACGGCATCTCGACGGGCGCCCTCTTCTTCCTGGTCGGGATGCTCTACGAGCGGCGGCACACCCGCCTCATCTCGGAGTTCGGGGGGCTGCGGGCCGTCGTGCCCTGGTACTTCGCGACGTTCCTGCTGATCAGCCTGTCCTCGATCGCCGTCCCCGGTTTCAACGGCTTCGTCGGCGAGTTCCTGATCCTGCTGGGCGCCTGGCCGGTCGACCCGCGGCTGGTGGTGCTGGCCGCGATCGGGGTCGTCCTGGCGGCGGGCTACGTCCTGTGGATGGTGAAGCGGGTCTTCTACGGCGAAGTGGCCAAGGCGGAGAACCGCGGGATGCGTGACCTCTCCGCCCGCGAGAGCTTCGTGCTGGTGCCTCTCGTCGCCCTGGCGCTGCTGATGGGCGTCGCCAGCCCGCTCTTCACCCGCCGCATCGAGCCGGCGGCCGACGCCCTGGTGCGGCAGGTGCACCTGCACACGGCGGCGGCGGCGACGCGGGCCGCCCGGGCCGCGGCGCCGGCGGACGCGGCAGGGGTGCGGCGGTGAGCGGCACGGTCGACCTGCAGCCGGCCTACCCGGCGATCCTCGTCGCCGTCACGGCGGTGGCGGTGCTGCTGACCCAGGCCTTCGCGGGCAAGGGCAGGACCGCGCCCTTCAGCGCGCTGTCCCTGGCGGGCCTGGCGGCAGCGCTGCTGTCGCTGGTGCTGCTCGAGCGCGCTCCCGGCGCGGTGATGGGCGGTGCGCTCACGGCGGACCGCTTCTCGCTCTTCCTGCAGGTGGTGATCCTGGCGGTGGCGGCGCTGGCCGTGCTGTTCTCGCCCCAGTACCTGCGCTCGCTCCGGCTGGAGCGCGGCGAGTACTACGCCCTCCTGCTGTTCTCGGCGGTGGGGATGATGGGTCTCGTCTCCAGCCTGGAGCTCGTCTCCATCTTCGTGGCCCTGGAGATCATGTCGATCGCCCTCTACGGCCTCGCCGGCATGCCGCGCGCGCGGCCGGCCAGCCAGGAATCCGCGCTCAAGTACTTCATCACCGGCTCCTTCTCCTCGGCCTTCTTGCTCTACGGCATCGCCCTCCTCTATGGCGTCTGCGGCACCACCTCGGTCGAGGAGATCGCCCGCAAGCTGCCCCTGACCACGGGCCCCGCGTCATTGATGGCCGTGCTGGGCACCGCCCTGCTGCTGGTCGGCTTCGGCTTCAAGGTGGCGAGCGTGCCGTTCCACATGTGGGCCCCGGACGTCTACGAGGGGGCGCCCACGCCGGTGACCGCCTTCATGGCCGCCGGGGTGAAGGTCGCCGCCTTCGGCGCCCTGCTGCGCGTCTTCGACGCGGCGCTGCCTTCGCTGGCCGACCGCTGGCAGCCGATCGTGGCCTGGCTGGCGATCGCCACCATGGTGGTCGGCAACCTGGCGGCGCTCGCCCAGTCGGGGCTCAAGCGGATGCTCGCCTACTCCTCGATCGCCCACGCCGGCTACCTGCTCACGGCTCTGGTGGCCGCCCCCCGGATCGCCGGCGAGGCGATGCTCTACTACCTGGTCGCCTACGCGGCGGTGAACCTGGGCGCCTTCGGGGTGATCTCGGCGCTGTCGCGCGACGGCAGGGAGCCGCTCACCTACCGCGACCTGGCCGGCCTCGCCCAGCGCCGCCCGGCGCTGGCGGCCGCGCTCGCCCTCTACATGGTCTCGCTCACCGGCATCCCCGCCACCGCCGGCTTCGTGGGCAAGTTCTACGTGTTCACCGCCGCCGTGACCGGGAACTGGGTGGCCCTCGCCATCGTGGGCGTGTCGATGAGCGTCGTCTCCGCCTACTACTACCTGGGCGTGGTGGTGTCGATGTACATGCGCGACCCGGACGGCGAGGACACCTGGGCCGCCGTCTCGCCGGCGTCGGCGTTCGCGCTGGCCGTCACCGCCGGCGTCACCGTGGTGTTCGGGATCTGGCCGACCCCGGTCCTGAACCTGGCCCGCGAGGCCGCGCGCTCGCTGCTGTGACCAGCTATACTAACAAATGATATAGCTGGCCCTCAGCCCAGGACGGCCACCAGCGCCCGCGGGTCGACCGCCACCCCGTGCAGGTACACCCGCCACTGCAGCAGCGGGGCCGCGGCCAGGCCGGTGTCGCCCGAGAGGCCGACCGGCTGGCCGCTGCCCACCGCGTCGCCGGCGCGCACGTCCAACCGCGAGAGGTGGTGGAGCACGCTGACGACGCCCTGGCCGTGGTCGATCACCACGGTCTCGCCCGCCAGCGCCAGCGCGCCGGCGAAGAGCACGGCGCCCGCGCCCGGCGCCCGCACCGGCGTGCCCGCGGGCAACCCGTAGTCGAGCCCGCGGTGGCGCTCGCCGGAGAGGGCGTCGACCCGGCTCTCGACCTCCTGCGCGAGCGCGCTCGCCCGCAGCTCGCCGAAGCCGTCGCCCTCGCCCGCCACCGGCGCCGCCAGCGGCCCCGGCGCCGGCGTCTTCGACTCGGTGCGCAGGTAACCGAGCAGCCGCCGGGCGTCGTGGGCGACCTCGGCGCGCGCGAGCAGGTCGGCCGCCGTCGGCCCCAGCAGCACGTCGCGCTGGGGGTAGCTGCGGGCGGCGATCTGCACCGGCACCACCAGCCGCTGCTCGCCGTGGCGTGAGGCCAGCTCGATGCCGAGCGTGGCCGCGCCGGGCTCGGCCGACACGGGCACCGGCACCAGCGCCCGCGGCCCGCCGCGGTCCGGATAGAACGGCGCGCGCCAGCCTTCGAGCAGCGCCCAGGCGCCGCCCAGCCGCGTCCCGCCCAGGCGGACGACGATGACGCCGCCGGGGAAGGCCTGCGCCAGCTCGGCGCGGATCACCACCCGTCCCACCTTGCGCACGACCTCCTCCGACCGCGCGGGGCGGGGCGAGGACAGCAGCAGGGCGAACGGCGCGGCGGCGAGGAACAGCCGGCGCTTCATGGGGAAGGCGCGGCGCGCGCCAGCGCGGCGAGCAGGACCGCCTCGTCCTCGGCCGGCACCGTGCGCAGGTCCACGACCACGCGATCGTCCGCCACCCGCACCACCACCGGCGGTGATCCCGCTCGCAGGGCCGCGGCCAGGCGGTCGGCTCCGGCAGGGCCGGGGTCGAGCGAGACCGCCGCCGTCTTCAGCTCCGCGACCGGCGCCGCGCCGCCTCCGACCGCCGAGGTGGTCTCGATCACGGCCGGCCGCAACCCGGGCGCGCGCTCGGCGAGCGCGGCGGCGAGGGCCTCCGCCCGCCTCCGCAGCTCGGCGCGGTCCGCCTGGATCATCCGCAGCACCGGCACCCGCTCGCCCGCGCGGCCGCTCTCGTGCTCGAGCAGCGTGGCGTCGAGCGCCGCCAGCGTCATCTTGTCGACGCGCAGCGCGCGGTAGAGCGGGTTCGTGCGCATGGGCGAGAGCAGCCGCCGGGGGCCGACCAGCAGACCCGCCTGCGGACCGCCCAGGATCTTGTCGCCGCTGAACGTCACCACCTCGACGCCGGCCGCCAGCGAGCCGCGCACGGTCGCCTCGGCAGCCAGCTCGCCCTCCAGCCGGAAGAGCAGGCCGCTGCCCTGGTCCTCCATCAGCGGCACCCCGGCTTCCCGGGCGAGGGCGGAGAGCTCCGCTACGTCCGTCTCCTCGGTGAAGCCCACGATCCGGAAGTTGCTGGGATGGACCTTCAGCACCAGGGCGGTGTCCGCCGAGAGCGCGGCGCGGTAGTCGGAGAGCCGGGTGCGGTTGGTGGTGCCCACCTCGCGCAGCCGCGCGCCGGCCTTGCGCAGGACGTCGGGTATGCGGAACGAGCCCCCGATCTCCACCAGCTCCCCGCGGCTGACCAGCACCTCGCGGCCCTCGGCCAGCGTGTTGACCGCCAGCAGCACCGCGGCCGCGCAGTTGTTGACCACCAGCGCGGCCTCGACGTCCAGCAGCGCCGACAGCCGCGACTCCGCGTGCACCTCGCGTTGCCCGCGCTCGCCGCTCGCCAGGTCGTACTCGAGGTTCGAGTAGCCGGAGGCGACCTCGGCCACCCGCGCCGCCGCGGCGGCCGCCAGGGGCGCGCGGCCGAGGTTGGTGTGCACCACCACCCCGGTGGCGTTGATGACCCGGCGCAGCGAGGGTCGGGTCGCCTGCTCCAGCCGCTCCTGCAGCAGCCCGGCCAGCTCGGAGGCGGCGTCGGCCGGGAGGGAGGCGCCGGCGGCGATCCGCTCGCGCAGCGCCGCCAGCGTGTCGCGCAGCGCGCGCAGCACCGCCGCGGGGGCGGAGCCGGCCGCCCGCGCCGGCCCCCCGGGGCGCGGCAGCGCCGGGGGCCCCCAGGGGCGCGAGCGCCGCGGGGGCACCCCCCAGACGGGGGGCCTGAACCCCAA
>Ga0335069_10007860_pt1 | contig 15327 bp, 7 predicted proteins | sample Lox_Sample_11_FD_206714 | JGI IMG/M metagenome (GOLD analysis project Ga0335069, IMG submission 206714) | Soil microbial communities from Loxahatchee National Wildlife Refuge, Florida, United States - Lox_Sample_1.1 | ecosystem: Environmental > Terrestrial > Soil > Wetlands | place: USA: Florida... | reverse complement strand
CGTCTCGGCTGCTGGTGATCAGCCCCTGCAACATCGCGACCGTGAACTTCTCCCGGTCCCTCGAGTAGAGTGATATCTCTCCAAAGAAAGGAGCAATCCGCGGATAACCTGCAACCTTGGTCAGAAAGCGCCCAATCTCCACGTCGGGGTTTTCGCCCGGTTCCAGCCGCCGGAAGAACTTCAGAATGAGCTTGCCGCCATAGCGAATGGATGTATTCGACTGTTCCGTTGAACCAAGAGTGGAGGGTTCGCGGCTCTCCGCCCGGATGTCTGCCAGCGCCCCCGTCGAGTGGCCTACAAGCTGCCCGGCAGACGACCTGTCGGCCACGGACAGCGTGGATTCAGCGGGTCCCTTGCGCTGCGCGCCTGGCGAAAAGGCAGCGGTGGTCTCGGTGCGAGGTCCCGAGGCCGCCTCTCCGGGCTGAGCGCTCAACGGCTGCGGCGCTACAGGCAGAGACCTCGAGGGTTTCTGATCGGCCACGCCCACGCCTGATTTGATCACAGAGTCGCCGGCGACTTCAGCCGGTCCCGGCACCTCGCGATCACGCGTGAGTCCGGTCGAAACTGCAAAGCTCTTATTGTCCTCGATGATGGAAAGCAGCGCTGCGCGAAACTCCTCGCGGATCATCGCGTCGTGCAGCACCGCCAATCCGGAAGAGGACGTGAATGTTGTCACGATGCTCTCTGCGTATTTTGTGCTGACCTCATCCGCGTCGCGACCCGTGCTCAGTGTGAGCGGCACCTGATAAAGGCTTGGTTCCCCTTCAAAGAAATCGACTTCAACATTGAGGATTGCCGGCGGAAAAGCACGCGCGGAAGCGTGATCGCCCGATGGCGGCAAAGATGCCTGCTGTCCATCCTCCGAGAGGTTGGCCCAATAGACAACGCGGCAGGATTGAATCTTCCGGCTCTTCGCTCCGAACCAGCGTTGACGCGGCAGCCAGGCCACCAGCGCTGTCTCTAGCTTTGTTAGGCCCTCCCCGCCCACCAGGCCCGACCAGCCAGCTGTCAGCAAATCGGGGGACGCTGCTTCTTCCGGAATGCCTCCGACACCCGCAAGTTGCTCTTCGGGCATTGGCTTTGTCTCGTCGCTCGCAGCCTGAAGCTCCAGCCAGATAAAAGAATAAGGGGCCACAGTCAACTGGTACGGTGCTTCTGTAATCGTGGGAAACGGCACATATCCGAGCATCTCCACGGGCTCCATGCCCGCATAGGCCGCGAGATCGAGTGAGACAGGCTGCGCAAATCGGCTGAGGTTTGCCACGCACAATACCGTTTCATGTGTCCCATCGCCTCGATCGAGGTCACGCAGATACGCGAGGATCTTCCGGTTCGCCGGATTGAGGAACGATAGCGTACCGCGCCCGAAGACCTGGAAGAGCTTGCGCAGCGCAATCATGTTCCGCGTCCAGTGGAGCAGACTGGATTGATCGGCCTGTTGCGCTTCGACGTTGATTACCTGGTATCCGTAGATCGGATCCATGATGACAGGAAAATAGAGGCGCGCCGGATCGCACTTCGAGAATCCCGCGTTCCGGTCGGATGTCCACTGCATGGGGGTGCGCACGCCGTTGCGATCGCCAAGATAGATGTTGTCTCCCATTCCCAGTTCATCGCCGTAGTAGAGGATGGGCGTGCCGGGAAAGCTCAGCAGCAGCGAATTCAGCAACTCGATGCGCCGGCGATTGTTGTCCACGAGGGGCGCAAGCCTGCGCCGGATCCCGACGTTGATGCGCATGCGCGGATCTGCGGAATACGCAAAATACATGTAATCGCGTTCATCCCCGGTCACCATCTCGAGCGTCAGCTCATCGTGGTTCCTCAAAAACAGTCCCCACTGGCAGTTATCCGGGATGGGCGGGGTCTGCGCCATGATGTCGGTGATCGGAAGGCGATCCTCCTGCCGGAGCGCCATGTAGATCCGCGGCATCAACGGAAAATGAAACGCCATGTGGCACTCGTCGCCGTCGCCAAAGTAGGGACGGACGTCCGCCGGCCACTGGTTGGCCTCGGCAAGCACCAGCCGGTTCGCATAATCCGCGTCGATGGCAGCGCGGATGGCCTTGATCACGGCGTGTGTCTCCGGCAGGTTTTCGCACGATGTCCCGTCCCGCTCGACGATGTACGGAATCGCGTCCAGTCTCAAGCCATCCACGCCCATGTCGAGCCAGAAGCGCATCGCTTTCAGCACTTCTTCGAGAACCCTCGGATTGTCGAAATTGAGATCCGGCTGATGGGAAAAGAAGCGATGCCAGTAGTAGGCCTTCGCGGTCTCGTCCCATGTCCAGTTCGATTTCTCCGTGTCCGTAAAGATGATGCGTGCATCCTTGTACAGCTGGTCAGACTGGGACCAAACGTACATGTCGCGCTCGGGCGAGCCGGGCGGGGCCAGACGCGCCGCCCTGAACCAGGGATGCTGATCACTCGTGTGGTTGATCACCAACTCGACCATGACCTGCATGTTCCGCTCGTGAGCAGAGTTAAGAAACTCCTTGAAGTCGCTCAATGTCCCGTAGGCAGGATTGACATCGACATAGTTGGAGATGTCGTATCCATCGTCGCGCAGGGGCGAAGGAAAGAAGGGAAGCAGCCAGATGCATGTAACTCCGAGACCCTGCAGATAGTCCAGCTTTGAGATCAGCCCCGGGAAATCGCCAATGCCGTCGTTGTTTGAATCGGAGAAGGCACGCACATGAACTTCGTAAATGATCGCGTCTTTGTACCAGAGCGGATCAATTGCGCTTGCCAGCTTTTTCACGCTGCTTGTCTCCAAAGCTAGTTTGATGCGCGACCTCGGGCAAACTGTTGACTGCCGCGGAGCAGAGAGATTGTTTCCGGTTCCGGATCTGCACTGACGCCTGTCGCCCGCAGGTTCCGGATCCATTGCTCTGGTCCGCTTTCAGAGGAAGTACTCGAAATCCGTCTCAACCTTCATTCTGCGATGAATCTTGAGAATGTGTCCTGAATGACGCGCCGGATCCAGCTCAACGTAGTTCTTGGATCCATGCCAGAGATACCTCTCGCCGCTCAGCAAATCCTCGGCCTCAAATGCCCGGTCGAACGGAATCTCCAGTTCGTTCGGGGGCAGTGTCACATATCCTGACTGCCTGTAATGCGGATCAAGGTTGACAATCATCACCAGCAAGTTCGACCGGTCTTCTGACTCCTTGCTGTAGCAGATCAGTTGCTCGTTGTCGGTAGGATGAAACCTCAACGACCAGTCATTCTGCAGCGCCTCATTTTCATTCCTGATCTTGTTGACCTGCGCAAGAAGAGGGCGCAGGTTGTCGCTACGCTTCAGATCCCAGTGCCGAATCTCGTACTTCTCCGAGTTGAGGTATTCTTCACTCCCATGCCGCACCGGCTGGTTTTCGAGCAGCTCAAAGGCCGGCCCGTAAATTCCATAGTTCGCGCCGAGTGTCGCGGCGAGCAACAGGCGTATGACAAATGCGGCACGTCCGCCCATCTGCAGGAATTCCGTCAGAATGTCCGGGGTGTTTGGCCATTGATTCGCCCGGAAGAACTCCCGCACCGGAGTCTGCGTCAGTTCGGTGAGATACGCAGTGATATCGTGCTTCGTATTGCGCCACGGAAAGTAGGTGTACGACTGATTGAAACCAAGTTTTGCGAGCCGATACATGATCTTTGGCCGTGTGAAGGCTTCGGCAAGGAAGATCACCTCCGGATGCTTCTGCTTGATCTCTGCAATGACCCACTCCCAGAAAGGAAACGCCTTGGTGTGCGGATTGTCGACCCGAAAGATGGTCACTCCCGCATCGATCCAATAGAGAAAGACGCTCTTGAGTTCGTCCCAAAGGCCCGTCCAGTCTTCGGTCTCAAATTCAAATGGATAGATGTCCTGGTATTTCTTCGGCGGGTTCTCCGCATATTGAATCGTCCCATCAGGACGCTTCTTGAACCAGTTCTCGTGCTTGCCTACGTAGGGATGATCCGGTGCTACCTGAAATGCAACGTCGAGCGCCACAGAGAGGTTGAGCCCCTGTGCGGTCGCAACAAAGTGCTTGAAGTCCCGGATGGTTCCGAGTTCGTGCAGAACCTCCTTGTGGCCCCCGTCTTTAGCGCCAATGGCCCACGGGCTTCCGCAATCGCTCGGTTGCGCTTCCGGCGAATTGTTCCTGCCTTTCCGGAAGGTGAAGCCGATGGGATGAATCGGCGGCATGTAGACGACGTTGAATCCCATCTCCGCAATGTACTTCAGCCGCTTCTCGCAGTCCGCAAACGTGCCATGAACACCGGGCTGATCTGACGTGGACCGCGGAAAGAATTCATACCACGCGCTAAACCGCGCCCGCACCGGATCGACAACAACACCCACTTCCCTGTCAGACTCTGTGGCAAACCGCTTGTCGGGATAGCGCTGAACAAGTTCTTGCAACAGCAGGTCCGTCGCGTGCGTCCGCAGATCTTTCGCGTCCTTTCCTGAACGCAGAACGGCCGCACGCTCGCGAAGCCAGGCTGCGTCACCACCGCTTGCCCGGTCAGCTGCTGCCGCAACAAGATCGGCTCCAATCAGATAATCGACAGGGCTATCGCTTTCCGCCTTGATGCGCTTCAACAGGTCGCGCCGCCAGGTTTCGAAATGGTCGACCCACCCTTGCACTCTGAACCCGTAGCGGCCCAGTTCGCTCACACGAAATGCCGCGCTCCATCTGTCGTTCACTAGTGGACGCATCGGAATCTCGGTCCACTCGCTGGATCCCTCTCGATGCGCGAGCAGTGACGCAGCAATTGCATCGTGTCCGTCGGCAAAGATATCGGCTTCAACGCGGACCTCATCGCCGACAGTGCGCTTTGCGGGAAATCGCCCTCCATCCACCTCGGGGCTGATCCTTTCGACAACGACGCGTCTACGTCCGTCTGGTCTCTTCGTCATGGCAATGTCACGCTCTTCATCGATAGTTTCGTGGATTGGAGGCAGTCCATGTCCCGCGAGGCGCCTTACGATGTGTGAGGTGGGGCCTGGCGGCTGTTTTTTGACTTCTGTTCATCAATGAGCTGCTGATAAAGCGCAACCGTCTGGTGCGAGATGGCCGTCCAGCTGAAAATATCCTCGACGCGCCGGCGTCCTGCTTCGCCGAACCGCCGGCACCTCTCAGGATCCTTCAACAGGAGATTGATGCTGGCTGCAAGGTCTTTTGCGAAGGTTTCAGGAGCAAGAGGAAAGCTCGTCACAGGATCCTGATTGAACGGCACAAGGTATCCGGTCTCCCCATCGACGACAACTTCTTTGATGCCCCCTGTGGAGCTTGCGACAACTGGAGCCCGACAGGCCATCGCCTCGAGGTTGATGATCCCGAAGGGTTCATAGACCGAAGGACAACAGAAGACACGGGCGTTGCTGTAGAGCTGAATAGCCTCCTGTTTGGTGACCATCTTTTCGATCCAGACGATCCGCGGATGATCCCGGCGTGCGTCTTCGACCTTCGAACGCAACTCCGCTGCAAGCTCAGGGGTATCCGGCGCCCCTGCACAGAGCACAACCTGCGTGTCGGGCGGCAGGTAGCGGACAGCGTCCACAAGGTGCGTCACACCCTTCTGACGCGTGATCCGTCCGACAAACAAGACATACGGAACAGATGGATCTGCGCCATAGTCAGTCAGGGCGGTTGTTTCTGATGTCTTCTGGTACTCTGCCAGGTCGATGCCGTTGTAGATGACGTGAATGCGGTCGGGGTTCACATCAGGGTATGCGCGCACAATGTCGGCCTTCGTGCCCTTGGATACGGCGATCACTGCGTCGGCATCCAGTATCGCCGTGCGCTCCATCCATGAGCTCATGGCATAGCCGCTGCCAAGCTGCTCTGCCTTCCACGCCCGCAGTGGTTCCAGCGAGTGGGTCGTCAGGACAAAAGGCACTCCGTAGAGCTTCTTGGCCAGGTACCCTGCCATCGACACGTACCATGTGTGCGTGTGAACGACGTCGATGTTCTCGAGGGCCTTCACCTGGGTCAGGTTCAGGCTGAACGCCTCAAGCGCGCCTTTGAACTTGCCTGCTGTCCCACTTGAGATTTCGCCCCACGGCTCGGCTCCGCGCACATGCAGATTGCCGTGGTCCGTGTGCTGCGGACCCCAGCAATGAACCTCGACCTCGATTTCCTTCGCCAGTTCCCGGCTCAGATACTCCACGTGGACCCCGGCACCTCCATATACATGGGGGGGATACTCACGTGTAAACAGGCCGACTCGCATGCGTGTGGTCTCCGCAGAAACGCGCTAACTTCTCCTGTCAACTCCGCAGGTGTTTCCTGCAGCCAGGCGTTTCCTTGTCACTGCACCGGATGAGTCTATTCGCTGTCAGTCTTCGGCGCAAGCATACTCCCTCGATCGAGACGCGTCTCTCTGCCCTGGTTCAACACCTCCGCAGCAGGGACAACAGGATCAGCGATCGCGAGCGCTCGTCATGACGTCCATTTTCTTGTGCTCAACAAAGTCTCGCCCTGAACCGCAGGCCTGCGGGCATGCAGGCCGTGCAACGCTCCGAATTCGAGGTTGACGTAGAAGATGCCGGCAATGCCAGGATCAGCGTCGAGAACCCCAAATTTATTCGAGAAGCGACCCAATGGCATTGAGTGACTCTGAATTCATGAGCCGGCTCGAAGTCAGCTCACCACTTCCAGCGACTCATCGCTCTCGATGCGGATAGATTCGTTCGGCGTGTCGATCTCCCGTGGCCGCGCGTTGTCAGAAATCATGCACAAACGAAACGTCGCCATGATCACCTGCAAATCCGAAACGAAAGTCGATTGCCGCATATAACAGCTGTCGATCTCCGCCTTGAGGGGCCTGATATGCTCCTGGTAGTAAGCTTCAAGCTCCTCAGGATTCACGCTCTTGAGGATTTCCTCCTCTTTGCGAAACACCAGCGACCCAGCACCGGTAATTCCCGGCCGGTACAGCTCATCTTGCGCGGCCGCAAACTCAGGCAGCTTGGGACGCGGTCCCACAAGACTCATATCCCCGATCAGGACGTTGTAGAACTGCGGCATCTCGTCCAGTTTCAGCCTCCGCAGCCACCGACCGAATGCAGTGACCCGGCGATCGCCATCGCGTGTCAGGCCTGGTCCCGCATCAGCAATCGACATGGCAGTCGCCATCGTACGGAATTTGTAGATACGAAACAGACGGCCACCCTGACCAACCCTGGACTGCACAAAGACAGCAGGGCCGCGTGAGGAAAGACGAATGCAAATGGCCACGATGGCCATCGGAACCGCGCAAATAAGTAGAACCGGAATGGCAACAGCCAGGTCTACCAGTCGCTTGGCTGAAGACAGGCTCCAGTTGGCCGATGGTGAATCATCTACTGCGGCCTCGAGAGTTGATTTCAAGAGGCGATCAGCAAATGGGCTGCTGTTTTGAAGGATGGTAACCAACAAGTCGCTGCTGGGGAGTTCGTTGCCTCGCGATGGTTCGTCTGAAACCCCTGGTTCTAGCGGCCCGGTGGGGCATGGTTCACAGTTCATGCATTGCTCCCGACATCACAGAAATACAATAGTTAAGGCAGTGAGGTTGCGGAACGCCTTACAGCAGATACTGGCTCAAATCACAGGCTGATCGAATCGCTTGTTCGAGCAAACAAGTCTCTTGAAAACGGAGTCTTGGTGGTGATCTACACGTCCTCCCGCAAGGTCCCCTGCTGTCGCAGTACAGGGGCGCGAGATATGAAGGCCATGTCCACACACTAGCACCTTCTGCGCCGAAGTCACCCATTTTCTTGATGAAATGTGCCTTTCGTCACAGTGATCTGTGATCACCGTGATAACTGCCCCCAAGCTGTCCTCCCTACCCTCCACGGCCTTCCGAACGCACATTCCTGCCGCCGTCACGACCCGATGATCATCAGCCGGAGCTGTCTCTCGGACCTTTTTCGAGTCAAATCGGTTGGATGCGCGAAACGTCTAAGCAGACGAGAGGTTTCCTCCATGCCCCTGAATGGGGAGGGAAAGGACCAGGCAACCCTTCACCCGAAGGCAAATATCGCACTCGCGCGAGAGGACTTAGCCAAATTCCGCACGTGCTAAACTCAAGGGCGACATGGATACAGCAAAACCCGGCAAGGTAGGGCACATTTCTACCCTTGCTTTTGGATCGCGCTCGGCCGTTTCGAAGCGCTCGGCCCTTTTGTTCCTACTTTTGTCGGGCGGCACCCTGCTCCACGGACAATCCCAAAACCCCTACCCTGACTCGACCCAGAATCCCGGCGTAAACCAATACAATCCGAGTCCCCTCGATTGCTCCGATCCCACACAAGCTCTTCAGCCAGGCTGCACCGACCAGAATCAGCCTGGAACATCGCTCCAGAATCCCCAGGGAAGGGCTCCCCAGCTGCCGCGCTATTCGCCCCAGGGCGGACCTCCGGCCAGCAATTACTCCGACATCGAGCAGCTTTCACGGCAGGGAATGACTGGAATTCCAACATCACTGCTGCCTCCGGAGCCGCTGACCGAATTCCAGAAGTTCGTTGCCTCCTCGACCGGCCAGGTACTCCCCATCTTCGGAGCCAATCTCTTCCGGCGAGTCCCTTCCACCTTTGCTCCGGTCGATCTTGCCCCGGTGCCCCCAAACTTCGTGATCGGCCCCGGAGACGAGCTTCGTATCCGTGTCTGGGGACAACTCAGCTTTCAGGCCAATGTTCGCGTCGACCGGTCCGGTGAGATATATCTCCCGCAGGTCGGTCCGATTCATGTCGCCAACATCCCCTTCTCGAGCCTGGATGGCCAGTTGCGGGCTGCAATCGGTCGCGTCTACCGCAACTTCGACCTGACTGTCGATCTCGGACAGATCCGCTCGATTCAAATCTATCTGGCGGGAGAAGCTCGCCGCCCCGGCGTCTACACGGTAAGTTCGTTGAGCACCCTCGTGGATGCCCTCTTTGCCGGCGGCGGGCCCGGCACGCATGGCTCGCTCCGCCGCATCGAGCTTCGGCGTGACAGCGAAAAGGTGACCGAGTTCGATCTCTACAATCTCCTCGTTCGCGGCGACAAGTCAAAAGACGTGAAGCTTCTCCCCGGCGATGTCATTTACATTCCTCCTGTCGGTGCACAAGCAGCCATCATCGGGAGCGTCAATAGTCCCGGCATTTACGAGCTCCTCCCCGACGAAACTCTCGCTCAGGCAATTGGCGACGCGGGTGGACCCTCAGCCATCGCATCTGCCACGCGCGCAGCCATCGAGCGCATCGAGGCCCACAGCACACGCCATGCAATGGAAGTGCCCCTCGACACTGCTGGCCTCAACACGCCTGTTGCCGGCGGCGATGTGATCCGGGTCTTCTCCATCCTGCCCTTGTATACCGACACCGTAACGCTCAGAGGGAACATCGCGAACCCGGGCCGATTTGCCTGGCACGAGGGAATGCGTGTGAGCAGCCTGATTCCCGACAAGGAGTCCCTGATCACGCGGAACTATTGGTGGAAGAGGGCGCAACTGGGCCTTCCGGCGCCCGAGTTCGAGCCCACCCCGGGCTTGCAGAACATGCGTCAGCCCACCGATGGCAACCCCGTTACGCTTCGACGCCCCTTGTCGCCCGAGGAGCTTCCGTCAGATCTCTCTCAGCAACCGCTCGGGCAGCCATACGGGACACAGCAATACGGGGCACAGCAATACGATGCGCAGCCTTCCGCATCCCAGTCGCCCGAGATGCAGCCTCTCGGATCGCACGGCCCACAGCAGAATCAGTACTTGACTCCTGAGCAAAGAGGCACAAGCTCTTCGCTCGGCGGAGCTCAGCGGGCAATACAGTCCACCCTCGTTCCCCGTCCTGCCCAGCGGACAGAAGTTCGTCTTCTCGCACCCGATATCGTCTGGGACTACGCAACCATTGAGCGGCTCGACCCCAATACGCTGAAGACCACCCTGATTCCGTTCGACCTCGGCAAGCTCGTTCTCCAGCATGACGCCACTCAGGATCTCGAGCTGAAAAGCGGTGACATCGTCTCGATCTTCTCCGAGGCGGATATTCGCGTGCCGCTCGCTCAGCAAACAAAGCTTGTCACTTTGGATGGCGAGTTCGTGCACTCCGGCGTTTACTCCGTCGAGCCAAACGAAACCCTGCGGCATCTTGTGGCACGCGCAGGAGGCATAACCCCGAAAGCTTACCTCTACGGTTCTGAATTCACGCGCGAGTCAACCCGCGTGGTTCAGCAGGCCCGCATCGATGAGTACGTTCACACTCTTGAGTTGAGCATCCAAAGGAGTAACCTCGCACTCGCCGCTTCGGCCTCTCAGGACCAGGCGACAGGCGTCATGGCTCAATCCACGGAAAGGGACTTGCTTGCGGCGTTGCGGCAGATTCGCGCGACCGGACGGATTGTCCTCGCCTTCAAGCCGGAAAGCGTCGATCTCCAGTCGATCCCCGACATTGCGTTGGAAAACGGAGACCGATTCGTGATTCCGCCGGTGCCCGCGGTCGTCAACGTCGTCGGCGCTGTCTACAATCAGAATTCCTTCCTCTATGAGGAAGGGCGCACAACGGCCGCGTACCTTCATCAGGCAGGCGGCCCCAACAGGGATGCCGACAGCAAGCATGAGTTTGTGATCCGGGCTAATGGCGATGTCGTCAGTAAAGACAGCAAAGGCTCTGCATGGGGCAATGACTTTGCGAAGCTGCGCCTAAATCCCGGCGATTCCATCGTGGTCCCGAACAAGACCTTCAAGCCATCCCCGCTAAGGGGCACGCTTGAATGGACGCAGTTGTTCTACCAACTCGCACTCGGGGCCGCGGCGATCAGCGCTGTGAAGTAGCTCCCCGCGCGAGCGCAGCGACTGCTTCCGCCCCTGGGCCTCGCTCCACTGAACCCTACTCACGCACAAACAAGAGGACTGGCTTCCGATACGGAAGCCAGTCCCATCGCGCTGCAATAGGCTGGCGCTTACTCCACCGCGTTCTTTGCGATGACCTCGCGGTACCACTCGGCGCTCAGTTTCGGTGTCCGCTTCAGTGTCTTGAAGTCCACATAGTAAATGCCGAACCTCCTGCTGTACCCGTCGGCCCACTCGAAGTTGTCGAGAAGGCTCCAGAGGAAGTATCCCTTTACCGGATACTCTTCACTCACTACGCGGTGCAGGTGGGTCAGATGGTTGCGCAGGTACATGACTCGATCCACATCTTCCACCCGCCCCGTAGAAGTGAGCACGTCGTCCGACGACGTCCCGTTTTCCGTGATGTAAATCGCCGGCACCTTCCAGAGTTCGCACACATTCCGCACGCCCCAATAGATACACTCCGGTCCGAGCTGCAGCCACGGCGACGCCATGTGCGGAAATGAGGTCGGCATGGGCTCCATCGCATAACCTTGCGCAGACCCGTCGGCCCTCGCATATAGCGGCACGTAGATGTTCACTCCCAAAAAGTCCACCGGACTACCAATGGCCTTCATGTCGCCTTCTTCTACCCTTGGCGCATTGCCTTTCTCGCGCGCGAGATAGCTGTCGGGGTACTTGCCTTCCATCACCGTCGTCAGGAACGGCGCATTCACATCACGCGTGGCCCTCTGGGCTGCCTCGATATGCTCCGGGGTCTCCAGTACCGGGCAGACCACGACCGCATTCTCCGCGAGGCCCACCTGCGTGCCGCTCGGCGCATTGGCGCGGATCGCCTGCACCCCCAGCCCGTGCGCCAGGATTCCGTGGTGCCGCACCTGATTTACCTGGGCATCCGAAAGCTTGAGTCCCGGAGCGAACTGCCCAATCTTGTACCCCAGATCGGTAAAGCAGATAAACTCGTTGGTCGTCATGAAGTTGTGTACGCGATCGCCAAGGTGTTTCGCCATGAACCCTGCGTAATCCGCAAACGCCTTCGAGGTGTCGCGCGACTGCCACCCACCCGGCAACGCCTGGGGTAGGTCCCAGTGAAACATCGTGATATAGGGCTCGATATTGTTTGCGAGCAGTTCGTCGACAACGCGGTTGTAGTAGTCAAGCCCCTTCTGGTTCACCTGTCCCGTGCCGCTCGGAAACACCCTCGACCACGAGATCGACATCCGGTAGACGCTTGCGCCGAGGTTCTTCAGCAGCTTCACATCTTCCTTGTAGAGGTGATAAGAATCGGCAGACACGTCCCCTGTCTCGCCGCGATTGGTCTTGCCCGAAGTGTGTGAGAAGGTGTCCCACACCGATGGCCCGCGGCCATCCTCCTGTGCGCCACCTTCTACCTGATATGCAGCCGTCGCACATCCCCAAAGAAATCCTTTCGGATAGCTGAGACTCGCAGCCTTGGGCTGGCCAAGCGCAATCTTCGGCAACGAAATTCCCGCGTATGCGGCAGCCGCAGCGGCGGCAACACCCTTCCCAAACTCGCGACGTGTTATTGCTCTCATCGTCAAAACCCTTCCGCACGAGCGAACTCTTGCTCTATCGTGCAAAAACGTTTTAGCAGAGCGTCCCGTAGAGAATCAAGTCTAATGTCACAAGCCGTCGTGACCGTGGTTGAGCGCGCCCCGTTCCCCGAAAACAGAAAGGCCACAACCCTTGGGGTCGCGGCCTTCGCTCTTTCCAACTGCCAACCTTCGCAGGGCTACTCGGTCTTCTTGGCTCCATCCTTCGCGCCATTCGCAGCGCCTGTTGTGACGTCCTTCGTCTTGTCGTAGGCCTTGGACGTTCCTTTCGCAGTGGCATGCGCCGCGTCTTTCGTCGTACTCTTCGTTGCGTCGTACGCCTTGGAGGTTCCACTCTTGGTCGCGTCGTACGCCTTGGATGTACCTTCGGCGGTCGCATGCGCCGCGTCTTTCGTCGTACTCTTCGTTGCGTCGTACGCCTTGGATGTACCCTTCACCGTAGCGCCGGTTGCATCCTTCGTCGTGCTCTTTGTTGCGTCGTAGGCCTTCGTCGTTCCATGCTTGGTCGCGTCGTACGCTTTCTCTACGCCATTCTTGGTCTCGTCGCCTGCCTTCTTCGCATCTTTCGTTGCGGTGCTTTCGCTGCTGGATTGCGCCATCACGAAAGCTGGCCCGCATGCCAGGGCCCCTCCCAGGATCCAAGCTGATATACGCCATTGCATCTTCATCTCTTTAAGGACTCCCCTTTCTGGGCTCGAGTTGCACCGCCGCGTGAAAGTCTTCGCCCGACCATCACACATCAAACGCTCGCCAAAAGCAAGAGCCGCGGCCCGAAGGCCACGGCTCGTGTTTCGTTCGGCTCCGCTACCCTTACATTTCTTTCACGCCTTCGACAAACGCCTTCAGTTTGCGCGACCGCGACGGATGCCGCAGCTTGCGCAGCGCCTTGGCTTCAATTTGCCGAATACGCTCGCGCGTCACCTGGAAGCTCTGGCCAACCTCTTCCAGGGTGTGCTCCGAGCCGTCTTCCAACCCGAAGCGCATCTTGATCACCCGCTCCTCGCGCGGAGTCAGGGTGCGCAACACCTGCGAGGTGTACTCCTTCAGGTTCACACTGATCACTGCCTCTGACGGCGACACCGCCTGGCGGTCCTCGATGAAGTCGCCAAGGTGCGAGTCTTCCTCTTCACCGATCGGCGTCTCCAGCGAAATGGGCTCCTGCGCGATCTTCAGCACCTTGCGTACCTTCGCAACTGGGATGTCCATCCGCCGCGCGATCTCTTCGCTCGACGGCTCGCGTCCCAGTTCCTGCACCAGCTGACGGCTCGTGCGGATCAGCTTGTTGATCGTCTCGATCATGTGCACCGGAATACGGATGGTACGCGCCTGATCCGCAATGGCCCGCGTAATCGCCTGCCGGATCCACCACGTCGCGTACGTCGAGAATTTGTACCCGCGGCGATACTCGAACTTGTCCACCGCCTTCATCAGGCCGATGTTGCCTTCCTGGATCAGGTCGAGGAATTGCAGTCCGCGGTTTGTGTACTTCTTCGCAATCGAAACCACAAGTCGCAGGTTCGCTTCGATCAGCTCGCGCTTGGCCTGCTCGGCGTCCATATCGCCCTGGATCATCTCGCGCTGCGTGCGCTTCAGCTCAACGATGGAGACGCCCGCATCGGCCTCAATCTTTTCGAGGTCCGCCTTGCAGTTCTTCTGCTGCCGCCGGTACTCCTTTTTCAGCTCTTCACTCTTCGAAGCGTCGTACTTCTGGTCGAGCGAGCGGATCTGCCGTTCGAGCGTGCGCATGGTGTCGACGGTCTTGTTGACTTTGTCGAGCAGCCGCTTGCGCTCCAACCCCGTGTACTTCAGCTCGCGAACGATGCGCGACACATAGACCTTCTCGCGCGCGATCAGCCAGCGTGTCTTTCTCTGCTCTCTCTGGCTCGTCTTGCTTGTCGCCGCTGCCTGCTTCTCTTCGAGCTGCGCAATCTTCTTCTGGTGTTTCACCAGCTGGTCGATGCGCGCCACGGTCGAACGCACGCGCGCCTGCACGACGTCTTCGGTCAACTCTTCCTCGTCGAAGACGACGACCTCTTTCACGTTGCGGACGCCGCGCTTCAGATCCTCGCCCAGCGCGACAATTTCGCGAATCACAATCGGCGAACGCGAAATCGCCTTCAACACCCGAAGCTGCCCCCGCTCGATGCGCTTGGCGATTTCAACCTCGCCCTCGCGCGTCAGCAGCGGCACTGTGCCCATCTCGCGCAGATACATGCGCACAGGGTCGTTTGTCTTTTCCAGCGTTCCCGGAGTCAGGTCGAGCTCGACATCCTCGCCCTCCTCCATTTCGAAATCTTTTTCTGCGCCAAATTTTGGCGCATCCAAGAGATCGATTCCCTGACCACTGATGGTGGTCAGCAGATCGTCCATGTCATCGGGCGAGCCGATCTCTTCCGGCAGCATGTCGTTCACATCGCCGTACGTGAGATACCCCTTCTCTTTTCCCGTCTCGATGAGGTTCTGAATGTCGTCTTCGAATTTGTCGTTAATAGCCAAAGGCTTCTACTCCCCAGCGCTTGCTAATTTCGACGCACCAGCCCGCGCACCAGTGCGTGGTTCGACCATGCGCCCCATGAAAGAATTGCGCATGCGCGAACATACACCTACGGTTAGCCCGCAGAAAAAAACAGCGGTATCTCAAGAATTGCTCGGAGCAGGATGGCCGCGCTTCAGGTTTCGCCTGGGTCGCCCGCGAGCTCAAAGCTCATTCTTGGGGCATAGGGGCGCGCATCCTCACAGAGATCAATAGATTACCACATCTCATTCCGCCGCTTCCATGGCAAAATGAGCGTCGAGCCCAAACTCGTCAACACTTCCGATGCGCCCACCTGCGGTACGCACCCGGACCGAGTTCGTATTCCCGCTCTATCACCTGCTTATTGGACGCCAATTGTCCGTGTTGCGACTCAGGAATCAACAGGTTGATGCCAGCACTGAGGCCTCAAACTTGCTTGCGAGCAATCAGCTGTCG
>Ga0335069_10007859_pt1 | contig 15329 bp, 8 predicted proteins | sample Lox_Sample_11_FD_206714 | JGI IMG/M metagenome (GOLD analysis project Ga0335069, IMG submission 206714) | Soil microbial communities from Loxahatchee National Wildlife Refuge, Florida, United States - Lox_Sample_1.1 | ecosystem: Environmental > Terrestrial > Soil > Wetlands | place: USA: Florida... | reverse complement strand
TGTGCCAGTGCCTCATCGGCGGCAGTCGCGCCGAGACGCTGCCGGAAGGTCGCATTCTCCCTCGAGTCAGCGAGGCTTGCGCCGTTTCGCAACGCGAGCGCGAGCTGGAAATAGAACTCAGCGGCCCCCAGGGTTGCGATGTACCACGCGCCGCCGCTGTAATAACGATCGCTGGCATACCGCCCCATGGCCGGGCCCCGGTCCGCCGGACGGTGGCGGTTGATGGCGTAGCGGGCTTCAAACAACTCCTCGAGCGCCGCAAGCGTTGCCTGCGCTCGCGGATCGAGCACACTGTGGGGGCCCGCCCGCCGGCCGGCATGCAGCACGGCGAGAAGCGCCGACATGTCGAGGTCGCGGTCCGTATCTCCCGGTGAGTCGCTCGCCGTCGATCGACAAAACCCGCGAGCCGGATCCCAGAAGCGCTCGAGTGCCGCGCGGACGCGCTCCGCCTCGAGAGCTACCGTACGCGCGAGCGCGGCACCGCCGGTCGACTCGAGCCACTCTGCGCCGCGACTCAGGGCCTCACTCTGCAGGAGCTCGGTATAATAGTGATGGCCGAGCGCCTCCTCCCAGATACCGCTGCAGGGTCGTTGCAGCTGCGCGCGCGTGAGCTGCAGATCCAGGTGGATGAGGCTGGCCGCAGATGCCCGCCGGGTAAGCTGCTCCCATAGCGCGGGGAACTGCCGCCACCAGCGCAACAGTGTCAACGCACGCATCGCCGGCCCGTCGGCCTGGGGTCGTCCCCAGCGGATGACATCGAGGGTGCCGTCGGGGTTCACGCGGGCATCCGCCGGGATCGCAGATCCCGAGAGCGCCGCGAGCTCGGCCGCGGGCCGCAGGTACTGCAGGAAGGCGGGCTGCACGCGGCTGCGCCACTCAGCGTGACGCACGAGCTCCCCTCCATCGAGGGACTGCAACCCGAGGCTGAACTCGATGAACTCCTCAAAGCGCACGCTCGCCCCGGCGTCCGCGTATCCCGCCTCGATTGCGACCCGCAGAGCGTCGATGACCAGCGCGGAATCGCGGAACCAGTGAAAGAAATAATCCGGGTCGGGGTCGTAATGCGCGATGACCGGGGAGGCAAGCACCGATCCTGGAGCGGGAATCACTCGCTGGCCGAATCCCCGGCGCTCCATCACCAGATCCGTTGCCGAGATGGCGCGCAACAGGCGGCTCGTGGCAAAGCGCGCCTGCGCGCCTATCCACCCTTGGAGTGCCGACCGCATCAGCGCAGATGGGGGCTGCGGAACCCGAGCTTCCTGAGGCCGGCCTGAATCTCGGGGATCCCCATGAAGAGCTTCCACAGCAGTCCGCTGCGGTAGTTCTCGATCATCACGAGGGTCGGTCCCTGGCTGATCGCCAGGAAGGTTTCCGCGTACCAGTCGCGCTGCTCGCTGAACCCATCGACGAACCCATAACGACCCCAGATCCGGTCACCGAGGTCCTCGTAGAAGTGGCGGAGCGCAGCCAGCGCTTCGCGTGGCGCGTACGGAAAGCTCGATAGGGCCGCCGAGGGCGTGATGACGCCCAGATCGTTTTCCGGCGAATGCGCAGCATAGCCGCCGGGGGTGTCCCCCGCGCTCAGTCCCCAGCAGTGCGGCCCGTAGCCCCGATAGCCGTGCGGATTGCGGACGCAATACGCGTAGTTGATACGGGTGTGATTGACGTTCTGCTGCCAGTAGTCGGCATAGCGGTCGGCGAGCCCGTGCGGATCGAGTCCGCAGAAGGAGAAATGCGCGAGGAACAGCGGCCCACCCCAGGGCGGTCCCAGCGGCAGCTCGATACCCTCGAAGGTGCGCCGGTTGAGGAAATCGCGGCTCATCGCCCAGCCCTGGTGATACACCTCCACCGGCACCGAATAGCGCGGCGCGCTCACCGCAAGCAGGTAGGTGATGAGGCACTCGTTCCAGCCATGGATCTCGTGGTTCAGGGCGAAGCCGTTGTTCGGGCTCCAGTGCCAGGTGAGCGCGTTGCGTCCACCCTGCGTGTACCAGTCCCATTCCGCCTCGCGCCACAGCCAGCTGATGCGCTCGCGCAGCCGCTCCTCCTCCGGCAGCGGCCGGTCGAAATACGAGCGTGCGCACAGCAGGCCCTGGAACAGCAATGAGCTCTCGACGAGATCGGCGCCGTCGTCCTTGCGGCTGAAGGGAACCGTAGCGCCGGTGTCGCCACGCAGGAAGTGCGGGTACATGCCGTGATAGCAGGTCGCCCGCTCGAGGCAGTCGAGCATGAGCGTGATGCGCGCCAGCGCCTGCTCGCGGCTCACCCAGGCACGCTGGCACGCGACCAGCAGCGCCATCACGCCAAAGCCCGTACCGGCCACGGAGACCGGCGTGCCCGGCTCATCGGAACGCCGGTGACAGCGATCGAGCGGCAGGCCGCTCAGCGGATGCGCACCTTCCCAGAAGTACCGGAACGTCTGGCGCTGCACCAGATCGAGCAGCTGCTCATCGGAAAGCGCCTTGCCGCGCTCATCGAGGGAGGAGGGGCCGGGGGTGGCTGGCATGGACGATAGCCTACTGCGTCAGGGCCGTGCTCCGCTCGTGCGGCATGAAGCGTGGCCCGGTGCTGTCCGATACGAGGCGAAACCTGCGGTTCAGAAAATCCGCTTCGCCGCCCGCGCCGATATTGATGATTCCAAGTCCGGCGAGCTCGTGCGTCAGGAGCGTCTCGATGCGCCGACGCGAGGCGGAGTCGAGCGTGTCGAACACGCCGTTGAGCACCAGCCACTGAGGCTGTTGCAGCAGGACGCGGGCCATGGCGAGGCACTGCTTCTCGTCATCGTTCAGCTGCCGGTCCCAGCGCGCCGTGGTATCGATGAGGGGCTGGAGGCGCTCGAGGCCCACCGCGGCCAGCGCGCGCGAAGTGGCCGCATCGTCGAACTCATGCGCCGCGCAGGGATAACACAGCGCGCCGCGCAGGCTTCCCGGCGGTACGTAGGCGCGCGCCGGCAGGAACATCATCGCGGCTCGCGCCGGACGCTCGATCCGGCCGCGGCCCCACGGCCACAAGCCGATCAGTGCCCGGAAGAAGAGCGTGCGCTCCGCACCGCGCTCCGCGGCGACGAACACCCGCTCGCCCGGAGCCAGCTGCACGTGCGGGTCGCTGAGGCGAATCGACCCGGAGGGAGCCGCGATCTCCAGGTCATCGATGCGTATCGCGCCGCGCTCGCTTTCCTCGAGATCGACCAGACCGCTGCCCGCGCCGAGCTGATCCATGGTCATCACCGCGGCGCGGAAGCTCGCCACCCGCAGCAGCGTGGCACGCCAGTCCGCGATGGTGGAGAAGTTGTCCACGAACCAGCGCAGCGAGGTCTGCACCTGGTTGAAGGCGCCGACCGCAACCATCAGCTCTCCGAAGCTCATCTCACCGGTGAGGTAGCTCGGTGCGGCCACCAGGATCGGTGCCACGATCGTGAACCAGCCGTAGCCGGAGGTGATCCAGGTGAGGCGTGTCATGGCGCCGACGATGCGCAGCGACACCTCGATGACGGTGTCGAATATCGCGTTGAGGTGCTGCTTCTCGTCCGACTCGCCGCCGTAGATCGTGATGCCCTCGATCTCCTCGTTGGCGCGCACCAGGGCGAAGCGCAGGTTCGCCTCGCGCGCGTAGCGCTCGGCGTCGAGGGCGATCAGCGGGCGGCCGACCGCCCAGCTGCAGAGCGATGCGGTCCCGGCATAGAACAGCGCGCACCACACCATGTAGCCGGGCACGTGCAGGCGCTGTCCGCCCAAGGGTACGACCATGTGCTGCGACAACACCCACAGTACTCCGATGAAGGAGAGCAGCAGCAGCGTCGCCTGCAGCAAGCCGATGCCGAGGTCGGTGGTGAGCTCGGTGAGGTGCTGCGCGTCGGCGTGCAGGCGCTGGTCCGGGTTCTGTCCGATCGGTCCGGCGTTCGTGAGGCGGAACGCCCGCAGTGGCTTGAGCCACTGCTCGAGAAGGTCATGGACCAGCCCCTGACGCAGCACGACCCGCGAGGTCTGATTCAGCCACACCTGGCTGACGTTGAGAGCCAGGAGTATCGCGGCAAGCTCGACGAATACCCGCAGCTGACTCTCGAAGGCTGCAATGTCCTTGTGTGTCAGGGAATCGTAGAAGGGCCGGTTCCAGGCATTGAGCCGGATCTGCATGAGGGCGGTGGCGGTGATCACCAGCACCAGGCTGATCGCGAGCAGCACGAGCTTGTTGCGCTCGCGCGCCGTCCAGAAGGCCGACGCCATCCGCCCGATCTGCACGAAGAGGTTATCCTTGCTGAAGTCCGCGGCGCTCAGCGGATCGTCCGCCGGCGTGCGGGCGGCGGTAGCCGCGCCCGCGGCGCGCGTGGAGGCATTGCCGGGTGTTTGCGACATCGTATCGATCCGTTGGGTATTGGCGGGCCACCGGAGCTTAGCTCAAGGCCGCAACATGGCACGTATCGAACGGTTGCTCGGCTCACTGACGCTCGAGCAGAAGGTCGGACAGCTCAACATGGCGGCGGCCGGCCGCGCCGTCACGGGTCCCGCGCCGCGGCGTGAGCTCGAAGCGGACATTCGCAGCGGACGAGTCGGCAGCGTGCTGAACACCTGGGGTGCGGAAGCGGTGCACGCGCTGCAGCGGCTCGCCGTGGAGCACTCCCCCTCTCACATCCCGTTGCTCTTCGGTCTGGATGTCCTCCACGGTCACCGCACGATCTTTCCCGTGCCGCTCGCGGAGGCGGGCCTGTTCGATGCGCACGCGTGGGAGGCGACGGCGCGAGCGGCTGCGGCGGAAGCGGCTGCCGACGGCGTGAACCTCGTATTCGCCCCGATGCTCGATGTGGCACGCGATCCGCGCTGGGGGCGCACGGTCGAAAGTCCCGGGGAGGATCCGTGGGTGGCGGGCGAGCTCGCCGCCGCCAAGGCGCGTGGCTTTCAGGGAGCGCAAACGCGTGCCAGACCCGCTGTGGCCGCCACCGCCAAGCATCTGTGCGGCTACGGTGCGGTCACTGCGGGGCGCGAATACGCCTCGGTCGATGTATCGGAGCGCACGCTGCACGAGGTCCATCTGCCGCCCTTTGCGGCCTGCGTCGCGGCCGGGATCGCGGCGGTGATGCCGGCGTTCATCGACGTCGCGGGTGTGCCGATGACGGCCAGCATTGCGCTGCTGCAGGGTTGGCTGCGGATACGTCAGGGATTCACAGGCGTGGTGATCAGCGATTACAACGCCATCGCGGAGCTGTGCGCACACGGTGTCGCCGCGGACCTGGCCGAGGCGTCGGCGCTCGCCCTGCGGGCCGGGGTCGATATCGACATGGCGGGCAATGCCTACAGCGCGGGACTGCCGCGCGCACTCGAGCGCGGGCTCATCGAGCCGTGGCAGCTCGATGCGTGCGTGCGCCGCGTGCTCGAGCTCAAGGAGCGGCTCGGGCTTTTCGATGATCCCTACCGCGCCGGGTCGGCAGCCGCGACGATGGCTGCGACACGCGCACTGGCGCGCGAGGTGGCAGCCCGCGCGGTCATACTGCTCACGCATCGTCGGCCGGTGCTGCCGCTCCCGCCGGAGCTGCGGCGCGTCGCGCTCATCGGTCCACTCGCCTCGGCGCCGCGCGAGATGCTCGGACCCTGGTGCGCCGACGGTCGGGCCGAAGAGACGGTGAGCATCCTGGCAGGACTCCGGGCGGCGTTGCCCCGCTGCCGCCTCGAGAGCGTTGCCGGTGTCGGTGTCGCTCATCAGGATCGGTCCGGAATCGCCGCGGCGCTCGACTGCGCGCGCGCCGCGGAGCTCGTGATCCTGTGCCTCGGGGAGGAGAGCTCAATGAGCGGCGAGGGCGGCAGTCGTGCGCAGCTCGGGCTCCCGGGTGAGCAGCGGGCGCTCGCGGAGGCGGTGCTCGAGCTCGGTCGCCCCGTCATCGTCCTCCTGACCTCGGGTCGTCCGCTCACGCTCCCGTGGCTCTTCGAGCGCGCCGATGCCGTGCTTGCCACCTGGTTTCTCGGCAGCGAAGCCGGCAATGCAATAGCCGACGTGCTCACCGGCCGCGTCAATCCCTCCGGCAAGCTGGCGCTCAGCTGGCCTCGTCACGTCGGCCAGGTGCCGATCTTCTTCGCGCAGCGGCCTGGCGGTCGGCCGACGAAGGCGGGTGAGCGCCTCACGAGCGCTTATCTGGATGTTCCGGCTACACCGCAGTTTCCCTTCGGCCACGGCTTGTCCTACAGCTCGTTCGTGCTGCGGGACCTCGAGTGCACGCCGCGCAGCGTGAAACCGACCGGCACCATCGAAGTATCGATATCAATTCAAAACGACAGCGCCATCCCGGGTGTAGCGAGTGTGTTCCTGTTCGTGCACGACCCGCTCGCGAGCATCGCGCGACCGCAGCTCGAGCTCAAAGGTGTGCGGCGCCTCGCGCTCGCCGCAGGCGAGCGTGGCCGCGTCGTCTGGTCGCTGCCGGTGGCTTCACTGGCGTTTCCAGGCGCCGATCTCGAGCCGGTGCTCGAAGCGGGTGCGTTCGAGATCTGCATCGGACAGCGTGCCGAGCCCGCGGAGCTCATCGGCTGCAGGATCGAGGTGGTTGCCTGAGAGCGGCGGGCTCAGCTCTTCAGGCGCAGCCGTCCCATGAAGTCGCGCTTACCGATGTGCGCGCCCTTCCAGCGCAGAATGTCGTAGGTGGTCGCGGCGTGAAAGTAGAAGTTCGGCAGCGAGAACGACAGCAGGAAGTTCTCGGCGGTGAACGGCAGCCGCCGATCGCGGAACTCGAAGTACATGTCGCGGCCGATGAAGCTCTCGATCTCCGTCGGCTCGATGGTCGCGAGCGCCCCCAGTGTCTCGGCGATGCGCGCCTTGAGCGCCGCGAAGGTCTGCGGCGGGGGAGTCATATCGGGAGCGAACACTCCGCGCCGCACCCCTTCGATCGAGCCGAGCGAGTGCACCGCGGTCGATTTCACCTGGTAGGCGAACGGCAGCATGTCCGGCGCGAGCCGTGCGTCGATGATCTCCTCGGGCGGCAGCTGCTTCTCCGTACACAGCGTCTCGGCGGCGACCAGCAGTCCCTCCACCGCGCCGAGTGTCTGGCGATAGGACGGAATCACCGCGTCGTAGAGTGAGAAAGTCATCGGTTGTTGCTCCTCAGCGATCGAGCTCCGGGTAATGCCGGAACAGATCCTCGTTGTTGAACGGCACGCGCCGCCCGGAGGCCAGGTAGCGCGCGATGCGCGGCCGCGCGAGCACCGCGGTCTCGAGCGCACGCAGGCGCGGCCGCGAGCGCAGCGCCCGGGCGCTCGCTCGCGGGAAGGCATAGTGCAGACCCGCGAGCACCTGCGCCATAGAGAGATCCACGTAGGTCAGGCGCCGACCGACCATCCAGGGTCCGCGTCGGTCGTTGAGCGCGAGCACGCGCTCGAAGTAGCCGAGGAACTTCGGCAGTCGCACGCGCAGGAAATCCTGGGTGCGCCGCTTCGCGGCCGCTCTCTGCTCCTCGTACGCATAGCCATCCCCGAGGGGATGATGGGTGTGAAATATCTCCAGGTAGAGATCGAGGATGGTGAGCTGCAGCTGATGCGTCCACAGCCGTCCCGCCTCGTCCGCCGGCGCAAGCCGCAGTTGCGCGCCGAGAAACAGCAGGATGTTGGGAGTCTGAGCGATCACGCGCCGCCCGCTCTTCAGCAGCGGCGGCGCGAACGGTGGCCTGCGGTTGCCGCGGGCTTCGAGCGCTTTCAGGATCGCGGGCACCCCGCCGCCCTCCGCCCGGGGCAACACCGCGAGGTCGCGGTAGGATGCGCCGCCTTCCTCGAGCGCGAGACGCACGAACTCACCTCGCCCCTGAATGCCCGGCCAGTAATAGAGCTCGTAGGTCACTGCCAGAGTCGCAGGTCCCGCGGCAGCTCGACCGACTCGCCCGCGTCGGCATCGTAGCGGCGGCTGCCGGACGCCCCGCCGGCGCCATGACCCGCGCTCCCTGTCGGCGCGAATGCGCTCGGCGCGGGCACCTCGATCGCGTGCGCCCCCGAGCCGCTCAGCGCCTTGTTGAGCTCGGGGAGCTGCGTGGCGGTCAGCTGCTGGAACTTCGCGGAGATGTCCTCGAGCTCCCCGCGCAGTGCCGCGATGTTGTCCAGCTGATATTGCGACGGCGGGCCCTCCCAGGAGGTTATGGCCCCGTAGAGCTGGTCGGTGTGCTCTCGCAGCCGCTCCTCTCCGGTGATGGCACCGCCCTCGGTCGTGGCGACGATGCGCTTGCGCAGCCCATCGAGCTGCGCATCGAAGTCCGCGAGTCGTCGCTGCAGCGGCTCCGCCGCCGGGCGGCCCCGATTCGCAGCGGCGATCTGCGCGCGGACACCGGCGATCCGCTCGAACAGCACGGACTCATCATTGAAGAGGTTGTATACCTTCATGGCCGCCTCGTACTGCGCCTGCCGATCGGCGAGCGTCCAGGTCACGCGTCGATCGAGGCCTACGCGCAGCGGCAGGGTATAGGTCTTGCCGTCCTTCTCCATGCGGATCGTGTAATCGCCGGGCGGGACACGCGGCCCCTGGGTCCCGGCCTGCGCGAGCTGTACCGCCGGAGGGACGCGCGGGGCGCGTCGGTGCATGGTCCACAGCACGCGATTCAGTCCCCGGCGCGAGCTCGCGGGCAGCTCATCGATCACCGCACCGCTCGCATCGAGCACCTCGATCCTCTGCTTGCCGAAGAGCTGGCGGGTGCGCTGGTAATAGGTGATCACCGCACCATCGAGCGGGTTCTCCCCGACGAACGCCGCGGCGCCGTTCGCCCAGCCTCCATTGGCCTCGATGCGTTGCTGCACCGGCCGCGCCTCGATGAAGGCGGCTTGCTGCGCGAGGACCTGCGGCGTCAGGTGCCGGAGCGGGGTGATGTCATCGATGATCCAGATGCCGCGACCGTGCGTGGCGAGCACCAGATCGCTGTCGCGCGGCTGAACCGCCAGGTCCCGCACCGCGACCGCGGGGAAGTGCCCGCCCTTGAACTGCGCCCAGTGCGTGCCGTGATCGGTCGAGATCCACAACCCGAACTCGGTCCCGAGGAAGAGCAGCTGCGGATCGACGCTGTCCTCCTTGATGACGTGCGTGTAACCGCGCACCGTGCGGGCATTCTGCGGGCCGACGAGCGCCGTCCAGGTCTTGCCGTAGTCGGTGGTGACATAGACATAGGGTGCCATGTCACCGAAGGTGTGCCGGTCGAAGGCCGCGTAGGCGGTTCCCGGTTCGAAGCTGCCCGCCTGGACCCAGCTCACCCAGCTGTTCTTCGGCAACCCGCGCACGTTGGCGCTGAGATTCTCCCAGTGCTGTCCGCCATCGCGCGTGAGCTGCAGGTTGCCATCGTCCGTGCCGACCCAGATGACGCCCGCCCGCAGCGGTGACTCGCTGATCGAGTAGATCGTGGTGTGCATCTCGGCAACGGAATTGTCCACCGTCACGCCGCCCGACTGCTCCTGCTTCTGCTTCTGCGGATCATTGGTCGTCAGGTCCGGGGAGATGCGCTGCCAGCTCTGCCCATGATCGCGCGAGCGGAACAGGAACTGCGCGCCGATATACAGCGTGGCGGGGTCGTGCGGTGAGAGCGCCATCGGAGTGTTCCAGTTGAAACGCAGTTTCCTGTACCGCTGCAGGTCCTCCGGCCCGAGCCGCGGCTGGATGTCCCGCGACTCGTGGGTGTGCACGTTGATGCGCACGATGGCACCACCCTGTTCTTCCGCGTACAGGTAATTCGGATCGGTCGGGTCCGCGTACATGAAGAACCCATCGCCGCCGATCATCGCTTCCCAGCGCGAGCTGGTGATGCCGCCCGGATAGGCCGAGTCGCCGACCCAGGCACTGTTGTCCTGCAGGCCGCCATACACGTGATAGGGGTCGGCGGCATCGAGGCTCACGTGATAGAACTGCGAGATCGGCAGGTTGTCGGTCTTCCACCACTTGTTGGCACCGTCGTAGGAGATCCACAGGCCGCCATCATCCGCCGCGAATACGTGCTGCGAGTCGGCCGGGTCGACGAACACATCGTGCACGTCGCCGTGCGCGCCCTTGAATCCGCCGATGGTGCTGAAGCTCTTGCCGCCATCCTCACTGAGGATGAGCGCGCCGTCGGTCTTGAACACCCGCCGCGCATCTCTCGGGTCCACGATGAGATTCGCGAAATAAAAAGGCCGCCAGACCATCCATTGACTCTTATCCCCCCGCTCCCAGCTCGTGCCGCCGTCGTGGGAGATGAACAGGCCCGAATCAGTCGATTCGATGAACCCATACACCGTCTGCGGCTCGCTCGGCGCATAGGCGAGCGCGATGCGCCCGTAGGGCTTGGGCGGCAGCCCCTCGTGATCGGCAGGGAGCAGCTCCGTCCAGGTGCGCCCGCCATCGGCGCTGCGGTACAGTCCGCTGCCGGAGGCCGACTTCGGGCCATCGCCGCCGGAACGGAAAGTCCAGCCCTTGCGGCGGAAATCCCAGAGCGCAGCGAGCAGCACATCGGGGGCACCCGGTTGCATCGCGACGCTCGCGCAGCCGGTCGAGAGGTTGGCGCCCTTGAGGATGAGCTGCCAGCTCTGCCCGCCATCGACCGTTTTGTAGAGTCCACGCGCGGGGGAGTCGCTCCACAGCTTGCCGGGGACGCAGGCATATACGGTGCCCGAAGCGCGTGGATCGATGAGGATGCGCGCGATGCGCTCGGAGTCCGGCAGCCCCGCGTATGTCCAGGTCTCCCCGCCGTCGGCGGATTTATAGATGCCGCTGCCGATCGAGACGCTGTTGCGTGTCCAGGACTCGCCGGTCCCGACCCAGACGTTGCGTGTATTCGTCGGATCGATCGCAATCGCGCCGATCGATTGCACCGGCTGCTCGTCGAATACGGGCTTGAAGGTGGTGGCACCGTCGGTGGACTTCCACACTCCACCGCTTGCCGCTCCGACGAAGAGCACCACCTTACCCGAGCCGTCGCGGTAGCCGGCAAGCGCCGCGATGCGACCGCTCATCGCGGCCGAGCCGATGTTGCGCGCTCCAAGACCCGAGATCGCACCGGAGTCGACTGCCGGCGCCGCAGCGGCAGGGCTCGCCGCGGGCTGCGCAACCGCCGCCGTGAGGTAGCCGGAGAGCAGCGCGCACAGGGGCAGCGCGGGATTGAGGCGCATCAGCAGTACTCCCGTGGTTACTTCGGCGTTGCGGCCGCGGGATGCGGTGCCGGGAACTCGAACAGGCTCTTGTCCGTCGCGACGTTGGCTTCCGCCTTGTCGATCTGCAGCTTCTCACGATCGCTCGAGCCCTTCGGGTAGGACTCGAGCGCGAACGGCAGGTAGACGCCGTTCACCTTCTCGTAGTCGCCGTACTCCGTGACGGTCTCGTTCGGGACGCCGTGCTCGATGCGCAGGTTGACGGTGCGTATCTCGAGGAAGTAGTCGGGGTCGAGATACACGAAGGTCACATCGCCATTCGGGCGCGTGACGCGCAGCTTGTGCGCTTCGGTGCCATCGATGTCCTCGGTGCCGAGGTAGTCGAGCTTGTAGCGCTTCGCCTCGTAGTCGACCAGCGCGCCGGTGAAGTCGGCCGCATCTTCCCCGAGCGCCTTGGCGTCATCGGCCGAGAGCTTCTCGGGGTCCTTGCGCCCCTGGAAGGGATTGATCTGCCATGCCTGGGAGCCATCATAGGCCGCCACGCGGGTCAGGCCCTGCAGCTGCTCCTCATACCGGATGGCGCGCGGGCGCTCCACCAGGACCACGTAGTCCACTTCGATCGCACCACCATTGACGCGCAGCTTCCCGGTCATGCGCAGGGACTGGAGGGCATTGAGTTTCTCGCGGCCGCCTTTGGCCTCGACATTCTTGGCGGCCAGCTCGGCTGCGGTGTAGGCAAACGCGGCCGGTGCCGCCAGGAGCAGCAGGGCGGCGGCGACTCGATGCATGGAATCCCCCGGGTCCTTCGAGAGCGGCATATCATGCATAGATCGCCCGGGGTGCGCCACTGGCTTGCGGTTCGCCACGGCGCGCGCCGCGCACGGCTCATCGCCGCGGCGTCAGTCGGGCGACGCCGCGACAGCGCGGAGGTCAAACCAACTGTATTGCCTGGGCGGACAACCGCGACGGCACCCGCATCGTATTCGTCACGGCCGAGCGCGAGGACAAAAAAGACGCGAGCCGGACGGGGGAGTACGGCTCGCGTCTGCAACGGCTCAGAAATGGCGCCGATGCACCATCTTGCACTGGCGGTGGGCGGTCGCTTCCATGACTTCCGTTCCCGTTCCCGAAGCTGAGCCTTCGAGTTGTTATTTGAGCCCAACGCCACTCGAGGCTAGCAGCCGCAGGTGACGGTAACCGCCCAATTATTGACATAATGCCGTGATTTGAACGGACTTTTGCGGACTCGAACGGACGCAGGCGCTGGAGGGACTTGATCAGGGCCTTCAGCTGCGCAAGCGCACTCCCTGCGGGTCGTAGAGTGGCTGCAGTCGTACCGTTGCAGCCCGCAGCTCGCCGAAGATATCGATGTTGAACTCCGCTCCCTCGCTGCCGAGCGCCGTGGGCACATAGCCGGCCGCGAGGCTCTTGCCGACGTAGTGTCCGTAGGCGCCGGAGGTGACGTATCCGACGGCGGCGCCATCCTTCATGATCGATTCGAAGCCCACGACCTCGGTATCCGCCTCCCGGACCTCGAGGACGACGAAGCGGCGGAGCGCGCCCGTGCGCCGCTCGGCGAGTGCCGCGGGGCGGCCGGTGAAGTCTTCCTTGGCGAAGTCGATATAGCGGTCGAGCCCGGTCTCTCCCGGGGTGTAGTCGGGACGGAAGTCCTTGTTGAAGGAGCCGTAGCCTTTCTCCAGACGGAGCGAGGAGAGGGCGCGGCCCCCGAAATGAACGAGTCCGAGGCTCTCCCCGGCCGAGCGCAGCTCCTCGTAGAGCGTCGCAAAGTAGTCCGGCGTGGTCCAGATCTCGTAGCCGAGCTCGCCGGTGAATCCGGCACGCGCGAGGATGACCGGGGCGAGGCCCACCGCCGTCTCGATCACCTGGAAGAGCCTGAATGCCTGCGGCGAAAGGTCGATACGCGTCAGACGCTGCAGCAGCTCGCGCGAGCGCGGTCCCGCAATGGATACCCCGGCCAGCGTCGAGGCGGCAGAGCGCACGAAGACGTCCGCGGGCGGCTGAGACTCCCAGAACCAGCGCAGGTGGAACTCCTCGGCGAAGCCCGAGCCGATGATGAGAAAGCGATCCTCGGCGAGGCAGGCCATGGAAAGATCACCCATGATCCTGCCGGCGGCGTTGAGCATCGGCGCGAGCGCGATCCGTCCGGGTCGCGGAATCCGGGAGGCAAACACCCGATCGAGCCAGGCGCGCGCGCCGCGCCCGCTGACCTCGTACTTACCGTAGTTGGTGGTCTCGTAGAGTCCGACACCGCGCCGAACCGCGAGGCACTCCTCGCGCACCACCGGAAACGCTTCCGAGCGGCGATACGTCGGCGTCTCGCTGGGCGCAACGCCGGACGGAGCGAACCACAGCGCATGCTCGAGCCCGAAGTTCACACCCATCACCGCGCCGGCCGCCACCAGCCGCTCGTAGATCGGCGAGCGCCGCACGGGCCGCGCAGCAGGCAGCTCCTCGTTCGGGTAGGCGAGGCGGAAGCGCCGCGCGTAATTCTCCGGCACCTTGAGTGCGGTGTATCGCGGGGTCGCGAATGCGCCAAAGCGCGCGACATCCATGGAGATGATGTCCTGCCCCGGATCGTTGTGTGCCATCCAGCGTGAGAGCACGAGCCCGATGCCGCCGCCCTGGCTGAAGCCCGCCATCACCGCGCACGCCACCCAGTAGTTGCGCACGCCGCGTACCGGACCGACGAGGGGATTGCCGTCGGGTGCGAAGGTGAAGGGCCCGTTCACCGCTTTGCGGATGCCGACGCGTCCGAGCGCGGGAAAGTGCCGGAAGCCGACCTCGAAATAGGGAGCCAGCCGCTCGAAGTCCTCCGGCAGGAGCTGCATGGTGAAATCCTCGGGCGTCTTCACCGGTGCCCACACGACCCCGTGAGGCTCGTAGGTGCCGATCAGCACTCCGCGCCGCTCCTGGCGCAGGTAGATCTCGCCCGAGTAGTCGGTGGTGTTGACGATCTCGCGCGGGCGTCCGGCGAGCTCCGGAATATCCTCGGTGATGAGATAGTGATGCTCCATGGCGAGCACCGGCAGCTCGATCCCCACCATGTGGCCCACCTCGCGCGCCCACAGCCCGGCGCAATTCACCACGTGCTCGGCATGCACGGTGCCCTTGTCGGTCACTACGTCCCAGGAGCCGTCGCGCCGCGGTGTCAGCGAGAGCACGCGAGTGAACCGCTCGAGGCTCGCGCCGAGCCGCTGCGCAGCCTTCGCATAAGCGTGCGTGGTGCCCGAGGGGTCGCAATGGCCGCCATCGGCGCGCCACAGAGCTCCGATGAAGTAGCTCGGGTCGAGGAGGGGGTTGAGCTGCTGCGCTTCAGCGACGGAGATCATCTGCGTCTCCATGCCGAGGTAGCGCGCCCGCGAGCAGATGAGCCTGAGACTGTCGAGCTCGCCCGGGTTGGCCGCGAGCATCAACCCGCCGTTAGGGTGCAGACCGCAGGATTGGCCGGAGAGCTGCTCGATCTCGCGGTACAGGTCGATGGTGTACTTCTGCAGTCGCGAGATGTTGGCTTCGCCGTTGAAGGTGTGCATGCCGCCTGCGGCGTGCCAGGTGGACCCGGAGGTGAGCTCGCTCTTCTCGAGCAGCAGCACGTCGGTCCAGCCGATCTTCGCCAGGTGATAGAGCACGCTGGCACCGACGACGCCGCCACCGATGATCACAGCGCGCGCGGAATCCTTCATGGGGCTCTCTCTCCGGAAAGGGATGAAACACTGAGCATGGCGTCCGGCGCGAAACCAAACGGCCGCGCCGTGGCGGCGAGCCATTCGCGCAGGTGCTGCGCCGTGCTCGAGGGGGTGAGCAGCAGCCAGCCGCCGGGGAGCGCGCCGAGCGTCACGGACACCTGCGCCATGGTGGTCGCGGCGGCACTGCCGGGAACGAAAACCTCGGGATGCAGATCGAGGCGGCAGCCGCGGGCGAGCACCTCGCGCACCGCGGGTCCCGCGAGGTGGAGCGCAGTGAGGCCGGCGGTGAGCTCGATGGCGGCTGCGCAGCCGGCGCAGGCCGGCCGCCACGCCGCGAGCGCGGCACCGGGCGGAGCCGGTGCGGTGAGGAGCAGCCAGCGCTCCGGGCGCACGCAGAGGAGGAGCGTCTCACGCGTGATCGCGAGCCAGCCGGTGGCGGGAAGCGCGAGGCCGCGCCGTGCCGCAAGCGCCTTCAGCACGTGTGTGCGCTCCCGGAAAGGCGTGAGCTCGATGATGTCGGTGCCGACCGGCGCGCAGCGGGTGCCCGCCGCAGCTTCACCGG
>Ga0335069_10007858_pt1 | contig 15335 bp, 14 predicted proteins | sample Lox_Sample_11_FD_206714 | JGI IMG/M metagenome (GOLD analysis project Ga0335069, IMG submission 206714) | Soil microbial communities from Loxahatchee National Wildlife Refuge, Florida, United States - Lox_Sample_1.1 | ecosystem: Environmental > Terrestrial > Soil > Wetlands | place: USA... | reverse complement strand
CTCACCTCTCGGAGTCTCTTGGATGGACTCCCGCAAATGTCAAACTGCTACTGCCTCCCCGGCAGAGCCGGGGGAACTCCCATTGGATTAGAATCATACAGTTACACAGGGAATGCGCCTCTGGCGCCGGTGCGTGGAAAACTTGCCTCAACCAGCATACACCATTCCGCTGCGGCATGGAATCGACCCGCCTAAGCCCAACTCATTCTAGGAGATATTGAGTCTGGCCTGCGATGACTCAGATCCCCAGCTTCCGCACTTCGTCGTTGTAGTACTTGCGGTAGAGGATGTCCCACTCCTGCGAGCCTTCCTGGATGATCTTCCGCTGGTTCGCGATCTTCTGGCGGGCTGCGTTGTCGATCCTCACCTCTTCGGCGAGCAGGTGTTCCAGCGCCTTGCGCGCTTCCTGGCGGATCGTGTTACGGTCCTCGAGAAACCCCACCTCATTGATCTCGGCCAGTGTGTCGGCCACCGTGTGGGCCAGTTTGTTGAGCTTGTCGCGGCTGATCCTCATAGCACCGCCTTGTATTTGCGCGCCAGCTCAGTTTTCACTTTCTTGAACATCTCGGCGTATTGCGCGCCGGATTTCCGCATCTCGTCGGAGTAGGCGTCGAGAATGACGCGAACTTCTTCATTGATGCGGTCTTCCAGGGATAGCTCCTCGGTCAGAGCCGCGGTGACGCGCGACTCGGTCGCCTTCAAGTCGCTGCTGGCGATCATCTTGGCATCAATGAGGTGCTTGACCGTACGCCGGCCCAGGTACCCAATGTAGTCGCGGGAGAAAATCATTGGCTAACGCTCAGGATAGCGCAAAGGGCCGCCTGATGTACACGGACAGCCCTCGGGATCCATGCGTCTCAGAAGGTCACGCTGAAGGTCACCTCCGACGTCCCGCCGGATGTCGGATAGGCCTCGCCGACGCCCTGTTGCGTTCTGCTTCGCACTACGGCAGGCAGCGAGCCGGACGCGTTGACGGCGTCAAGCTCATAGCTCAGAGCAACACCGCCTCGAAGCGTCTGTACATTCCACGAAAACGGTATCTCCACGGCGCACGTCGCTGTCGTTCCCGAGATGGCGGCCACACCGGAAGCCGATTCGACCGGGACCGCCACGCTCCGTGGATTGAAGCCTTCGTAGAAGCTGCCGCCGGCCGCGATTTGCGCCCTGCAGACAATCACGGCGTTGGCCGGTAAGGTCGATACGATGTTCAAGTTGAACGTGATGGAGTAAGTACCGCTCACGGAAGTTGGCCCGGCGCCGCGGTGTTCGGCCACCGGATGCGGCCACGCGAGCGCCGGTGTGATTGCGAAGGACAGAAGAAACAAAGCGATTCGCTTGCGGTGCATGGTGTTCCTCCGGTCTTCTTATCGAAGCTGCGAAGGAAACCATGAGCGGAATGCCTCCCGGCCTTGAGTACAGGAGTGATCGCCTGTGTCGATCCGGCTGGCGGCACTCGGGCCATCGGGAGCGCTCAAGAGGCGGGAAGAGTCATCCCCGGTGCGGGCACGACTTCGCGTTGATGCACTCGTCCGCCAGCCGGAGCCGCTCCACCGGCTGGCCGCCAACCAGGTGCTCGTTCACAATCGCTTCGGCGTCTTCCGGTTGCACATGGCCATACCAGACCGCCTCGGGATACACCACAACCGTGGGACCATGCTCGCACTGATCAAGGCAAAGCGACTTGTTGATGCGCATCTTGGGCGAAGCGATCCCTGCGGCCTTCGCCGCCTGCTGCATGCGGTTGAAGAGCTCGCTGGTGCCGGCTTGGGTGCAGGAAGGGCGTGGCGCACCCGCCGGGCGTACATTGTGACAGACGAAGACGTGACGTTCAAAAAGGGGCAATCGGATTTCCTCCTGGTTCCAGCCTAAGCTACGTATCCCGCCAAAAGAAGTTTTCCACTCGGACCCTTGCGAAGCCGGGTTCATCTGCGAGAATGAGGGATTGACTATGAGCACGGATAACCTTCTCTCCCTGAAAGACGACATGGTGGCCTTTATTGAGGGCCACGGTCTGAAACGCCTGCCCGGCTACGTCAACGAGGACGTCCCTTCCATCGTTTGGGAGGGCCAGGGCAATCCCGACTCCTGGAAAGACTTTGTCGAGATGGCAAAGCACGTCGGCGCGCCGTTCGTCACCTTCAGCGACATGTCCCTGGAGCGCGATGAGCTCGAAGCGCTGATCGAAGAGGCCGGCCAGATGAACTTCCCCGACGAGGAAGCCAGCGAGCTCGTCGAGGCGCAATGGCTGCGCAAATACGCCGGCATGGTCGGCTACATCCAGCTCGGTTTCGTTTACCAGGGACTGGTCTTTCTCCACGAAACCAGCACCGAGTGGTACGAGCGCTTCCAGGCCCTGCTCGAAGACATCGAGAGCTTCCAAGACATTGTGATCGACGACGCGCAGAGCAGTGAAGACGAGGAGTAGTCCGGAACGTGGGCTCTGTGATTGCCAACGGCGAGGCCGGCGTTTCTGTGCCGAGTTCACCACGCCAGCGCTGGATACTGGCCGATCCGCATCCTGAGCAGGCCGCGAAGCTCGCCGCCGAAGCCCACCTGCCCGTTGTTCTTGCCGAGCTTCTCGTCGCGCGCGGAATCGCTTCGGCCCACGAAGCGTATCGATTTCTCAACCCCGACATCTCGCATCTCGATGATCCGTTCTTAATGCTGGGCATGGCGGCGGCTGTCGATCGCGTAGAAGCCGCGATCCGCAATCGCGAGCCCATCCTGCTCTACGGCGACTACGACGTCGACGGCACCACCGCGGTCGTGCTCCTGAAGACAACGATCGAAATGCTGGGCGGCGCGGTGCGCTTTCATGTGCCGCATCGCCTGCGCGAGGGCTACGGTCTGCAATCGAGTGTGCTCGAGGCTGCACACGCCGACGGCGTGCGTCTCGTGATCACGGTCGACACGGGCATGCGCGCCTTCGCCGAGGCCGAAACGGCGCGCCGCCTGGGCCTGGACCTGATCATCACCGATCATCACCTTGCGCAGGCCGGCGATGCGGTGCCCGCCGCGCTGGCTGTATTGAATCCCAACCAGCACGGTTGCAATTATCCGGAGAAGGCTCTTTGCGGAGCCGCGATCGCTCTCAAACTCGCGCAGGCTCTGCTGGAGCGCCGCGACCCGGCACGCACGCGCGAAAAGACACTGCCCAGCTTCCTGAAGATGGCGGCCATCGCCACCATTGCCGATGCCGTGCCGTTGCGCGGCGAGAATCGCGTCATTGCCGCTCTCGGCCTGCGTGAACTGCGCCGGCCCGTGGGCGCGGGCCTGCGTGCGCTGTTCGCTGCCGCGGCGCTCGATCCGGCGTCAAGGCAGCTCACCGGATTCGACGTCGCCTTCCGCATTGCTCCGCGCATCAACGCCGCCGGCCGCATGGATGTGGCCGCCGAAGTCGTCGAGCTCTTCTCGACGCGCGACCCGCAGCGCGCACAGGAGCTTGCCGCCAAGCTCGAGCGCTTGAATCGCGAACGCCGCGAAACCGAAGTCGCCGCGCTGAAATCCATCGATGCACGCCTGATGAACGACGCGGAGTTGGCCGCCTGCTGCCTGCTCGTCGTCGATGGCGACGGATGGCATCGGGGCGTGATCGGCATCCTGGCGTCGCGCATCGTCGAACGCTGCGCCAAGCCGGCGATCGTCGTCACGGTGGAAGACGGTGTCGCGCACGGCTCCGGCCGAAGTGTCGATGGCTTCCCGCTTCTTGAAGCCATCGAAAGTTGCGCCGATTTGTTTACGCGCTTTGGAGGCCACGCGTTCGCCGTCGGCTTCGCGCTGCCCGCCGATTCCCTGCCCGAGCTCAAGCGCCGCTTGCGCCTGCACGCCAACGAGCGGCTCGCCGAGCGTGTGCCGGAACATGTTCTTCGCATCCACGCCGAATTGCCGCTCAATCGCATCACTCCCGTCGTCGCGGGCTGGCTGCGCAAGCTGGAGCCGCTCGGGCACGGAAATCCCGAGCCGATTTTCCTCGCCCGCCGTGCGCGGCTCGTCTCCGCCCCGCGCATCATGAAGGATCGCCATCTGCGTCTCGAACTGACCCAGCAGACAGGCGTTGTGCGGGCCGGCGGAACCATGCGCGCTGTCGGCTGGGACATGGCCTCTCGCGCCAACGAGCTTGCCCTGCGCGAAGGCTCGGTCATCGACGCCGCCTACAAGATTCGTGAGAACGAACACCCCGATTACGGGGGACTTGAAATTGAGATCGCCGGGATGGAAGCGGCTCATTGAAACACAAAAGGCCCACGTTGAGACATGGGCCTTTCGTGGTGTGGTTAAGTGCCGGCTTACCGCACGTGACCCCTTCCCTTAGGCTCCGGGTGCGGGGCGGGATGCGATTCCGGCCGCGGCGCGGGCCGGGCTTCCGGTGCTGGATGCGGTTGAGGAGCCGGATGCGCCTGAGGTGCAGGACGGTACTCGGGCGCCGGCCGAGACGTCTGTCCCGGTGCAGGATGCGCGGCGGGAGCGGGACGGGATTCAGGCATCGTGCGCGGTTCCGTAACCTGGTGCGGTGCATTCGTCGGATGCGGCGTTGCCGCACTCGTCGGATGGGGCGCAGGCTCGTTAGCAGGATGAGCCGTCAGCGGCGCCGGACGTCCTGCCGGCGCGGTCACATGCGCGCCCGTCACGGGATGAGCGCCAGCCAACGGCGCTTCGTGCCTCTCCGCAGGCAGCGGTCTCGATACAACCAGCGTCGCCGGGCGCCCGCCGTTGTTCTTGAAGTACGATGCCTTGCTGGTCTGGGCCGTCTGAATGTGCTGCACCTGGTACTTGGTCGGCGCAAGGTGCGGCTGGTTCATGGCCGCACGTTCCACGGGCGTAGGATCGTGCCGGATGCCGTTCGGTCCGCCGTTGTAAGACACACGATTGTTGTTGACGATCGTCGTGTTGTGCATGATGGTTTCATTGATGTAGGTGTTGCGGATGACCGTCCGGTTCACGTTCACTACGGCGGTATTGTAGGCAAACTCATGACCGCGCCACTCGCCGCCGACGAAGCCGATACCCATGTACCCGAATCCGTAGTTGACGCCGCCGTAGTATCCGACCGTCCGGCCCCAATACCCCTCATGCCAAGCGAAGAGTCCGCCCGACCATCCCCAGTAACCTGGGGTCCATAGGGCGCCCTCGTACGGAACCGGAACCCATGCGCCGGGAACCCAGAAGTATCCGTCCGGGCCGTAAGCCCAGTATCCCGGTGTCCACATCAACCCCGGCTCGGGACATGGCGGCTGTACATACACCGGCAGGACCGGCGGGGCAAATCCAACGCTGATGAAGACTGAAGCATGTGACGTCGCGGGAATGACCGTCACCAGCAGAGCGAACAAAAACAAACGCGCTGAGCGAAGAAATTTCATGGGAAGCCTCCTCCTCTATCCGCCTGTCGGCCGTCCGATCCAACTTGCCGGCGGCGGCAGGTCTTAGTCAATGTTGCCACTTCGGGATCACTCTAGCAGGAAGGCCGCGGGCCTGAGCGTGGATTTCCCCGAGAAGACACCGCCCAATTACTCCGGTACTTCTGCGAACCACGGTCAGATTGCTTACCGGCCCGAACTCAAGGACCACGTAGTGGCTACGTTTGAATCGAACCCGGCAAACCCAAAGAAGTTGTTGCGAAGGGAGACATTTGGGGAGGAGACACTTGGGAAGCCGGCAGGGCCCAGATGCGTTCCTGAGCCCCGGTCGGCGTGATTTGGAGAGACTTATTCCGCCAGCTAGCGCGGCTCATGCTTCGGTTCGGGTTTTGATGGAGGCTTCGGCGCCGGATGGGACTCGGCGTGCGTTGCCGGGCGCTCCGGAGTGGCATGAGCCGGAGGTCTGGTCGCCGCGTGCGATTCCGGCCTTGGACTTGGCGCCAGACGAGACTCTGCATGGGATTCCGGGGCTGGCCGCGCTGCCGCACGAGGCTCGGGCCGGTTTTCCGTCGCAGGATGCGATTCATGATGCTGCGCCGGGTGAGCCTCTGGAGCTGAATGCGGCGCAGGCCGAGCCTCCGGAGCCGGATGCGGGTTCGTGTGTGCCTCTGGGCGCGAAGCGGGATGTCCTTCCGGAGCCGGTTTCGTTGCTGGCGTGAGCGACTCAGGTGTAGCGTGGGGCTCCGGTCTTGCCTCCGGCCGAGCCTCGGGACGAGCCGGCGTTCTCGATCCAGGTGTTGGCCGGGCTTCTGACCGCCCCGCAGGTGCATGGTTTTCGGGGGCCGGCCTGGCCTCAGGCTTTCCCTCGGGAGTTCGGTGCTCAGGCGCCGGCGGCGCTCCGGGACGTCCCGCCGGAGCCCGCGCTTCGGGCCGTGCCGCGGCCGTGTTGTGGGCAAGGGGTCTCTCGGTGGCTAAAGTATGCGGGTGACCTCCATTCGCCTTGGCATACAGCGTTCGATCCGCGCGCGCAGCGTTGATGTGCTGGGCCTGCACCTGGGTCGGCGGCGTGTGCCGCTCATTGGCGAACGCGCGCTCCTGGGGCGACGGCTCATGCCGGATGCCGCCCGGCCCGCCGTTGTAGGCTACGTGCCGTTCGTTGACGATCGTCGTATTGCGGACGACAGTCTCGTTCACATACGTATTGTGGATCACGGTCTGGTTCACACGGACGACGGCGGTGTTGTAGGCGAATTCCCTGCCACGCCATTCGCCGCCGGAGAACCCTATGCCCATGTATCCGAAGCCATAGTTCACGCCGCCGTAGTAGCCGACATGGTCGCCCCAATAGCCTTCATGGTAGCGGTAGTGGCCGCTGTCCCAGGCCCACCAGGGAGGCGTCCAGAGAGCCCCGGTGTAAGGCGCCGGCACCCACGCACCGGGGACCCAGTAGTAGCCGTCGTCTCCCCAGGCCCAGTAGCCGGGAGTCCACAACAGTCCCGGCTCGGGGCATGGAGGCTGCTCGTAGACCGGAAGAGCGGGAGGCGCAACTCCAATATTGACCGAAACCCCGAATTGTGCCGGGCTCGACGCAGGAATCGCCGCCACCGCAAGCGCCAGCAGAAGCAAACGCGCTGAGTGAAACAATTTCATAAAACCTCCTGTTTTCTCTCTCTATGCCTCGCCCTCCGAAACCGTCGGCTCCGGACTGAGCGAATGACGATCAGAGGCCGCTGCGGCTCTGACGGAGGACCATCGGAGCTGAGCCGGGCAGGAGGTCTTTGTTCCCTCGCCAAACCTGCGCAAATCAGCCGCCGGGACCGGGAGGCGTTCGCTTCGATCTGTGGCCCATTGCCGGCAACGCAGACAGCCTTCCCACACTACGAACCGGAAGATCGCTGCGGAGTTGTATAGGTAGCCGGCGAAACCGAATACCGGATCGGAAGCAAACCGCCGGCGATGTCGACGACGGCGTTAAGAATGAGAGGGTTCCCATCGGTCGGCTTGAAATTCACCCCGTCGCAACGCAAGTATTGCTGCGTCGTCCTGCCGCAGGAGCGGGTGATAGACTCACGCCATGCCACGGGGATTCTTCATCACATTCGAGGGGCCCGACGGTTCAGGTAAGAGCACGCAAATCAAGCGTTTGGCTGGCTGGATCGAGAGTCTACACCAAGGATTCCCTTCCTGCACTTCCGATCGCGGCATCGATCTCGGGCTCAAGCCCGTTCTCACCCGTCAGCCTGGCGGGACAGCTACGGGCGACCGGATCCGCGCGCTGACGCTCGACTCGCGCGCAGCCGACCTGGCGCCGATGACGGAGATGGCCCTTATGTTCGCCGACCGCGCGCAGGCCATCGCTGAAATCATCCAGCCCGCCCTCGATGAAGGCCGCATCGTGATCTGCGACCGGTTCACCGACTCCACTGAGGCCTACCAGGGCGGAGGCCGCCGGCTTGGCTCACAGATCGTGCTGGATTTGCACCGGCTCGTCTGCGGCAACCTTCAGCCGGACCTCACGGTCTTGCTCATGCCTTCGCTCGAAGCGAGCCTGCGGCGAGCCCGTCGCCGCAACGAACGCTCAGCCGCAGCCAACGGACAGGACGAAGGCCGCTTCGAGAATGAGGAATATGCGTTCCACGAACGCGTCCGAGACAAGTACCGGGAAATCGCCGCCCGCGAGCCGCATCGCGTCGAGTTGATCGAAGGCGACCGTAGCATCGACGAGGTCCACGGCTGCGTAGTCGCCGCGGTCGAAAAGCGACTGGGAACTGTGGCCGGTCGATAGCCGATTCGTGCCCCGTCTACTTCCCGCCCCCGCGCGGCTGCGGAACGGCGTGCGAACTGCCCACAAGATCGGACACATCGAACGCGGCTTTGGCGACTCCCTTCGCAGCGTGACCCGAACTCTGCGTAACAATATGGATCCACTCGTGCAGAATCACCTCTGCCATCGCCTTGGCCATCGCGTTGTCTCGCGACTGCCGGGATAACCAGCGGACCTGTTCGCCAATCACTCCGGCGATCTGCGTGCAATCCACATGGACAAACGGCTGGATTTCACCATCGATTCGCCGCACCCAGCCCAGCGGAACCGCATAAGCCGTCCGATGCCGCATCGGTGCGAGCGCGCATTTTCCATGCAAGTAAACGGTGATTGCGGAATCTACTCCGAATCCGAGCGAAGAATCGTTGCCATTGATAAGGAGCGGGTTCTGGTCCAGGATGGCCGTTTCCTTGCCGTCGGCACTCAAACCCGCGTGCAGCGCATCGAAGAGTTCGGTCCACTGCTCCTGATCCATCGGGTGATCGGAGAAGAAAATAATGGTGGTTCTGGCCGGGGAGGGCTGCTGAGAAGCCGCTTTGCCTGGGAGGAATTGCGCCGTGATCAGGAGGATCAGTGCGAAGACAGTCCACCCGGCTCCGCCCCTGCGGGTAGCGCTCATCAAAGGGAGCACTCTCGTCTTCACGCCATCTAGGATGCCCATTTCGCCTCTTGAGCCGCTATGAGCGGCATCACATTTCTTTATCGGCAGTGAATTGTGACGGGTTAAGGGGCATTTTGGCAAATGCATGCCGCAAGTCTGTACCTCCAAAGTACATTCGTCCAATGGATTGATAGAATGATTTCCATCTCAGATGGAGATGGACAGATGGAAGTGAGGCAGCTGCAGATCTTCCGCATCCTGGCCGAGGAGCTCAACTTCACCCGTACGGCCGAAAAAGTTCATACCGTGCAGTCGAACGTGACCGCGCAGATCAAGTCCCTCGAAGAAGAACTGGGGGTTCCGCTGTTTGACCGGCTCGGCCGCAAGGTGGCGCTCACCGACGCCGGCCGGCGCTTCCAGCCCTTTGCTGAGCAGGCTCTGGCGGCCATGGAACAGGGACAGCGCGCGGTCCAGACCGGCGCCGAGCCAAGCGGCCCCTTGCGTGTCGCCGCGCCCGAGAGCCTGCTCACCTACCGCCTGCCTGTGGTGGTACGCGCATTCCGCAAGCGCTTCCCGCACGTGGAGCTCGTCTTCCGCCCGTACTCGGATGCTTCGCTCGCACTGAACCTCGAGTCGGGCAAATTCGATCTCGCAATTCACATGACGGACACGCCACTGAATTCTTTGATCGAGAGCATTCGACTGCGCACCGAGCGGGTATTTCTTTTGGCCGAGCCCGAGCATCCTCTCGCCGCGCTGCCCACCGTGAAACCCGCAGACCTTTCCGGCCAGGCGTTGCTGCTCACCGAATCGGGTTGCGGCTATCGCCTCAAGCTCGACCGTATTCTCGCGTTGCAGAACATCCGGCCGGGCAATGTGACCGAATTCTCCAGCGTGGAGGCCATCAAGCAATGCGTCGCCGCGGGGATGGGCCTCGCACTCTTACCGGCGATCGTTGTCGCGCGCGAGACCAGGCAGAATCAGCTCAAGGCGCTGCACTGGGCCGGCCCGTCGCTCGACATCGAGTCCCACATCCTGTGGCACAGGGACAAGTGGATCTCGCCCGCCATGCAGGCATTCATCGAGCTCTGCAAAGACAAGCTGGGGGAGTAGCCCGCTCGTGCAGCCGCTTTGAGACGGAGCCCGAGGTTTGGCGCGCCGCTCAGGCCTGCATCTTCGCCAGGTAGTCAAAGTCCACTTTGATGGCTTCCAGCGCCGGCATCTCGGTAAATGGCGGTTCCTGCTCGACGTAATAGGCATCGATCCTGCCCTTCCGCGCCGCGGCGAAGGTCTCGGAATATTCGATTGCGCCTCGGCCAAGCTCGGTCGGAACCGGTGCGCCTGGGGTCTGATCCAGCAAAGTCGTCCTGGGCGAGAATCCCTTCTTGAAATCCTTGATGTGAAGCAGCCGGTAGCGGTCAGGATACTTCGCCAGATACATCGCAGGATCGCGCCCCGCGACGGACATCCAGCCGCAGTCGAGCTCCAGCTTCACCAGGTCAGGATCGGTCAGGCGGATGAACTCGTCGTAGCCCGTCGTCAAGCCGAGCAGACGGAATTCAAAGTTGTGATTGTGATACGCGAGCGTGAGGCCGGCCTTCTTCACCTGCTCGCCAATCTTGTTGAATTGCTCGGCATTCCACTTCCAGTCATCGAGCGTGAGCCCGTTGACGACCGCGAGAAAAACCCCTATCTGCCCCTTCGCAGGATCGGCTTTGAAGCGCGTGGGATCGGCGACCCACGGCACGGTTACAACCATGTATTGCTGCCCGAATTCATGCGCTGCATCGATCTTCTGCTGAAAGCTCGACATCAGATCGAAGAGCATGTAGTGGCCTGAAGGATTGGTTATGCCGCAATCGTCAAGCGCCTTCTTCAGATCGGCGTTCGAGACCTTCGCCAGGGGCGACAGCTCGACTCGCTTGTACCCAACGGCTGCCACCTTCTTGAGCGTGCCAAAAGGGTCTTTGTCGAGATCGGCGCCGACCGTGTAGAGTTGCAGGCCGATCGGCTCACCCAGGGGAGCCGCAAACATCGGCCTCGCCTCCAGGAAGGTCGTGGATGCCGCAGTAGTCGCTGCGGCGAATTTGAGAAAGGTGCGGCGCGTAACCGTCCGGCGCATGGCTGAGGCCTCCAAGAGCGCGATTTTCTGCTGCTCTCCAATCTCCGCGCTTCAACGCCGCATGGTCAACCGGTTTTTTCTTCTCCCGAAGCAAATCGCCGTTAGCTGCCCGGAGTTGGCACTGCAGGCCGCAACTCCACCTTTTTTGTCGTGACGGCAAGCTTGGCCGGCATCAGCTCCGGCCCGTCCCAGCCTTCCTTGACGGCTTCAATGTGAATCTCGCCCGGCTCCTTCGTGGACTGCACGATCAGCTGCGCCAGCCCGTTGAACAGCGAGCGCTTCGGCTCCTTGTCGCTCTCCGGACAGTTGGGGTTGCCATTCCCCACGCCGAGGAACATGCCATTGCCCGAAATCTTGAAGGCGAGCCGATTCATCGCGGTCGGAACCAGACGGCCTTCTCTGTCCAGACCTTCCACCTTCACCACCACCACATCTTCTCCATCGGCGTCGATCTCATTGCGGTCGGCCGTGAGCCGGATCGTGGCCGCCGGCCCGGTCGTCTCGCGCTTCTCCGTGAGAACCACCTTGCCGTTCTTCGATCCGCGCGCCTCGATGTTTCCCGGCTCGTATCTCACCTTCCACTCGACGTGTCCGAGATGCGGGACCTGCTTCGCGCCCTGGCTCGCGCCGTTGACAAACAATTCGACCTCGTCGAGATTCGAATACACCCATACAGCAATCTCGTCGCCTTCCCTGCCATGCCAGTTCCAGTGCGGGAACAGGTGCAGCGACGGCTCCTTGCCCCACCACGCCGTGTAGTAGTAAAAGAAGTCCTTCGGAAAACCGCACATGTCGACAATGCCAAACTGCGAGTTGATCGAAGGCCACCCATACGGCGTCGGTTCTCCGCGATAGTCAAAGCCCGTCCAGGCGAATCCTCCGGCCGCCCAGTCCTGCCCGCCGTAGAGCTTCCACCATCCTTCCGGCGTCTCGCCCCACGGCACCACACCGTCATAGCTGTTCACGGTATTGCGCAGTGGATCGCTCGCATACTCGCCGCGCGTGCTGATGGCGCTCGACGTCTCCGATCCATAGATGGCCATCTTCGGATGCTTCTTGTGATAGTCGCCAGGGTAACTCTGGTTGTAATTGAAGCCGATCACATCAAAGGCCAGCGACACGCCCTTCTCGTTGTCGCCGTTCACGGCAGCGGAAACCGGGCGCGTCGGGTCGAGTTCGTGGCAGCGCTGAACCATCGTGCCGGCGATCTTCGCGCCCTGCTCGGCCATCTCGTCCTGCAGAATGAACTCCTCGTTGCCTACGCTCCACAGGATCACGCACGGCGAGTTGCGATAGCGCTTGACCATCGTCTCGAGCTGCGCCAGACCCTCGTCGTTCGAGCTCATCTGGCGCGTCTCGCACATCATCATCAGGCCCATGCGGTCGCAGGCCGCAACCCACTCCGGCGTAGGCATGTTGTGCGAGGTGCGCGCGGCGTTGCAGCCCATCTCTTTCAGAACGCCGGCGCGGAAGTACTGCATGCGATCCGGCAGCGCCGCGCCCACGCCTGCATGATCCTGGTGGTTGCACGTGCCCTGAATCTTCAGCGGCTTCCCATTGAGGAAAAATCCCTTGTCGGGATCGAAGACGGCGGTACGCACGCCGAATTGAATGCGCTCCGCATCTCTCGCCTTCCCGGCCGACTCCACAGTCACAACGGCCGAGTAAAGATTCGGGGCATCCGGCGACCACAGCGCAGGGTTCGCCAGTTTCGCCGTCGCGCTGAACGTCGCCGAGCCATCGACTGCGATGGACTGCGCCGGGGCCTCGGCCGTGGCCACCGTCTTTCCCGCTGCATCGACAATCTGCCACGTCACGCGCGCGGGCTCGGCCTGCTTGCCTTCGTTCACGACAACGGTGGCCAGCGCAAGCGCGGCATTGTTGCCGGAAACCGTCGTACGAACGGTACTTTCGAACTTGCCCAGATGCAGCGCATCCGTCTTGGTCAGCCACACGTGCCGGTAAATTCCGGCGCCCTCGTAGAACCACCCATCGCCAAAGCTCGCATCGACCCGCGCGACGATGTAATTCTTCGCTCCATACGCGATAAAGTCGGTCAGGTCGAATCGGAACGGCGCATAGCCATTGTCGTTGCGGCCTACAAAGCAGCCATTGACGAAGATCAGCACGTCGCGAAACACCCCGTCGAACTCGACCCAGATGCGCCGCCCAAGATCCGATGCCGGAATCTCGAACTCGCGGCGATACCAGCCCACGCTGGTCTCGGGATAACGGCGGCCGATGGGCTTGTAGCCATGCGACTGCATCGGCACATCGTCGCCTGACGCTGTATCGTCATGAACAAACGGCAGCTCGACAGCCCAGTCATGCGGCAGATTCTGCGTGCGCCATTTCGAGTCGTCGAACTTGGCCTTCGAGAACCCAAAGTCCCCTGTCTTCGAGAAGTCGCCCTGGCCCATGCCGAAGCCCAGGTCCCGGGCGGGATCGACCGAGTTGCCGAACTGAAACTTCCAGCCGAAGTCGAAGAGCAGTCGCTCGCGTGGCGGCAGCGCGCGCAGTTGCGCGGTCTCCGCATCGGAAGGCGAAAGCAATGTTGCGCGGGCCCATGCCGAGCGCGTTACAAGCGAGGAAACCGAGAGAGCAAGACCGGAAGAGAGCAGATCACGACGGGTGATCGAAGGCATGGCGTACCTCTTTCCTTGCAGCGTATCGCCGCAGACCGCAGTGGAATTCAGGAGCGGTGAACCAGCGGAACTATACACCTGCGGGCGTCGCGATGTAAACGATTTCAGACAGGGCCGCGAAGCCCCCTCCCAGTCCCGCGCAGGCGCCTCCCCAACACTCTCCGCCAGCCGCTCGTCCCATGCGCGGCCGTCGCCGCCGATATGGTAGATTCAAGAGGATAGACCTTCCCAGGGAGAGGTGGCCGAGTGGTTGAAGGCGCACGCTTGGAAAGCGTGTTTAGGGGAAACTCTAACGTGGGTTCGAATCCCACCCTCTCCGCCAGACTTAAATTACTGAAAATAAAGCACTTTACAACAAATCGCTAGAAATTGTGCTGATAATGTGCTACCATCCTCCGGCAAATGGAGGGTGCAGCACGATGGGCGCTCCAGTCATCACGATCTTTGTCCGGCACTCAGGAGACTGCAAGCAGACGGATGAGCAGTGGAAGCGGTGCAACTGCCGGAAGCACTTCCGCTGGACTCAGAACGGGACCCAATACCGGCGCAAGGCCGGGACGCGTTCGTGGGAGGAAGCGGAGGAAATCAAACGGCAGCTCCAGGACCAGTTGGCCGGGCGTACACCGGAGACGCGGCCTGAAGACAAGACCCGGACACTGTCCGAAGGCATCAAGGTCTTTTTGGATGACAAGAAGGTCCAGGGCGTCACCCCGTCAGTCATGGGCAAATACACCCGCGAATTGAACCGGCTCCAAGACTTCTGTGAACGTCAGAACGTCTTCACGGTCCAAGCCATCACCCGTGAATTGCTGACGGGTTTCTGTGCCACGTGGGATGACGTTTACCCATCTAGCTACACGCGGGCAAAGGTCCGTGAGCGGCTACGCAGCTTCCTCCGCTACGGATTCGAGGCAAAATGGTTGGAGCGAATCCCGGCCCTTCCCAAGATCAGAGTGGAAGAGGCACCCACTTTGCCGCTGTCAGAAATCGAGTACAAGCGACTGTTGGATACCGTGTACGGTCAGATTGCGGACCCGAAACAGGCTGCCCGCGTCCACGCCCTATTCCAGTTGATGCGGTGGAGCGGCCTTGCCATCCGTGACGCACTGACGCTGGAGCGCAACGAGATTCAGCACGATGCTGAAAAGGGCCTCTATCGCATCGTAACGGCCCGCCAGAAGACCGGGACGCACGTATCCGTCCCAATCCCTGCCGACGTTGCCAAAGAGGTGCTGGCCGTTGTGAACGGCAACGAGCGTTACATCTTTTGGTCCGGCGAGGGCGAAGAGGAAAGCGTCACGAAGAATTGGTCAAAATACTACATCGCGCCCGTCTTCAAGGCTGCCGGGCTTGCCGGGGAAGCGTTCATGACGTCCCACCGGCTCCGGGACACGTTTGCCGTCGATCTGCTCCAAAAAGGCGTGCCTATCGAGGACGTATCAAAGGCCCTTGGTCACGAATCCATCAAGACCACGGAGCGCCACTATGCGCGGTGGGTCCAAGGCCGTCAAGATCGGCTTGACTCGCTTGTGGTGGGGACATGGAGCACATCCGGAAAGCGGCGGAGAGTCAAGGGGTGATTTAGTTTCACCAAAGGCGATTCAGGCCCTGATTTCCAGAGTTCTTTCGGGTTTTCCACGAACAGGCACAATTAGGCTTTACCTACAATGAAATCAGTGAGATTACCCCCGGCAGAGCCGGGGGCTTCATTTTGTGAGCCGCTCAAAGCGGCTTGAGCGGGGTCGCTAACGCGGCCCCGGTTGAGTTGGGCCACCTTGTCGGTGGC
>Ga0335069_10007857_pt1 | contig 15336 bp, 16 predicted proteins | sample Lox_Sample_11_FD_206714 | JGI IMG/M metagenome (GOLD analysis project Ga0335069, IMG submission 206714) | Soil microbial communities from Loxahatchee National Wildlife Refuge, Florida, United States - Lox_Sample_1.1 | ecosystem: Environmental > Terrestrial > Soil > Wetlands | place: USA... | reverse complement strand
CTGGCCAGCAGGACCGGAGCCGCCGCCGAGGAGACCACGCCCCACCAAGGCACGTCCCGCACACGACCACCGTAGGCGACCGCAGTATCGCGGCGCCGGCCCGCCCCGGCTTTCTGTGGTACCGCCAGTCCGGCGGGTTCTGTTGCACGCTTGTGCACTTGTGCGCCGAGCAGGTGAGTAGGCTTTACCTGCGGCGAGCCGATACCAGGCATGTTCCGTGCTAATACCAATAAAACTGACTTGCGCAGTGGGGATTGACCGGTCTACCTGGACGGTTATACCGGCGAAAGGACTAGCGCGGCCCGGGCCGGGGCCTGATGGCAGGAGGGATCCGAGATGGGCAAGGCATTCGAGGATCGCTGGGGGGTTCCCGTCCGGGCAGGCAGCGCCGGGGCAGTGGCGCTGCTCGACGCGGCCATCGAGGATCTGGCCGCCCTCGCGGGCGATCCGGTCGCGGACGCCGAGGCGGCGGTCGCCGCCGACGACAGCCTGGTGCTCGGCCACATCTATCGCGCCTACCTGCGGTTGTACGGGACGACGCCGGAGGGTGCCGCCGCCGCCGGCGAGATCCTGAAGCGGCTCGACGAGACCGTCATGGGCGAGCGGGAGCTCCATCACCTGCGCGCCGCCCGGCACTGGGCCGAGGGCAACTGGGAAGCCGCCACCCGCTCGCTGGAGCGTGCCCTGCTGTGCCACCCGCGCGACCTGCTCGCGCTCAAGGTCGCCCAGGACCTCTACTTCTTCCTCGGCAACCGGCTCGAACTGCGCGACACCGCCGCCCGGGTCCTGCCCGCGTGGCCGCGCGACCTGCCGGGCTGGGGGTACGTGCAGGGCATCTACGCCTTCGGCCTGGAGGAGAACGCGGACTACCGGCAGGCCGAGTCCCGCGCCCGCGCCGCGCTCGACGTCAACCCGAAGGACGTCTGGTCGGTGCACGCGCTGGCGCACGTCTTCGAGATGGAGGGCAGCCAGCGCGAGGGCGTCGACTTCCTCACCGCCTCGGCGCCGGACTGGTCCCTGAGCTTCTTCGCCATCCACAACTGGTGGCACCGCGGCCTGTTCCACCTGGAGCTGGGCGAGATCGGCGAGGCGCTCGCCCTGTACGACGACCCCATCCGCGCGGGCCGGTCCACCGAGTGGCTGGACGTGGTGGACGCCGCCGCGCTGCTGTGGCGGCTCTCGCTGTTCGGCGTCGACGTGACCGAACGCGCCGAGCAACTCGCGGCTGACATCGACGACCTGGTCAGCAGCCCGGTCTACATCTTCAACGACTGGCATGCGGTGATGGCGTTCGGCCTGGCCGGAGACGTCACGCGGACCGAGCGGGTGATCGCGTCGAACCGGCACCTGACGGCGCCGACGAACGCGGGCGCCGCCGAGCGGGCCGGCCTGGCCCTGCTCGAGGCTTTCGGTGCGTTCGCGGCCGGCCATCCGGACCGGGCCATCGACCTGCTCATCGACATCCGGCCCCGGGCCAACGCGGTCGGCGGGAGCCACGCCCAGCGCGACATCATCGACCTGACCCTCATCGCCGCCGCGGCCCGGGCCGGCGATGACAGCCTGGCCCGCGCCCTGGTCACCGAACGGGCCGCCCGCAAGCCCTCGGCCGAGACGGCCGCCCGCCGGCTGATCACCGAGAACGGCGGCTCCGCCGGCGCGCTGCGCTGGTAAGGCGCTCGTTACACGCTGGTAAGCAACGGTTCACGGCCGCGCCGCGGCAGCGTTACCCTGACGAGGTTCCGCTTCGGCGGGGGTGCGTTCCTGTCGTCGGTGAAAGGCCTGTTCATGACGATCTACCAGCACATACGGCATCCGCGTATCGCTGCGCGGCACGCCGACCGCCCGGTGAAGGTGGCTGACCAGCTGCCACGGGGGTCGGCGGTCAACCGATTCAACACCAAGGTCGCGATCGCTATCACGCAGGTGGTCGGCAGCATGTGGTGTGCCTACGCGTTCGCGCTGTTCGACCTCATCAGCCTGCCGGCAGGAGGCGACGGACGAGGACCAGGAAGGCTGACGATCAGGCGGCACGCCCACGGCTGCGCCGCGGCGTGCCCGCCGCCGCCCGCGAACCGCTTTACCGCGGCCCCGGCGTTTCCGAGTTATACCCAGGTTCCTGTGGATGAATTGTGAATAAGGGCGTGGACAATCGCCGCCAAATGCGGATAACTAACCGCATGCCGTGGATACGGCGTGGATGGCGAAAAAACCGGAAATGAACACTCGCGGAATCTTGCGCGGCTTCCGGTGGTAGTAGAAATACGGTGCCGTCCGTCAGGTCGCGCCGACCGAACGGGCGTTGGCCGTCTCGCCCGGGTCGATGCCGAACGAGATGATGCGCGTGGGACGGATGCGGACGACGGTGTCCTCGAACCGCTCCCCGAAGGCCTTGCCGCCCGACGGGATCACGGCCGCGGTGCCGCGCACCTCGATCATGCGAGGCTGCCACGGCGGGAGCACGTCGTCGATCACGATGCTCGCCCGGCCCGTGCGCTGCACATCGCGGAGTTTCTTGGTCTGGCTCATGCGCAGGCCGCCCACGTCGATGGCATCGTGCTCGGCGTTATAGCGAAACGAGGTGGGTACCACGTGCGGCTGCCCGTCCGGGCCGACGGTGGCTATCCGGCCCAGGCGCTGTCCGGCGAGGTAGTCAAGCTCTTTGTCGGTGAACACGCTCATGCCCGGGCTAACCGGTATGCCTGCCGCGGCATTCCGCGGCAGGTGGCCCCTATGCTGGCGCCGTGCATCTCGGCCTCATCGCCGTCGTGGTCAGCGAGTACGACCCGGCCATCAGCTTCTTCGTGGACGCGCTGGGCTTCGAGCTCGCGGAAGACTCCCCGGCCCTGACGAACGACGGGCGTCCCAAGCGGTGGGTGGTCGTCCGGCCGCCGGGTGCCGCGACGGGCCTGCTGCTCGCGCAAGCTGACGGAGAAGAGCAAGCCGCCATCGTCGGGAAGCAGGCGGTCGGCCGGGTGGGTTTCTTCCTCCACGTCGAGGACTTCGACGCCGCGTACGCGCGGATGGCATCCGCCGGGGTGCGGTTCCTCACGGCACCGCGCGCCGAACCCTACGGCCGCGTCGCCGTGTTCCTCGACATCGCCGGCAACAAATGGGACCTCATCGGTCCCGCGTCGTGAGGCTGGCCGCTCGCGTCCGCTCGGTGTGCGCCATTCAGTGCACCACGGCAGGCGGGGGCCGCCAGTGCCGCCAGCCCGGATGCACGGGGATCAGCTGGGAGGGGCCCGGCGGGGCGGTGATCAGCCGCGTCCGGGGGTGCAGCGCCAGGCCCTCGGGCACGGGCTCCCACCAGCGCTCGCGGCGGAACAGGCGGCTGAACATCTCGGGCGGGCGGGCAGCCGGTCCGAGGATGAGCTCGGCGGGGGCCGGTCCGGGCCGCTGCCAGCGGAAATCGCCGGAGATCCGCAGCGCGGAACCCTGGTTGGGGAGGGCGGCGTGCGGAGTGAGGCAGTGGAAGATGATCGCGTCGCCCGGTTCGTAGCTGGTGGTGGCCCAGCCGGGTTCGGCCGCGCCGAGCGGGCGCGGGCGCCGGGGCGGGCCGAGATGGCCGCCGGGCCGGACGGCCAGGCCGCCGGCGCGGACCGGGATGTCCATCAGCGGGACCCAGCTCGTCAGCATGTCCTGGATGCCGGATACGGCGTAGTCGTAGTGGACGTACCGGCCGCGCGGGCGGGCCTCGGGGCGCTCGGGATAGACGGCGCGCAGCACCTTGGCCGGATAGGAGAAGGCCCGCGGGCCGAGTATCCGCCGGACGACCTCGCGCAGCGGCGGGAGGTACGGGATCTGGTTGAAGGCGGGGCCGGACATGGCGGCGCGGAACGCCGGGTCGGCCAGGGCGTCCATCGAGTTGACGGCGCGCGGCTGAATGGACGGGATGCCCCGGTCGTCGACCCAGCCGCCGGACCGCAGCTGGGCCAGCACGGCGTCCCCGGCGGCGCGGATCCGCGCGGCGGGCAGCAGGCCGCGGAACAACAGGTAGCCGTCGGCGGCCAGGCGGCGGCGCAGTTCTTCCCGGTCGTTCAGCCAGGGGGCGGAATCGGCCAGCTCATCCACACGCCCACTGTAAGCGGGCCTGCCTGCGGTCAGGCCGCCTGGTCCGGGGCACTGGTGAGGTAGGTGGCGCTGATGTCCTCGTCGCCGTGCTCGGCGGCGGCCTGGCCGAGGCGGCGGGCGATCACCTCGAGCAGGGGCAGGTCCAGGCCGTGATGCCAGGCCGCGTCGGTCACCAGGTCGGCGTCTTTGGCGGCGAGCCGGAGGCGGAAGGACGGAGTGAAATCGCGTTCGGCTATCGCCCTGGCCTTGATCCGCAGGTACGGCAGGTCGAGGGGGCCTTTGTCGATGGCCTGGAAGAACAGGGCGGGATCGAGGCCGAGGCCCTCGGCCAGCGCGATCGTCTCGGCGCCTGCCTCGACCACGGCGAGCACCCAGCCGTTGGTGACCAGCTTCAGCCTGGTGCCGGCGCCCGCCTGGCCGACGCGGATGGTCCGCTGGCCCACCGCGTCGAAGACCGGCTGGACCCGCGGCCTGGCCTCTTCCGGGCCCGACTCGAGCACCACCAGCTGGCCCAGTTCGGCCGGCTGCCGCGTGCCGAGCACGGGCGCGTCCACGAAGCCGACGCCGTAGCGGCCGGCCAGGCCGCTGCACCAGTCGGTGGCTTCCTCGCCGATAGTGCTCATCTGCAGCCAGATGGGATGATCCGGGTCGCCGCTGTCGGCCATGACGGGCAGTGCCCCTTCGGCGCATTCCATCACGGTGATCACCGCGTCGGCGTCGGTCAGCATGGTGAGCACGATGCCGGCTCCCGCGGCCGCGTCGGCCGGGGTGTCCGCGATGTAGGCACCGTCGGCGGCCAGCGGTTCGGCCTTGGCGCGGGTCCGGTTCCAGGCCCGGACCGCGATCCCGGCCCGGGCGATGTTCCGTGCCATCGCGAAGCCCATCGTCCCCCCGGCACCGAGCACCGCGACCGTCTCAGATATCCGGGAGGACCTCTCGGCATGCGCCATGCGTGCGTCCCCTTTGTTCCTTTGCTGATGGATTCGGGTGGTTCGGACCTGCTTACCCGGGGGCGGCGGGTGCTACACATCGAATTCGCGTAGCGGCGCGCGGCCTGGGTAGGGGCTGGCCGTGACCAAGCTGACCGAACTCAGGGACGACGCGGCCTCGTGCACGCGGTGCGACCTTAACCGGGATGCGGCGCGGACGGATGGATTCGCCGGGATCGGGTCCTACGGGGTCATCGGGGACGGCCAGTCGATCGCGCTGGTCTCCCGCGACGGCGCGATCGACTGGTGGGCCGCTCCGGCGATGGACTCCCCGCCGGTGTTCGCGGCGGTGCTCGACCCGGCGGACGGTGGCTGCTTCACCCTGGAGCCGACCGTGCCGTACCAGGCGAAACGGCGTTACCTGCCCGGGACTAATGTGCTCGAGACCACGTTCAGCACGGGCGACGGCACGGTCCGGGTGATCGACTCGCTCAACCAGGCCGCGAACGGGCTGCTGCCGTGGGCCGAGCTGGTCCGGGATATCCGGCCGGGCGACGGTGAGGTCCCGATGCGATGGCGGGTCGCGCCGGGCACGCTGTTCCACCGGGTCCGGCCGTGGGCCAGGGCCCGCGACGTGCCGTTGCTGCACGCGGGCAACCTGATGATGGCCATCGTGGCCGAACGGGCCGGTGATCCGCAGCCTGGCCTCGGGGCGTTCAGCAGCGAGTTCACGGCCAGGGCCGGCCAGGACGTGCTGCTCACGCTGGTCGTGGCGGACCACGCGCCGCTGGTGGTGCCGTCCGCCGCGGACGTGCGGCAGCGGCGGGAAGCCAGCGAGCAGGCGTGGCGGGAGTGGTGCCAGACCGTCCCCTACGAGGGCGAGGACCGCGAGCTCGTGCTGCGCAGCGCGCTCACGCTCAAGCTCCTCACCTACGCCCCGACGGGCGCCATGGCGGCCGCCGCGACCACGTCGCTGCCGGAGAAGATCGGCGGCGAGCGCAACTATGACTACCGGTACGGCTGGATCCGCGACACCTCGTTCGTGCTCGACTCGTTCATCCGCCTCGGCCTGACCCAGGAAGTGCAGGGCACGCTGGCCTGGATGCTGGACTGCATCTCCGAGACGGCACCGGTCATCCATCCGTTCTACGGGCTGCGGGGCCATGTCCCCGCCGCGGAAACCGAACTGCGGCTGCGCGGGTATCGCGACTCCGTCCCGGTACGCGGCGGCAACCGCGCCATCGACCAGCCGCAGTGGGGGTGCTACGGGGATCTGCTCGAATGCGTGTGGCTGGCGGTGGACCGGGCCGGGGCGCACCTGGACCCGGCCAGCGCCGACCTGCTGGACGCGCTGGGAGACCACGTGTGCGACATCTGGACCGAGCCCGACTGCGGGATCTGGGAGCTCGACGAGCGGCGGCACAACACGTTCTCCAAGGCCGGCTGCTGGGTGGCCCTGGACCGGCTGATCCGGCTGGCCGAACGCGGCCAGGTCTCCGGCCGTGACGCGGACCGGTGGCAGGCCGAGAAGAAGGCGATCCGGGCGTGGATCGACGCGCACTGCTGGTCCGACGCCAAGCGCAGCTACGTGGCGCACGCCGGCTCTGACGAGCTCGACGCGTCACTGCTGCTGCTGGCGCGCACCGGGTTCCTCGACGGCAAGGACCCGCGGTTCACCCAGACGATCAGGGCCATCCGCGCCGAGCTCGCCGAGGGACCGTGGCTCTACCGGTTCAGCGGGGCCCGCGAGATCGAAGGGGCGTTCGTGGCGTGCTCGTTCTGGCTCATCGACGCGCTGGTCCGGAACGGGCACGGCCGTCAGGCGCGCAAGCTGTGGCGCGAGCTAGTCTCGCAGGTGAGCGACCTGGGGTTGCTGGCGGAGGAGATCGACCCGGCCACCGGGGCGTTCCTCGGCAACCTGCCGCAGGGGCTGTCGCACCTGGCCCTGCTCAACGCGGCCGCCCTGCTGAACGAGCAGCGCTGAACGAGCTCAGCCTGGTAACTCGCTTCCTGGGCGGGTCGGGCCGTGCGTTAGAGCATCGGTCAGGTAACAGCGGTCTCCTCAGCATCACGGCTCCCGCAAGTTCCCAGCATCAGCTTGAGGAAGGCCGCAGCTCGCCCGAAGGTTTCCCCAATCGAATGACCTGCTAGCTGAGCCTCATATGCCTGGTAACGCGTCATCTCCCACGCCCGCCTGCCCGGCGCGAGCTACGCGAGGACCCGCCGGGGGCAAGAAGACCGCGCCCACCCGGCCGTACCCGCACACGCCCCCCTCGCCGGGCGCGCTCAAGACGGCCGGCCCTATCGCGGCCGCGGCGGACAAGGCGCGCGACGCAGTGACCGGCCGGGGCGACTGACCGGGCATCATCACCCGCCTGCCGCCTCGGCCGGGGTGGCAGGCGGCGTGATGCCGGGCCAGGGATGGGTGCTGCTCATCGGGGCTGCCGGTTCGCGCTCACCGGCGTCTACGGGGCGACGGGCCTCGCGGGCACGGAGACGGCCGCCGGATGGCTGGGGATCCCGCTGGCGGTGTTCGCGCTCTACGGCGGGCCGGCCCTGCTGCTCGAGGAGGGCTTCCAGCGGACGGTCCTGCCGGTGGGCCGCCGCGGGACGGCCAGATCGTCGCTGGAGGGCGATCTGCGCCGTCAGATCCAGCAGGCCGGGCAAGAGCCCGGCGTACGGCGGCAACTGTGATCACACCGACACCAGCAGCGCGTTTGCCGTTCACGGGCCAGGGTAGCCGGGGAAGCGCGCTCATGCCGGGCGTCGGCACGTGCTGACGCGGCGGGTGGCCGACCGGCCGGGCAAGGACAGGACGATGTGGAACTCTGTCTCGAGGTTCGTCCCCGCGGCCGGGTGCAGGGGCCGCGGGGATGCGTGTCGTATTTCACCGGCATTTACCGAAAGGATCCCGATTGAGACCTGAGTTGCTTGCTCCGGTTCTCGCCCGGCATGACGCCCGGGGTCAGCTGCTCGGGGAGGGCAAATGGCACGAAACCTTCGGATTCACGCCCACATGGTTGAGCGGGCCCGCCGCGATCGTGGCGAGGATCGAGCCGCCGTGCGCGCAACTGGCCGAGGACGACCCGCGCTGGCCGGCCGCAATTGCTCCGATAACCAGCCATATCAGCAGGACGAGCCCTCCGACTCGCATTTCTACCTCCGAAAGACGGGCAGCTCCTGCTCTTCTGAAGAGCCGCGTACGCGGGACGTTTCTACGACTACCCAGTGCGCGGCGGATACACGTGAACGCAGGGCCCGGTGTGCGGCGGACCGGGCACCGCGCAACACCGCGTTGCACGGCACAGGGCCCGCCCGTTTCCCGCGCCGGTGTATCGTGTCTGCTGATGGCCCGGGATGGCAAGACCGCGCAGCGCGAATCCGCGGGACAAGAGGCGCTCAGCCGTCAGCCGGTCCCCCGGCCCGACGGCGACGGGCCGCTGCCTATCTCGGACGATCCGATGTCGTACACGTATACCACTGACCTGGCCGCGATCCGGGCCGTGGTGCACCGGTACGCGCTCCAGGCCGGGCTGACCGAAGCCCGCGCCATTGACTTGACGCTGGCGGTCAGTGAGGTAGCGGCCAACACGGTCAAGCACGCCAAGTCGCCGGGGAGCCTGAAGATCTGGTACGACGCAAAGGAGATCGTCTGCCAGATCCACGACGAGGGGATCATCACCGATCCGCTGGCAGGACGCCGCCAGCCGTCCCTGGACGCCCTGGGCGGGCACGGGCTCTGGATCGTCAACCAGGTCTGTGACCAGGTCGAGATCCAGTCGGACGAGACCGGCACCACCGTCCGGCTGCACATGAACCTGCCGGCCGCCGACCCGGATCACCGGCCCGGCTCCTGACCTGCGGAGCGGATCCTGCCGCCAGCCTCCTTGTGGTACAACAAGTGCGTGGATCTGCTGACGGTCTCTGTGGAGGCCCGGGAGTCCGCCGGCGCGCCTTACACCCTGGTGGAGATCGCCGGTGAGGCTGATGTGACGAATACCGACGAATTGCGCCGCCTGCTCGACGAGGAGGTGTCGCAGCAGCCGCGGACGCTGATCATCGACCTGTCCGGCCTGCGCTTCATGGACTCCTCGGCCCTGCATGCGCTGCTGCGGGTGAACCGCGCGCTGGACCGGCAGGGCAGCGTCCTCGCGCTGGTGTCCCCGCAGGCCGCGGTGGCTAAGATCCTGCGTCTGACCACTGCCGACCGGCTGATCCCGGTCTTCGACAGCGTGGCCGACGCGGCCGCGGGCTGAACGTCGAAGACCTGCGAAAACAGCGTCCAGACGACTTGCCGGCGAGGCTGACCGGGCGTTGCGAGGTTTGCGATCTCGCCGGATGGGATATGCTCTCCTCTAGTGGTGCCTACGACGCAGGCACGCTTAACGCGACATGGTGTTTCGCGTAGCGCGCAGGTCGGCACCACTTTTCCGTCTCTCGCCGGCGAACACCGTGCATGAGGTTCGAAGCGAGAGAGGCTTCCATGAAGATCGCTCTAGTAGCCCAGAGCGCCACGCCGCTGCATCCCCGCGCAGGCTCAGGACCTGACCACGACGACATCGGGCTCAGCGAGCTCACCCGCAAGCTGGCCGGTCAAGGTCACCAGGTGACCGTGTACGCCCAGAAGAACCTGCCCGACCTGCCCGACCAGGCCGACCTGCACCATGGCGTCCGGGTCGCGCACATCGACGCCGGGCCGGTCCCGGAGGCCGCCGCCACCGAGCCGGGAGACGCCGACCTGCTCGAGCGGGTGCCCGCGTTCAGCGGCCCGCTGCGCAGCCTCTGGCAGAGCGAGCGCCCCGACGTCGTGCACGCGCTGCGCTGGACCAGCGGCCTGGCCGCGCTGGCCGCCGCGCGCGATCTCGGCATCCCAGTCGTGCAGGAGTTCAGCTCCCTCGGCGTCGCCGAGCGCCGGGCCGCCGGGTTCGGGGGCCAGTCCGGCGCGGTGCGGGCAGACGGCGCGTCCGCAGCGCGGATCAGGCTCGAGCCGGCCATCGGCCGCGGCGCCACCGCGGTGGTCGCGACCAACTCCGCCGAGATGGCCGACCTGGCCAGCCTCGGCGTGCACCGCTCCTCGATCCGGGTCGTACCCTGGGGTGTCGACACTGACCTGTTCACCCCGGAGGGCCCGGTAGCCAAGCGGAACAGCCGGCCCCGGCTGCTCACCGCGGCGGACCTGACCCAGCGCAAGCCGCTGGAGACCCTGCTGCGCGCGCTGACCCGCGTCCCCGGGGCCGAGCTCCTGGTGGTCGGCGGGCCGGCCGAGGCCGAACTGCCCGCCGACGATAACTACGTCAAGCTGGCCAAGTTCGCGGCCATGCTGGGCATCACCGATCGCGTGATCTTCACCGGGAAGGTGGAGTACGCCGCGATGCCGCCGCTGCTGCGGTCCGCTGACCTGGTGGTCAGCACCTGCAAGTATGAGCCGTCCGGCACCACCTCGCTGCAGGCCATGGCATGCGGCACCCCGGTCATCGCGCCACCGGTCGGCGGCCACGTGGACGCCGTGGTGGACGGGACGACCGGCATCATCATCCCGCCGGACCGCCCGGCGCTGCTGGCCCAGCGAATCCGGCAGTTGCTCGCGCATCCCATGCTGATCGAGGCGTACGGGGTGGCAGCGGTTGACCGGGTTCGTTCCCGGTACGCGTGGGACAGAATCGCTGGAGAAACCCTGGCGGTTTACGAGCGTGTCACGGCCCCAGCGGCGTAAAACTAGGACGAGGAACCTGTATCCCCCCCGCAGGTTTCCTAGCTGAGGCCCGGGAAGCTCGCGCTTCCCGGGCTCTCGGTTGTCCTGGACTGTTTCAGTCGGCCCGGTGAGGCCGGTTACAAGCCCGGGGGCTCTTTACAAGCGCCGCTTGCCCCACAGCACAGCGCCATAAGCCAGCAAGGCCGCGCCGACGATGAACGCGGCGAGCCAGGCAGTCATGACGCCGCTGATGGCGATGACCGCGCACACTAGCAGGCAGCCCACCACGTAGACAGCTACCGCGCCGCAGACCTCGGTCATTCCCGCGTCGAAGGCAGCCTGGCTGCCCTCGCTTGAACCTTCCATGTAAGACCGCCTCTCCATCTGCATGGCCTGGTCCGAGTCCGGTTAAGTTCCGGCGCCTACTTGTACAGCGCCAGGCCGGACGTGAGGGTTACTGCTCCGGCTACCTGAGCGGAGGGCCACTAAACGCGCGCGCTGACGTTTGACGCGCCCCGCGATGGACAGAGAGGCACCGCGATGGACAGAGAGGCACCGCGATGGACAGAGAGGCACCGCGATGGACAGAGAGGCACGAAGCTACACGGGCGGGACCCGCCAGGCTGAGAACGAACGGAGGCCATGATGGCACGGATAGCATCCGATGCCCTGATCGGGCGGCTGGCTGACTGGGGCGTGGACACCGTCTTCGGGCTGCCGGGGGACGGCATCAACGGCATCATGGAAGGCCTGCGGCGGAACCAGGACAAGGTCCGGTTCGTGCTCGTTCATCACGAGGAGGCCGCCGCCTTCATGGCGACGGGGTACGCCAAGGCGACCGGGAAGATAGGCGCGTGCCTGGCGACTTCGGGACCGGGCGGCATTCACCTGCTCAACGGGCTGTACGACGCCAAGCTCGACCACATGCCGGTGCTCGCCATCACCGGCATGCAGGAGACATCGATACTCGGCACCGGGTACCAGCAGGAAGTCGCGCTCGACAAGTTGTATCAGGATGTGGCGGAGTACGACCAGATGATCTACAACCCGGTCCAGTTGCCCGCCATCGTCGACATCGCCATCCGTACCGCCTACGCCCGCCGGGGCGTCGCGCACATCACCGTGCCGAACGACATCCAGGTGGCGGACGCCGACGCCGACCCGTGGCAGCACCTCGCCCCGGCCGCGGCACCGAAGACGGCCGCGGTACGCCTGTCCCCGCCGGGCCGGCCTGACGACGAGGACCTGCAGCGGCTGGCTGACTTCCTCAACGAGGGCAACAAGATCGCCATCCTGGCCGGGGCCGGGGCGCTGCACGCGCGCGAGGAATTGCTGACGCTGGCCGAGACGCTCGCCGCGCCGATCGTCAAGACGCTGCCAGGCAAGGCGGCCGTGCCCGACGACTCGCCGTACACCACGGGCGGGATCGGGCTGCTCGGCACCAAGCCATCCGAGGAACTGATGGAGGAGATCGACACTCTGTTCCTGGTCGGCACGAACTTCCCGTACACCAAGCACCTGCCCGGCGGGGCGCGCGTGGCCCAGATCGAGGCCGACCCCGCCCGGGCCGGGGCCAGGCTGGCGACCGAGGTCCCGGTGGTCGGCGACGCCCGCGAGGGCCTGGGCGGCCTGCTGCCGCTGCTCAAGCGCCGGTCGGACACCGCGTTCCTGGACAAGTACCAGAAGCAGATGGCCGCCTGGCGGAAGAAGATGGCCAGCCTGGAGAATCCCAGCCGGGACCCGATCGCGCCGCAGTACCTGATGAGCCTGGTGAATTCGGCCGCAGCCGATGACGCCATCCTGACCTGCGACAGCGGCACCATCGCGACCTGGGCCGCGCGGCACTGGACGATCCGCGGCGATCGCCAGTTCTACCTGTCGGGCAACCTGGCCACGATGGCGCCCGGGCTCCCCTACGCGATCGGCATCCAGCACGCCTTCCCGGGCCGGCAGGTGATCGCGTTCGTCGGCGACGGCGGCTTCGCCATGCTGATGGCCGAGTTCCTCACCGCGATCCAGCACGAGCTGCCGGTCAAGATCGTGATCAACAACAACAACGCGCTCGGCCAGATCCTCTGGGAGCAGATGATCCTCGGCTACCCCGAGCACGGGGTGCGCTACCAGGGGCCGTTCGTCGACTACTCGGCGTTCGCCACGGCCAACGGCGCCTACGGCGTCAAGGTCAGGCAGCCCGGCGACCTGCCCGGCGCGATCCGGCAGGCGCTGAGCCACGACGGGCCCGCGCTAGTCGACGTCGACGTCAACCCCGACGAGCCGCCAATGCCGGGCAAGGTGGAGTACGAGCAGGCCAAGAAGTTCGCCGAGGCGTTCATCAAGGGCCAGCCGCACAAGTCGACGATCGCGACCACCCTGTTCAAGGACAAGATCCAGCAGCTGCGCTCGTGAGAAAGCCTGCGGGTGCGGGCGTCGGCCCTCCTCTCCCCCCGGCTCCCGGGCCCGCGCAGGACCGCTTCTTCTGGCAGTGACAGAAACGACCAGGAAGCGCCAGGCGTTGGAAGGCATCCATGACGACGAACAAGCAGGCTAAGGCAGCCCATGCGTAAGGTCGCGGTGGTGGCGCACTCTCGCAAGAGTTTCGGCGGCGGGTTGCACGAGCTTCGGGAGGTCCTGGCCCGGGAAGGCGTCAGCGATCCGCTGTGGTACGAGGTGAAGAAGAGCCGCTACGCACCTGAATACGCGCGTCGCGCGGTAGCGCAGGGTACTGGCGTGGTGTTCATCTGGGGTGGCGATGGCATGGTCCAGCGCTGCATTGACCCGGTGGCCGGGACGGACGCGGTGGTGGCGATCCTGCCCGCCGGTACGGCGAACCTGCTGGCGATGAACCTGGGAATCCCCGACGATCTCACCGAAGCCGTGCGGGTCGGGTTGCGCGGGGACCGCCTCCTGATAGACACCGGATCAGTGAACGGCGAGCACTTCGCGGTAATGGCGGGCGCGGGATTCGACGCCAGGATGATCAAAGATGCCGACGGGGACATGAAGAACCGCCTTGGCCGCGCGGCATACCTCTACGCCGGAATCAGGAACCTCGGCGCGCGCCGGGTGAAGGCGACCGTCGAGGTGGATGGCAGGCGGTTTTTCGAGGGCCGGGCCTCCTGCGTGCTGGCCGGGAACGTCGGCAAGATACTCGGCGGAGTCGAGGCTTTCCCCGAGGCGCGACCAGACGATGGGCTCATCGAGTTCGGCGTGGTCACCGCGAAGAATCCGGTCGAGTGGGCGCGGACATTTGCCAGGCTCGCCCTCGGCCAAGCCGAGGCCTCGCCGTTCGTCCAGGTAACTCGTGGAGAAAGGATCAGGATCTGGTTCGACCGGAAGCTCCCGTATGAGCTTGACGGCGGCGCGCGGCCGGCGGTCAGGGAAATGCGGATCAAGGCCCGCCCCGGCTCCATCAAGGTCTGCGTCCCGGTGAAAGCCGCATCCGTCTCCACCGCGGCGGCTGGAAAAGAACATGCATGAGCCCTCACCAACGGGGCAGTCTGCGACCAGGCCGGCCGGTGCTCTCGGTCGCCAGAGCCGCAGTCTTGCGCTGCTTATCGCGGTCACGGTCGCGGCGCTGGTCTTCGCGGTCCTGCTTATCCCGGTGCGCCTGCAGTGGGCCCCCTTGGAGTCTGTCGACCATGGTGCCGCTACCGATATCAACAACCTGATCGCGGGCGACGCCACGCTCGTCACGGTGGTCAGAGCGGTTACCTGGCTGGGCAGCGCTGGCGTGCTGTGGACCGTCATCGGGGCGGCGGTGATCGTCCTCGCGCTGCGGAAGCGCTGGCGGCTCGCGGCCTACCTGCTCGTCACCGGTGCGGGCGCGCTGATCCTTGATCCGGTGCTCAAATCCCTGGTCGGCCGGCTGCAACGGCGACGGGCTTTCCCAAGATGGCCAGGTTATGCTCGCCGGGCCTGGGTAGCCAGCTGGTTGCGATCAGGAGGTAGGGCTGCGATGGCAACTGCGGGATCTCCGGATCCGCGCGATGAATCCGAGGCGGAGCGCGCCGACCGCAATCTCGCCGAGTTGCTGCAGGAACTGCGCGTGGCCGGCCTGGGCGTCCAGGTACTGTTCGGATTCCTGCTCTCGCTGCCGTTCACCAACCGGTTCACCAAGCTCAGCCACGGTCAGCGTGACCTGTACCTGGCCACCCTTGTGCTGGCCGCGGTCGCGACGGCACTGCTGCTGGGACCGGTCGCCTATCACCGGCTGGTGTTCCGCCGCGGCCAGAAGGAACGTCTCGTGCGAGCGACCAACGTGATGGCCATCAGCGGGCTGGCCACGGTCGGCCTGGCCGTGTCGGCCGCGGTCCTGCTGGTGACCGGCTTCGTCGCCAGCGGCCTGACCGCGGCGCTGATCATGGCGTTCGTCGCCTGCATGTTCGGCGCCCTGTGGTTCGCGCTCCCGCTCACCCGCCGCCGCTGACACCGGCGCGCACCGGCTATCGGCCTGAGCACCGTGGCTGGTTTGCGGGGCCCGGGCCAGGCAAGAGGGGAGCAACAAAGGAGGAGGGACTGATGCCCAGAGCACAGATCAAGAACGAGAAGACCTACCGGAAACTCCGCGACAGGGGCGAAAGCAAGGAGAAGTCGGCCCGGATCGCCAACGCGGCGGCCGCCAGTTCCCCCAGCAAGGTGGGCCGC
>Ga0335069_10007855_pt1 | contig 15338 bp, 11 predicted proteins | sample Lox_Sample_11_FD_206714 | JGI IMG/M metagenome (GOLD analysis project Ga0335069, IMG submission 206714) | Soil microbial communities from Loxahatchee National Wildlife Refuge, Florida, United States - Lox_Sample_1.1 | ecosystem: Environmental > Terrestrial > Soil > Wetlands | place: USA... | reverse complement strand
TGCACTTTTTCACGACGGGCTTTGGCGGGAATCCGATGATGTACGTGAACCTCATTTGGATGTGGGGGCATCCGGAAGTCTACATTCTCGTCATTCCCGCATTCGGGATTTTTTCCGAAGTCGTCTCAACGTTCTCGCATAAGAGAACATTCGGCTATGTTTCGATGGTGATGGCCTCGCTTGGCGTGATGGTGATCGCGTGCCTCGTGTGGCTCCATCACTTTTTTACGATGGGCGCGGGCGCCGACGTGAACATCGTGTTCGGCATCTCGACGATGCTCATTGCGATTCCGGTCGGCGTACAGGTGTTCAATTGGATCGCCACGATGTGGCACGGCAGGATCGAATTCAAAACGCCGATGTATTGGTTCCTCGGATTCATCAGCACGTTTACCTTCGGCGGGATGGCGGGCGTTTTGCTTGCCGATCCGGCCGCGGATTACCAGTTGCACAACACGCTGTTCCTCGTCGCGCACTTCCACACGATGATCGTGGGCGGCGCGCTCTTTGGCATCTTTGCCGGCATCACGTATTGGTTCCCCAAGATCACCGGTTTCACGCTCGACGAGAAATGGGGGAGGCGCGCGTTCTGGCTCTGGCTCATCGGGTTTTTTGCATCCTTTACGCCCCTCTATATATTGGGCGCGATGGGCGCGAACCGCCGCATCGACCACTATGACGCCGCGACGGGATATCAGCCGTTCTTCATCATGGCGCTCGCGGGCGTCTGCATTATCGCGCTCGGCGTCGTTGCTCAGGTGATCCAGGTGTACGTGAGCATCCGCGACCGCAAGCAGAATATGGTTGGCGGCGACCCGTGGAACGGCCGGACGCTTGAGTGGGCGACCCATTCGCCGGTGCCGTTCTACAGTTTTGCCTCGACGCCCGTCGTCCGCGGCCGCGATGCATTCTGGGAGATGAAGCAATCCGGCAGGCACAACAGCCAAACCGATCTTGTGCCCGGCGGGAATTATGAAGATGTCGAGCTTTCCAAGAACACCGGCATGGCGATTTATCTGTCGGCGTTTGTCTTTCTCTTTGGCTTTGCAATGGTGTGGCACATCCTGTGGCTCGCCGCGATCGGCCTCATTGGAGCCATCGCCTGCGTGATCATGCGATCGTTTGATGAACATACGGAATACACGGTTTCCGGTTCGGAAATCATGAAGATGGAATTATCGCGCAAACTTTCATGAATGAAACACTAACCGCAACCCACGAAGCGCGCCCCATGAACGAGGAAAACGGCAAAACGATTTTTGGATTCTGGATTTATCTGATGACCGACCTCATCATGTTCGCGGCGCTTTTTGCCACATACGCCGTGCTCCATGACAACACGTTCGGCGGTCCGGGCCCCGAACAGCTTTTTGATTTGAATGGAGTCCTCTTCGAAACGCTCGTGCTTCTAACCAGCAGTTTCACGTGCGGCCTTGCGATGCTTGCCGCGCGGAATGGCAATAAAAATCAAACGATGGGATGGTTCATCGCCACGTTTGTGCTCGGCACCGGATTCCTTGCGCTTGAAGCCGCGGAATTCGTCCGCCTCATTGCGTCGGGCAGTGGCCCGCAAGCGAGCGCATTCCTCTCGGCATTCTTCACGCTCGTCGGCACGCACGGTCTGCATATCATGGTGGGCCTTTTGTGGATGTTCGTTTCCCTGGTGCAGATCAAGCGCAAAGGCCTCACGCCGTTCGTGAATTCCAAGTTGTCGCGCCTCGCGCTTTTCTGGCACTTCCTCGATCTCGTCTGGATATTTATTTTTACCATCGTCTACCTGATGGGCATCGCAATCTAACATGGAAAACAATACGCAAATGGCAAAACAAGAGGGAAGCGGCGCGATGCTCAAATATGCGATCGGCTTCATCCTTTCGGTCATTCTCACCGTAGCTGCATATACGCTCGTTTTGATTCACATAAGCTCCGAGCACGAAACCATCTCGCACCCAGTCCTTCTTGCAGCAATCCTCACGCTTGCCGTCACGCAGCTTGTGGTGCAGCTCATATTCTTCCTCCATGTGGGCGCCGGGCGCGGGAGCGGATGGAAAACACTAATCTTCATTTCGACGTTTGTCTTTGTATTGCTCATCGTGCTTGGCTCAATTTGGATCATGAACCACCTGAACTACAACATGACTCCCGATCAGGTGAGCCACTATCTGCAAACGCAGCAAGGGGGATTCTAAAGAAGGAGGATGCTAATATTGCGGGAACGGACAGAGATTGATGTCGCCGAGATTGGTTCCGGTCTTGCTTGAGATGTAATTTTCAACCGTATTGATGTCGCCGATCTCGTCGATGAGGCCGAGTTTGAGCGCCTTTGAAGCGACGTAGAATTTTCCGTCGGCGACTGCGGCGAATTGCTGAGTGGTGAAGCCGCGGCCTTTCGTAACCACGGCGGTGAAGATTTGGAAGAGATCGTCGTTTACGCCCTGGAGGAATTCGCGGTCGGCGACGGAGAGCGGCTTGTCGATGCTGCCGGCGTCTTTGTATCGTCCCGACGTGATCTGTTCGTAGGTGACGCCGCTCTGCTTGTCCGACTCCGTTTGATTGAGGAAGGATGAGTTCACGCCGACGTTGCCGATGAGCGCCGTTTTGAGCGCAACGATGTGGTCGGTTGATGCCGCGATCCAATAGCCGCCGGACAGCGCATCGCCTCGGACGTAGGCGACGGTGGGAACGTGGACTTCGCCGAGCGCCGTCGCGATCTCGTCGGCTGCCGCAGGAGTCCCGCCGTCGGAATCAAGGAATACGACGAGCGCTTTCTTGTCGTTGAAATCCATGTTGCGGATGGCTTGCGAGACGTCCCACGAACTCACCGGCGTATCGGTCGATTCTTCCGAAGACAGGAAGCCGCCCACGTCGAGCGTTGCAACATTGCAGCCGCTGCCGGCGAAGCCGTATATGCTTCGCGAGGCGTTCGACGAATCGGATTGCTGGCTGGATGATTGAGCGAGGAATACGATGGCGAGTGCCGCGAGGAGGACTCCTGAAATAATGAGAACGATATGTTTTTTCATGCTGTGGCGTCCGCAGGCATATCCATTTGCTTTGAATGTACCACGCCGGCCTGCCCCGCACAAACCGTAAGTTTTCCGGGATTTATGTGTATAATAAAGAAACGTCGCAAAATTACATTAAAAAATCATGAAAAACAGACCGATACATTTCGAGGTTCAGGCGGATGATGCGGAGCGGGCGAAAAAGTTTTATGAAAACACGCTGGGGTGGAAGATCGAGAAATCCAGCATGCCGGGCGTGGGCATGGACTATTGGATGGTGATGACGGGGGAAGGGCCGGGCATCGACGGCGGCCTCTACAAGCGGAGCGACAGTCCGCGTCCATTGAAGAGCTTTGACTTGACGATCCTCGTCGACGACATGGATCGCGTCATCAAGGCCATCAAGGACAATGGCGGCACGATTGAGCCGTGGGAAGGAAAAGAAAAATGGGAGATGAAAGGACTCGGATGGTTCTCTCGGGCGACTGACACCGAAGGCAACACGCTCGGCTTGCTTCAGCCGACCGACTGGCAGCCGAAGTAAATTTAAATTACGGCCGCCGAGGATCTGAATGATTTCGCAGCGCGGGTAATTTTGATACGCGGAGATTGATCCGCATGAGCCGCTCGATTGCTTGGACGTCTCTCCGCTCGTCCGGCCGCGCGAAGGAAATGGCGTACCCCGAACCTCCGGCGCGGCCCGTGCGCCCGATGCGATGAACGTAATCCTCCGCAATCGTAGGGAGGTCGTAGTTGATGACGAGTTCGATGTTCTGCACGTCGATGCCCCGTGCGGCAATGTCCGTCGCGACCACAATCCGATATTTCCCGTTCTTGAATCCGGCGAGCGCGTCGCGCCGCTGGTTTAAGGATCGATTCGAATGGAGCTCGGCGGCGGTATGCCCGAGAGCGCGAAGGCGGGCGGCAATCTTCCTGGCGCTGAACTTTGTCCGTGCGAATACGAGCACGGAACCGCGATATTCCTGCAGCACCTTTTCAAGGAGATGGGCTTTTTCGGGCTGCGATACGAAAAATAATTCCTGGGTGATGTCTTTTGCGGCGGTGCCGGAGCGGGCGATCTCAACCCGCAAGGGGAGTTTCAAATATGACTGCGCCATGGCAATGATGTTTTCCGGCATCGTTGCGGAAAAAAGAAACGTTTGCCGTTCTTTCGGTAAAAAAGCGAGGATCCGTTTCAGTTGTGGGGCGAATCCCATGTCGAGCATGCGATCCGCTTCGTCCAAAACAACCATTCTCATATCCCGGAGCGTCACGGTTTTTTGCGCGAGGTGGTCAAGAAGGCGTCCCGGCGTAGCAACGATGACCTGCGGATTGCGCCGCAGGGCGTGCAGCTGCCGGCCGATCGATTCGCCGCCGATAAGAACCGCGGTCTTTATGCCGAGCGGCGTCCCGATCTTCCGCAGTGACTCGTCTACTTGTTCCGCAAGTTCTCGCGTCGGTACGAGGATGAGCCCGCGCTGATGCGGGTTCTTGAGAAGGTTTTGCAACAGGGGAATGCCGAACGCGAATGTCTTGCCGGTTCCCGTTTGGGCAACGCCCATAATATCTTTTCCTTCGAGCGCTTGCGGTATTGATTGTTCCTGGATCGGCGTCGGAACGGTAAGCGCCAATCTATCGAGAACGGCAAGAATGTTCGGCGCAATGCCGAGCCCATAGAATGATGCGGTGCGATTGGTCATGCGGCGAGATGGGCGTCCAAAGTTTTATAGATCTCGTGGATCAATTTTCTGAACAACTCCCGGCGTTTCCACAGTGCATTGTTATCGGAAACGTCATTGCGCCGGATCATGGCGAGTTCTCTGATCGCGACATAGCGATCATGTCCGAGGTCAACGGTCGATTTTCTGTCGATGTCTTCTATGCCTTGGTAAACCTGTTTGAGATAAAAATATTTGTGGGGCATTTCGCTTGCGCGCTCCGCTTTTTCTCCCAGAAACGCAACGAAGGACGCATCCGATTCGATGAATTTTACAAAGTCATGGATCGAAACGAAGAAATCGAAACCCGCCGCCGTTTCTTTCACCTTGCTGAATGTCCGACGCAACGTTTCTCGCGCTTTTGGTGTGTTATTCATTTGATTGCAGGCTTCTGCATCATACGCTAATTCGCGTTTATTTGATACCCCGAGGGGAGACTGCGGAGCTTTTTGGGCGTTTAGAACTTGCACGAGACTGCCGCTGCGGTAGCACGTTTGGACAGTACCCACGCGGAAGATTTTTATTCCAGGTATAATGAATATATCCATGACCCTTGGCAAAAACGGCTTCACGCTTGTTGAAATTCTCATAGTCATTGCGATTGTCGCGGTCACTTCGGTGATTGTGCTTCTTATCATGAACCCGGCAGAATTACTGCGACAAGGCCGCGATGCGCAGCGGGTGTCTGATATGGCGACGCTCAAAAGCGCCGTATCGCTTTATGTCGTTGATTTTGGAACCAGTGCGCTGAACAATCCTTCGTCCACCTACGTGTCCATTCCTGATCCGGCAGCGACATCAACCAGCGGAGATCAATGTCAGGGGCTCGGCCTCCCGAACACCAACACCTATCAGTGCGCCGCCTCGGCGACGTATCGCGGGATTAACGGTGCGGGCTGGATTGCGGTGACTTTTACGCTGCTCTCGAGCGGCAGCCCCATAGAGAAGCTCCCCGTCGATCCGCAGAATACGACCACAACGGGGCTGTATTACACCTTCGACGCCAATGGAGCTTCATGGGAGTTTTCTGCGGGCACGGAATCCCAGAAATATTCTCTAGCGGGAGCTCGCGACGTGGTTTCGACCGACGGAGGAAAGTATGCCGATCGGCTCGAAATGGGAACGAGTTTCGCGCTCCTGCCATTCGACCCAAGCACAAATTCGTCGAGTACGCCGCCGGTCATATCAAATGTAAGCGCTTCGAACATCGGCACGACGACCGCGCAGATTTCCTGGACGACCGATCAGCTGGCCTACAACGCAGTGAATTACGGACTCACCTCGTCGTACGGTTCATCAAGCTCGAATGGCTCGTTCGTCACAAATCACAATCTCTCGCTTTCGTCGCTCGCGCCGGGCACCACGTATCACTATCAAGCCGACTCGAATAATTCGGGCGGCGATTCGACGTCGAGCGATTTTACCTTCACGACGATTCCGCCTTTTGCCACGATAACATTTGATGCAAGTTCGACCGCGATCAGATCGGCCGGCACGAGCGTCAATACGACGACCATTACCGTCGGTTCGGGCGCGAACAATATCATTGTCATTGAACTCGGGACCGGGGCTGTTACGGCTTCGAGCACCGGGGTGACGGTTGACGGCAATGCCGCCACGAGGATTGTCCAGAAGAGCAATGGACCGAGAGATGCGGAATTGTGGTATTACCTCAACGCATCGGCAGGCTCCCATAGCGTATCCTCTTCGTTCACCGTAAACTGTCAAAGCGTCCTTACGGTGAGCTCGTTTTTCGGGGTAAACCAGAGTTCACCGCTCGACACATATTCATCGAAAGCCGCGATTTCAACAAATCCTTCAAGCACCGTAACGACGGCCAATGTAAACGAAATGATCGTCGATGCCACCAATATGGCGACGACAACGACGGCCATCGGTCCGGGACAAAATTCGATCGTGGCCAACGTCACCACCTCGGGGATTCGTCAAAATGCAAGTTACTTCATCGGTTCTACGCCGGGCACATATACAACACAATACACCGGGCAGGGATCGGCGGCGTTTACCATGGCGCAGGCGGCATTCAATCCAGCGCCTCAGTAATAAAGATCCGGCAATTTGGGAGAAATGCTGGCCATCGTCAACGACGTTCGAACCTTCCTTACAGAAAATCCAGCGATTGTAGTTCCTGCGTTGCCAGACCCGAGGACTGCCGAGGTATTGTCCTGACTCGTCAATCCAATGTGCCCCCGGTGGTGAGAGATTGGAACCTACTATGAAGAGAGATGGGGACGCTGGCGGGAATCATCCAGGTCAAATGAGCGTCATCTGAGGTCCGAAAAAGAAGACCGACCCTGAAGGGGTCGGTGAGCCAAACTGCTATTTAGCGTCGTGATCTAACATCCGGAGAACGCGCGACAGAGGTTCATCGGATACGTTTAGAAGCGCCGCTGCTAAATCGCGGGAGACTTCGAGCGCCCGAGCAAAAAAGGATGACAGTCTTTCGTCTCTATCTCGCGCTGCGAATAGGTTTAAGGCGGCCTTCGGGTTGCCCATTTTGCCGATCAGCGCCGAACCCGCAAGGCAAGCGGAGTAGCGACCGGCCCCGAGATATTCCACGCACCCGTGAAACCTGGAACACGGGTGCTCCGCGGTTTGCCAGCCGTTTCGGATGTAAGAAGCCAACCGCCTTGTTTGCTCCTGCCGAGGTGTCCCTTGTTGCATCTGGTCCTCCTGTAAGTGATTGATTCGTAATGACTTGTTGCACAATACCATGCACAGGATGCTTGTCAAGGGATATGGTAGTCGGCGCGACGAACTTCGCCGGCAAGAGCGGGATCCAAGTATACTGGCCCGCGAGTTTTGGGTAGCAACTGCATGACTCCAGATTGCGAAGTGGCATCGATTGCGGAGCGGTTCAATGAGAGTTGTAGCGCGTACGACGCCGCAAAGAGGGCCCTCAAAAGGGAAGACGTTTCGAGCTATGAGCAGGGGCTGCGCAAAGCTATGCGGGAAAGTGTTGGCGCCGTCGAACAGGCCTTAAAAGTATATATAGGAAACCTCGACGCCGATATTGCTCCTTCCGATCAGGAATCTTTCAAACACATCGAAACGTTTGTCGATCTGCTGCGCATGTTTCGAAAGTACGCAAAACCTAAATTGAGCCGCGAGCTGTGGAATTGGTGTATGAAGGGTCGTGGCTTGCGTAATCTCTCTGAACACGAACCGGCCACCGTGCCGCCGAGGGAAGAAGTCGCGAGGGCTATCAGGCATGCGCGGAAGATAATCAGTGACTATTTCCACGAACTTGAACCCAATGCCCTGGCTCGATGCAGTGCAGACACAGATTTTGAGCCAGCCGATTCCGATTCCGAACTGTCAGAGAAAACGTACTACCGATACCGCGACCTGCGTATTCCTCTGATTAGTTCCATCGATTTGGTGACCCATCTTGCGGAGCGATACCAGTGTGAATGTCTTGTTTTTGGAGGCACGCCAATCCCAATCGAGACCGCATAGAGCGGTCGTCCCGCGAGGTCGCCAGAAACTAAATTTACGGTGCTTCCGCTTTCACGCTTGTGGAGGCTGTAAGCGATATCTGCGAGCCCCCGTGCTGCGTCCCACAACTCCGAAGTCGACAAGACTTGATTTTCTGGACTAACGGGTGTTGAATGTTGAGGCTCCGGCGCGGGAACGTCGGAAGGTTCTGCTTCCCCCAGAGGCAGGAAGTAGTTGCAGACAATGGACTTGAAGTCGCGGACCGTGGTCGCCATAACCATTCCTTATGGTGAGCACGTCCTGCGATTAGCAGGAACGGGCTGAGCGTGCTGGTAACACGCTTGGCCCATTTTTTTGGGCCTCACCTAAGGCGGATGGTAGGCAGATCAATTTCACGACCGAAAAGCGACTCATTGTTTCAAGTATCGGATCGAACCTCACACTGGCGTCGAGAAACCTCAACATTGATGCGAGAAAACCGTTCACTAGAATTCAGAACGACGGCACTCGTCGCGATTGGCTGGGGGGCAGGGATTCGAACCCCGATAAACGCCTCCAAAGGGCGCTGTCCTACCGTTAGACGACCCCCCAATGTCCGAAAAATCTTATCATGCGAGCTGTTGATTGACAATAATTCAGAGCTGAAGTTACTATTATCCCCGTAACCGAGTATACGATCGCCGCTGGAACAGGCGATCGTAATGATGCTCCGAACTGGGAGGATTACACGGATATTGTGATTGACCCAGCCGACAATTGTTCGTTTTGGGCAGTTGGCGAATACCACTCGTCCAACGAAAACGGAGGCCACGTAAACTGGCTCTCGAAAATCGGAAAGCTAAAAGCAGCCGGTTGTTCATAGTTCTATTTCTCATGTTTCACAAGCCGCTACTTACAAGGAGCGGCTTTTTGTTATTATTATCGAATGGTCAGGCAGAAGCTTTTTATAATTGGCGGCATCCTCATATTTTTTGGATGCATGCTCGCATATGTAAACCATTCAAAGGCAGCTATCTCGCTTGTCCAGATAACATCCGTGACGCCGACGAGCGGCACGAGCTGTGTTTTGCCGGCAATCACGGTTACCCCGGGGGATTGGCTTGCGGTGAGCGCCTTTGTGGCAAACGCGTCGTCGACGGGGTTATCAATCAGCGATACGGCAAGCGACACATTCAGAACGGCAACCATCACGAGCAGCTCGTTGATCGGCACCGGAGTTTCGTACGCCCTCTATTATGTTGAAAGCGCCGCAGGAGGGATTACGACGACGACCATTTCCGGCAGCGTGAGCAACCCGCCGGCGTGCATGGAAGCGGAATATGCCGGCATCTCGCTTGCGAATTCGCTCGACCAGCAGAACGTGTCGATCGTGACGACGCAGAGCACGACGCTCACCACGGGCAATATAACGACGACGCTCGCGAACGAACTTCTCATTGCGATCGCGGGCGAAACGGGATCGCCGTCATACACTGCCGGAGCGAGCTACACGATCGAAGCATCAACCACGAAGTCGGCGTTTGAGGATCGCATCGTTACCGCAACCGGAACCTATACGGCCGGCATGACGACCGCCGCCACATCCAAATATATTTTTGGCATCTTCTCGTTTGCCGGCGGAACGACGACAACCTATCAGGAAATCGCGTATCGATGGTTCAACAATGCAAACAGCCTGCAAGTGGGCTCCGCGCTCGCCGCGCAGAACGCCTCGGCGACGCTTTCCTCGACGGGCGCCGCATTCCGCCTCCGCATGCTCATCCGCGCAAGCGCAGCGACGGGAACGGCGGGTGTCGACCAGCTCAAGCTCCAAGTTGCGACCACCTCCGGCAGCTGTTCGAGCGCACTTACGTTTACCGATGTTGCGACCTCGAGCGGCAATATCCGCTTCAACACGAATGCGGGCGCGTCGTACGGATCCCTTCTCACGACGACGTCGAGCGATCCGACCGACGGCGGCGCGAGTATCGTCACGGAAACCTATAACGATCAGAATCCATTCGTGGTGACGTCGACGATCAGTCCCGGCGCCGATGGAAAATGGGATTTTTCATTGATCGATTTTTCTTCGCCCGCCTCGACGACGTACTGTTTCCGTCCGGTGAAGTCGGATGGCACGGCGCTCGCGGGCTACACCAACTACCCGCAGATCACCTCAGCTCCGCCGAGCACGATAACGATTTCGGGAATGCTTCTGAACGGGGGATCGAGCATCGTGCTCACGCCGAACGCGACGACGACCGTCACCGTGACGGCATCGACCACGGATGTGGGCGGCACGATAACATCCGCAACGTCGACATTCTTCCGCTCCGGCGTGGGCTCGACGTGCACCGCCGATGACTTGAATTGCTACCAAGTTTCGGCAAGCGGCTGCACCTTTTCGAATAATTCAACCACGGTGTCGTGCTCTGCGAACATCTGGTACTTCGCCCAGCCGACCGATTCCTCGTCGTCGTTTTCCGGACAAACCTGGAAGGCTGCGATTTCGGTAATCGACAACACGAGCAACGTGGTGACGACGAGCACTCCGTCGGGCGTCGTTTTGAATACGATGGCTGCTTTGAACATCACGACTTCGACGGCGAGCTACGGCAGCATAGCGGCGGGGGCAAATACGTCGAGCACCAACCAGGTCATCACGGTCGTGAACGCCGGGAATGCAACGGCAACGCTGCAATTGAATGGCACGGCGCTCACCTTGGGCGCCAACACGATCGCGACGTCATCGGAGCACTATGCGACGACGACGTTTACGTTTGGCGGATCCGAGCAGGCTCTTTCGAGTACTGCGGCGTCGGTGAGCGGCTTCCAGTTGATTGCGCCGCCGGCGAACACGACGTCCGGATGGACGAATACAACGCCATTGCCTCAGCCGCTCGAACTTTTTGGCGCCGCAGCATACAACAACAATCTTTATATCGTGGGCGGCGGCGTTGCCGGCGGCAGTACGACGAGTACCACGTATATTGCGCCGTTCAACAGCGACGGGACGATTGGCAGCTTTGCGACCAGTACGCCCCTTCCAAATGCGCTTTCGCAATTCGGCGACCTCATCGTTTATAACGGATTCATGTACGCGATCGGCGGCGCCGCGCCGTCGGGCGCGACCTCCACGGTGTCCTATGCGCCGATCAATAGCAACGGCACGATCGGCGCCTGGACGCAGACGTCGCCCCTGCCGGCCCCGCGCGCCGTTTTGGGAACCGCGCAATGCGGAGGATATCTGTACGCGATTGGCGGTTCCACGCAGGGCGGCGGGGGAACGGGCACTGTTTCAACAACCTTCTACGCGCAGATCAATGGCGATGGCAGCGTGGGAGCGTGGACGAGCACGACGGCGCTTCCGAACACGCTCCAAAAATTATTCCCAATATCCGAGAACGGTTATATTTATATTTTCGGCGGCCAGCCGGTGAACAACACGGTGACGACTACCGTTCTCTATGCGCCATGCAACGGGAACGGGACGATCACGTCGTGGCTCCAGGGAACGCCGCTCGAATATGGCATCGAGGGCGGCGCCGTTGCGGCGAATACGAATTTTGCCTTCATCCTCGGCGGCGACTCGACCGGGAGCGGCGGCGACAGTTCGACGGTAAGTTACGTGCCGCTTTCGTCCGGCGGCATGACCGGCCAAGGCGGCAAGGGCTTGCCGATACTTCCTCAAAAAGGAGTAAGCCGCAATGCGGGCGTCATTAACAATAGTTTCTTATATACGATCGGCGGCAAGCCGCCGAGCGATACGACGACCATCGGCTTTATGCAGATTCCTCAGCAGAATATGTTCTGGGGTATTCAAATTCCGAGCAATCAGCCGACAGGAACGTATAGCGGGACAGTAAATTATACTGCTGTATTTTCGGCAAACTGATATGAAAAAAATTTTTGTCCCCATCGCAAGCCTTTTCATAACCGTTGCAGCCGGACTTCTGTTCCAGGTTTCGACGGCGCATGCGGGAACATCCATCACCATGGCGGTGACGGTTCTTTCAGGTCCCGCCACGCCAACGGTGACCTCGTTTACGGCAAATCCTGCGGTTATTGCGACGGGATCATCCCTCCTCTCCTGGTCGGCAACCAACGCTTCAACGGTAGCGATCACCCCGGGAGGATTCTCCACCTCCACCCTCTCCGGATCGCTTTCGGTGAGTCCGACGTCCACCACGGTATACACCCTTACGGCAAGCAATGGTTCCGCCTCGACCACGGCTACGACGAGCGTGACGCTCGACACGACGCCGCCCTCGGTGCCGACGAGCGTCGTGGCGACGGCAGCTTCCGCAAGCGAGATTGATCTCACCTGGGCAACCTCAACCGATACGAATGGCATATCCGGCTATCAAGTGTTCCAGGGCCTTTCGACGAGCACTCTCGCGCAGATCGCAACCGCCACCCAGCCGAGCTATGCAAACACCGGCCTTGCGGCAGCGACCGCCTATTATTACGCCGTAACCGCCGTCGACCTTGCGAACAACACGTCTTCGCCATCCAATGCTGCGAGCGCAACCACGCCGGCGCAACCGACGAGCGGCGGCGGTGGCGGAGGTGGTGGCGGCGGCGGATCATATTACACCCCCGTGCCGACCGTTGCGACAACGACGCTCAATCTGCCAACGTCAACGGAGGCGCTTCAGGCGCTTCTCACGCAGCTCACAACGCAGCTTGAGGCCTTGCTGGTTCAGGCCGGCGGCGGCACCAGCGGCGGGGGAACCACCGCAACCGGAACACCATCATTCTATTTCGCAAGAAATCTTGCGATCGGCATGGCGGGCTATGACGTGCAGAACCTCCAAATCTATCTGAACCGTCACGGCTATCCGGTTGCCGCATTCGGATTCGGATCATCCGGCAACGAAGTCATCTATTTCGGCGCAAAGACCCAGGCGGCGCTCATCATGTTCCAACAAGCGCACGGCATTCGCGCAACTGGATTTTTTGGACCGATTACGAGATCATATATGAATAGCCATTCATAAAATTATTATGAAATACGAATTGCCAAAATTGCCGTATGCGTATGACGCGCTTGAGCCCTACATCGACGCCAAGACGATGGAGCTTCACCATACAAAGCACCATGCAACGTATGTTGCCAAGCTGAACGAAGCGCTCGACAAGCATCCGGAAATCGCGGACAAGCCGCTCGAAGAATTGCTCACGGCAATTGATGCGGTTCCCGAAGACATCCGCACGGCGGTGCGCAACCATGGCGGAGGGCACATGAACCATTCGTTTTTTTGGGCGATCATGGGACCCAACGGGGGAGCGGCAACGAGCGGCGCGGCCGCCGAACCGGGCGGGCAGATCGGCGCCGCAATCCAAGAAGTTTTCGGCGACTTCGGAAAATTTAAAGAAGAATTTAATAAAGCTGCAACAGGTGTATTCGGATCGGGCTGGGCATGGCTCGTGCTTGATTCGAGCAACAAGTTGATCATTACGACGACGCCAAATCAAGACAGCCCGCTTATGAAGCATCAGAAGCCGGTGCTCGGCCTCGACGTGTGGGAGCACGCTTATTATTTGCAGTATCAAAACAAGCGTCCGGATTACATTGCGGCATGGTGGAGCGTCGTGAATTGGGAAGCTGTTGACAAAAATATAGGCAAATAAGTCAAATAGGAAGCGCCTTGCAGACCCAACCGCTTGTTTTCCACAGAAAACAGGCGGTTTTGATTGGTAGAATTAAGGTAGGGCGTACTATGCCCGGCTTATTTCCACGTATCAAATGAATAACGAACGAAAGAATAATCCAAGTCGCGGACGACCGTGGTTTTTGCTGATGTCCACGATTTCGTTCGGGCTGTATCTTGCCTTTTCGCTCTTCTTGAACAACGTACTTGCCGACCCGCCGACGAGTCCGTTCATTCCGGGGGCAACGCTCGATCCTGGCTGTGCGCCAACGAGCACGAACTGCACCGTTGATCCGCCGCTCTTTGGTACGACGACGCTGCCGATTGGCGGAATCCTTTATGTGAACGATTCAAGCGGCACCATAACGGCAAATACGGGATTCATGTATATCAGCACGTCAACCGGCAGTGTCGGCATCGGTACGTCGTCGCCCCTTTCCAATCTTATGGTTGCGGGAGTTCCAACGCAGGCGGCAACCGCGACACTCCTCCTCCTCGGCAATAATTTTATCGTCGGCGGCTCTCCGTCGGGAACATATTTTGGCGTTAATGCCGTGTCGGGTTCAAACGTTGATTACCTGAATTTTCAAAACAACTCGAGTTCGCTTTTTAGGATTGCATCAAGCGGCGCGGTCACGATAACCGAATCGACGGGGACGCAGATGCAGATTCTTGCCAATAGTATTCCGACCGTCGACTTGTTCCATATTGCAAACTCGGCAACGAGCGCCGTGACATCGACCGGCATCAATAATCTGGAGTCAGATTATTTTGGCGGCGCGGCGGCCGTTGAAGCGGCAAATGTAAAATTGACGGTGACGGCGGGAGGAACTTCGGGCGGAATATGGGATGCGCTCCGCATTGTTGAAAATACAACGACGCAAGCCGGCGTGAATGAGATCGGCATCAAGATTGATCCGATCACGAACGCCACGGGGACCGAAAGCGCGATTTACATTGGCTCGGGCTGGGAACGCGGACTCGTGCTCGCGGCAACGCCGATCGGACAAGCGACGACGTCCCTCATCCAGCTTTCGACGACGACGATCCAAAGCGGCAACTCGGCGTCGGGAACGTACATTGGCAGTAATCCGGCGGCGTTCGGCGGCGACTTCTTCAATCTGCAGGTGAACAGTACGACGGAATTCCTGGTTTCGGCGACGGGCAGCACGCTCCTTGCGGGCAACCTGAAAATCGGCGGAACGTTGAACGTCACGTCGACGGCGACATTCCAGGTGACGTCAACGGCACTCGGCGCATTCACCGTGGGGACGTCGACGGCCGTGGGCGGCAGCTTCCTCACCATCGGCAGCTCCACAAACGTCGTCACGGTTTCCAAGTCTGGCGTGGTTACCATTCCAAACAACACGGCAGGCGGCCTCGCCGTCGGCACCAACACCCTCGGCTCCTTCTTGTTCCAGGTCGCGAGCACATCGAACATCTTCACCGTTTCAAAAGGCGGTTTTGTTGATATCCCGTCCACGGCTTCCGGCACCGGCCTCGCCATTGCGACCACGACGCAA
>Ga0335069_10007854_pt1 | contig 15340 bp, 16 predicted proteins | sample Lox_Sample_11_FD_206714 | JGI IMG/M metagenome (GOLD analysis project Ga0335069, IMG submission 206714) | Soil microbial communities from Loxahatchee National Wildlife Refuge, Florida, United States - Lox_Sample_1.1 | ecosystem: Environmental > Terrestrial > Soil > Wetlands | place: USA... | reverse complement strand
ATGAGAGAAGACGCGAAAGCCGTGCGCACCCTAAGGCGAGTTCTCGGCATTGTCAAAAAAGTGGGGCTACGTGGACTACGGAAAGCGCCTAGAGGAATTCACGGGGGTTTTCTTACTCGGGTCAGATCGCGGCCAACCTGCCAGGAGTGAGCGAAAGAGTGGAGAATTTACTTCCGGACCGCTGAATGGCCACAGTCCACAAGGTGGACGGCCAGTTTCCGAGCCGGCGACCATCCTTCCGGAGCTGTCGTTCGTAACTCTCCAGAACGCCGTTTCTGGCAAACATTGTGCTGATGTCCCAGATGCAGACCGGTCGCGCGCTCCGGGCGGAGGGGCAAGAGCGGTACTCTCAGCGGGCATTATTCCGATAGCGGCGGAGGAGTTGCTGGAAGCGGGGGTCGGAGCGGAGCGAGGCGAGATGAGGGCTGGCGTCAATGGCGGGGAAATCTCGGTAGCCTGCCTCGAGTGCTTTCTGGAGTTCGTCTATCGATTTTTCTTTCTGTCCCAGCCCGGCGTAAATGGAGCTGGCTATGAACCGATAAATTACTACTTGTCGTTGTTTTTCTGAGCTGCGGAGATAGGTCTGCAACGCGCGGTCGTACTCTTTCCTGGCCAGATAAACCTGAGCGAGACCCATATTCAGATTGCCGGAACCGGGACTGACAGCTTCGGACTGCTCGAATGCGGCGATGGCCTCGTCGTAGCGTCCCTGCACCAGGAGAGCGCGGCCGAGGTGAAAGTACGTAATCATCGAGGAGAGTCCGAGGCGGAGCGCCTCCCGCGCTGCTTTCTCGGCGCCTACCCCATCGGGCGGCTGCAAATAGGCCAGGGCCCAGGACGTGTTGTCCCAGCCTTGGGCGTAAAGCGGATCCAGCCGAGTCGCTTCACGAGCCTCGTCCGCTGCGCGGCGGTAGTCATACTTGTTCCCCGCGATAAACGCGAGGGCGGAATGAACATCGGGAAGTTCCGGATCGAGGGCGAGTGCCTTCTGTGCCAAAGCTTCCGCGCGGCGCATGTGTAAAGGATCGGACTCGAAGTCCCGGAAGTAATCGCTTTCGACCCAGGAGAGACCCGCCAAGGCCGGCGCATAGTTTGGATCGAGGCGCAGGGCGTCTTCGAAGTGCTTGTGCGCCTGTTCGAGATTTTCGCGGCGACCAAATTCCCCCCACAGGGCCCTCCCGCGAAGATACGCGTCGTAAGCCTCGACGTTTTGCGTATAGCGCCGCTGGACGGCCTGCTGTTCCTCCGGGGTCAGATGCAGCTTGAGGGCGTCGGCGATTTTCAACGCGGTCTCTTCCTGCACCGAGAAAACGTCCTTCAGATCGCGGTCGAAGTCGTCCGCCCAAACGTGAAAACCGGTTGAGCTGTCAATGAGTTGAGCGGTGATCCGGACGCGGTTCTCGGCCTTGCGCACGCTACCTTCCAGAATGTATCGGACGCCGAGATCCTTGCCGATTTGCTTTACGTCCTCCTTGGTCCCCTTGAAACGCGCCACGGAAGTTCGCGAAGCGACCTCCAGGTTCTTGATCTTCGAGAGTTTCGTAATGATTTCCTCGGTGGTGCCGTCGCTAAAGTATTCATTCTGTGGGTCGCCGCTGAGGTTTTGGAAGGGGAGGACAGCGACGGAGGGCTTGGCAACCGGAGCGGAGGGGCCCATGGAACCACGCCCCTGATACCAACGGAAAGCGGCATATCCACCGACGGCCAGGAGCAATGCGGCCAGAACGAGGATCGCGGGACGAGAAACCGATCGCGGCTGTGATGCTGCCTGACTCGTGGCGGTAATTTGGCTGGACTCGGAGCGGCGCAGGCGCTTGAGATCGGCGCGCAGCTCGGCGGCGGATTGGTAGCGCAGATCGCGGTCCTTCTCGAGGAGCTTGACGATAATGGATTCGAGCGCGGACGACAGCGCGGAATTGAGTTGGCGCGGCGCGGCCGGGACCGAACTGAGGATGTGGTTGAAAACCACCGCAGAGGTGTTGCCGGAGAACGGCAGGCGGCCAGTGGTCATCTCGTAGAGGACGGCGCCGAAGGAGAACAAATCCGTGCGGGCGTCCAACTCTTCGCCGCGGGCCTGCTCGGGCGACATGTAGGCGATAGTGCCGAGAGCGGTGCCCGGGCTGGTCAAAAGCTCCGGCGCGGCTCCAGCGGTGGGGAGGGAGGAGTAGCCGGCGTTGTGATGGGCGGCGTCGTGGTCCTGGATTAGCTTGGCGAGACCAAAGTCGAGAATCTTGGCCTGGCCGCGCTGGGTGACGAAGAGATTGGCCGGTTTGATGTCGCGGTGAACGATGCCTTTTGCGTGAGCGGCGTCGAGGGCGTCCGAAATTTGAATGCTGAGGTCGAGCACCTGCTCCGCATCGAGCGGTTTGCCCGTGATGCGATGCTTGAGAGTCTGGCCTTCCAGGAACTCCATGGCGATGAAGCGGCGGTCGGCGTCTTCATCAATCTCATGAATCGTGCAGATGTTGGGATGGTTGAGAGCGGAAGCGGCGCGGGCTTCGCGCCGGAAGCGTTCGAGGGCTTGGGGATCCTGGGCCAGATCATCGGGCAAAAATTTGAGCGCGACGTGGCGGCCGAGGTTGAGGTCCTCGGCTTCGTAGACCACACCCATGCCGCCCCCGCCGAGCTTCTGCAGGATGCGGTAGTGGGAGATGGTGGTGCCGAGGATCGATGGGGAGTCGGGCACTGGCGGTGCATGTTACGCCCCTGGCCCAATGCAGGCAATCGCGTAAGATGGGACCGATAAGTGCGTTACTCGTAGATACGAATCCCGCGAAATGGTCCAGAAGTCTCCTTCTGGGTAGTTTGCCCATCCAGCTTGAAGAGACCCTTCCCTAATTACTGCGCACTCGGAAACTCACACCCGCTCGAATCAGTGTATGGAGAGATCCTCCGGCTCGATTCCGACCCGCACCAGCGGAACGCCGGCTTCACGCAAGGCTTCCTCTTTGCGCGCAATGTACGCTTCGTCGTAAACGGATTGCAAAGTCTCGCCGAGTTCTGCCAGGCTGGCTTCCAGCTTCGCTAGCTCCGCGACAAAATCCACCTTCTCAAAGCGCGAGTTCCTGTACCGGAAGCACTGTCCCGAGTCATCCAGATTCAAGTAGGTGCGCGAGATGCCGTGCTTGTAGAGGTTGATTGCGTTGATTCGAGCCATATACATGAACCCCACACAACGCTCCTGTCCCAGTTTTTCTATCAGGGGCTGCCAATTGGGCTTCACGTTCCGACTCTCTCCATTCCCCCTCACTGCTGCGGCTCCTGTGCCGCCGGCACCTGGCCCGGTGTCTGGTACATCTCGTTCAGTTCTCTCCGCAACTGCATCAGCTCGCGCAACTCTTCCACGCTCGGAATCCCCGTATTTACCACTGTTCGATTCGAAGACGCTGCTGGCCTGGACCCCGACTGGCTTGCCGATGAAGCCTTTTGGAGTACCAGATAAAACCTTGTATTCGCCGGGACCGTGACCACAATGTTTTCATTGAACGTGAGATTGGTCAGCTCCTGGTCGCCGGCGATTCCCACGTTTGTGGCTATCCTTTCTCGCAGCAGGTCAGTTTCGGACAGAGGTCCGTTGAACCCATTCCCCGCATTCGGAGCCACAAGATATGTGGCTACGGTGCCCAGACCTGTGAGCGCTCTAACCAGAAAACGGGTTCCCGTTCTCCTGCCGCCCACTGAGCCTTTCAAAGCCCCATAGGTCAGGCTCATTGCCGTCGCGTCGATCTTTTCGGTGGTCCCGTCAGGCATTTCCAGGGTGTCAAAATGAATCGCCACGTAGCCCGAACGGTCCACTTGCTGGAGACTGCCCACAGCCTTCGTCCCGGCCGGCACAACGATTTCGCCATCTCGCTCGTAGTTGTACTCGATGGCAGCGACTACCGGGGTTCGCACCGCACTGCTCACGGCGGACTGCAGCCGGGCTATCATTCGCGTTCCCACGGGCAAGTTCAAAGTGCGGATGCTTTCTTGCGGCCTTTCCAGAGCAGGCTGTGGAGCGGCACCGATTGGACTTGTCTGTGCGCTCCGAACGAATACCAGCGCTGGGGCCCGCAGCCCGTCGGATTCCTTCGACGCTGTCGATACGGCATTGTGCTTCGGTGACGCGCTTTCCCCTCTCTGGTCGCCTTCTGCGGTGGGAAACTCGATCCGGCCAATCGCGTACCGCTCCGGATTGGTTGGTGGCGCGTTGGCCTCTGGCCTCCGCACGGGGACTGGAGCCGGCTGCACGGGACGCGCCGTCTTGTTGACATCATCCGGCGTCACCGTCTGACTCCTGGCAAGATCCTCCCGGCTCGTTTGTGCGCTCATCAACGGCGTCACCGAACCCATTTGGCTCGTGGCCGGCTGACCCGGAGTCTCCCGCCGCCCCAGGTCAGGAGTTCCAGGACGCTTCGAACTCGCTCGATTTTTCGTGGTATTCGGAGAGGAGAACACAATGAGAAACAAGAGCACGACGGCAATCGCGGCCCCCACGACCAAAAACAAAGACTTGCTGCGGTCCCGGCTTTTTTGCCTTTGGTTTGCCGCAGGCTGTTGCTCCCGCCGGGCCTTATCGAGCGCCTGCCGAAAGATCTCTCGCAGTCGCGGAGGGCGTTCGGCTTCAGATTCGTCTGTTCCCGGGGCCTCGGCCGGATGCCGTTGTTCGGCTGTACCAGCCTGCTTCTCAATTTCCTCTGCCATACTAATCCTCCGGCACGCTGCTGATTCCAAATCCGATGGGAGCCAACGCGGGGCGATCCACTGCGCCCGACTCGGCGACTTGCAGCAATAGGGCTTCGTTCGACTGCTTGTACGGCGGTCTTTCAAAGAGCACCACACCGTCTGCCCTCTCGCCCGGACCCAAACGCCGCCTGTTCAACCGGAAATCCAAAACCGGAAGCTGTTCCGCCTTCGACCAGCGTTTGTGAACTCGTCCTCCGAGCTGGACTTGCGGAGGCATCAACAAAATGGCGCGCTTAGACGAATTTACAACGGAGAACAACACGATCACTTCCTGGCCCCGGTCAATGACCCGACTCACTCCTGTGCGCACCCAGTCGCCCTGCTCCAGGTCTTCGCTGAAATGCTCGCCGTACAGCCGAGGAAGTGCCGTGAGTTCTTGCTGCTTCAAAAGGTCGTCCAGCCCAGTAGTCTGACCTCCGATTCCTTCTACGACTTTGTCTTGCCGTGCGAGACTCTTGACCGAAAAAGGAGTGCCTACCTCAGGCAGAGGTCTAGCGGAAGCAACCGAATTAGCCATCATTCCACCTTGAAGAGACACAGTTTGCCCGACAAGCACGGACGGGATTATCGCTGGCTCAATTAGAAAACCTGCCGCGGGCGCGTACTTGACCAAGAATGCTACGCGTCTCCCCTCCGCTGGGAGGCTGTCGCCCCGATTCACCAGCAACAAGCTCACCTGGTGCCCGGAGTTCGTGGCAATCAGGAGATTGGTTTCGGCCGGTTTGGCTGTCAACGCCTTGACGAACACCAACTTGGGCTCGTGCTCGGAGTGTTCGACCAGGAAGGAAGAGGCGTCTCCGACAACCACGGAGCTGACCGTATCCGGGAGACGAATTGTGGTGACGAATCGGGGCGCCACCTCCACAACTGCGACCTTGCCATCCGACTCCTCTCGGTTCACGACCTGCGGTTGTATTTGCTGGACTTGCGCCGTGGCAACCCCTGTTCCCACAAACAAGAGCAACACGGTCAGTCTTCGCAACACGATACCCCTCCTCCGAATCGCCTGCCGCCGGGACTGCAAATGGCCCGCGGAAGCCCCTGGCGTCGCAGGGTCCGATAGACCTCGGCCACGTGGCTCACGTACTCAAAAACCTTCCGAGAGGAATATTCCGCTCCCCGCAGGAGGATCGAAGACTCACCCACAAAGTAGGCAGCGACGGCTAGCCGCAGATCCCCTTTGAACAGCCGGATCAACCACCTCAAGTAAGCTACGCCACCCCTGATGTTCTCTTGGACGTCGAAGCGATCCTGGACTCCAAATCGTGCGGCAGTCTCCGGCATGAGCTGCATGAGGCCCGCCGCGCCCTTGTCCGAGACCGCGTAGGGATTCCAGTTGGACTCCACCTGGATCACCGCGGCCACCAGCTCCAGCGGGACTTGGTACTCATGCGCGTAGTGATCAGCGCACTGGAAAGAGAGTCGTTGCGTGGTCGTATCCTGAGCTCCCCACGCTGAAGGCCCAGCGAACAGCACGGTGGCGAGCAGCGATATTGGAAGTGCGCGCTTCATGGTCAGCCGTTCTAAGCCACAGGCTCCGCACGGCGCAACTTATCTCGGTAGATTCTGGAGTCGAGAACGAGCCCTTCGAAGCCTTCACGAAGAAGGAGCCGACCCCGGTCACCCTCGGTCTTTGCCAGGAGCGGAAGTAGCACATCCCGCTGTTCTGGCATGATTTCCTTGACCCCAAGGATTCGAAGCGCCTCGGACAAATCAAGCATTTCCGCAATCGAGGGTGGCTTTTCCATGTTCCATCCGCGCAGCGCGTGGGCCAGGCCCGCCATCTGCCCCAGGAGGGCAGCCTCCTGGTTCACACTGCGCACGCTCAGGATCTCCACCTCTCGTTCCACCGTGGGGTACTCGAAGCGCAGGTACATGCAGCGGCGCCGCAAGGGATCGCCCAGTCGGCGCTCCTCGTTAGAGCTGAGAACGACAAACGGAATCGATTCTGCCTTGATGGTGCCGAGCTTGGGCACGGTCAACTGCCACGCGCTTAGGATCTCTAGCAGGAGGGCTTCGAAGCCCTGATCCACTTTGTCGAGCTCGTCCACGAGCAGTACGCAAGGCCGGTCGGTTCGGCGCAAGGCTCGTAGGAGCGGGCCTTCCGCAAAGAAGTCGAGCGAGTGCAACTGCATTCGGATACCACCCCAGTCCACGCCCAAGCTTTCCTTCCGGGTCTCCAGAAACAACCGTTGCAGGCCTTCATCAAACTTTCCAATTGCCTTCTCTTCCGTTATGCCTTCATAGCATTGCAGGCGCTCGACCGTAGTCTCAGCCGCCGCGGCGACGGCATAAGCCAGCTCGGTCTTTCCGCAACCCGGGGGACCTTCTACCAAGAGCGGTTTCCTCATGCGCCCTGCGAGGTAAACCACCTGCAGCGTGATCGGGTCGACCACGTAGTGGGCTTCGTGGAGTCTACGAGCGAGTTCTTGGATCGAAGTGAACACGGAGTGCCTCTTCGTCGGGCGAGTACATAACTCAGAACTCCGCTTTGAGCACGTTAGTGAACTGTTTTCTTCGGCAGTCGTCGCGACAGTTCACCATTGTGGACCGCCCGCGCTTTGGATGCCGCGACCGCATTGCACCTGCAAGTCGCCGCACAACAAAGGGAACCGCGAGAGGTAATACTCCGGGACGTAGGTCGGGAGAATTCTCCGGAATCAAGAGCTCGGCCTGCAAACGCTTTCATGCCGATTGCGGACTTTCTGGCTAGTGCTTAGCCCGGTGCGGGCAAGCCATTCGCGTAGTTTTTGGCCGATAGCGGCTTTGCTGGCCAACTGGATCGGGGACCTCGGGGCTAGTTGGGCTAATCGCAAACTGCCTGGCTGACACCCACGTTTTAGTTAAAGTCGCTCACGCTGAACTGCCGGAGGATGCGAGGATGTATGATGAGCGCGTGTTACCGCAGACTGGAAGCGTACTTGGGATTGATGTTGGCTACAGCGAAACCAGGAAAACCACCGCCTTCTGCGGCCTGTCCTGGACCCGACATAGCATCGACTGGTTATTTGCATCTGCCAGGGCTGACTCTTCGTCTCGTGAGGATGCGCTTATCGCCGTGCGGAGTGGAAAGGAATCGGAATTCATTGCCGTTGCGATTGACGGCCCACTGCGACCACGCTTGCAAGTGTTGTCCGCCTACCGAACTGCGGAATGTCTCTTGAGTCGAGGCGCCTTTCAAAAGCGTGGAAAGCCAGGACAGACGAGCTCCAAGAACGGACGAGAGCTGCACGATCACGCCACGCGCCTTGCGAAGATGGTCTTGGCCGATTACTCGGATGATATCCATCCCCGGCCTTTTTCAGCTACAGCAGGGGTGTACGAGGCATTCCCAAACCTATTTCTCGGCGTCCTTTGCGATGAGGGCAGGTATCCGGTTCGCCCCAAACACCGACGTTGGACCGATTGTCTCTTTCCGCTTGTGGCCACGAAACTGGAGAAATTGATCCAATCCCTACTTCCAGACCGTTCAATTGCCAAGCCCCTGAGCAGTGAAACAGACCACGAGCAGGTGGCAGCACTGGCCTGCGCTATCACGGCACTTGCGGCGGCGGGTGGCGAATGTGTCGCTGTGGGCAGCCGGATTGACGGCTACATAGTTTTGCCTCCGCTTTCGCGTTGGGGGGACTCGGACAAGGGCGAACGCTGGGCCGAGCGCGAGCTTCGAAATAACGTGCGGGACTTATCCTCTAAAACAGCAGTAGTTCACCCTCCCGAAATCTACGCGGTATTGCAGCTCCGCGACTACGGCCCGTGATTACTCGAATAGTCTTTGGCCGATTGCGGACTTCATGACCCGAATCGACGGGATACCGCGTTCTTCAAATTTCGGAAATAAACCACGAGGTCGGCTCAACTTCCTCACTAGGAATCGGTGCGGGCTTGGAAAAAACCCGCTGAACGCAATCTTCCTGCCGATTTGGACGCTTCATTCGATGTTCGCTCTTTTGACAAGCGCTACAGCCTTGCCTAAAAAGAAGCTCATGCGCTCCACAAGGGAAGTAGGCCGGTGTCTAACACGAGAGTTGGCCAATCGCCAGTTGCCAAGGGGCGGCTGGCCGTCACACATGGCTCGTCCCAGGCTGCGCTGGAACCCTCCTGCCTCGCCTTGCTGGCTCTGCGCTCGGATAAGGGCCCCGCTCGGGATCTGGCCATCCGATTCCTGCTCCACACCCAAAATCACGACGGGGGTTGGCCAGCGTTCGCCGACGATGACCCGGGCAGCTCCGGCCTTACCGGGTTAGCTCTATTCGCCTTAAACCAATGCGGTATCACGGGCGGAGCGACCGACTGCGGGTTCCAATTGCTGCTGAATCTCCGAGGCTGGGAGTCACACTGGCTGTGGAGGTGGAAATTCAAAACCTCCGACCGCCACGTGCGGTTCGATCCAGACAAGTTCGGCTGGCCGTGGATGCCGGAGACTGTGAGTTGGGTCGTGCCCACCGACTATTCACTCCTCGCCCTGAACGCAAGCATCAAGACTCCGTCGCCAGATCAGGTCCGGTTCCGGGTCCGCCGCGGTGTGGAGATGCTCTTCGACCGCATCTGCCCGCAGGGAGGCTGGAATGCTGGAAATGGTGTCGTGTACGGTCAGCCGCTCGCGCCGCACCTGGACACGACGGCGGTCGCACTTCTGGCTCTTCGAGTTGAACCTTCGAATGGCTGGGTGACCGCCAGCTTGGATTGGCTCCAGCACCGTGTCCAAACCTGCTTCGCACCCTGGAGCCTTGCCTGGGCCATTCTCGCAATCGATGCCTACGGTCGTCCCACAACCCAATTGCTCACCCTTCTCACCGACCTTGCAGATTCGGACCAGATCAAGGACTGCGCGACCTTCGGCGTCATGGTTCTGGCGCTGGATTGCGCTTTTGGGAGAAACATCTTCAGGGTGACCGAATGAAAATCAACCGACGAACCTTCCTGGCTGGCTCAGCCGGGCTTGCAGCCGGGGCAACGACGAGTGCTCTTCTCCTCCAGCCGAAATACCGCATCGTGCGCCGACAACCCCGGTCACGTGTGGCCATTTTGAACGCTGAGTCCTACTCCGAGAGTCTTGAAGAGCTTCTCTGGCATGGGTTGGAACTCTTCCACTTGGATGTCCGAGGCAAGGCTGTCCTGCTGAAACCCAACCTCGTGGAGTATATCCCCGGAAACCACATCAAGACGCATCTTCTGCTGGTCGCCGGGGCGTCCGTTCAGGAACTCCGCTGACCAAAGCTGGTGAGGACATAGGTCTCCGTGCCCGCTTCGGGTGAAGTCTTACTGGTGAGGCGCCCAAGTCCGTCGAATCCAAAAATTCGTGTTTGGGAGCCTTAAGAGATCTGCGTCGTATTATCCAATGGGTCATAGAAGTGCATGCTGATACGGGTAAGAGTATTTCCGTTGGATAGATCGGGCTCGTCCACTTCGATCCTTCTGCCTGCCGCGTCCCATTTCAGCTTTAACTGCTTGCCAGTCGGATCCGCAGACGTGACGGCGTTACTTGAATGACTGCAGCTCCAATTGTTCGCGCTCGCGGAGCCGTCTGCCCCAATTGTCAGTCTTAGATTTCCACAGGCGGGGACTCCACGACCCTCACAACGCACTCCGCTACACCCTACGATCTGGCTGTTCGAAACGCTTAATGCGCGCGTTGGTGCAAGCCGCATCGGATTGATCGAAGACTGAACGGCAACGTGAACGTGATGCTCGACGATTAATGGACAACTACCTTCGGAGCTGATTGCCGCGTCCTCAGCGCGGAATAGCCCAAACGATTGGAGCCTTCGGCTCATCCTTCAGTCATGCCCCTATCGGGGAATCGGGATAGCGCGAATGGCAAATGGAAAAAGTTGCGGGGACGCGATCGGGGAGCCCGGAAGCGCCAGAGGTGGAATTGTGTCACTCAGCAGAGCGATTCCGTAGGGGTAATAGAAAGGAATGTACGCAGCTGGAGGGCCTGCAGGGACAGGCGGAAACGCCACATCGTAGGCCGAACTGATCGCAGCACCATTCGGATCGGGCAAAGCGAATGGCGAGCCGGGGACCTGCGTAGGAATGGGTAAGGTGTTGTCCAGAATTGCCAGCTGGCTGGACCCAGGCAAGGTGACGAACACCATCCTGCCTTCCGGGTCCACGGTTACGCCGGTGGGAAGAGTAGCAACCCCGGGTTCGAGGAGCACCGTCTCAACCGTCGAGGGCTGGTCTGTCGTCACATCCACCACTTCAATCCCGTCGGCGCCTCCATTAACGGGAGTCTGGTTGCCGGTGTACTGCTTTGAGATATATGCGTACACTCTGTTGCCATTCGTTGCGAGTGCGATTCCCAAAGGTTGATTTGTGGTCGGGTCGAGATCGAAGGTTCCAGCGCCGCTTGCTGCAGGGATTGGCAGCGTGTTGTCGATTACGAAAAGCTGATTGGTATTATTCAGCGCAACGTAAACTCTGGAATTGTCACTGCTGATGGCAAGTCCGGCCGGAGTTGTGTCGAGACCCGTCGGGATGGCTGCTAGCGGCGAACTGCCCAGATTCGAAATGTCCAAAACCACCACTTCCTCAAACGAAGTGACATTGTCGGCGCCGCTACAGCTGACGTACACGCGGTTTGCACTGGGACCAGTGGGATCGGGCGGAATGGCCAGGGCCCACGGCTCCACGCAACTTACGGGCAGCGCAAAGGGAGAGCCGGAGACTTGCGTGTTCGTAATCGTGTCAACCACAATGATTTGGTTTAGTGCGTTGTCGACTGCAAAAGCATATCGCCCGTCGGGAGAAACGGCAACCTCTAGCAGACTGGAATAAGGAGACAGGGCAACCGAGCCTACAAACGTGTTATTCGCGGTGTCCATGATCACGAGTGATTGCGCTGCAGAGGAGATGTATGCGTACCTCCCCAGCACGTTGAGAACCACGGGGCTGGAAATGGCCGATGCTGCGGCCGTGCTGGCAGTGGGCGAATCTTCTACGCATACCTGGAATTGAAAATCGCCCGGCCTAGCACTGCGCGTGGTAGGGACGCCCGAGAGGACACCAGTCGTGCCTGCAACCGACAAGCCCGGAGGCATGGTACCCGCTGGGACGCAGAGGCCTGATGCAGAGACAGCTCCGGCCTGAGTCCAAGTGATATTGCTCCCATTGCCGGTGCCACCCGTGGCGGTGAACGTAATTCCGGGGTAGGTGAAACCCACCAGGCCGTTCATGACACGAGAAGGCAGATTCACTGTGAGAGGGAGATTAATCTGCAGCAAGGAACTGCCATGCGCAATTCCTGCTCCTGTTGCGGCGTTTGGGGAGTCGGCAACTGAGACCGAGATGTCTGTCGAGCTAAATGTCTGCTGGGGTGTTCCCGAAATTAAGCAGCTAGAATTGCTTGCGGTGATCGACAACCCTATGGGCAGAGTGGGCGAAGCAGAGCAAGCAGTCGGCGGCATGATGCCCCCTGTGACCGTGATGGCTTGACTGAACACACGGCCTAGGACGCCGTTCCCCAGAACGAAAGGGCTAATTGTGAGGGCGGGCTCGATGGAGATGGAAAAGTCTGACGCCGCTTGATCGCCCCGAGAATCTCTCACCTGAACTGTAAAATTACAAACTCCGGGAGGACCCGCCGGCGTTCCGAAAAGTATGCCTCCCGCGCTTAATGTGAGTCCGGCACAGGAACCGGAGTTAAGATCGCCTGCCGGATTGCTCCAAGAACGCATTCCCACGCCGCCGGTGGCAGAGTACGCCAGAGAGTAAGTCCTCCCGAGCACTGCATCAGGCAAGTGGGTGGTGCTGGGAGACTCAATGGTGATCGTCCCTGACGAGAGATCGAGCAGATTTTGGGCGGTGGGGACGCAGCTCGCGAGAAGCAGCGCCAGCGAAGGGAGCATGGCTCGCCCTAATCGCCAGGTGAGAGACGGATGCCGTGGTCCTTGCGGATTGATCCGTCCTGGCATACCCCGACCTCCAAGGTGTGCTCGCAGGCAGGAAGGGGTTATGCCGGCTGCGCGCTACAATCTCTATATCGTCCAAGACGGTTCGAATCTTCAGTTGTTGGTTCCGCTTCGATCTCTGGCTACGGTTGACGTTTCTCGGCCAGCTCAAATCTCTCTCGTAGGGCGGGGAATGAAGTTTCTAGTATGGACAGATCCAAAGCTCTTGTACGGCTGTCCTTGATTGCAGGGAACTGGCCATTCCCGGACCAGCGTGCGCACGTATCGCTCGTTCGACGGGAGGAACCAACCCGGGCTGCCCCCTCAGACTGCCGATCACTCTCTCACGAAACGCGTTGCCCTGCGGCGCATGTAACCAAGCGATTTGTTAAGCCCGCCCCAAGGCATCTTTTCGCCGCAGGTGGTGAAGTTCGAGCATCAGGCATTTCGCCGTGGTCATCGACTCCGTGGCGTTGTCGATCGCGAGTTTTACCTGTTCATACGCCTCCCCATCGCACTCGCCGACGGCGCGCACTAGGTAATTCAGCGTATTCGACAGAGTGTGACTCAAGGTGTGCGTGTGTTCGAGCAAGTGATCTAAGCAAGGCGGCGAATCTAGCGGACTGTTTAGTTTGTCGATTTCCTCAAGTAGAGACTGAAATGCAGAGACCGTAGGACTTCTAAAGGGTACCCCAGAGCCCATACCTCCCTCCCCCCTGACTGGACTGGTGAGCGACACTAGTCAACGGTCAGTGTATTGTCAAGCCTAATTAGATATGCAGAATGTACGTCCACAGCCGGTTAGCACTCCCCAGTAGAATCCCCCGCCACCCCTTGGGCAAACCGAAACGCGTCACGACCCGAGGCCGAATTTGGGAAGCGGTTCCCGTTGTGGAAAAGTACGACCCGATCTCCGGCTACTGGCTTGGTTCATGGACACTTACGCTCGTCTATGCAGAACGGCTTCCGAGGGCAATGTTCCGAACTGAACCAACCTTTTACTCACTCACGATCTTCCGGGTTGCTAAGTGTTGTCAGACCGTGAACTTCCGGAAGTAACGACTGCGGTAATAGCCTTGCTAAGAAAATCCTGCTCGCGAATGCGAGCGGATGTGCGTTAACTCAGCGCTTTGTCGCACATTGAGACAACGCGGCAGGGTTAGCTCACTCGATCTCTATCTCGGACTGAAAAAGGAGGAAATGATGACCAGAATCCTCGCATGTGGGCTTGGTGTGGCGCTATCGCTTGCGCCCATGGCTCGCGCTCAGGGTGGCAGCTCCACTTCTCCGAGCGCGAAAGAAAAGGAGCTGCCGGACGCGCCCAAGCCGAACATCGTCATACACCCCCTCCCGAAGCTGTTCGTACTGCCTGACGCACACTACCGGGGCCCCATGCCATCCGGTGGTTTCTACAAGGACGGCGACAACGTCCGCCCGCGATTCGGCTTCCGCCAGGTGGCCGACCAGCACTACTGGATTATGGCCGTCGCAGTGCCCGGCGCCGCGTCGGCTTTTGATGCCGTGAGTACCCTGCATGCGGTCTCACTCGGGCATTCGGATGCGAACCCCCTGCTCGGATCACACCCCACAGCGGGGCGGGTCGCCGGCATCAAGCTAGGTATGGGCGTTCTCTCTGCTACGTGCGCTTATTTCGCAAAACGGTCAAACATGCAGGATGACTACGCAGGAGTAAAGCGCGACGATTTCCCGCCGCGCTGGTGGGTAATGGCGCTCGTGGCTCCAGCACTGTACATCGCGGCCGGGGCGCACAACCTAACGCTGGGCCGAGTGAAACCGCAGAAGTAGGACGATTGAGCGACGCAACCGGGGGCGAGAGGCATTAGTCCGTTCAGGAAAATGGAGAGCGTTCGCCAGCGGGCCGCTGGAAGACCCATTGAGCGGTCTGTCGCTATCGTTCCGTTCCGTAGTGCTTGTGCGAGGCCAAACGAATCTTATGCCGACTGTCCGTGCACAACCGAAGCGATACCTCTGCCGGCGCTGCTGCGTCTTGAGCGTGCTACTGGCAGGGTGCCTGCTCTTCATGCGCTCGGACTACAGTGGGGCATGGGCCCTCTCCGCGAGAGGGAACTTCGCTCGGTGCAACTGGGACGAGACGGTCAAGTACGAGCTGCGCGCGCCGTTGGTGCTCGATGGAGTCTTTGGCGACATCTTGACGTGTATCGAGGTGAATGGGAAGCCCGCGAAGGTGATTCTCGATACAGGGTCGAACGTAACCATCCTGAGCCCGGACATGGCACCTCAATCGCATGCCGAACCTTCCTACCCGGTCGCTCCTCAAGAGGGATCCGGATACGTCAGCAGTGGTCAATGGGGGACGGCAAACCTCCACCTTGGGGACAGGTACTGGATCAATCGTGGCATTCTCGTAGACGAGATGCGGAGCATTTCGCAGGCTCACAAGCAGAGGATCGACGGAATCTTGGGAAGGGACATTCTCAGGGAATTTAGATTTGTGACGATCGACTACGAAAAGAAGCTTCTGACTCTCGGCTCGAGATGACTCGGCCATAGCGGCAACACGTCAAAGGGGAATCGCTGGGATCTCCATCGGGGACCTCAATTGGGCGCGCGGCGCGTCTCGCCTGCAAGTTGACCTTGACGACTGCAGAGAAAGGAATGAACCGACATGTGCTTGCATCTGATCGCGTGCCTCTTGGCGGTGCAACTAGCGGCAAGTACTAATTCTCCCACCGGAACGCAGG
>Ga0335069_10007853_pt1 | contig 15340 bp, 14 predicted proteins | sample Lox_Sample_11_FD_206714 | JGI IMG/M metagenome (GOLD analysis project Ga0335069, IMG submission 206714) | Soil microbial communities from Loxahatchee National Wildlife Refuge, Florida, United States - Lox_Sample_1.1 | ecosystem: Environmental > Terrestrial > Soil > Wetlands | place: USA... | reverse complement strand
CCTCGCTCGGGTGACATTTACGGACGCTGGCGCACGGGACGCCCATCTAGCTCGCGCGAGCTACTTGCCCGTGGAGACCGTGATCCTGACTGGCATACCTCGCGCTGCGTTGGAACCAGCCGCGGGTGTCTGCTTGGTTACCGTCTGCGCAGGCTCGGCAGAGTGCCCTCGTCGCCGGGGCGACATCACGACGGCTTGGAAGCCCAGCGCCTGAAGCTTCGAGACTGCGTCCTGTTCGAGGAGGCCAACCACGAGCGGGACTAAAGCACCGGCCCCCGTCGTAGCGGAAGTTGTTGGCGGCGCTGCTGCGTTGTTACCACCGCAGCCAGCCGTCGCTACGGCAGCTGCGAGGACGAGAGCCAAGAGACAGACTCGGACGCGTCGCACACCATCAGGGTACATCCGCCATAAGCACCAGCCGTCGGGGAACATCTCGGAGCGCTCGGGGAACATTCGTGAACACTGGGGCAGTCCGTGCTCCTCGTCGTGGGAGACCCATAAGACGTAGCTGCTGCTGCACCGTCATATGGTCAGCGACGTGGCTCGTCTCGTCGCGTCGCCCTCCGACGACGCGCGCCTTCTTCGCCCGATCCACGCACACTCAATCTGAGCTTGTGGGACGCAGCGATGAGGAGGAGTCCTACGACAGCGCTGTCGCCGCGACCGACATGGCGGGCGCGGCTCGCAGGCGCTTGGGCTCCGAGAAGGGCGACGCCGGGAAGTCGTCATGCTCGCGCGACAGCGCGAGCGGACTTCCCGGCGAGTAGTGGGCGATCCTGGATTCGAACCAGGGACCTCCGCCTTATCAGAGCGGCGCTCTAACCAACTGAGCTAATCGCCCGCGGCGCGGGATTGTACCCGCTTCGCCACGGCGGCATTCGGGGGAGTCAGTCCGAGGGATCGTGGATACTCGGTCCCGCGACGATGCTTCGACCATGGCGCCTCGCGCCTTTGCGGCAATGAGAATCGGTGACAGGGTCCTCTACGACGGCAGGCTCTACGTGCTCCGCGGCGTGGAGCCGATGAGCGTGGACGAGCGGAAGGCCGAGATCGAGGATCCCGAGACCGGCGAGCGTCTGAAGGTGTTGTGGGACGAGATCGAGGAGCCGCGGGGCCTGAGCTAGAATCGGGTCAGGCCGATGCAGGAGATGGTCATCTACGGCGTGAGCTTCGACATGGTCGGCAAGTCGCCGATCGTGCTCCTGAAGACCGCCGAGGGCAACAAGTTCCTGCCGATCTGGATCGGCCACTCCGAGGCGGCGGCGATCCTGATGAAGCTCCAGAGCCAGGCCGCACCGCGGCCGATGACCCACGACCTGCTCACCGACATGCTGGCCCAGCTCGACGCGCACATCGCGCGGGTCACCGTGACCGAGCTTCGCGAGAGCACGTTCTACGCCCTCGTGACCGTGCAGGCCGACGGGCAGGAGATCGAGATCGACTCGCGCCCGTCCGACGCGATCGCGCTCGCGCTGCGGGCGGAGGCGCCGATCTTCGTCGCCGAGCGGGTGCTCGAGGAGTCGGCGATCGAGTTCGAGGAGGGCGAAGAGGTGAACGAGGAGGAGATCGTCACCGAGTTCAAGCGCTTCCTCGACCAGGTCTCCGCCGACGAGTTCGCCGTCGAGGAAGAAGAGGGCGAAGAGCTCTAGCCTCTAGGGCCGGCCGAGCCAGACGAAGCGGACCTGCTTCGGGCTCTGCGGGATCGTTGCGAGGAGGTACGGGTACGTCACCCGCGCGGCGACGCGATCCCCGAGCGACGGCGTCACCTCGCGCACGCGCACGACGACGCGCGAGCGCTCGTCGGACACCGACTCGATCCGCACGGAGTAGCCGGTGCTCGAGCGAGCGCCGACTGCGGCGAGCAGCGCCTCGTCGCGGGTGAAGTCGATCGGCGGGAGCTTCGGGGCAGGCCCGGCGAGCGTCTTCGCGAGGTAGCTCTCGAGGTCGCGACGCTTGCGGAAGCGGCGGAAGACGGGCTTCGTGAGCTCGGTCGTGCCGAGAGCCCCAGGAAGGGCGTGCCAGGCCACCGGCTTGCCGCCGCCGTGGCCCCAGAGCTCGCTGTACGCGATCCAGGCTCCCCCTGCGAGGAGCACGATCGCGAGCGCGGCCACCGCGCGACCCATCAGCCGCCGCCGATGGTCACGGCTGCGATCAGCGCGATCGCGTTGAACGTCCCGTGGACGAGCATCCCCGGGTAGGTGCTGTCCGTGCGGGAGCGCAGCCACGCGAGCATGCAGCCGAAGAGGACGAGCAGCGGCAGCCCGTCGACGAGCCCGTGGGCGAGCCCGAACGCGAGCCCGGTGAGCAGGATCGCCGGCCAGGTGCCGAAGCGGACGAGCAGCGTGTAGCCGATCCCGCGGAAGGTCATCTCCTCCACGATCGGGGCGACGACCGCGACGACGACGAAGTTCGCCGCGTACGCGCCGGCGTGCGCGGGTTGCCACCCGGTCGGCGTCAGGCCCTGCTCCTTGCCGGGATGCAGGAGCGGGTTGAGCGCGGCCGAGACGACGTAGATCGCGACGAGGATCGCGACGCCGAGGCCGATCGCCGCGGGCCACGAGTGCGGCCGCCGCAGCGCGAACGCCCACCGCTTCGAGAGCCCGCGGGCGATCAGGAGCATGATCCCGAGGATCACCGCGTACTGGATCACGCCCGAGGCGGCGGTGCCGTAGCGGTAGAGGATGTCCCGGTCGGGCGTGCCGGACGACGCCCGCGAGGTGTAGTTGAGCGCCGAGAAGAGGACGACGAACGTTGTCCAGGCGGCGAGGCGCCCGTTCACAGCGGCGCCCACCGGAAGCGCATCCCCGCCGCGCGCGCGCCGTCCTCGTCGCCCTGCTCGTCGCCGACGTGGAGCGCCCGGGCCGGCTCGACGCCGAGCCGGCCCAGCGCGGCGAGGAAGACCGCGGGGTCGGGCTTCGGCGCACCGACCTCGGCCGAGGTGACGACGCAGCCGAACCGCGAGGCGAGCGGGCCGAGCTTCTCGTGGAGGCCGACGTCCCAGTTCGAGACGACCGCGAGCGCGAGGCCCTGCGCGGTGAAGCGCTCGATCGCGGCGATCGCGCCTTCGACGGGACGGAAGACGAGCGAGTCGACGAAGGCCTGCGTGAACTCGTCCGCGTCGATCTCCGCGCCGGCCTCCCGGAGGAAGACGCCCGCGCAGTCGCGCCGCAGCGCCGCGAGGCTCCTGGCGTCCCGGCCCTCGAGGCTCCGGGGCCGGTAGTAGGCGACCTCTGCACGGAACGCGGCGCGCAGCCGGTCGGCGTCGCGCTCCACCCCGCGCTCGGCGAGCGCGGCCTGCAGCGCCGGCACCGGGTCTACGAGCTCGACGAGCGTGCCGTACGCGTCGATCGTGACCGCGTCGAAGTCCGTCAGCTCACCCATTGCCAGAGCGCCCACTGGGTGACGGTGACGCCGAGGAGGAGCGCGCTCGCGGCGACGATCAGGGTGTGCGCTCGCGGCCGTGCGCCGAGCACCGCGAGCGCCATGAAGAGCGGGAAGATCACGAGGGCGAAGCGCGGGAGCGAGAGGAGCGGCCAGCGCGAGCTCGGCAGGCTCAGCGGGATCGCGAGGCTCAGCGCGGCGAAGAGCCCGTACGGCGCCCCCACCTTCCGCCACGCGACGACGGTCAGGACGAGGCAGACTGCGAGCGCGAGCGCCGCCTCGATGTTCACCGCGGCGGCGTGCATGGGCGCGGCCCCCGACGGCGTCGGCCCCCAGAGCGCGTGCACGCCGTCCCAGATCCCGCCGAGCGGGCCTGCCCAGGAGAGGTGGCGGTGCCAGCGGTCCTGGGCGCCCCAGAACGCCCACGGGTCTCCGACCTGCCGCCACAGGACGAGCGGGTAGACGGCTGCGATGGGGATCGCGACTGCAAGCTCCAGCAGGGCCCGCCGCCGCGGCCAGGCCATCACCGCCAGCGCCGGCAGGAGCGCGACCCCGGTCGCCCGCGTGAGGATCGCGAGCCCCACGACGACCCCGGCCTCGAGGAAGCGCCCTCGCTCGGCGAGGGCGAACGCCGCGACGGCGAGCAGCAGGTAGAGCGACTCGCTGTAGACCGCGCCGAGGAAGAGCGCCATCGGGCAGATCGCGAGGTAGACCACCGTGCGCCGCGCGGCGTCCGCTCCGAGCCTCGCCTCCGAGAGCCGGTAGAGCAGCACGAACGCGCCGAGGCACGCGGCGAGCGAGACGAGCACGCCCGCCAGCACGTACTGGCCCGCGAGCACCCAGCCCACCGCCGCGACCACCGCCGGGTAGAGCGGGTAGAAGGCCGCGGAGGTGCCGTCGTAGCCGTGCTCGGCGATCCGCAGGAAGAAGGCGCTGTCCCACCGCGCCCAGACGTCGATCCCGTAGCCGAGCTGATGCAGGAGCGGGCTGTCCCAGCGGCCCGCCTCCGGGTGGCGGTTCGGCTCGAACCACAGGAACGCGAAGATCGCGGCGAGCCAGATCAGCACCCGGCTCCAGAGAAAGATCCAGGGCGCCGGATTCCGGGTCGCTCGAGCCGCCACCGCGCGTGATCATAGTCAGGCAGGAGGGCGGTTCCCGCTAAGGAGCGGGCGGTACCTTGTCGAACTAGAACCGGATGTCGGATCAGGTGAAGAACGTCGTGTTCGCGCTCGCGGCGATCGTCGCGACGCTGGTGCTCGCCAAGCTGCTCGATCTCTGGCTCTCGCATCGCAAGCTCCCGCCGGAGGCTGCGACCCGCTGGCACACCCTGCGCCGTGTGCTGATCGCGACGGTGATCACGATCGGGGTGCTCGCCGCGCTGCTGACGATTCCGGAGATCCGCGCCTTCTCGGCTGCGATCCTCGCCTCGGGCGCAGTGCTCGGGATCATCGTCGGGATGGCGGCCCAGCCGACCCTCGGCAACGCGATCGCGGGGCTCCTGATCGCCTTCGCCCAGCCCCTGCGGCTGCGCGACCACGTCGCGTTCGCCGGGGTCGAGGGCGTGGTCGAGGAGATCGGCCTCACCTACACGTTCATCCGGGCGGCGGACGGGGCGCGGATCGTCGTCCCCAACCAGAAGCTCGCCTCCGATACCATCGTCAACTCCACGATCCGCGGCAGTGAGGGAACGGTCGTCGAGGTGACCATGCAGCTTCCGCTCGGAGAGGACGTCGAGCGCGCGATCGGGATCCTGCGCGAGGAGGTCTCGGGGCTGCCGGACGCCGGCGTGTACCTGACGCGGCTCGCCGCCGTCGCCACGCTCGCGATCCGGGTGCGCGCCGTCGACCAGTCGGGCGCCGACGAGCTCGCGCACGACCTCCGCCTGCGTGCGCACACCCGCCTGCGGGCGGCCGGGATCTTCGCATGAGCCCTCCCGACCCCGGCCTCGACGACATCCTCCGCCGCCGCAAGCGCATCTCGCGCAAGAAGCGGCGCAAGCGCGCAGGGATCTCCGCCGTCCTCGCCGTCCTCGCCGTCCTCGTGGTGCTCGTGTGCGTCGGGCTCGGGAGCGCCTACACGTTCAGCTCGAGCTGCAACCTCTCCTCGCTGCAGCCCGTCGCGATCGGCCAGAACTCGTTCGTCTACGCGGCGGACAACTCGCTGCTCGGCTCGATCCCGGCCGAGCGGAACCGCGAGCCGGTCGCACTCAGCGAGGTCAGCCCGTGGGTCGCGAAGGCGACGGTCGCGATCGAGGACAGGCGGTTCTGGAGCCACGGCGGCGTCGACCCGCAGGGGATCGCCCGCGCGGTGTGGGCCGACGTGCAGTCGGGCAGGGTCGTCCAGGGCGGCTCGACGATCACGCAGCAGCTCGTCCGCAACCTCTACATCTCGCAGGAGCGGACCTTCAGCCGCAAGCTCAAGGAGGTCTGTCTCTCGATCAAGCTCAGCCACGCCTGGTCAAAGGAGCGCATCCTCGCCGCGTACATGAACCAGGTCTACTACGGGAACCACGCCTACGGGATCGAGGCGGCCGCCCAGACGTACTACTCGAGGGACGCGAAGGACCTCACCCTCGGCCAGGCGGCGCTGCTCGCCGGCTTGCCGCAGGCACCGTCCGCCTTCGACCCGTTCATCGCGCCGCAGAAGGCGCTCGCCCGTCGCGACGAGGTGCTGCAGGCGCTGCTCACGAACGGCGACATCACCCGAGCGCAGTACGCGGAGACCGTCGCCGACCGTGACCTCCATCTCAAGCCCGGCCGGCTCTACACCCGCATCCGCGAGCCCTACTTCTTCAGCTACGTGCGCGACCAGCTGATCGCGCAGTACGGGGCCAACACGGTGCGCTCCGGCGGCCTGCGCGTCTACACGACGATCGACCCGCGCTTCCAGAACGCGGCCCGGAACGCGATCAAACAGACGCTGAACCGGCCGAACGACCCGGCCGCAGCGCTGGTCTCGATCAATCCGGGGAACGGCGCGATCCGCGCGATGGCGGCCGTCACGCCGGGTGCTGCCGGGAACCAGTTCAACCTCGTCGCGCAGGCGCGCCGGCAGGCCGGCTCGACGTTCAAGACCTTCGTCCTCACGGCGGCCGTCGCGGAGGGGATGAACCCGAACACGACCTACTACACCTCCGCGCCGTTCCACTACCAGCCGGATCCGTACACGCCTGCCTGGAACGTGTCGACCTACGACCACACCTACGTCGGGCCGATCTCGGTGACGGGGGCGACGCTTCGCTCCGACAACACGGTCTACGCCCAGCTGACGCTCGACGTGGGCCCGGAGAACGTCGCGGAGATGGCGGCGAAGCTCGGCGTACAGACCCCGCTGCTGCCGGTCCCGTCGATCGGGCTCGGGTCGATCTCGGTCTCACCGCTGGACATGGCTTCGGCCTACGCGACGCTCGCCGCGGGCGGGATCTACTCCAAGCCGATGGCGATCCGCAAGGTGATCCTCGCCAACGGCAGCGTGGACACCGACGCGGGCTGGGGCGTCCCGCAGCGCGAGCGCGTGATCCCCGACGGCGTGGCCTGGACGGTGACCCAGGTGCTCGAGCAGAACATCAAGTACGGGACGGGAGTCGCCGCCTACTTCGGCCGGCCGGCCGCCGGCAAGACCGGGACGACCGACGAGCACGCCGACGCGTGGTTCTGCGGCTACCTGCCGAACCTCGAGGCGACGGTCTGGGTCGGCTACCCGAAGGGCGAGATCCCGATGAACGACGTGCACGGGATCGCGGTCGCGGGCGGGACGTTCCCGGCGCAGATCTGGCACCTCTTCATGCAGTCCGCCGTCGGAGTGCAGAAGCCGCGCGACTTCCCGACGCCGCTCGAGTACCCGACCTTCACCTACTGGCATCGGGGCCAGTACGCGCTCGGCTACTACGGCTCGTCGGCGACCACCGCGACGACGACGACCGCGAAGACGACGACCACCGCCGCGACGCCCACGGTCGGCAGGGAGCCTGCGCCGCCGCCCACCTCCACCCAGGCGCCGCCGACACCGACGCCGCTCCAGCCGCCGGCGCCGACGACGACGACGACGGACACGACCGTGACGCCTCCGCCGACGCCGGCCCCCGCGCAGCCGTAACGTCCCGCCGGTGAACCGCCGGCTCCCGCTCGTGCTCGGCTTCGCGGTGCTCGCGCTGGTCGCGGGGTGCGCCGCGGTCGCCTGGCCGTCGGACTCCCCGGTGGCCGCGGCGCCCGGCGGCCACCAGGTCGGCGACACCACCTGGTCCCGGCTCTACCTCGCCTTTGCCGTGCTCGCGTTCGTGCTCTACCTCGCCGCGGCGCTCCTCGTCTCGCGGCGCGGCGCCCGGCTGGCCGCGCTCGCGGCGCTCGCTGCGGCGATCCAGCTCGCCCCGCTCCTCGGCCCGCTCCTCCTCTCCACCGACGCCTGGACCTACTGGAGCTACGGCCGCATAGCCGCGGTGCACGACGAGAGCCCGTACACGACCCCGCCGAGCGCGTTCCCGCACGACCCGTCGTACCCGTACGTCGGCGACGCCTGGCGCCATACCACCTCCGTCTACGGCCCGGCATTCACGCTCGCCTCGGAGCCGCTCGCGCTCGCGCAGGGCTCGTCGGCGAATGCGGCGGCGTGGAGCTACAAGGCGCTGGCCGCCGCGGCGATGCTCGCGGCCGCGCTCCTGGCGGCGCGCCTCTCGCGCAGGCCTGCGCTCGCGCTCGTGCTCGTCGGCTGGAACCCCGCGATGGCGCTCGACTTCGCCGGCGGGGGCCACAACGACGCGTGGCTGGCGGCCCTCGTGGTCGCGGCGCTCGCGCTCGCCGCTTCCGGCCGCCGGCAGCTCGCCGGGGCGGCCTGGGCGACGGCGAGCCTGATCAAGTGGGTGCCCCTCCTCCTGCTGCCGCTCCGTGCGCTCGAGGCGCGCGCGACGGGCCGGCCGGTGCGCCATCTCGGCTTCGGACTGGCCGCCGCGGGGCTCCTCGCCGTTGCGACCGTCGCCTACGGCTTCAGCTGGCTGCGTGCGGTCGTCCCGCTCCTGAAGCATGCCCAGGTCGGCTCGAAGTTCTCGCTGCCGGACCGGCTCGAGCAGCTCGGAGTCCCCCACGAGGTCGCCCTCTGGCTCTGTGTCGCGGCGCTCGCAGTCGGGTATGCCTGGCTCCTGCTGGAGGCACACCGAGGCCGGGCCCGCCTCGGGCTCGCAGCGGGGTTCGTCCTCGTCGCGACTCCGTACCTCGCCGCCTGGTACGTCGTCTGGGCGCTCCCGGTCGCAGCGGCCGAGGACGATCCGCCCGCCGTGTGGCTCGCGGTCGGCCTCTCCGCCTATCTCCTCCGCCAGGCGGTCCCGCTCTAGGCCACGCGGCGGAAGACGAGCACGCCGTCCTGCTCGAAGACGAGCCGCCACGATGGATCCCGGCGGAGGCGCGCGAGGCGCGTAGCGGTTGGGACGAACTTCAGGCCCTGGTCGAGGTAGCCGGGCTGGGTCTCGTCGGCCGCGATCCAGGTCGCGTCCTGGATGGTCGGGAAGCTGAGCACGCGGCGCCGGGCCGAGAGCTTCGCCCCGAGCGAGTTGGTGGTGCTCACGACGGCACCCGCGGGAATCAGGTGCACCGCGCGCTCTGCGATCCGGTCGTGCGGGGTGACGCGCGTCGCGAAGGCGCCGTAGGTCTCTCCCCCGGGGAAGAAGCGCCACAGCGGGATCGCGCCGAGGACGAAGTTGCTCACGAGCGCGACGCCGACCGCGACCATCGCGACGGCGACCGGGCGTCGCAGCCTCGCCGCGCCCAGGACGCTCGCGACGACGAGCGGGGCGATCAGCCCGGCCGTGTAGTGGAAATGGATGGACTGTTGCGTCGCCGTGCCCGAGAGCAGGTTGAGCGCGAGGTCGGGAATCGCGGCGACGAGCACGAGCGGGGAGAGGAGGAAGAGCCCTGCGAGCGGGAGCCCCAGGTGCAGCAGGTACTGCCAGTGCGTCGCCGCGGTGGTCGCGAGCTCCCAGGGTCGCGTCACGGCCGTGCGCAGGACGCCGCCGGGCGAGCCGCCGACGTCGCTGTAGCGCGAGTAGAAGCTCGAGGCGGCGCCGTGGTTGAAGTGCCGCAGCACGACCTCGACCGCGAACGCCGACCAGGCGATGCCCGCCGCCGCGATCAGGAGGCCGGCCCGGCGGCGGTGCCGCGCGAACGCGTACCAGAGCCCGTACCCCGCGACGACGAGCGCGATCTCCTCCTTGCAGAGCGAGGCCGCGACGGCGGTGAGGGCGAACGGAACGAGACGGTCCTCGTCGAGGTACCAGAAGGCGAAGAGGAGCAGCGGCGTTGCGAGCGCGACGGGGTGGAACTCGTTCAGGGTCAGCCACTCGACCGCCGGTAGGAGCAGGTAGACGAGCGCGAACCCGAGCGCCGCCCGCTCCGAGCCGAGGTGCTTGCGGCCGAGCCAGAACACCGGCAGCGCTCCGAGCGCGACGGCGACCGCCTGCCCGGTGAGCAGCAGGTCGGGGCTCGGCCAGAGCCACCAGAGCGGCGCGAACACCACGAGGATCGGGTCGACGTGGGCGCCGAGCCGCGAGATCTGCTCGCCCTGCAGGCTCGTGATCTCGAGCAGGTGGCCGTGCGCGGTCGTCCACACCGCCTGCACCATGTTCCCGAGGTCGAAGCGCGCGGTCTCGAAGGCCCGGTCGCGCAGGATCGAGAGGGCGGTGAAGCCGGCGGCGTAGGCGGCGACCGCGGCCCAGAGCAGCCGGCGGGCCGTCACAGGATGCTCTCGAGGATCGCACGCCAGCGGGCGCCGAGGACGGCCTGGCCGGCTCGCTCGCGGTAGGCCGCGAGTCCGCCGGCGGAGAGCCTCGGGGCGAGCTCCGGCTCCGCTGCGAGCCGCCGGAGCGCTGCGGCGAGCGCCTCCGGGTCGCCGGGCGGAACGAGGAGCGCGCTCTCGCCGTCGACCAGCAACTCGCGGGCCGCGGGCGTGTCGGCGGTGACGAGGGGTGTGCCGCAGGCGAGCGCCTGGAAGGCCTTGTTCGGGATCACGCGGGCCGCCTTCTCGGAGGTGCCGAAGATGCCGAGGGCCGCCGCCGCCGCGTACAGCTCCGCGGGCAACAGTTCGTAGTCGACCCACGGGACCCACTCCACGTTTGCCGGCCGGGCCGCGAGCAGCGGCTGGAGCTGGCCGCTCCCGACCACGCGGACCGGGAGCCCGGGTGCGAGCCGGGCCGCCGCGAGGATCGTCTCGAGCCCGTGGAGCGGAATCAGCTTCCCCACGAATAGGAACGGGCCGCCCCCGGTCCAGCCCGCTTGGAAGACGCGCTCCTCGGCGCCGACGAGACAGACCTCGACCCGGCGCGCGCCGAGCGAGCGAAAGAGCGCCGCGTGGGCCTCGGTATCGGCCACCACGAGGTCGGCCGAGCGGAACGCCGAGCGGTCGATTCGGGCCAGCGCCCGGGCGGGCAGCGAGCCGGGACGGAAGCGGCCGCGGTCGTCGACGAGCGTGTCGGAGAGCGACACGAGCGGGTTGAGCACGACGGGCTTCCCGCGGGCGGCGCGGCGGGCGGCCGGAACGTCGAGGTGTCCCGGGTAGCCGACGATCAGCGCGTCGAACGACCCTGCGGGCCGGCGCGCCGCGAGCCGGGCCTCTGCCGAGGCGAGCCGGATCGCCGAGCCGAGCCCGGCGGCGAACTTGTGCTCGCGCCCCTCCCACACCGAGACGTGCCGCTCGGCCACCTCGACCCCGGCTCCGCGCAGGCACGCGATCACCTGCGCGTTCCGCGGGTAGTCCCGCTCGTAGGTGCCGAAGTAGAGCACCCGCATTGCCGGTCGGCTCAGGAGAGGATCTCGTCGACGAGCCGCTCGGCGCGCTCCCGCTCGGCCCCGCGCTCCTCGTGCTGGCTCGTGATCATCTCGCTGATCAGGCCGAGCGAGAAGAACTGGAGCCCGACGACGACGAGCAGCACCCCGAGCAGCAATAGCGGCCGCCCGCCGATCGAGTGGCCGAGGATCTTCAGCACGGTGAGGTAGCCGAGGATCACGGTCCCGGCGAGCCCCAGCACGAGGCCGAGGCCGCCGAACAGGTGGAGCGGGCGCGAGCGGTAGCGCCCGATGAACGAGACCGTGAGCAGGTCGAGGAAGCCGCGGAGGTAGCGCTCGGGGCCGTAGCGAGAGCGCCCGTGCTCGCGGGGGCGGTGGTTCACGGGAATCTCGGCGATGCGGTAGCCGCGGTGGTAGGCGAGGACGGGAATGTACCGGTGCAGCTCTCCGTAGAGGCGCAGTCCGTGGACCACTTCGGCGCGGTAGGCCTTGAAGCCGCAGTTCATGTCGTGCAGGTGGATCCCCGAGACCCAGCCCGTGACGGTGTTGGCGATCTTCGACATCAGCCGGCGCGTCCACGGGTCGCGGCGGTGCGACTTCCAGCCGGAGACGAGGTCGAAGCCCTCGTCGAGCTTCGCGAGCAGGCGCGGGATCTCGGCCGGGTCGTCCTGAAGGTCGCCGTCGATGGTGATCACCGTCTCGCCCTTCGCCTGGTCGAAGCCGGCCGAGAGCGCCGCGGCCTTGCCGAAGTTGCGGCGGAGCCTGATCACCACGACGTTCTCCTGTGCCGCGTGGAGCCGGGTCAGCGCGGCGAAGGTGCCGTCGCCGGAGCCGTCGTCGACGAAGATCGCCTCCCAGGGCTGCCCGAGCTGCTGGAGCGCCGAGTGCAGCTCGTCGTAGAGCAGCGCGACGCTCCGCTCCTCGTTGTAGACGGGGACGACGACGGAGATCACCCGGGTAGCGTATGCAACAGTCGTGGCGGAACTCCATTCGATCGAGGAGGCGCAGGCGCTCGTGCTCGGCCGGGTGACCCCGCTCGAGGCCGAGGCGGTGCCGCTGGCGGAGGCCGCGGGCCGGGTGCTGGCCGCCGGCGCGCGCGCGGCCGTCGACCTGCCGCCGTTCGCAAGCTCGGCGATGGACGGCTTCGCGGTGCGCGCCGCCGACACGCCGGGAACCCTCCCCGTCGTCGCCCGCTCGGCCGCGGGACTGCCTGCGGGACAGTCGCTCCGCGCGGGGGAGGCGATCGCGATCTCGACGGGCGGCGTGGTGCCCGACGGCGCCGATGCCGTCGTCCCCATCGAGTATGTTGTCGAGCGTGACAACAGCGTGGAGATCGATGCGCCTGCCGAGCCGGGCGCGAACGTTCGTCCTCGCGGCGGTGACATCCGCGCGGGCGAGGTGGTCTGCGCTGCGGGGACTCGCCTCGGCGCGGGACAGCTCGGCGCGCTCGCGGCTGCGGGGCTCGGCGAGCTCTCGTGCGCGCGCCGGCCGCGCGTCGCCGTCCTCACGACCGGGACCGAGCTGCGCCCTCCGGGCGCGCCGCTCGGCCCCGGCGAGGTCTACGAGGCGAACGGCGTCATGCTCGCCGCGGCGCTCGCCTCCGCGGGCGCCTCCGTCGAGCGGCTCCCAGCGGTCGAGGACGATCTCGGCGCGCACCGGGCCGCGATTGCGCGCGGGCTCGCCGCCGACGTGCTCGTCACCTCGGGCGGCGTCTCGGTCGGGCGGCACGATCTCGTGCGGCCGGTGCTCGCCGCCCTCGGCGCCGAGGAGGTGTTCTGGCGCGTTGCGGTCAAGCCCGGCAAGCCGATCTCGTTCTCGGTGCGCGGCCGGACGCTCGTGTTCGGACTGCCGGGAAACCCGGTATCCGCCCTCGTCGGGTTCGAGCTGTTCGTACGCCCCGCGGTGCTCGCGCTCCAGGGCGCCGCCGCGCCGCTGCCCCGGTTCGAGCCCGGCCGTCTCGCGCGCCCGATCCGGCGCAGCCCGGGCCGGGACGAGCTCGTGCGCGCTCGCAGCACGGCCGGCGACGGGGAGGTCGTGCTCGAGCCGGTCGACGGACAGGAGTCGCACATGATCGCGAGCGCCGCGGCCGCGGACGTCCTCGTCCTCGTCCCGCAGGGAGACGGCGAGCTGGCCGAGGGAGCCGCCGTGCGTTACCTCCGCCTCTAGCCGGCGACGACACGGAGCCGCGCGCCGCGGCGCCGCCGCGAGGAGAGGACGACGCGGCGGATCGTCTCGCGGATCGGCCCGCGCGGCGGACGCTCGGACGCGCTCGGGTACGGGGCATAGCGACCGGTGGCGAGCGCGTTCAGCTGCCACGCGGCGGAGAGCCACCCGAGCGCGACCAGGGCGGTCGCCGGCGAGACGAAGCCGACGACCAGGAGCTCCGTGAGGTACCAAGGCGCGTCCAGGCCGAGCCCGTAGTGGAGGCCGAACCAGCCGAGCAGGAGCGCGGGCCCGATCAGGCCGATCGCCAGCACGCAGAGCCGCACCGCGAGCCTCGACGAGCGCGCCTGCGGGATCCAGAGCCAGGCGTGGAGCGACGGCAGGAGGAAGATCAGCGTGAACGGGTTGGTCGCGACGGCGAGCAGCGCGACGACGGCGAGCCCGAGGAGCGCTGCGGTGTGCCCGGCGAGCTCCTCCTCGGGGCGCGCTCGGCGCCGCGGCGCGAGCCGGACGCGCACCACGAGCCAGGCGACGAACGCGAGCGCGCCGAGCACCGCGAGCGGGAGGATCGGCCAGTGGCGCGCCGCGGAGGTCTCGAGCGCGACCGGAAGCGACACGCCTCGAGGGAACGCACCGACGAGGACGAGGAACGCGAACACCGCGCCGACGAACAGCCAGAAGCCGATGCGGCTGCGCAGGCTCCGAAGCGCCGGCGCCAGCGGGATGCGCCGCCTCCGGCAGTGCGCGAAGAGATCCACCGTCGCGACGAGGAAGGGCAGCAGCATCGCGACCAGGACGAGCTCGATCGCCCACCCCCGCACGATCCGCTGGCCGAGGTAGACGTAGCTCGTCGTTCCCTGGGCGAGGTCGAGACCCTGGTCGAGCGAGCCGAGCAGCTGCTGCGTCGAGCGGCCGATCACGGTCAGACGTGTCCCGTTCAGACGGTGCGGTGTGTCGCCGAGCGTCGCGGGCGGGACGTCGCCGGCGGTCGTGAGCGTCACCGCCGGAATCCCCCGCGCGAGCACGGGGCCCTGCTCGTAGAGCGAGTACGGGAACGCGAGGGTGATGAGCTGCTGCCACGCCGGCGGCCGCACGGGGGGCACGCCGGCCTGCTCGGCGATCCGCGCAGAGGCGGTCTGCACGAGCGAGACGGCGGGGGAGCGGGCGGTGTTCGCGGCGATCTGGAGGCGGGGCGGCCCGCGGCCCGCGATCGAGTCGAGGTCGAGCAGCGCGAAGGCGCCGTGCCGGTACGGGGATGCGGCCGCGAACTCGTCGGCGCCGATCCCGCCGAAGGCGCCGCCGTCGGTCGAGAGGAAGACGAGCGTGTGCGCCGGGCGCACCGGTGCGGGCGCCGACGGGCTCGAGAGGGGCGCCTGCGCGTAGGACCGGGCGAGCTCGATCAGGGCCGCGGTGCCCGAGGCGTTGTCGTCGGCGCCCGCGCCGGCTCCGAGGTTGTCGCGGTGGGCTGCGACCACGATCTCCTCCTGCGACTGGCCCGGGACGATCGTGATCAGGTTCTGGAACTCGCGCGTCCCCACCCCGGGGATCGTGGCGCGGAAGCGCTCGACCTCGGTGGTGAGCCCGTACGGAGAGAGCTGCGCCTTGTACCAGTCCGCCGCCTGGGCGGCGCCCTGGGTCCCGGGCGAGCGGTCGGGGTAGTCCGTCGACAGCTCCTGCGCGAGCTCGAGCGCGGCGCGGCCGTTGAAGGCGGGCGGCAGCGACGGCGGCGGGAGCGCCACCGGCCGGGCGACCGTGAAGGCCGCGAGCAGCAGCGGCAGGCTCACGAGCAGCCAGGTCCCGCGGTAGAGCCTGCCGTTGACCGGGCGCTCGAGCGAGCCGCGCCGCGGCCGGCGCCGCCGCGGCCGGGGTGGGACGACAGCCATGGCTGGCTATAGTAGGGCTGTCCGGCAAGGCTTCGCCGGACGCCCGGTCCTCATGCCCGACGCCTCGACCATCCTGCTCGTCGACGACGAGGACTCGATCCAGAAGCTCCTCGCGTACCCCCTCGAGCACGAGGGGTACAAGGTCGT
>Ga0335069_10007852_pt1 | contig 15342 bp, 10 predicted proteins | sample Lox_Sample_11_FD_206714 | JGI IMG/M metagenome (GOLD analysis project Ga0335069, IMG submission 206714) | Soil microbial communities from Loxahatchee National Wildlife Refuge, Florida, United States - Lox_Sample_1.1 | ecosystem: Environmental > Terrestrial > Soil > Wetlands | place: USA... | reverse complement strand
TGCGTACTTGACCTGCTTGAGCAGGCTCACTGCTTCCGGCAGCGGATACGCCGGCTTGGTAACAGCGGCGCGCGCCTTCGCAATATTCTTGCTGACTTTAGCCATTCATCCCTCGTCTCCCACCGCCAATGCCAGCCCGCTTGTCGCGGAACCACCTCCGGTGGGGGCAACTTCCTGAAGCCTCTCCAACCAGCCGTGGCCAAAAGCCGTGGTGCTATTGACAGGCCCGGAACACACCCCGGGCACATCTATGAAGTGTATGGGATTGGCCCCGAAATTGCAAACGCTGCGTCTCAGCTCGACTGCGTTTTGTTCTGTTGCCTAGCGGCTTCGAGAGCCTCCGCTTCCGCAAGCAGCTCATCCGCCTTCCTCTGGAGCTTGTCCGCTTCGCCTTTGAGATTCGCTGCCTGCTGGCGCAATCTCTCAGGTTCCAGAACAGTGCCTCTTTCGGATTGGCCCAGCCTTCCATCGCACAGGACAAGTGTAGAACCGCCTACGCGCCGTAGGCGCACCGTTCGTTAGCCCCGCTCTCCAACGCGTGGCGCACTTGAGCACCACCTCGATTCGTCGTACCCTTGGAACCATGGATGCCCTCAATCAGGACGAGCTTTCTCGCTCACCCCGCCGGAGCGTCTGGCCCTGATTTCGCAGCTGTGGGATAGCCTTGAGTCCGAACAACTCCCCCTGACCGCGGCTCAGCAGGCAGAGCTTGACCGCCGCCTCGAAACGCTCGATCAGGACCGGCGCGACGGGATCACCTGGGACGCGCTGAATGCTGAGCTGGAACAGCGCTCCCCTTGCAAGCTCAGTGATTCTTCGGGCGGGTGGCTCGCATAGCTAGGAGCGCGAGCCCAGCCATCGACCTGGGTGCCCCAGGTCTCGATTCTGAAACCTGGGAAATCACGCGCATCGCCCGTGACGGTTCACACACCCTCAGGCGGCAATCCACTCGTAAACTGACCATGCTTCTTTTGCGCGTGTGGGAAGCGGTGGCGCGAGATCAGCCCGAAAAACTGGGCTGTCGGTCCGCAGGCCGCTCCGAACGACCTGCGGGCCGTGCCAACGCAAAGGAGGTGAGGACGGTTGGATGAGAAATCGTCCTGGACCCGACTGGCAATTACGATCGCCATTGACTGGCGGTTCGTACTTGCGTTCGTGATCCTCGTCCTGGCGCTACTGCTGAGGTAGCCGAACTCTCCGGGAGGGCCCACCCCTCCCGGAGACAACCTCAGTATAACAACTTCCTGACTGCGCTGTCGGCGAAGCACCGGATGCCCCAGAGCTGGCCGCCAGCCTTTCTGCCAACCGCCAACAGTCAAAATACAATCCGTTGCAAAGAAGGGCTCCCTCGATTTCCTGTCAACCCCTTCTCCACAAATCCCGCAACCTCCAAATCATCTGCTGCTTGCCGTCCGTCCTGGCCGCCTTCCGCATGCCGCCCCTCGAATCGCGCGACTTCCCCCTGGACGACGAGCCCGGCACCCCACCACAACAATCCCGGCCCAATGGCATCTAAGATTCTGTTGAAGCCCGCCAGAGCGTTCCGCCCGCTCTTCAGGTCGCCGCGCTTCGGAGATGTGCCCAATGAAATCGAAACTCGCCGCAGTCCTCGCCGTGTTACTCCTCACCCTCCCCTCCCTTGCCGCTGCCGCCGCCCCCGGCCAAGGCCAGGCCGTCGTCACCGTTTTGCCCAAGGACTCGAACCTGGCCGGGCTCAACATCCAGCCCCAGAATCTGGAACTGAAAGTCGACGGCAAGTCCTCCAACGTGACAAACCTCGCAGCCGCCCGAAACCCGGAGAGCCCACTCGAACTCGTCCTGCTTATCGACGGCGGCGCCCGCGCTTCCCTCGGCACACAGCTCACGGATATCGCCGGTTTCATCAAGGAAATTCCCAAAAACGCGAAAATCGCCATCGCCTATATGGAAAACGGCCGCGCCGCCCTCGCCGGCCCCCTGTCCTCTGACCCGCAGCAAATCCTCAAAGGCCTCCACCTGGCCGCCGGCCCTCCTGGCACCAACGCCAGTCCCTACTTCTGCCTCTCCGATCTCGCCAAGAACTGGCCCTCCCATGACCAGAACGCGCGCCGCGAAGTCCTCATGATCACTGACGGCGTCGACTACTACAACCGCCGCTACGACCCCGAAGACCCCTACGTCCAAAGCGCCATCGAAGACTCCATCCGCTCAGGACTCGTCGTCTACTCCTTCTATTGGCTCAACCGCGGACGCCTCGACCAGACCGGCTACGAGAACAACGCTGGCCAGAACTTGCTCCAGCAAGTCACGCAGGCCACCGGAGGCAATAGCTACTGGGAAGGCTCCGGCAACCCCGTCTCCTTCGATCCCTACTTTCGCGATCTCCGCCATCGCTTCCAGAATCAAGTCAAAATTGCCTTCTCCGCCGAGCTCAAAGGCAAGCCCCAGATCACGCGCTTCAGCGTGAAACTCCACGGAATCGACGCCAAAGTCATCGCCCCGCAACAGGTCCTTGTAACCCGCGGAGGAGCATCCTCTGGCGAGTAAGAGTGCTTCGCGATAAGCTGCAACACTGCCCCGGAAGCTGGGCGGGCCACTCAGCATGGGTGACCCGCACCGTTCTCTCCATGCTTATCTACCAGGCAAAGCCCAGAAACTGGGCGATCGGCTTGAACTCCTGCGGCACCAGCTGCGATCCGCCCAGATCCGCGTCGGTGAATGCAAATACGAAGATCTGGTTCGGATTCGCAATCAGTGCACCGGTCGAATCCGGCACCGTTTGCAGGAAATCGTTGTCATTCGCGATCCAGAGTGTATGCACTTTCGCGCCCTGATACCAGATGTCCGGCCCAAAGGCTTCGCCCTCGATCTTTGCCGGAATCTCACCAGCGGTGATGCCACCAGCCTCCATCGAAGCAACCAGATCGACAAAGAGCGTCTTCGATACAGCGTTGTTCGCCGCTGTCGTACCGTCCATCGCGCTTACATCGATAGCGCCATCCAGATCGATCTTGTACAACTGCTTCACCTTCGCGTTGTCGCCGTTGGCGCGTCCATGTCCGTCGCGCTCGTCCACCAGGAACTCGTGGTTATTCAGCGCCAGAATCTCGCTCACGCCTGTTCCCTTGGTCAGCAGGTACGCGAACTGATGGGTCAGCTTGCCCGACTCAATATCGATCGTGACGATGCGCAGCGTCTTCGCGGCATTCCCACCCTCGTTAGCATCCTGGATCAGAGAATTCTGAATGATGCCTACCAGTGTCCGGCCATCGGGCGTAATTGCCAGCCCTTCCATGCCCTTGTTCGCCGTGCGTCCCGCAGTGTTGCCGCTGATCTCCGCCGCGCCCATCGGCGACAGATTGGTCACATAGAAGTCATCCGGCAGTTTGAACGAGCGCAGCCGCGCACCCGTGATGCGGCTGAACTGGTATACGTACGGTCCGTATTCATCGGAAATGAAGACGCTCAATCCATCGTTGGATAGACGCATCCCTTCCGTGTCGAACCGCGCGTCGTTTGGATCGCCGGAATTCCGTTTTGGATCGAAGCCATCCGAGCGTCCGGTAAAGAAGTGCTGCAGGAAATTGTTGATTGGCGGCACCCCGGAGCCAACGCCGAGACCCGTCCCCGTGCCATACACCAGCGGTGTCGGACTCCACAGCAGCGTGGTCGCTACCAGATTAGGCGTCAGATTGAAGGGCAGTCCCGAACCCGAAGTATTCGGCTTCAAGTCCATCTTGATCGTATGAAAGCGATTCACGTATGAGACTGTGTCATCGACGTTGGAGTCGAACGAAACCGCGTTGGGACCACGATCGGGCAGCGCCAGAAATGTGTCGCCCGAAGCGTACGCGAGCGCCGAACCAAATCCACCGAGCGAGTTGGCGGGCACGCCATTCTCCAGCGCGTATTTCAGGCCGGAGACATCGGCCCACTGCCCCGCGCGCGACCCATCGAGCGTCCCCACGGCGAGCAGTGGAAAAGTCTGAGCTGGTGCGTTCAGCGAAGCAAGAAGAGCGAACGAGGACACAACGAGGGGAAGACGAGAAAGAACCTTGTTCACGAATCTGATCTCCTGAATGGGATGGGGAACGACCAACCACGCCATCATCGAGGGGAGGAATCCGCTGGTCAAATCAATATCCGATGAAACACGCTGCGTGCCTCGTGTCGAATTGTCCGCAATCGCAAGACTCGAACCGGTGACGAAGAATTCAGGTCTGCGGCGAGTTGAGCACCTTCAACAGCTCCTGCGGATGAATCGGCTTGGGCAGCAGCTCGAAGCTGTGGCCCTGCCCCTTGGCCCGCTCCAGCAGGTCGACCGTCGCCGCCTGCCCTGAGAACAAAATCACCCGGCACCGTGGAAGAATCTTCGACACTGCAATCGCCGCTTCGACACCCGACATCCCGCGCATGATCACGTCCGTCAGCAGAATGTCCGGTTCAAACTCCCTGGCCCGCCCAATCGCCGCTTCACCGTCATAGGCGGCCATCGCTTCAAACCCGCTCGCGTTCAAAATCTGCGCGAGCGTGTCCGCAATCATCCGCTCATCGTCGACAACGAGCACACGCAGTCCGTGGCGTTCTTTCGGCACTGGGGGAGTGTCCTTGATCTGAGTTGTCTTAGCCCTGCTAGGAGAATAACCAAAGGAGGGAGCAAGCGAATCGCCCAAAAAGAGGAAGGGCCCGCCTTTTGGGACGAGCCCCATCAAATCCACCTTGAACGTGCTTAATTCCGGCTGCGCATCTTTGACAACAACCGCAGGATCTCCAGATACAGCCAAACCAGCGTCACCATGATCCCGAACGCGCCGTACCACTCCATGTACTTGGGAGCGCCGTACGCCACGCCGTGTTCGATGAAGTCGAAATCCAGCACCAGATTCAGCGCCGCAATCCCGCACACCAGCAGGCTGAACCCGATCCCCAACGCGCCCGAACCATTCACCGCCAGGAACTGAATATGGAAGAAGCCCAGGATCATCTCCGCTAGGTAGAACAGCATGATGCCGCCCGTCGCCGCAACAATGCCCAGCCGCATCTTGTCGGTCACTTTGATCATGCCCGAGCTGTAGGCCAGCAGCAGCACAAACAGCGTGCCAAACGTCAGCCCCACCGCCTGAAATGCCACACCCGGATAGCGGAAGTCGAAGGCTGCCGAAACACCGCCCAGCACCAGACCCTCCAAGAGCGCATACAGCGGCGCCGTCACCGGGGCCCATTCCTTCTTGAACACCGTGACCATCGCCATGACAAAGCCGCCGAACAGCCCCAGCATCAGCCAGGGCGCAACCTCGGTCATATCGCGCGACACGCTGAATGTGTGCCACACGTAAGCCGCGGTTGCCAAAGCGCATACCAGCAGGATGCCGGTCTTGTTCACCGTTCCGCTCAACGACATACGGTTAGCGGCGTCGATCATCCCGCCATATCCCGCGCCCGGCAGGTTCTCGAAGGTCTTGTTTCCAAGGGCCGGATTGGACGTTTTCATCAGGGGCATACAAACCTCTCCACTAGAACACGACAACTCAAAGCTATAGACGCGCCTCCGCTCGCGCGGGTCGCAACTCTCATTCTAAAGGAGGATTGCCCTCCGGCCCGAAGCAAGCGCCTCTTCCCGCCGTCACAACGCACAAAGACGGCCCCATCCGCAGCGTTATGATGGGCTTTCCGCCTCCCCTGACGCAATCGTCTGAGGCAACCATGTCCACGCTGCACCCCCAGAAACGCGCGGCATCGGGCGACACCAGCCTTCTGCTCCTCTTCGGTCTCGCCGTCACCCTCCTCCACATCCTCGTCAACGGCCAATACGGCTTCCACCGCGACGAGCTCCTCACCTTCGACAACGCCCGGCATCTTGCCTGGGGCTACGCCTCCTACCCGCCGGTTACTGCCCTCCTCGGTCGCGTCGAGCTCGCTCTCTTCGGAACCTCCCTGATCGGCTTCCGGTTTTTCCCGGCTCTCGCGCAAGGCATCATACTTGTCCTCACTGGCCTCACCGCACGCGAATTCGGCGGCGGCCGCGAGGCCCAGCTCGTCGCCGCCACTGCCGTCACCATCGGCGGTCCGTCAATCTGGGCCGGTACCTCGCTCTCCTACACCACCTTCGACTACTTGTGGTGGGTCCTCGCGGCTTACTTCGTCGCCCGCCTTCTGCGCACCAACAATCCACGCTGGTGGCTGGCCATCGGCGCCGCCGTCGGACTCGGACTCCTCACCAAATACACCATGGCCTTCCTCGTTCTCGGCATTCTCGCCGGGATGGCCCTTACACCTGCGCGCCGCTTTGTCTTGAGCCTCTGGTTCTGGTCCGGCCTCGCACTCGCCCTGCTCCTCTTCCTTCCCAATGCCCTCTGGCTCGCACAACACGAATTCGTCACCCTCACCTGCATGCGAACCATCCACAACCGCGACATCGGATGGGGATGGACCGACAACTTCCTCGCCGGCCAGCTGTGGAAGTGCACAAACGTCGTCACCGTTCCTGTTTGGATCGCGGGGCTCTGGTCCCTCTTCGCAACGCGAAGGGCAGAACGCTACCAGATGCTCGGCTGGATGTATGTCTTTCCCCTGCTCGCCCTCTTCGCCCTGCATGGCCGCGACTACTATCTCGCCCCGGCATATCCCATGCTGCTGGCTGCCGGCGCCGTTTGGGGCGAACAGTGGCTCACCACACTCGCTGAAAACAGCGCTCGCGTCGTGCGCCGTGCCACGTGGCAATCCCTTGCGATATCTGGCCTTGCCTCCGCCGCCCTTATCCTGCCCATCGCCCCTGTCGGAACCGCTTGGTGGCACATCGCCGACGCCGCCAACGGCAACTTCAACATGGAAATCGGCTGGCCGGAACTCGCTTCCACCGTCGCCAGGATCCGCGCCGGCCTGCCCGCTTCCGATCAGGCCCGCCTCGGCATCCTCGCCGGCGACGAGGGCGAAACCGGCGCCATCAACCTCTACGGCCCCGCCCTCGGCCTCCCCGCCGCCATCAGCGGCATGAACTCCAACTGGATGCGCGGTTACCCCGATCCGCCGCCGCAGACTCTCATCACCCTCGGCCTGAAGCGCGACGTCCTCGATCGCATCTTTGCCTCGTGCGAACTGGCCGGCCATATAGCCATTCCCTATGGCATCGAAAACATCGCCGTCAAAGGCTACGACGACATCTTCGTTTGCCGGCAAATGCGGACGTCATGGCCAGAGTTCTGGAAGAACTTCCGCTACTATGGCTGACAAGTCATGAAAGCTGCCATCTTCGATCCAACCAGAGCGATCTCCGGCAAGTGGCTTTCAATCGAGGAGATTCCCAGACCGGCGCCCGGCCCCGGCGAGGTCCTCCTCAAGGTCCTCGCCTGCGGTGTCTGCCGCACCGACCTCCACATCGTCGAAGGCGACCTCGCACCGCTTCAACCGCAACTCGTCCCCGGCCATCAGATCGTCGGTGAAGTCGTCGAAACCAATGCCCCCGAGCTGCCCGTCGGCGCACGCGCCGGCGTCTCCTGGATGGGCGGCGTCGATGGGGACTGCTGGTTCTGCCGGCACCAGATGGAAAACCTCTGCGACCATCCCGTCTTCACCGGCTACAGCAGAAACGGCGGCTACGCCGAATACGCCACGGTCCGCGCCGACTTCGCCATCCCGCTTCCCTCCGGCGCCGATCCCACCTACGTTGCTCCGCTTCTCTGTGCCGGCATCATCGGCTTTCGCAGCCTGCGCGTCGCCGGCGTCCATCGCGGCGAACGCGTCGGCCTCTACGGTTTCGGCAGCTCGGCGTCCCTCGCCATCCAGGTCCTGCAGGCCTGGGGCTGCGAGGTCTACGTTGTCACCCGCGGCGAATCGCATCGCGCCTCAGCCCGCGCCCGGGGCGCCACCTGGGTGGGCGACGAAAATACCCTGCCCCCGGTTGCGCTCGATCGCGCCATCACCTTCGCCCCCAGCGGCAACGTCGTCATCAGCGCGCTCTCTGCCCTGCGCAAAGGTGGCGTGGTCGCCATCAACGCCATTCACCTGGACCAGATGCCTGCCTTCGATTACGACAAGCTCCTCTGGGGCGAGCGCCAGATCCGCAGCGTCGCCAACATGACCCGCGAAGATGCCCGCGACTTCGTCTCCCTGGCCCAGGATCTTCACATCCGCCCCACGGTCGTCGTCTTCCCGCTTGACCGCGCAAACGAAGCACTCGCCGCCGTCAAGCACGAAACCGAAAACGGCTCTGCGGTCATCGTTCCTTAAGACAAATTCCAGCCGTGCATTCGGAATCCGAAACTCCTCCCGTATAAATGAGGACTATGAGACATTCCCACCTGGCCTTGTTTCTCGCTCCGCTGTTGCTCTGTACGGCCATCGGATCCACCCTCGCTCAGGAACTGAACGCAAACTACGACCGCGACCCCCATCAGCCCATCGACCAGGCCTACACGGCGAAGATCCTCAAGTACACCACCGACAAGTCCTTTCTCTCGCCTCTGGTCGACTACCTTCCCGCCTCCAGGACCATCCCCACGCCGGAGAAGGTCCTCGACGATATCTCCGGCGCGCCTGACATGCTTCCCTACGCCGAAGACGTCTACAAATACTTTCGCCTGCTCGAAGCCGCCAGCCCCCGCGTAAAAGTCTTCACCATCGGCCACACCGAAGAAGGCCGCGAGATGATCGCCGCCGCCATCGCCGATCCCGAACTGCTGGCCGGCGCCAAGGAAAACGACGCGCGCCTGGCACAGCTCGCCGACCCGCGCACCATCGGCTCTGACGACACCAAGGCTCGCGCCCTCATCGACAAGTCGTACCCCGTGTACTACATCACCGGGACCATTCACTCGCCCGAGACCGGCGCGCCGACCGCGCTGATGGAGATGGCCTATCGCCTCGCCGTCGACGACGCACCTTACATCAAGTTCATTCGCTCGCACATGATCGTCCTCATCACCCCCGTGGTCGAAGTCGACGGCCGCGATCGCATGGTCGACATCTACCGCTGGCACAAAGCTCACCCCAACGAGATCTATCCCCGCCTCGTCTACTGGGGCCACTATGTCGCCCACGACAACAACCGCGACGCCATGGGCATGACCCTCGACCTCACGCGCAATGTCCTCGACACCTACCTCAAGTGGCACGCCCAGGTCCTCCACGATCTGCACGAATCTGTCCCCTTCCTCTACGACAACACCGTCGGCGACGGCCCCTACAACGCCTGGGTCGATCCCACCCTCGCCGATGAGTGGGCCGAACTCGGCTGGAACAACGTCGCCCAGATGCAGAGCTTCGGCATGCCCGGCGCCTTCACCCACGGCGACTTCGATACCTGGAGTCCCGGCTATCTGATGTTCCTCGCCGCCATGCATAACGGCATCAGCCGCCTCTACGAAACCTTCGGCAACGGCGGCGCCGACACCGAAAAGCGCATCCTCACGCCCGAGGAATACTCGCGCACCTGGTATCGCCAGAACCCGCCCCTTCCCATCGTCAACTGGTCGCAGCGCGACAACAACAACTACGAAGAGACCGCGCTGCTGACCACCATCTCCTACTTCGCCCAGCACTCCCACCACTTCCTCGAGAACTACTACGCCAAGAGCAAGCGCAGTGTTGAAAAGCCCACACTCGAAGGCTCCGCAGCCTACGTCATCCCACCCGATACCGCACAAACCAATCGCACTGTCGAATTACTCAAAGTCCTTGCGCGCCAGCACGTCGAGATCCAGCAGCTCACCACGGCCGCCACCGCCAGCATCCCCGGCGAAAAGCGCACCGACAAACCGAAGGACGAGACCTTCGCAGCCGGCAGTGTTGTCATCCGCATGGATCAGCCCTACTCCCGCATCGCCGATGCTCTCCTCGATCACCAATTCTGGGCGCCCGACGATCCGCAAAAACATCCCTACGACGACACCGGCTGGTCCTTCACCGATCTCTTCCACGTCAAGGTCGTTCGCGTTCCCGACACGGGCATTCTTAAGGCAGCAATGTCCCCGGTAAACGACCCACTCTCCCTCGCCGGAACCTTGACCGGAACCGGCTCCGTCGTCGCCGCCGCCAACACCGGCCAGACCTCCCTGCTCTCACTCGTCTACAAGCTCAAAGGCGCAAGCTTGCAGGTTGTCGAGAAGCCCTTCGACGCCGGAGACAAGCATTTTGCCGCCGGCTCCTTGCTCATCTCGGGCATCGGTGACGACCAGCTCAAATCCGCGCTCCATGGCCTTGCCCTCGACGCCATGCACCTCAGCGTCACACCCATCGTGCCCGCACACCCAGTCACGGCCGCGCGCGTTGCCATCATGCACACCTGGCTCGCCACCCAAACTGAAGGCTGGTGGCGCTACGCCTTCGACAGCGCCGGCGTCCCTTACGACTACATCAGCACCCAGACTGCCGCCAAAGACGACGACCTGCGCTCGAAGTACGACGTGATCGTCTTTGCTCCTGTCTCCCGCGCCTCGGCCACCGACATCCTCGACGGCTTCCCCACATGGAACAACCCGCTGCCCTGGCAAAAAACCGACCTCACCCCGAATCTCGGCCGCAACGACTCAACCCCCGACATGCGTCCCGGCCTCGGGTATGAAGGCCTCGCCCACCTTAAGAGGTTCGTCGAACAAGGAGGCCTGCTCATCACCTGCGAAGATACCGCGCAGTTCGCCATCGACACCGGCCTCGCCCCCGGCGTCAGCGTCGCCCCGCACAGCGATGCCCGCGTCGTCGGCACCGTCCTCAACACCGTCTTCGTCGACGGCGAAAGCCCCGTCGCTTCCGGCTACGACAAAAGCGTTCCCGTCATCAGCGCCGATGGCATGGCCTTCAACATCAGCAACACCATGGGCCGTTCCGGTGGCCGCATCCTGATGGACCCCTACGCCGAACGCCCCACCGGCCGCGGCACCGTCGAAGACAGTGACGAACCGCAAGGCCGCAAGATCGCCGAACCCGAGCCGCTCGAAAAACAGCAGCCCTGGCAGCCGCGCAAGCTCAACGAAGAACAGACGCGCAACAATCCCCTCGTCATCCCCGCAAACCTGCGGCCCGACGTGATCCTTCGCTTCGCCGACAGCAAATCGCTCCTCCTCGACGGCCTCCTCGACAAAGCCGGTTCCATCGCCGAGCACGCCATCGTCGTCGACGCGCATCTGGGCAACGGCAACGTGCTGCTCTTCGCCAACAACCCCATCTATCGCGGCGAAACCATCGGCACCTACGGTCTCGTCTTCAACGCCATCCTCAACCACGACCGCCTGGCACATCCGGCCGCCGATACCGGGAAACGCTGAGGTAATCCTTGCGGCACCACCTTACCGGTGGACTCTTTTCGAGCCCGCCGGTTTGTGGCATCCTGTCACGCATGGGAAATAAAGATAAAGGCAAGAAGGAAACCAAGAAGGCGCCCAAGCCCAAGCCAAAACCGGAGCCGGGGCACAAGCGCGAGATCTTCACACCGGCGCCGCCCAAATAGCCACGCAGCATATGTTGCACAGCGAAGGCCTTCCCCTTCTGGGAGGGCCTTCTTGCGTTGTACCCCTATGCGCGCCATGCTACCGCCCTCATCTTTCATTCCGATTCGTACCATCGCAACGCCCGGAGGCCCCTCCATGCCGAGCAGGTTCGCCATACTTCTTCTCGCTGCATTCTCGCTCTCTGCCACGACCAGCCCGGCACAGACATCCCACGCCACGACAGCTCAGAGCCCCGTCGTCGCCTCCGAACTGCCTCCTCCGGCTCCTGCAGGTCGACCTGTAATCGGCCTGGCCCTCGAGGGTGGCGGTGCGCTCGGGCTCGCCCACATCGGCGTCCTGCAATGGTTCGAAGAGCATCGCATCCCCATCGATCGCCTCTCCGGCACCAGCATGGGCTCCCTCATCGGTGCTCTCTACGCCACCGGCCAATCACCCGGCGATCTGCGAGCGCTCGCCCTCGGCAACGACATCACCAGCGTCTTCACATTTGAAACTCCCTACGGCGTGGCCAGCTTCCGTCGCCGGCAGGATCGACGCGACATCCCGCAGCTGCTGACCATCGGCCTCAAGAGCCGCTACGGGCTCCGCAATGCCCTTCTCGCCGACAGTGGCCTGAATCAATTCCTCAGTCGCGAGTTGTTCGATTACACCCGCAATGATCTCGACTACAACACCCTCCCCATCCCCTTCCGCTGCGTAGCCACCGACCTCACCACCTTGCGCGCGGTCACCTTCTCTTCGGGCTCCCTGCCCCAATCCGTGCGCGCTTCCGTCTCCATCCCCGGCGTCTTCTCGCCCGTACAGGCACGTAACGGCGACTTCCTCGTCGACGGCGGAATCGTCGACAACCTGCCCGCCGGCGTGCTGCGCAATGACCTGCACGCGGACATCGTCATCGCCGTGAATCTCGAAACCGGCAGCATCTCCGCGGCGGACACAGGCTCCGTCGTCGGCGTCCTCAATCGCGCGTTCTCCGCCGGCATCGCCATGAACGAGAACCTGTCCAAGCAACTCGCCGACGTGCTCATCGACGTCCCACTCGGCAAATACGCCACAACCGACTACGACAAGGCTGCTCAGTTGATTCAGGCCGGCTACAACGCCGCCGAACAGAATCGCGATGCCCTCCTCCGCTATGCACTCAATGAGAGTGGCTGGAAGACTTATCGCGCCGCTCGCAACACTCGCCTCCAACCCGCGCCCGGCGTGTTGCGCGTCGTGCGTGTCGAGGGCGGTTCGATCGGAGCAAAGCAGGAAATAGAACGCGACTTGAAGCCGGCTCAGAACAAACCAGCCTCCTCGCAAGCCATCCTCGACGGATTGAAAGACGTCCAGGCCGATGGCGAATTCCAGGCCACGTTCGAGACCTTTGCACTGCGAGACGCCAACCCCAATCCAACTCCCGACGACGGCCTTCTCGTCCACATTCACCCGGAGCAGGGCGGCCCGCCTTTCCTTCTCGTCGGCCCCGATGTCGCAGCCTCCACCTCCAACATCACCCGCGAAAACCTCGCCCTTCGCTTCATCGACCAGGGCTTCGGCGGCTTCGGCTCGGAGTTTCGCGCCAGCGCCCGCGTCGGCTATCTCACTGAAGCGCGCGCCGAGTACTACCGTCTGCTCTCCCCTCGCGGATACTTTCTGCAGCCCGAGGGCTCTGTCCTTCGCCAGCCGGTCTATATCTGGGCCGATCAAAAACGGATCGCCGCTCGCTTTCAGCAGACCCTCGGCGCCGGACTCGAAGCCGGCCGCACCATCGGCAACTCCGCGCAAATCTCCGCCCAATGGCACGCCGAAGACATGCACTGGAATCTCGAAACCGGGGCCGATGGCGAAAGCAACATCACCGGCACAGCCCAAACCGGCATGCTTCACTTCGTGCTCGACCAGGCCGCGACCAGCGCCATCTCCCCCACCGGCACGCGCGTCTCTTTCTCCGCGGGCGCGCTCTACCACGCTGTCGGCAGCGCGAACGCTCCACTCGTCAAGGCATCGTTCTCACACACCGATTCGCTGCCCGGCAGCAACATCTTCGGCATCGGCGCGGACATCAACTCGTATCTGCGCGCAAACGTCGCACAGCCATTCCGCTTCACACTCGGCGGCCCACTGCGCCTCTCCGCTTCCTCCTTCGACGAGTACCGCGGCACGGATACTGCTCTCACGCGCATCGGCCTGATGCATCGACTCGCAGCCCTTCCCACCGGCATGGGACAAGGTCTCTATGCCGTGCTTGGCTACGAGGCAGGCGAAGTCTGGTCGCCCGAAGAGCGAACGTTCGTTCGACAGGACGGCACAGCCGGCTTCGTCGCCTCCACACCCCTCGGCGTGATCACACTCGGCGTCTCCGTGGGCGACGCCGGACGGCGCAAGGCATTCTTCACCATCGGCCGCTGGTTCTGATTGCTACGCGCCGCTTCGGCGTCGGACAACAAAAAGCCCTCCATCGCGGAGGGCTTTTGTTGCTGTACTCCAAAACTCAGAAGCTACGCGACCACTTCGATCCCCATCGACCGCGCCGTTCCCTTGATGCTCTTGATCGCCGTCTCCACCGATGCCGCATTCAAGTCCGGCATCTTCTGCGTGGCAATCTCGCGCACCTGCTTCTCCGTCACCTTGCCCACCTTGTCCTTGTTCGGTGTGCCCGATCCCTTCTGCAGCCCGGCCGCCTTCAACAGCAGAATCGACGCCGGCGGCGTCTTGGTCACAAAGGTGAAGCTGCGGTCGGCGTAAACCGTGATGACAACCGGGATAATCAGCCCGGCCATCTCCTTGTTCTGCGTGCGCGCGTTGAACTGCTTGCAGAACTCCATGATGTTCACCTGCGCCTGACCGAGCGCGGGTCCCACCGGCGGCGCCGGCGTCGCCTTGCCGGCTTCAATCTGCAGCTTGACGTAAGTCTGTACCTTCTTCGGAGGTGCCATGTGTCAGTTCCTTCGGAACCAGCGATTAGCTCCTAGCTTTCAGCTACTAGCCGATTCGTTTCCCTTGCAAATTTTGGTGTTGCGCTCAAGCGTTCGCTGCCAAACCGGAGCTTGCCAGGTGGGCGCCGGTTAGAAGCTTGTAGCTAATAGCTGGAAGCTGCAACTACTCAATCTTTTCCACTTTGCCGAACTCGAGTTCCACCGGCGTCGAGCGGCCGAAGATCGTCACCATCACCTTCAACGTCTCGCGATCCTCGTTGATCTCATCCACCACGCCGTTAAAGTTCGCAAACGGCCCGTCCGTGATGCGGACCTGTTCGTTCTTTTCAAACTTGATCTTGAGCCGTGGCTTGTCTTTCGAAACCTCGCTGCGGAACAGGATCGAACTCACTTCGTCTTCCGACAGCGCCACCGGCTTGTCGCCCGTGCCCAGAAAGCCCGTCACCTTCGGCGTGTCTTTCAGCACGTGCCAAAGGTTGTTATCCAGGTCCATCTCCACCAGCACGTAGCCCGGCAAAAAAACGCGCTCCACCGTACGCTTCTTGCCGTTGATGATCTCCGTCACCGGCTCGGTGGGAATCATGACGCGACCTACACGGTCCTGCAGTCCAAAGGCGGCCACGCGGCTCTCGATCGACTCCTTCACCTTGCGCTCGAAGCCCGAGTACGCGTGAAGGATGTACCACTTGAAACGCTCGTTCGGCGCCGGCTGTGCCTCAGCTGCTTCTACCTGCCCGGCAACTTGTTGTTCTTGTTCGTCTGCCATTCTGTTCTCGATTTCGCGGGAGCGCGTGTTTATTGCGCGCCGCCTGCCCGCGTCAGTAGCTCATGCAAAGCACGGTTGAAGACCAGGTCCACGAGGAAAAAGAAAAGCCCGAAGATAAAGACAGTCACAATCACAACCGTCGTCGTGGCCTCGACTTCCTTGCGCGTGGGGGCAACAACCTTCCGCATCTCGGCCCGTACATCGCTCAGAAAACCCGTCGCATTCGTCCAGAAGC
>Ga0335069_10007851_pt1 | contig 15343 bp, 7 predicted proteins | sample Lox_Sample_11_FD_206714 | JGI IMG/M metagenome (GOLD analysis project Ga0335069, IMG submission 206714) | Soil microbial communities from Loxahatchee National Wildlife Refuge, Florida, United States - Lox_Sample_1.1 | ecosystem: Environmental > Terrestrial > Soil > Wetlands | place: USA: Florida... | reverse complement strand
GACTATTGCCATCCCAAGTATTACGCTCCGCTGCATAACACGCTCTACCGCAACAATGGCGACGGTACTTTCACGGATGTCTCCGAGGAGACTGGGATCGCAGCGTCTTTCGGCAAGGGCATGAGTGTATCCTTTGCGGATTACGACGGCGATGGCTACCTGGATGCTTTTGTAGCCAACGACACAACTCCCAACTTTCTGTTTCACAATCAGGGCGGCAAGAAATTTGAAGAAGTTGCCCAGATGGCGGGGGTCGCCTACGGGGGGGACGGGTCTGCGCTGTCGGGTATGGGTTCCGATTTCCGAGATGTGAACAACGATGGGCTGCCGGACATCTGGCAGACTGCGGTGGAATACGAGACGTTTCCCCTGTACGTGAACACGGGGGACGGAAGTTTTGACGACGTGACCGCGCGCGCCGGACTGGCCTCGACTGCAAGAATGTCGGGATGGGGTAACGGATTCGCAGATTTCGATAACGACGGCTGGAAGGATTTGTTCGTTGCCCGGTCCGAGGTTCTCGACACGATCAGTCTGCATGTGCCGACGCGGCACTACCCTGAACCCAATACGATTTTCCGCAATCTAGGCAACGGGCTATTCGAGGATGTGAGTGCGACGGCCGGACCGGATTTTCAGAAGGCAGCTCCGCATCGATGCGTGGCCTTTGGCGACATCGATAACGACGGTCGTATCGACATGGTGGTTTCGGTGCTTGGCGGACCGGCCAAGTTGTTGCACAATGTGTCGGAAGGGAACAACCATTGGATCCTGCTGAGACTGGTTGGTACGAAGAGTAACCGAATGGGAATCGGTGCTCAGATTAAGATCGTCACCGAAGACGGTCGTTCGCAATGGAACGAGGTAACGACGGCGATAGGGTACGCTTCTTCAAGCGATAGCCGCGTACACTTCGGCCTCGGTACGAACAAACGCATCAAGGAGGTAGAAATTCGCTGGCCCAGCGGCGTGAAGCAGGTGCTTCACGATGCCGAAGTTGACCGCATCATTACCATTGAGGAGCCGAGAAACTGAACTCTCCGTCTTACTTTGGAGCAGAGGCGGGCTGTTCGTCCTGATGCAGCTTTACTAACTCGTCAAGATCGGCTATTAGATTTTTGTCCTTCGAGCCAAGCGATCGGATGGCCTCTGCCGTAACGAGGGCTTGATCGTTCTTGCCGATCCGGAAATAGGCATCGCAGAGCATGTAAAGTGCGCCGGGGTTGGCGGTGTGCGACCTTTCCAGATACGCGATGACATCTTTCCACCGCTGTTGCTTGTATCGTATGTGGGACAGAGCGATCAGCGCCAGCTCGTTGGTGGGATCGAACTCGAGCGCCGAGTTACACAAATCCTCCGCTTTGCCAGCCTCATTCAAAGACAGCTGCACTACGCCAAGGTAGGCGAGAACTTGGGCGTTCGTGGGTGACTGTTTGTGCGCTATCTCCAACAGACGGATCGCGTCGCCCAAGCGACCCATGGTGTGGTAGACAACGCCGAGAAAATAGTAGGGATTTGGATTCAGGCTTTGCGCGTTGCTCTGAACTTCCTTCGGAAGCTTCTCAACGTAGTCTAGAGCTTCCTGTTCCTTGTCCTCTTCGAGTAGGGTTCTTACGTGCGCCCATGTTGGCGTCTGAGTTGCGGTCTGAAATTCGGCAAATTGGTCGGCAATGCCGTTGGCCCGATTCAGGATGTCATAAAGTCTTGTCTCGTTCTGTGCTTCTTCAAGCCGACCGAGATGGCGATATACCCTTCCGAGCTGGAAGTGCGCCTTCTTGAGCGAAGGCCGTAGTTCCAGCGCCTCTTTGAGCGGCTCGATAGCTGCCTCGTAGCTTCCCAACTCCACAAGCGCAGTTCCCAGCCCATAGTCGGCGGCGGCGGCATCGGGATATCTGCTGGCGAGGGCGATTTCGTAGCTCCTTCGCGCATTCTGCCAGTCGCCAATTCCTGAGTACGATTCCCCGACGTAATAGGCTGCCTCACCACTCGCCGGGTCCTTGTTCAAGGCAGTCTGAAGAGCAACTGCCGCACTTCGAAGGTCGTTTAGGTCAAACTGCGCCATGCCGATATCGAAGTCAATTCGCGGGAGGTCGGGGTTGAGCGAGCGGGCTTTCTCTAGCCACTTCAAACCGTCGTTGCTCCTGTCCATTCTGTCCGTAAGATATTCGCCATACACTTGGCAGACGTCCGGATTCTGCGGGGCTAACTCGGCGGCGTGGGCGATGGCTTTAATCGCGAGATCACGCTGGGATGTTTGGTAATAGGCCTGCGCCAGGTAAAAGAGAGGGTCGACTTGATCGGGCTTGGCGAGAAGGCTCTTCTTGTAATTCTCTATCGCCTTCGGCCAGTTCTTTTGAAGAAAAAAGACCATGCCCAAGTCGAAGGAAAGATCTGGACTGCTTGGAATTTTGACTAGAGCATTTTCGAAGAAATTCTGAGCCTGGGCTAATTGACCTGCGTGAACAAGAGACTCTCCCTCGTTCAGCAAAGCTTTCACGCTATCGGGGCCCTTCGCCTTCATATCTTCATATAGCGCATCCTCACGCCGCGAATCCTGAAGTTGGCCAATTTGAAGGTAGGCTTTGCTCAGCTCGAAATGAGCATTGGTCAGCGCAGGATCCAGATCTAAGGCGCGTTTGAGCGGTCCCACCGCAGCCTGACCTTTCGTCAACGCCACGAACGTTCTTCCCAGCCCATAGTAGACAGGGGCGCTTGCAAAGCCTTGAGCGATCGCGTAGTTGTAGTATTCCTGCGCCTTAGCCCAGTTACCGACGGCCGACCAATAATCGCCGAGCATGTAAGCTGCCTCGCCATTCTTCGGATCGCTCTTCAGCGCCGCTTGAAAGCTGACGAACGCGCCGTGGATGTCTTTCAACTTGAGATCGATCAGGCCGATCTCAAGATCGATTCGATCCATCCGAGGATCTAGCGCTCGGGCTTTCAAAAGCCACTTTAGTCCGTCCTCGCGTGTCTCGTTTTGTGAGGCGAGATACTCTCCATATGTTTGGCAGATGTGCGGATTATCCGGGGCCAACTTGGCGGCATAGGCTATCGTTTCAAGCGCGTGCGCCTGATCGGAACCCTGATAGTAAGCCTGTGCTAAGTAAAAAAGAACATCAATCTGATTGGGCCTATTCGCAAGGCTCTTCCGGTAACTCGCTATGGCCTCCTGCCACTTATGCTGGAAAAAGTAGGCCGTGCCCAGATTGAAAGAAACATCCGGATTGTCGGAAAAGCGCCGTTGCGCGCCCTCAAGCAATTCCTCCGCCTGAGCGAGCTTGCCACTCTGAATCAGAGTGTGAACCCGATTCAGCAATTGAGTTACCTCATCGGGGGCTTGCGCAAATGCTGGCGTCAACATCGATATGAATGCCCACAACACTCCGATGAGTCTCTGAGTCATATCGTTTCGCAGTCTAGGTGATTTACCGTGCTTTCGCCTGCCCGATGTGTTCTGCCAAAGGAGAGCCAATGCTGTGCGGCTACGTCGAGATCAGATGACCGCCGTCTTGGAGTCGGGAGAACTGGGAAGCACCCAACGGTTTGACTTTTCCATGCCATATTCGGTTTGCTTGTTATGCCTTCCATGCTTAGCTGGGATTGATGTCGACATCGACCTCCATGAGGTACTCACTATGATCGCCTTGATGCGTTGGCAGGTGAATCACGAGTCGATTGCCGGTCAGGTCACAGGCCCAGGTGCCGGCCTCCAATTCGGGGGTCTCCCTCGGGGCCTTCGGCAACGGCTTCCCGTCTACCGTTACGGAAGACGCGGAAGGTGTTCCGTACACGAGAAGATAGCTTATTTCAGGGAGATTCTCCATCTTCCAGTTGCCCCCTCCAGTCTTGATCTGTGTCGTTACTTTCGCAGCTTCGCCCAACGTGTTCAGTAAAAATACGTCTTGATTCTTGTTGGGAACAGTTGCAATCAGTGCATCGACGCGGCCATGAGTCATGCTTTTACCGAATTCTAACTCCAGGCTGAGTTGCGTCGGCACGATGGCACCTGGCCGTAGGTACACCGGAATCGTGTCGAGGGGAGCGTCAACTCTGAGCTTAGCTGGCCCGCTGATCGTCTTGCCGTCCCACAAACTCGTCCATACGCCCGATGGAAATGTAACTACCTTGAAGTCATCGTCCCCGACAACCGGAGCAACCAGTAGGTCCGGTCCAAACATGTACTGTTCAGAGGTGGCAGCCGCTTCCTGCTCACCAGGGAAGGACAACGGCATCGACCGCATGATCGGAATGCCCGTTTCATGGGCGATGACGGCCGCTTGATATGTGTAATTTAAGATATTCTCGCGGGTCCAAGCCAGAAACTTATAGTTAGAAACTGCCGCGTCGCCGAAATACCATGGGTCCCGCGGTGCTGTGCCGTGAGGGCGCATCCAGGGGCTAAAGCATCCAAACTGGAACCAGCGCATATACACAGCCGGCTGTGGGAAGCCGAAGTACCCGCCGAGATCGCTGCCCCAGTTCGAATAACCGCAAGCGCATAGGTTCAGGGCTCCGGTCAGAACGTGCTTAAGCCCGTTAAAGTTCGCGGGATGGTCGCCGGCAAACTGTCCTACCCATCTTTGCGTGCCGGGCGCAGCCCCTCTGGCATACAAAACAAAATCGTTCCCGCGTTTCTCCTGATAAACCTGGCTGACGGTGCGATGGTAGTCGTAGTAGTAAGCATTGTGCATCTCGGCACCACGTCGACCGTCGTAAAAATAGGCGCTATCCGGCACCATGTCTCCGTAGTCAACCATGCTCCCTGCCTGGCCGAGATCCAAAGCTTGCCTTAAGTTTCGCCGGCAGAGTTCGAAAGCATTCGGATTTGTGAAATCCACATAAGAAAGCGCGCTATCGGAGACCACATCGGTATTGCATTCTACCCCACAATGCATGATCGGAAGTTGGTCGGGTCTGAGCTCAGGCATGTGAGATTCCTGTGCCAAGCGACCGATTTCCGGATAAAAGTAGCCGAGCACCCGAATTCCGCGCGCTGCCATGAACTGATTCAATTCGGGAGAAAGCGCCGACGGACCTTCCGCATAAATCGCCGAATGAGGGATGTCCAGTTCCGCAAAGCGGAGCGCTGTGCTTTCTTCCTGCGCAACCGGGTTCTGGAAGCGGTCGTTTTCCCAAGCATCGCCGCCTCTTCCCATCCACGGTTCAAATGCCCATTTAGGGGGCACCGGGGTCCTTCCGGTCAGCGCAGTATAGGATGCCAAGGCTTTGGTGGGCGCTCCAACCCACACATAATAGTCGAACATCGGGCCCAGCTGTGTCAGGCGATATTGTCCAGGCTCCGTCCTCCCTATGTCTGCCCTAAGACGATAGGAGGAATTCGCGAACACCATATAGGGCTTCGAGCTATGGAAGATCGGGAGCGACTTGTAGGTGGTATTCGCCATGCCCTCGCCGTTGCCAATCCAGTCATCAGTGCCCCACAGCGTCAGCACTTTACCGTTGTAGTTGAAATGGTCATACCTTTCCCCGAAGCCGTAAATGACCTCGTTGGGTTCAAGGCGATGCCTGAAGTCGACGCCCACTATTTTGCCGTCCTGGTCAAACCGGAAGGCCAGGCTATTGGCGTCAATCTGCATCACCTGTGCGCCAGCAAGATCGTAAAATGAAATCGAAAAGGGATCCTGTCGGATGGCAATCTTGCCATCTGCGAAATCGATCGAACAAATGCCCGATCTCGATTTCGCGGCGAGCGTCAGGAGATCTGCCGGTCTCCAAAACCCCTCGTCGCTACCATAAATTCGCACTCCGCCCGTCGAGGGCAGAGCCAAGCGCAGGTCGACCTTGCGGTCGCCGGCTACACAACGCATCAAGAGCGTATTGCCCTCCACTTGCAGCTTTTCGGCGCGTCTCACAGCTTTCCATTCGCTCTTCCGAAGGTTGGCGGGCGAACCATCGGCAAACCACCAGCGCGATATCCCATCCAGCTTACTCAGGTAGCTATCCACAAATTGATACGCCTGGACTCGGTCGTTCTTCTCGAGTGCCGCGTTCACCTTTTGCCGGAAGAGAGCCAGCGTCAAGTTGTCATTCAGGATTCCCCAAGCTCGCGGCAGTGGCGTGAATCCCTCCTGCATCATCAAATCCATCCAGCGCTGCGTGAGAAAGAGTCGCTGTCCTAGGTTGCTCTCGTCGGTGGGAGTCGTTAGCGATCCTTGCATCTGCCAGATTCGTCGGCACGTCTCCAGATTCGGATATGTTCCGATCGCCGTCCTCTGCCATCGAAGTATTCCCGAGGGCAGCCTGCACAGGCTCTTCTGGGCGTCATCGACATGCGATGTGCCGGAAAAATGGGTCTCGATCAACACGTCTACGGGCATGCACTCATTGAGGTCGATCGCCACCGGACTGCTGAACTGCCCGTCGCGCCACCTTGTGCGCATCGGCAAGAAGCCAAACTGCGACTTCGGCCTTCCCCCTAAAGTTTGCCACGGGATTTGAAACCATGCCAGCCACTCCGCCGCTCTCTTGATCACACTTGCTTCAAACGTGCTCACCTCGTTGGCTCGGACTGTAGAATGCCACGCCGATGAAATCTCATCGGCCGACACAACTGTTCCGGATTCCAGAACTCGGTTACAACCGAACTTCAGTCCCTGCGGCGTTGCGGCAAATTGATAATAGGAAGGAATAGCTCTGTCCGGCTGAATCAGGAAGTCCACTTCATCGGGGTTCGGTGGCCAGTTGCCTTTAGAGCCGGAGGGTAAACCGGGCAGGGAATGCCAATTCGCAGCGCGCCACCAATCCGCATCCAGGTTGGTGTAAGGGAAAGACATATTGGGTTCCGTGCAGCGAAATAGAACAAAGATCGCATCGTCGTTATAGCCCACGCGGCATTCGGTCGGCGTGGCAGGCTGATCTTCGCCGGCAACGCGATAAAACTGGTTCAGAATCAGCGAACGCGCGCTATCCGCAAGCATTTCATCGAGGGAAGGCGCTCTCTCCCAGGGTGACTTGAGAACAGCCGCATTCGTTCCCCAAACAAATTGGTCCTCTTCTTGCGCTCCTTCCGCCTGATGCCGGCCTGAATTCTGAATCGGAAGGAAGCCATGCGTTGGTACTGCCCCGTCGGCTTTCAGCACCCCCGTATACATTCCGGCAAGGGCACCTACTCCAACTGCCGATTGCTTTAAGAAAGCGCGTCTCTTCATTTCGTCTCCTAACCCTCCAAGGCCACTCATTCGAGGTAAAGCCCAAACCGAAGGCGCGCCCTAGGGACGCTGGCTCGGACTCAGTGGCTAACGTACTCATCGATTGTCTGAACGTTGTGACTGTAATTGCGAAACGCGACATGACCTCCGAGCGGAAGTTCTTGACTTCTGTCAATTTGCGAAGAGTGAGGGTTACACTGCGAGGAGGCCTTTCTGCAGCAAATCCAACGCTCCGACTCTCGCTGGCTCGCACTCTTTTTGGCGCGACATACCGAACACAGCTTCCAGATGCTTGTGATTATGTGCTCGACGCTCTTTTCGGACACAACAAGATTTGATATATCAATAATGTATTGCTTGTCAAGGCGTCCTCTAGAGAGCCCGAGGAATCGGCATTCGATCCTGTCCCCGATCTCGAATTTGCGGTGGTCAAACTCCGCCGCGGAGAGAGGGCTGTTCCTAATTGGTCGTGCGCTATATGCGTTCATTAGGGCGTCCAGGAAGAGAGCCACATCCTGATCTGACGATCCTGCCATCAAGCTCGAACGGTCGATCGACCACCTTGCTTGCCCGAAGAGAACGAATGATTTAAATGTCTGTGAGTAATCTGAGGATCGTGAAGGGCAGGTCAAATGAACTGATGGAAAATGTCGTGTGCGACTGAAAAGAACCCCCTGCCCAACAGCGGGCAGGGGGAGGAGGCCACATGAAGTTTGTAGCTTCAGTGGTAAAAAAACCAATCTTCAAAATGACAACCTCGTGAGCAAGTACCCGCCTGCCGGGCACACTCCATCGAGGAACCTCTATCAGAACAAGTCCAAATTGCGATTGACAGGTTAACCTCCCAGGGCGATCCGCCTCTATTTCTTTCAAAATCGTTCAACGTCTACGAGTCGCTCTGCAAAGCCCAGGAGAAATTCGAACTCACTATTGATATATCAGAAATATGAGGGCTGTCAAGAGCTAAGGTTGTCAACCGTTGAGCATCGAGCTGAATGTGAGTCAGAGCGCGTTGGGCGTGAAGATCACAAGCGATATATCTTGCGGAACAGCAATTAAACTGGCGGGCAGGTCAATGTGTTTCCAGCCCACTTCTGCCACTTGTCTGCTATTTTCGCGCTGTATTTTTATGGCTTGTTGGGGGTCAAGCTTATCTTCCCTGGATTTCAAACTGTGATTGAAAATGAACTGCGTCGAAATTCCAGATCACTTTGCGTAAAACCTGTAACGAATTGTCCAGCGTGCCGTATGGCCTGGCTGGACCTTAATGTGTACGAACCCCTCCGGGCAGACCGCCTTGCGTGTCGACCAGAAGAAGACTCGAGAAAGCGGCTGGTTTCCGGACTCCTCGACGCCAATCCCACTATGGATGTCGCTGACCACAAAGTCGAAATCCGAGGATCTATCACCATATCCCGTAATCGCGGCAAATGCGCTCTCTCCGGTTTTCAATTCGCGATCAAAGACAATTTGATTGCCTTGGAAATGTGCACCGCTTTGCAATAATTCATCTGCCTTCGGCGCGAAGGGAAAGCGGATTACAATGCCGGGGCCAGTTGGAACACCATCCAGCATAAAGAAATCGTGATTATAAACTAAGGTGTCGATGGTTTCCGTGCCCGTGTTCTTCAATTCGTGCTCGATGGCTAGAACGGGCTGGCCCGATTCGAGCTTCAGCCTCTTTTTGTAAATATATGAGACGCCAATCTGCGTATTCAGGTCTTGTCGGAACTTTACCTGGCTCCTTCCTGCGTGAACCGTCCACTTGCCGCCGTCTACCAACGGATAGGGCGTAGCGAAACTGTACGGCCCTTCGGTGAGACGGCGTAAAGCACCAACTCCTGGCTTGACAAATATTCCACCTGGTCCCGCTCCATCATAACCGGGGGCGCTCTTTGCATCTGCAGCGAGAAATTCCTCAACGGGTCCCGTGATCGAGTCGTGTCGCACGGGGTCGTATTTGTCGAACCAGACGCCAAAGTAGTTGTGACCTTTGTAAGTAAGGCAGCCTATTACGCCTGACCAGTCGAAGCGAGAGCCGCGGTAGTACCCCCTCTTCGCGTCGGGCAAGAGAACAACAGCACTGACAATACCGTTCCCGATCGTCGCGCGGGGCGCGCTGAGAGGTTGAATGGGAACGCAGTCAACGGCGGTTTCCGCACGCGCCGGTACAGCGTACGAGACAATAACGGCAATGGCAAGACAGACAAATGCGCCAATGTGACGAGAGAATAGGTTGAGGCTTCTCATGCTATTGTTCCAGTCATCCTCCGGCTCGATGTTCGACGATACAAGTAGAAAAGGCAGTTGAGCACCCTGCGCGTGGCGTAAAGACTAAAATCCTCGCCTTCAACACGTCCTTCTGCTGAAGGTCAGAAACTGAGGCCACACCATTGCCGATCAAGAACCTGGCAAGAGACGGTCTCGCATTCGAAAGACGCCGTGTTGGCCACCGGAATTATATTCGCATACACTTCGGTTGAGCGCCGCTCATAAACGATTGTCCAGGCACGGTTGAAGCCTTCGCAATTCAAACGTTCCGCGTGGGATTGGGCCATGCCCTATCTGCAGCAAAGCTTTTACTTGTCTCAGTAAAATCGCAGTCTCCGTCTATCCCCGCTGTTGATGCCGAAACTGAGTCGGACTGATTCCGTAACGCTCGTGAAAGAGTCGCGAAAAATAAAGCGCATCCGAAAATCCGACCATTTCGGCTACTTCGAAGACAGCCAGATTCTGATTCGCCAGCAATTGAGCGCTGCGCTGGAGACGCAACCGCATTGCGTATTCTCTTGGCGGCGATCCAAACTGTCTGGCGAAGCAGGAACAGAAGTGGGATGGAGACAGGTGAGCCTGACTGGCGGCCTCCGCAAGATTGAAAGGCTGGTTAAAACGGGCCTCAATATGTCTTCGCGCGCGCTCCAGTCGCGGGTCTAGGCGGCGCGGAGCACGATCCTTAATGAATCGACGCAGGATATCGTGCCAGAAAAGCTGCAGTAGCGCTTCGAGCATGTCGGGATCCTGTCGCGGGCTTCCCCGTAACTCGTCGCTGATCATCTGCAAATAGCGGAGCGGTAGAGCATCGCCGCCGATATCGATCGGAACTCCCGAAGGGACTAATCCTCCGCGAAGGCTGCGATCGATCCAGCGGCCCGTGACGCGGAGCCAGGAGTGATTCCACCTGCGCGAAGGATTGCCATAGACATGCTTGGCCTCGTATTCCCACACGATTAGTCGATGCTTGGCAGGCATCCACTCGCTTCCGTTCGAGGCGAGTGACCAAGCCTGGTCATGAAAAATCATGATCAGACCCGGATATTTTGTGCCTTCGCCTCCATGCCGGATTACTCCCGGAGGCATGACCTCGCAGATGCCCATGGCGGGTATATGAACCCGACCAGACGCGATATCAGAGAGTTGATCAACATAAATCTGGGCACGTCGGTACATGCCGAAAGATTATCCATAGAATGCGCGATCGTGTCTATACACATCAGATGTTTAATTAACCTATGATTTCAGAGCTTGAAAAAGCTCGCACTGTGAGCGAGCCTCCTGAACACGTTTACCAAGATAGGAGTTTTCTACATGTCGAAGCGCCTCGTCTGTACTGCGCATGACACCGTTTCGTGGGAGGATTACGAATTACCCCAAAAGCTGGAAGATCGTCAGATTCGCGTCCGCAACACGCATGGAGCGGAGAAACATGGCACTAAAATCTCCTTTGTCCACGGTCACGGAAATAAGCGCGGGCTGTGGGATGCCACCAAGCAGATGTTTGTACCGGGTGGCGTGGCCTGGAGTTATCCTATTCCGCTCGGAAACATGCAGGTTGGCATAGTAGAAGATATTGGCTCGTGCGTACGCAGCTATAAGTTGGGAGACCGCATCCTGTATTTTGGGGCGTTTGCGCCGACAGCAGTGATCACCGAAGGAGAGACCTGGAAACTGGCCGCAGACACTCCCTGGAAGGCTGCTACCTGCCTCGATCCGGCTACGTTCGGGCTATGTGCCCTCCGCGACGGAAACGCGCGCATCGGCGACTCGGTTGCAGTCTTCAGCATGGGTGCGATCGGCCTCATGGCAGTCCGACTTGCTAAACTGGCTGGCTGCTATCCCATCGTCGCCGTTGACCCTCTGCCGAATCGCCGTGAAGCTGCAATGCTTTGCGGCGCGGACTTGGCAATCGATCCCATGAATTCAGATACCGGAAAGCTGTTGCGAGAGGCAACAGATTGGCGCGGAGTCGACGTCGCGATTGAGTACAGCGGAGCGATGGAAGCGCTCCAAGCGGCCCTCCGCGGGGTTGCCTTTGGCGGCAATGTCGTTCTTGGCGCCTTCCCCGGTCCGCTGAAGGCTGGCCTCGATCTGGGCGCGGAGTCGCATATGAACCGCCCCAACATCATCTTCAGCCGCACCGAAAGCGATCCGAATCGCGAACATCCGCGATGGGACAATGTGCGGGTTCGCGCCGAGATCCACAGAATGATCCTGAACGGGCTCATCGACGCGGAGTTCGTTGTGACTCCTGTGCTGAAGTTCGACGATACGCTTTCCACCAAATACGACCCCATCTTGGCCGCTGCCGAAAGGAGCATCAAGCTCGGAGTTGAATACTAGGCCTTCGACGATACGAACTGGAACCGGGGCGGAGCAGCGCTCCAGTCCCAAGTTTGGCATGCGAAACCGCGTGAAACATCAAGGTCCTAGAAACTGCTTGCAAAGTCACCCAGATGCAAAACGGAGAAAATCTATGCAAATAAATCAAAGCGTTGTGGTTCCCATGATGAAGCCGCAGCAGACCTTGCTGAACGACTTTATGCGCGAGGTCAAGAAAATCGGCTATCCGGCGGTGGAGCTTTGGGACCGCGGCCCCGATTTCACGGAATTTGTTGAGGCTGCCCGAAGCAACGGCCTGCGGATTGCCAGTATGGTGGGCCACACGCACGAATCGCCCACGGCGGGAACCCATGCGGAGGCGTTTAGCCGCACCGCAAACCATGACCGACTTGTGGCGGAGTTGAAGGAATCAATCGACGTTGCCGCACAAAACGGTATTCCCGGAATCATCGTTCTCAGCGGCCATCGCAATCACGATGAGACGTACATCGAGACCATGCAGGTGTGCGCCCAAGGCCTGCGGCTCATCGCGCCTTATGCCGAGGAGAAGGGCGTCAATCTAAACCTGGAGGTACTCAATACCAAGGTCGATCACGCCAACTATGCAGCAGACCACACCGACTGGGCAGTCGGTGTCTGCGAGTTGGTGAACAGCCCCAGGGTCAAGATTCTCTACGACATTTACCACATGCAGATCATGGAGGGCGATGTCATCAGCACCGTTCGCAAGGCGATCCGGTGGATAGGACATTTTCATACGGCGGGCGTCCCTGGGCGCCAAGATCTCGACGACACTCAAGAACTAAATTACCGCGGCATCTGCAACGCGATTGCAGCTACCGAGTACAACCTCTACGTCGGTCATGAATTCCGGCCCAAGGGTGACGCGTTTCAAGCTCTACGCTCAGCTTTCGAAATCTGCAATGTTGCATGATGTCGCGCCAATCGGTATCTGGCAATTCGCAAGCAGGTATCGAAGCCTCGTTTTGGATACGTTCTTGTCGAAGACCAGATAAGGTAATTCACCATGACCTTGACCCTCCTTGATTTCGTTGTGTTTTTTGTATTCTACGCCTCCGTAGTCGCGATCAGCCTCTACAAGAGCCGCAACGAGAAAACGGGCGAGGACTATTTTCTTGCCGGTAGGCAGCTTCTGTGGCCCATGATCGGCTTCTCACTGATTGCCTCGAACATCTCGACGGAGCACTTTGTCGGGCTGGCCGGTCAGGGAGCAAGGCACGTTGGTTTTGCCATTGCCAACTACGAGTTCATCTCCGTCCCGAGCATGATCTTTATCGCCTTTGTGTTGCTTCCGTTCTTCCTTCGAACGGGAATCTACACGATGCCCGAGTTTCTGGAGTATCGCTACAACCCTGCGACCCGGGCTTTGATGGCCGTCTACACGGTTCTCATCTACGCGTTCGTCACCATCTCCGCTGTTATCTATTCGGGTGGACTCACCATTCAAACCGTCTTTGGCGACCCGAACAATCCCAGACATTTGCTTTACGGCATTTTGATTGTCGCGGCAATTGCGACGTTGTATGCGACGTGGGGTGGGTTAAAGGCTGTGGCCTGGGCCCAGTTACTCCAGGGGTCTGCGCTCTTAGTTGGTGGCTTTTTTACGTTGTACGAAGCGCTCCACGCCGTCGGCGGACTGGGTAGGTTTTACGCATTTAACTCCACTAGAATGCACCTCATCCTGCCCGCATCCGACCCCGTGCTACCTTGGACCGCGCTAATCGTTGGCTTCGGGCTGTGGATTCCGTGCCTCTATTATTGGGGCCTGAACCAGTTCATCACCCAAAGAGTGCTGGCTTCGGAGTCTCTCAGGCAAGGCCAGTACGGCATGGTTTTCGCCGCTGCGTTAAAGTCGCTGATGCCCTTGCTGATCATTGTTCCCGGTATGATCGCCGCGCAGCTCTATGAGCAGCATGTCTTCCCGGCGGGGTCAAATCCCGACCAGGCCTATCCGCTTTTAGTCCGCTACCTGCTTCCGGCGGGACTCCGGGGATTCATGTTTGCCGCCATCATCGATGCGGCAGTCTCCTCGCTCGCCTCCATGCTGAACTCCGCCTCAACCATCTTTACCATGGACCTCTTCAAGCGACATTGGAATAAGGATGCTTCCCAGCGCACTATCCTTATTGTGGGACGGCTGATGACAGTTGTCTTTGTACTGATCGGCGTCGCTATCGCGCCCATCCTCGGGCAGCAAAGCTTCAAGGGAATTTTCAACTATATTCAAGAGTTTCAGGGCTTCGTATCTCCCGGAGTCTTGGCGGTGTTTCTCTTTGGGATGTTTGTTAAGCGTACGCCGCCGAGGGCCGGTACGGTCGGGATGATCCTGAGCCCGATCATCTATGGGTTCACCATGGTCTTCTTCGGAGAAATTCCGTTCTTCGTGCAGCACCATATCACGATCATTACCGTTGCATTTCTCAACCGGATGACGATCTCCTTTGTGGTGATCGTGCTCACAATGGCGGCGATTACGATCGTGAGCCCGATGAAGCGGCTCGTCGAAATGCCTCTGCGACACAAATTCGATATCAGGCCGGCAGCCGGTGCCGTCGTCTTTGCTTCTGTGGTGATCTGCGGCCTGATTGTTACGTATGTCATCCTCTGGTAGGCATCTTTTCTACGTACACCGCTGCTTTCATCAGGGCGAGAAGGTCGCGTGTGGGGTGCGCTACCCCAAGTGAATATCGCTTCTGCCTTGAGTTGCCCGTTGCGTTTAGTCGCACCGAGGATGCATTTATGGAAGGCAAGATTTCAGGGGTGACGTTCATACTGTATGAATCAGTACGAGGAAGAGAACCTCATCGGGAGCCGCCATGGTTGAAAGCTGTCTCGGGTCCGCCGCTCCAGAAGTTCAATTATGTTGATAGTAGCTGAATCAAGGCCGGAGATCCGGAGACGGATCTCAGCGATGCTAGAGCAGATTGATTCGGTACGTATATAACTTATAATGAATAACTTGCCGGTCGATTCCTGGAAGCATATTTTCGGACAATTTCATTTGACTGCCGTATTGGAACCTAGCAGAGGGTGAATGCCTCAATTCCACTGGGCTTCTCATGTGCATTCACCGCTTTCTTGATTCTCCACGCGATTGTACGGCCGTATTTGACATATCAGTATCTGGCGAGCTAATCTTCTGAATTTGAAGGGGAGTGAGTCTACATGATCGGGCTAGTTAACTACGCGCAAGAACCCTATTCCGTAGAGCTTCGTGAGCTTCGCGTTCCGGAAATTGGCGAGGAGGATGTTCTGCTCGAAGTGCGAGCAGCCGCCGTTTGTGGCAGTGATCTGCATCAATACTATGGCAAGCAAAGCTGGCACGTGAATTATCCGGTAGTCCTTGGCCATGAATTCTCGGGTGTCGTTGCTAGGCTAGGCGACCGGGTATCCTCCTTCAAAGAGGGTGACCTAGTTGTCAGCGAGACAGCTGCCTTGCTGCCGTCAGATTCCGCTTTCATTCGCCAAGGGCTTTACAATTTGGACCCAGAAAGGCTTGGCTTCGGATATGGCGTGGATGGTGCAATGGCTCGATT
>Ga0335069_10007850_pt1 | contig 15345 bp, 25 predicted proteins | sample Lox_Sample_11_FD_206714 | JGI IMG/M metagenome (GOLD analysis project Ga0335069, IMG submission 206714) | Soil microbial communities from Loxahatchee National Wildlife Refuge, Florida, United States - Lox_Sample_1.1 | ecosystem: Environmental > Terrestrial > Soil > Wetlands | place: USA... | reverse complement strand
TCTGCAATTGGTTCAATAGGCTTAAGAGGCTTGCCAAGATTAAATACGACTCCATCTATCTCAACTGATGGTAATCCTTGGGTTTTTGCGAATTCGATGATTGCTTTTAATTCTACTGGATCACGCATTATTTCTTGCCTTTCGTAAGTTCTGCTATAGATAGTCCCCGCTCATCTTTGGGTTTTTCTTCTACCTTGCCGCCATCCAGCCAATGTTGGAATGCTTCCCACATTGACATCTCGACCCATTTGCCTTGTGGCTCATATGATGCACGTTGTTCTTCTTGAACATCTTTGATCTGTTTAGTAGATAATTCTGTGTAAACACTATAAGACTTCTTAAGATCTTCATTGGTCTTTTGTCTGATCTCTTCATTCTTAACATATTCAGGATTAATCAATCCATTCGCGGGGTTACCACCAACGTATTGACTCATATCCTTAACGAAATCGCGTTGTTTCTGACGATTCTTAGACAGCATTCTTTGCATTATTTTAGGGTTACCATGCCTAAACAAGATCTCCCCACGATCATAAGGAATGGGGGTCTGTTCAGGATGCATATAATTCGCACAGTCTTTATCATTACGCAACATATCCCAATTGGCAGGATCAGCAACTTGTTCTGCGAACCAAGCTAGATACTTAGCGACTTTCTCATCGTCTGAACGGCCAAACATTAGCGACCTTTCTTTCTATTGAGAGCATATTGTAAAGGATTCATATCGCCCCATGGGTCCATATCCATTATGGCAAAGACGTCTGCTTCATTTTGTTGGGCGGCCTCATAGTCGATTTGTTTTTGAAGCTGTTCTTCCATGAGCTTCTCAGTATGTTTAATCCATTGTTCTTTGGATCTAGGATCGACAGTCTCCTTGACAGGTTCTGGAATCCAATGTAGGCACTCACGATAGCCGTAAAGCACTGCGTCACAAATATCTGAATGTGGATCATCTTTCATGACCATGCGATCTGACGTACATTTATCCATATCCCATTCGATGATCATGGCATCTTGAGCAAATCTAGAGTTCTGTTTGGCTTTAAATCGGCCATTACGCAATGCATCATTAGTCAATGCTATGTATTCATTCTTTCTAGTCTTTTCAGCAGCAACGATAGGTAGTTGGAAACGTTTGCGGAGTTCTTCTGCAATCTTGGCACCTAAGCCACCAGTATCCATTACCACTTTAAGTGGATCATAGCGCTTAATAAGGCGTTCTATTTGGCTAGCCAATGAGGTAATGTCATTGCCTGACTGGACATATTCCTCGACCAGATAGCAATCGGCCACGTTCTTATGCCATCCAATGACTGCAATGGCGTCTGCGTCTCTCAAGCCTACGTCCACAGCGATTACATAATCTGTAAGCTCTGGTAGGACGTCATAGTGATTCTTATCTGCACTATATTTGAATACAAGGCTATCTGAATCTAGTGTCCACTCACCAAAACATTCCCTGCGAATAGAGGGATGTGTAATATCTACACCGCGCATATCACAGTCTTGTTGGATAAGTTGGGCGGCAGTCATTCCAGAGGACTTCTGGATATGATAATTGGCATGTAGCGTCCAAGCATGGTGTCCCCACTTGGGATTCTTAGACATATCATGGAAATAGCCAGCAGGAACTGGACCAGGAGTACCTATCATTCGGATACGACCATTGAGATCGTAAAGACGTTTTACTAGGATGTCCTCAACTAACTCCTTGATATGACTACGGAAAGCCTGGGATTCATCCAAATAAGCAAGAGCTACTTTAGATAGACCCCGCATCTTCTCAATCTCAGTCTCTACGTTAGCGCCAAATAAATAAACAATGCTTCCATTAGGGAATGTCATAGATAGTTCTGCAATGTTTGGTTCGGCGTTTAGCTTATATTCCCTATTGATTCTCAATAGTTCGGGCCAAATGATACGTTTGGCAGATGATCTGGCCAGAGTAACATACAGGCCTACGGTCCCAGGCATGGTTAAGGCCGTATTGATTAAATCTGCGGCACAAGCTACGGACTTACCTGCCCTAACAGAGCATACGGCAGTGGCCCAGCGCATGGGATCGCGGACAAAAGCAAGCTGTTCTTTGAAAAGGAACTTCTCAAGAACGAACAGGTTCTCCTTATGGAGACGTTCAGCGAGGATCTCGCCTATGACTTGCTTCTTTGTAATCATTACTTATTCTTTGCGGCGTCTTCTGCCAATGCTTTGAGGCCAGCCTCTTTGGCGAGCTTCCTAGCAGCCTTACGGGCTTCTGCAGCTTTGATAGCTAGTTCTTCTTCGTCATCCCCATCAAAGCCGACGATTTCAGCCTTCTGCTTAGCCAGTTTTACTTTGGCCATATCACCCAGAGCTTGCTCCATAGCTTGTTCAGTACGAAGTTGTGAGGGGGCTTTTAAAGCTGATACGCCGCCTTCTGGCAAGAGTTCAAAACCTTTGACGTTCGAGTAAGGAACTACGATGGTGCGCCCAGTAGTGCGACTCATAGCTTTAATACCAATGGCCGTAGCTTCGATGTCATATTTGGTATAGGACAATGAGGTTTTAGAGCCGATGAGGTCTAATCCAATTGCAAAATGGACTACTTGAACTTTGGGATTGCCGTTTTCTTTAGACATTGATTTCTCCTTGCTCATAGAGCAAAAATGGATTGTAAGTAAATTCTTCACATAGATCTTGAGCAGTTTTAGTGCGATGCGTTATAACTACAGCACCCGAACCATCAAACATTTCATTGAATAAGGCAGTGGCTATTCCAAAACCATGGAACGCACCTTTAACGAAGACATAATGGAGGATTGATTGATCTGGCTCGCCCACCATGTAGCCGAAGATCACAGACGGATCATCATTCTTAACAGCAACTAAAACTTTGGTGGTGTTTTTACTGAGAATGTGATCCAAGACAAGACGGTAATTATCGAAAAATACTGACTTTTTTACGGAAAGTCCGATGTTAGAATCATTTCGATAGCTATCAAGCCATGTTGCATATATGAAACTGACATCATCGCCCATTGCGGGCCTAATCACGAAATCGGTCATCTCTGCTACACCGTTCCTTATACTATTATGGAAAAGCGGCATTAAATCAGTCTCTTATACTTATAGATCACGCCTCTGATGCCTCTATCAGACCAGCCAGTAATGGTAGCTATACTGGGTTTAGCTGGAATTACAGTATTATTCACGATACGATCCTTACTTGTAATTTGTATACCTTGGCAATATAGTTCCAATATCTTCCTATGCTCTTTTGAAATCTTTGCAGTTTGTAGCCAGGTAGAGAGCTTCTGATAGAAAGCTAGGGTTTCTCTGCGTGTTGCATAAGCATTAGTCCTAGTATCTGGTTCTTTTAGGCTACCATTAAAATTCTCAACATCCTGAAAGCCAGACTTCTTAAGTTTTGTATACCACTTATCATTGAGCTTTTTGAATTCTTTGGTCTGCCAGAATTTATTTTGCCCTCTGTTCGATTTCATTGAGTTCTTTCTCGCACTCTTCTGCAAATTGCACGAATTGCAAGAAGACTTTATCGAACTGGCGACAGTAGTCCTTTAAAGCGCCGTCGTTAAGAAGCGTAACAGTGCGCTCAGAGGCTTTAGTTGCCTTGTTGGCGAATCGAATGGCAAATTCTGCATTATCGCGACAGATATTTTTATCTTTCTTATCTTTGACTCGTTGGCCTAATTCTGTAGCTCTATTGGCTAATAGCCTAGCTTGAATAGCTGCGTCCATGTAAATTTGACCAATGGCTCTAGAAGGTGTAAGTTTTTCCATTATTCACCTTTTTCAGATTTAGCCTGAGCTTTAGCAATTTCAGCCTTGATAGCTTCAGCGCGGGCTTGAGCCTTAGGATTGAGCGCCTCAGGAATTGGATTGGCTACAGACGCCACTTCTGGTTCAGGTGAAGGGGCCAATGAAACTACTGGTTTTGAGGCTTCTTCCATGGCTTTCTGGGCAGCTATCTTATATTGCGTTATAAGCGCATTAGACGTCAATGGTGCGGTTTTAATGCGACATTGGACTAGGATATAGCTAAACAGTAAGGACACGAAGGAAACCCATTTAAGGGCTCTACGTTGGCCATTGATAAGTTCCTGGCATGCCAGCGTCTTAGCTTGCTTTTGAGGAGAAAACTCCTGCTGTAAGCTGATATTAGTAGAAACATAAGTAGATTCGATAAAATCATGAAATTTCATTAGTTACTCCATTTGAATGCGGGTTCAATAAGTTCCAATTGAACGTCCCAGAACGTTTCGCTCACTCCATCTGCACCGACTAGCTGTACGCGATATAAATTTCCCTGATCACCGTTATTTTCGTATTCTGTAACGTAACCAATGGTTCCTTTATAAAAGCCTTCTATTGTAACAACAACTTTATCACCGAATTTAAAATTATTCATTATCGTCTCCTTTGACGTCGTGATACATTTTGATAAGTTCTTCAGTGGGTAACTTATCTAAACCCTTCTTTTCTTTAGCTTTTTCTTTATCAGTCCGCTCCACAATAGTATCCAAAGTGGATGCATATCTGGATAAAGTCAAAGCATCCTGCGGACTTAGCTGTTTATCGGCAGATTCCTCTTGAATCTTTTTCACGTCCCTATCAATCAGCGCCAGGATGTTATCTAGAGTTGCTGAGGGATTACTTTGTGTTTTCTTGCGCCGTGCCATATAGTAAGGATTGCCTCTTGACTTAAATTTCTTAATACTATATCATTATGAAAGACTCAAATCTTCTATCTTTTATAGCCTGCCGTAGGAATGGTCCTGCAGTGGGTTTTTCTTGACTGCCCTTAATCTTTATGATAAGAGTAATTATCAAGCCTCATTCTGAGGCAATTTCCATGGACACTCCGCCTTGGGTTGGCAGGGTTTCCAACCAAACAATGCCTAAAAGGCGGAGGAGTTCAATATGCTCAAGCCATCCCCATTAACTAATACAAAGATCGGACCTCTGAGAAAGATCCTATCAAAGAAGGATAGGCGGCTTTTAGTGCCGACCGATACCGTTCTCATTGATGAATATAAGAATAAAAATATCAAGACTATGTTGTCTGACTGTTACAGCGCTAAAGATGACTGTAATAAACCCTATAGATACACAATCGCTATAGGCTCATTGCTTAATGCATTATTTACCCATGGATTGAAAGAGTTCAAGTTTTCAACACGAACTTGGGCTACGATCATAGAAAACGATCCAAACATTAAGCATAAAAGTTATAAATGGAAGGAACTATCATCGTATATACATGGTCTCATTGAGGATGGATTGATCGAATGTATCGAAAAGCCATCCAAGTTCGGAGAGGGAAAACCAAGGGCAGGTAGGTATGTCATATTAGATCGTGATGTATTAAATTGTCTGAATGAACTCAAGTTTGATAACTGTACGCTGGATAGTACGCTGGATAGTACGCTGGATAGTACGCTGGATAGTACGCAGGTATCAGGTATCGGGAATCAGGATCAGGATCAGGTATCTGGTGTTGGTGCTGGTACTGCACCACACGAAGAACAACAACAGCAAGAAATAGAAAAAATACAATCTCTTCAAGAAGACCAAGAGTACAATCCACAGAGCTATTGGTTTTCAGTATTCAAACCTTTGGCTTATAAACTTCAGGAAAAGTCAAAAACTTCATTTGAGGATTTCTTGGATATTCTCCAGATTACGTTGATTCAATCTGCAAAATCTACAATTCCCTTAGATCAAATAAACTTTGAGCATCTTTTGGATAGAGTTCTTCATACTAGATTTACCGACAACGCTGCCTATCCTTGGTCTTTTAAAGATCCTAAGTGTCAAGGCATAAGACGTAGGGCTATTGAAATATTTACAGAAGAATATGGCACAAAGTTTCCTGAGAAAATCATTGATATCGAAGAAGCATTGTATGGTATAGTGCCAAATGATATGATGAGTAGTGAAGAAGTGTTAAAACAATTGAACGAGGAGAATGTATGATAACGCAAAAAATAGATTTTGAATCTTGTCTTAGGGCTTGTGATCGCTGGAATAAAATGCCCAAGAACGATCCTAACATTTACACTACTGTAGAAAAGACGTATGCTGGCTTTGTGGCTGAGGAAGTTATTCATAAAATGATGCCCAACTTGGTTCCTTCCACTGGTTCAGATGTTTACCATTATGATTTTCTATTTGGTACATTGAAAATAGAAGTAAAAAATAAATGTGGTAAAGAACTTCCAAAACCAGACTTTGATGGCAGTGTTCCTACCTATTGGGTTCCTCGATGCGATATATTCCTACATACTAGAATGTGTAGCCAAGAACGGTGGCATGTATTTCCTAGAGGCTTTACGGTTGAAGATAAGATCGCAAAAGAAGACTTCAAAAAGATTGCAGAAACATTCATGGAGAAGTATACCACTCTTTTTCTCTGCGGTACTATTCGTAATGAAAAGTTTTGGAAAGTAAAAAAGTTAGAGGAACGCGGCACAGAACTTAATGGGCATGGCCAAAAGGCTATCATGGATACATGGAATGTTAAGTACTGGCAATGTACTCCTCCTCAGAAATTATTAAAAGTTTACGAAGAACGATATGAAACTACGATCCGATAGCGATACTTACTGGGAATTGCTCAGGGCCTATGGTGAACCTGTAATTCCTTTTAATGAAGGATTTCTCTTTCGAGACAAGAAAGTATCCAAGAAATTCCTTGACCATATGGTCGCAGCGTATAAATGGATGATTTATGAGGGAAAAATATGAAAAAGAATCTCAAAAAGATCATTAAAATAGTTACTGAAGATGTCAAACACAAGGATCGTATGTTAAAAGCTCTTCAGGAAGAATTAGAAGACGTTCAAGTGATGAGAAAGATTGAGGAAAATAATACTAAGAAAAAGTGATTGACTTCAAGAATGAATCCTGAGATAATTCTCTTATGAAGGGGGTTCAAATGAATAACGAAATGTTACAAAAGTTCTTAGTTCTAAAACAAGAGATTGCAAAGATGGAAAAAGAATTGGCGCCTATCAAAAAGGCGCTTGAGGCACAAGGTAGCTTCGAGACTGATCAGTTCACAGTCGAAGTAAAGTCTGTTACACAGCATCGAGTTGTAGGATGCGAAGAATTGATCGACCGTCTAGGTGTTGTTTTGGTGGAAGAAAAAGGCTTGATTAAAGAATCTACTTACAACAAAGTCTCAGTTGAACGTAAAGAAGTAATGAGACAGGTGGCATAATGGAATTCCGAGTAGCAGGTTCACGATTCACATTGTTTCCTCAAATTAAACATGAGATCACAGAAGGAGATCTTTGTGATCTTATCCCAGAGCCAGAGAATCCTCATGATTCTTGTGCAGTTGTAGTGACAGTTAAAGGTCACTTCGTTGGTTACGTACCTCAGGCTTTGAATCTTGAAGATCCTATTATTGAAGGTAAACCTTTTAAAGTGAAAAGAGTGGATGATTTTGGCCTGGAGCTTACTGAAATCTAGGAAACTATGAGTTGAAATTCATCTATCCCAGCCATAGACTTCATGAATTGATCGAAGGTAAATCTACTGGCCGTTACGATCTTCGCGCCATTTGCCATTGTGATGCTCTGACCTAAAAGTAGGCAGCCATCTGAGTCTTTCTGCGGCGCATTACCAATATGCAGACATATCCCCTCATGCCCAGGGACATTCTGGACGCAGAATAGTTCCTGTGGCCCCCCATGATCAAGTTGATGCATTCCAAGTTTTACTGTCCAAGTACCATTCGGGAGTTTGGGTAAGCTATTGTAGGCATGTTCTGCTACGAAACAAACGTGTTCACCTTTCGGATTGTGTAGTTCTGAGAATATGCCATCGGCCTCACATGAGATTCTGGTTAACGTCCAGGCAGCGTTCTTTGGCTGTTCTGGTACTGGATTATCTAATGGGATCGTTACAGAGATTTCTGGCTCTTTACGTAACCAACTTGAGATGAAGTCTATGATTTGCGGTAGGAACTTACTGAGATTCATCTTTGCTCGCAATGTGAGCTTTGATCATATCGCCTATGTGTTCCACGGCGTTACTTGCCATGAATGCAACTCCAGTACCTTGTAACAACGTTACGAAGTCCGTGCCGCTGATCAGGTTTTCGATACGAAATACAATCGCCACCGCTATAAGCAGAAGCATCACTATGAACTTCCTGAATCCTTGAATAGCATCGAGCCATTCTGCTAATTTTTCACTCATTATTGCTTCCAGTAAGGTATTACCCTAGTATGTTCGGCTGCAAATATCGCCTCTCGAAGCATTTCCTTATCATCGGAGTTGAATCCATAATCAACTGCTTCTAGGCATATGTCCAAAATCTTTTGGGCATCTTCTTTATCGAAGAGAAGATTTCCATCGTGATCGACATAAATTTTATCCCCGAACTGTATATAGAATAAAGGCTTATTATCTAATTCGGCCATATTCACCTACATGAAGTACATGCGAATGACTTCTGCTATACCTGCTATAATACCTATAATCTTGATGAGCTTGATTGCACCTTTGATTTCAGCCCTAAGTTCAAGCATGGGCTTGACCTGTGCCTCAAGAGCGTCACTGCGTTGCATGTGGCGCTCTAAATTAGCATCAATAGAATCCAGTCGATCACAAACCATCTTTTTAAATTCATCGTCCATATGCATTCCTATGTCTATAGAAACGAGTGCCCTGTACGCGAATCTGTATATATCCAAGTCCTTCGAGTGCTTCATTAATAATGCGCTTATTAGAACCTATCCAAGGAATGCCTACTTCATTGCAGATAGCCTTCTGGATAGGTCCACGTCGGAAACGTACTGGCAATTCGCCAGCACGTCTCTTAAACGATTCTTGGATACATTGGATAAGCGATAGCCTTTCAGCCAGCACCTGTTCCAGGTTATTTTGGATCGTATTTGCCATAACTTCGCTTGGCTTTTTTCATTGCCAAAGCTCGCTTAGCTTCTTCACTCAAGGCCATAGTCATACCAGCACTTGCAGGAGCATGCGCAACGTCCGCAGGCTTCATAGGCATAGAAGACATGGGCTCACCAGTGCCGTCATCAATAAAGTCCAGATCGGGCTTAGATCCGACCATGTTATTAGCATGATCCTCAACCAAACCGCCGTGGGCCATTTTGCTACCAGCAACTGAATCATCAGGATTAAAGTCATGACTATTGTCATTTGCTCTATGTCCTGCCGCCTGAATTGCTCTAGCTAGCGCTTGTTCATCCATAACGTTCTGCGAAAGACCGTCTGGGTCCATTCCCACAGGATAAACAGGTTCACCCGCACGACCAGCATCATGAGCAGAATCAATAGAGCCAAACCCAAGATCCTGTTCTGGATCGCTATCCATCTTGTGTTCGAGGCTTTCATGTTCTACCATTCCACCTTCTGCCATTTTCTTTGACTTGCGTGAATTCGCCAAAGCCGCAGCGATAGCTTGTTTGGCAGGATGCCCCGACGCTATCATCTCTCGGATGTTTTGCGAGATAACTTCTCGCGAGTGTCCTTTTTTCAAAGGCATATATCCTCCTTAAGGATTTTACCTGGCGTAATCCCGCCAGTGGTTAATTACCAACAAAATACCCAAACACAACCATCTCCCCCAGCACCACCTGCGCCAGAGTTTAATCCACCTGTGGCGAACGTGGCACCACCACCTCCACCACCTCCACCTGGGAATGAGCCAGCACCACCAGCCATGCCCGTAAGGACTGACTGTGTTGATCCTCCACCACCACCGCCAGAACCTGCTACCGTGGTTACTGAGGCTGCACCAGTTGCAGCGCCACCGCCAGCAAGGCCAGGAGTTGCTGCACCAGCAGCACCAGAGATGCCGCCGTTACCAGCCACGTTACCTGCGGAACCGTTTGTCAAACTACCAGAAGCTCCGCCGTTACCAGGCTGAGTATATGTGAGCGCAGCTTTGATACCGCCACCTGCTCCTCCTCCACCTGCTCCCCAGAGCGATCCTTGTCCGCCCACAGTAGCCGCAGCGTTGGTCGCACCTCCGCCTCCTCCGCCACCATATTCGCCATATCCAACAGTCGATGAGGTAGTTGCACCTTGGCCACCAGTTCCGCTCGTATTGGCGGCACCAGAAGTACCGTTGCCACCACCAGCAGAAGTTGATGAAGTGCTGCCTTGAGTTCCATCAGAACCCCAGCCGCCCCCACCACCGCCAGAATTTAATGTAGCGGTAATTTGCCCACCACCGCCGCCTCCTCCACCACCTGCGTACATGTACGCGGTCGATACGGAATTGCTACCAAACATAGAGCCAGTACCATTTGAACCGACAGTACCAATTGCGTTGTTGACGCCCGTACCACCTGCACCGCCAGCGCCTACAGTAAGCGAAACGCTTGCTGCCAAGTTGGATGCACGGAAGGTTTTTACGTTATAAGCTCCGCCACCACCGCCTGCTCCACCATTAGTATTTGTTCCAGATGTTCCAGAACCACCCGCCCCACCACCGCCCCCTGCTCCAACACAGATTACAGTGACCCATGTAGGAGAGAATGAAGTAGGCTTGGTCCACGTTTTATTGCCAGAAGTATTAAAAATCTGAACGTCAACTGGATTTGTAGTTAGTTCAACACCTTGCGATCCGTTAGTAGTAGTTCTAAACCAGCCATTTGATGTATCAATGTAATGCAGTGACTCTTTTGGTTGTAATGTAGCTTGATACAATTGTCTCGCTGTACCTGAAATCACCATCTCAACTGTAATCGTTTGGGCTACAGTATCAGTATTGAAGATGTCAATTTGAGACACTTTCAACTGGTCTGAGGTACCAGTGAGCATGCTGACTGCGCTGGTTCCATTGAGAGAACCTTGTACGTTATTGGATTGCACCAAAGCGGTTCCGTTTATATCCACATAAGATATAAAATATGTAGGCTGATTGGTCATCGCTGACGCACCCATAACAGCTTTCAAAATTTGAGAAGAACCGTTTACAATTATCATATTACCAACAAATTACCCACACGGCTCCATCGCCACCTTTGCCGCCAGCACCCGACAATTGACCACCAGAGGAGAAGTTTGATCCTCCACCTCCACCACCTCCACCAGCAAAACCGCCTGCGCCGCCTGCGGCCCCTGCTGTAGATGCTGTGACAGTGGAACCACCACCACCACCACCAGAACCTGCGAGAGTTGTAGTTTCAGCGCCAGTTGAAGTAGGAGTTCCTGCCGTACCAGCCGTTGGGCTCGATCCAGACGTTCCTGCTCCTCCGCCTCCGCCTGATCCAGGAGCACCGCCAGATGCTCCGCCTGCTGCGGGCTGTACAACTGCTGGAGATGCTGTGGCACAGCCACCTGCCCCTCCGCCGCCTCCGCCATATAGTGATGTTCCGCCTGCAAATACTGCTGCTGCAGCAGTGTGTCCACCACCTGCACCGCCGCCGAATTCTGCTGCTCCACCTGCTGCTGTAGTAGACGATCCAGCACCTTGGCCACCAGTGGCCCCAGATGCCGCAGCTACAGTACCAGGCAATCCGCCCGCCGCTGCTGCTGTAGTTCCGTTATTTCCGTTACCACCTGTTCCACCACCAGAACCACCAGTACCAATTACACCAGTGACACCACCCAAAGCTCCACCGCCGCCACCACCTGCGAATACATAAGCAGTAGCTTGGGTTGTTCCGCCAAACATAGAGGCTGTACCAGCGTTACCTACGGTTCCAACTGAAGCGTTAACACCAGAGACTTGTGCTCCGCCAGTTCCGATGACACCAGATACAGATGATGCTAAATCGGCTGCGTTGAAGATCTTACTTGCATAAGCTCCTCCTCCACCTCCACCACCACCTTGACAGATGGTACCGCTGGTACCAGAACCACCTGATCCACCAGAGCCGCCCGCGCCAATGCAAATGACTTGCACATATGTTGGCGTGAATGATGTTGGCTTGGTCCAAGTGAAGTTACCAGCCGTACTGAACAACTGCACGTTCGTTGGGTTGGTATTGGAACCTGTTACGATCAGACCTGCTGCCGTAGTTTTGAACCATCCGTTTGCATTCTCAGAGTAGTGCAAAGATTCATTGGGCAGAAGAGTAGCTTGATAAAGCTGATAAACTGTAGCAGTTACAATGATTTGTACTGTAATGGTCTGAACTACCGTATCTGTATTATAAATGTCAATCTGTGAGATTTTGAATTGATCTGTAGTGCCAGATACCATGTTTACAGCAGTAGTGCTATTTAAAGTTCCCTGTGCATTATTGGATTGAACCAGAGCCGTACCGTTGATGTCCACGTAGGACACAAAGTAGTTGGGCTGCGTCGTTGTGGCCGCTGCTGCCATTACCGCTTGAAGTTTTTGTGCTGTTCCATTTAGAATGATCATGTTAGTCCTTTACATTCCGTAAGCAACTCGCGCCCAAACTTGCGCTTCGGTTATTCCTGCGGTTCCGCTGGAAGCTGCTGTAATAAGTCCTTTGCCATTCACAGTTATGGAAGCATTAGTAAATGAACCCACATTTGAGTTAACTGTAGCCAAAGTAGCAGCTACAGATCCTGGACCAGATGCAGTGACATCGCCAGTCAATCCAGTTATATAATTGCCTGCGGCTTGCTTGTTGTTGAAAGTATTCCAGTCAGTCGAAGATAAATATCCAGATTGACTTGTGCTTGATTGCGTAACTTGGATACTAGTTCCAGAACCAATAACGGAGCCTGTACCGCCAGTAATTGTAAGAACTGCACTAGTAGCTTCTGTCAAATTTCCAGTAGCAACATTCGACGCAGCAGTTATTAATCCTTTGCCATTCACTGTTATGGCTGCAGGACTGAATGATCCAACGTTGCTGTTAACGGTAGCTAAGGTAAGTGCTGCCGATCCTGGTCCAGTGGCTGTACCATCACCTGTCAAGGCCGTGATGTAATTGCCCGCAGGTTGTTTGTTGTTAAAAGTATTCCAGTCGGTTGAAGAAAGGTATCCATTGTGCGACGTATCTGCAACATGTTGAGAGATAGACGTACCATAACCAAGGACTGCCGCTGTGCCGCCAGTAATAGTAATTCCATCAGTACCAGCATCAGTCAAGTTTCCAACTGTTGCGGCAGAGATCGCAGTGCCATTGCCTTGCAAAACACCAGTAATTGTAGTAGAAAGCGTAATCGCAGGAGTAGTAGTCGGATTGGCTACTGTTCCAGCTAAACCATTAGCCGATACAACCGAAACAGATGTGACTGTACCGCCACCACCGCCGCCAGTATTGTTCTGCCATGCGGTTCCGTTCCATTCCCAAATGTCGCCAGTATCTAGAGTTACGCGAACGTCGCCATTGTTATTGCCAGTTGCAGGCAAAGCAGCAGCATTGGCAACACTTGTTGTCCAGTTTGGCGCTCCTCTAGCTGGTAGGTCAATATATTCACTGGCCATTACATTCCACGCATCTTCATATAAGCGATAGCCGCAGCCTCAATCAAGACTAGGGCATACAGAAACCAAGGCTTCTCTTGGATTCTTACTTCGACTATCTTTTCCGTTTCTATAATCTTTTCAACGGGCACTTCTCGTATCACTTCTCTCGGTATCTCAATTATCCTATCTACTGGAACTTCTATGATTTTTTCAATCACAGTAGGAACTTCTACGATTCTGTCTATAGGCACAATTTTTTCAATAGTAGTAGGAACTTCCACGATTTTCTCAATGATCTTAGGTACTTCTACTATTCGTTCATCAATCCTGTGGATTACTGGCAATCCAGGTTCGCTAGCTCTTTTGTCTATTTGACTCTTGATATAAGCCATTTTTCCAGAATGAGTCAATGCATATTCATTAGGAACAGTAAAATTAAATTGGTCGCCATTGGGAGTACCAATAACCACGGCATGAGTTAAATTGTTGATAGATTTTATATACCAACTCATTTAGTACCATTCCGCGTCTGCTGTATATTGACCCTGAAATACGTTATCGCCAGATGCTTGAGCGTAGAATGAAGACGTGGTCGCCTGGAATCCAGTTTCGCCTATGGCGTTAGTAGTGACTGCCTGATTACCAGAAGAAGTTCCCCAACTTCCTAATGTTCCAGCGGAAGTATACAATGCTATTGTTGGATTTTGTTGTTTCGTAGTAGCAAATCTTATATAGCATGTGGGCGTAGCAGAACCTGTGCTTCCTGCACCATACCAATATGTTCCGATCATGCCTCTGCTGCTATTGGTGCCAGGGGCTATGTCATAGTTGTAGCTTTGCTCATAGAATCCTTGACATCCAGATAATTCACCAGCGAAGGTTGGAGCGCATGGAGCATATTGCGCTACAGTAGTTCCAATATTCATTTGAGGAATTTCAATCTGATAACCGTTATTTAGATCGCTATAATGGCCTGAAGATACACCAGACACAGTGATCATAATTCCTACGATGCCACCCTTACCTTGTGAAGTACCGATTGCTTGGTTAGTAATACTTAAAGTCGAATATGTCGAGGTATTGACGCTAGTAGTAACAGGACTTCCAATGGCGACATAGTTTTGCGCAACTGCTGCTAAATTGGCCGAAGTACAATATACGAATTGTGCAGATACTGAATTTACGTTACCGAATGCCTTCACTTGGCAACTAAAAGAAGCGTTTTGTCCGTAGTATACATCAGAATCGCCAATACTCAAAAATTGAAACATGGCAGGTCCAGTATTTACTGGTGTGCCTGCAGCCGTTGTGATTTGAGTTTTGTGGGCGTTTACACCTTGATTAACTGTAGAGGTAACTTGTGAAACTGTTACGACTGCTGTAGTCCCAATATTATTCATATTAGCCCAACGATCCAACACATACACGAATGTCTTCGTAGCGTTGTATGCGATAGTGGTAGAGCCAGAGGCTCCGAATCTTTGGCAGAATCTGAATTGCGAATTAAGTAAATTATTAGCTGCCGTATATGCTGCCGTAGGTGATACCCATGCAGGTACACCACCAGAAACGGTCAGAACTTGACCCGAACTACCAATCGCCAATCTAGATGCAGTGTTAGTCCCAGATTCGTACTCTATATCGCCAGTAGTCGTCATTGGAGATAGAGCATTATATGCAGCGGCTGCTGAAGTTTGTCCAGTACCACCGTTACCTATGGAAAGAGTACCAGAAGTGATCGTAGTACCATTAGATGATAACGCACCCGATGAGAATGATGTCTGGCCTGTACCACCATTAGCTACTGGCAATGCTGTGCCAGATAATGTAACTGCTAATGTACCAGACGATGTAATGGGACTTCCAGATACACTCAAGAATGAAGGCACTGTCATAGCTACAGATGTAACTGTACCAGACGTTGCGGGTGCAGCCCAAACAGGTGCGCCTCCAGATACTGTCAATAC
>Ga0335069_10007849_pt1 | contig 15347 bp, 15 predicted proteins | sample Lox_Sample_11_FD_206714 | JGI IMG/M metagenome (GOLD analysis project Ga0335069, IMG submission 206714) | Soil microbial communities from Loxahatchee National Wildlife Refuge, Florida, United States - Lox_Sample_1.1 | ecosystem: Environmental > Terrestrial > Soil > Wetlands | place: USA... | reverse complement strand
TCGCTCCTCGAGAGTGCGAATGGAAGCATGGCGACAGTGGCCACTCGGCGGGAGAAAACCTTGGCCTCAGAAAAAAGATTCACTTGACTCCGACCGGCCTTCTCATGGAAGGCGATTTCACTCAGAATGTCCGCCCGATCTTGGTGAAATTGCTGATGTTAAGTCAACCGAGATCTACTCTGGGTATTTCTTCTCGAAGTCACTCCACTTCCATATTCCGCTCAGGTTGCCACCAAGCAAGAAGACTGGAAGCATTACGAGGGCAGTTGATGCGACCGACCACGCAGAAGAAAATCGGTGACTGTCCGTAAAGCTCACGACTGGGGTGACGCCCAGCCAGAGGATGATGTTGAACACTATTTCGCGCAGAATGAATCGTCCTTTCCCCTGGACCTTTGTTTGTGACCAATAAGCTCGCTCCGCTTCGTTGTACTTCTTGTAGTCCTTCTTGAACATGGTGGGAAGGTATGCCAGATCCTTGCATGTGTCTAGCACAAGTGACGACCTGTTCGGATGAAGGGGATTTCAGATTGTTGCAATCAGGCGATTTACTCATTGCCCCTACTCGAGTTCTCGGTTTACTCGTAGTCCTCCGTGCCCTCCGTGGTTAAGCTCAAGCGAACAGCGAACGACGACCAGCGAACGACTAACGACCAACCTACACCGGCGGCTGATCAGGCCTGTAATTATGCCGCAGCGTCAACGACCCATCCGCATTCACCTTCTGCCGGCACGCCCACCGCACCGGATGCCGCACACCCTTCACTTCAAGTTCCGCTTTCAACCGTAGTCCTTCCGGCTTCATGCCTGCCGGCAGAATCAGCATCGCCTGATGCACGCCGATCGGCCTCGGGTATCCGGGATCGATGCACCCTGAGACGTTGATCTTCCCGTCGTCGCTCGACACGGTCAGGCGCAGCACTCCCGGAACTGCCGTGATGCCGTCATTGGCGAGCCCAACCACGACTCCGTTAGCTCCGTCGCGCGTGAACGTCCAGATGAACGACGGCCGGATCCGGTAGCCGATTTTGCGCGCCATCTCGTCCATCGGTCCCGGATACTTCTCGTAATAGCTCAGGATGTTGCCCGCCGACTGGTTGTGCCAGTTCCACACCGACAGGTAATTCACTCCCACGTCGGCGGCGTGCGAGATGATCTGTTCGTTGTACGTGATGCCGTCTTCGTCGGTGCGCAACTGTTTGGGATCGCCGGTTGTGAAGCCCACCTCGCAGACGGCCGCCACCCACGGCGGACGGTAGCTCAACGCCTCAATCTGCGTGTTCTCGATGAAGATCGTGTCGGTGCGCAGCCAGTTGTTTGTGCGGATCGTGCGGTCGACCAGATCGTTGTTCCCCACGTTGCTGAAATCAGGCTGTGTGTTCGTGGCCAGCGGAGTCTTCGTCCAGTGCTTGAGTTGCTCCTCGAACATCCCATTCCATGTCTGTTCCGCCACCAGATCGCTCGGAAATGGATTGCCCTCGTACGGCCACGTATGACCTTCGCCCCAGAAGCCGTACATCATCGTGTCCATGAACTCGACCAGCGGATGGCCGTTCAGTTCATCGGCGAGAAGTCCGTTCAGTTCGCGAAATGCCGCCTGGTATGCCGGATGATCGTAGCGCGGCACCTTGTGGTCGGTCCGGTAGCGCATCTCCGCCGGATTGCCTTTCCACTCGCCCTTAAGTTTCACGTACGGTACCTTGTCGAGGAGAAAGTCCGGCATGCCCGGCCCCGGAACGTCGGGATTTTCCAGCTGCACGCGGAATCCAACCTCTTTGTTGTAGCGACGCGCCAGATCGAACGTGATCTTCCACCACTCGGCAAAATCGAGACGGCCCGGCTGCTTCTGTACTTCACGCCAATTAGGACGGAGATAGATCTTCTGCACGAAGGGCAGCTTGATCAGGTCTTCGAGCGTCTGCTCCATTGTTTGCCCGGGAACATGCAGCGGCCCGGTGTCGTCCGACACATAAACGATGAGGCCCATGCCGTAGTTGCTCACGATCTCCTTCGAGGGCGTGGTCACCATCCACACATCGCTCTCGGGAACCACGGCACACGGACCGTACTGCGGAAACGGTCCCTGGTTGAGTCTGTCGGGAACCGGCGGCGCCGATCCCCAGTTGTATTCGTACCAGGCGTGTTCGGGAACGGAAGCGTTGGCGGCGATTGGCCCCAGGCCAACCGCGAGTCCTGTGGCGGAAGCGGACTTGAGAAAGCTGCGGCGATTCATGAGGGCTCCTGCGACGAAAAGTCTGATTCTCTACGCGAACACAATAGATCAGAATCGAAATAAAAGGAAAGTCAAAAGGAAGATATTCGTAAGCACCAGAAACAGTGCAGTCTCAGTCGTCAGCGGCCTGCGATTCTGCCGTCAGGAAGTCGGCCAGCGACGCATCCGCCGGGCCAATCGCGCAGAGTTTTGCCTGTGGAAAATATTGTGGATGTGTGGACCTGGCCCGATTTGGACCGAAAACCGACCAATCAGTCGGCAGGCTACCGGCGCCTACCTCATGGGCTAATGCCATCTTTCTAAGATAGTTAACGGCTGTTCAAACATCAGTAAACGGGCCGTTATCGAGGTGGTACCTCCGTAACGACGATTGAGGATTTGCACATACCGGGGGCCCTGTACAGTCCCTGAACACCCGGAACCCGGTCTGGGGCCGGGCCGCGGTGTTGTTTCTGCGATCTGCAATCTCAGACGGGCGCTGCCTACCCGCTGCCCTCGCCCACCTTGAGCACGGCCAGGAACGCCTCCTGCGGGATGTCGACGCGTCCGATGCGCTTCATGCGCTTCTTGCCTTCTTTCTGTTTCTCAAGCAGCTTGCGCTTGCGCGTGATGTCGCCGCCGTAGCACTTGGCGAGCACGTTCTTGCGCATGGCCGGCACGGTTTCGCGCGCGATGATCTTCGCCCCTATCGCTGCCTGGATTGCGACCTCGAACATCTGCCGCGGGATGAGCTCTTTCATTTTGGCCGCGAGCGCCCGTCCGCGTTCATAAGCGAAGTCACGATGCACAATCGTCGAGAGCGCATCCACCGGGTCGCCCGCCACCATGATGTCCAGCTTCGCCATCGGTGATTCCCAGTACCCCGACAGGTGATAGTCCAGCGAAGCATAGCCGCGTGACACCGACTTCAGCCGGTCATAGAAATCGAGCACGATCTCGTTCAGCGGCAACTCATACTGCAACATCACCCGCGTCGCGCTGACGTATTCGAAACTTTTCTGTTTGCCGCGTTTCTCTTCCACCAGCTTCAGAATTCCGCCGACGTATTCTTCGCTCGTGAGGATGACCGCTAGAATGACCGGCTCCAGCACCTTGGCGATTTCGCTCGTGTCGGGCCATCGTGACGGATTGTCGACCTCAATGACTTCGCCATCCGTCTTGTGCACCAGGTAGCGCACGCCCGGCGCGGTCGTGATCAGGTCGAGGTTGTACTCGCGCTCCAGCCGCTCCTGGATGATCTCCATGTGCAGCAGGCCCAGAAAGCCGCAGCGGAAGCCGAATCCCAGCGCCGCCGAACTCTCCGGCTCGAAGAAGAACGAAGAGTCATTGAGCCGCAGTTTTTCCAGCGCTTCGCGCAACTGCGTGTGTTCGTGCGCGTCGACGGTGTACAGGCCCGCGAACACCATCGGCTTGATCTCTTCGAAGCCGGGAAGCGCATCGATTGCCGGACGATCGTCGTCAGTGATCGTATCGCCGATCTTGCTGTCGGCCACGGTCTTGATGTTGGCCATGAAAAAGCCGACTTCGCCCGCCTCGAGTTGATCGACCTCCACCGGCTTTGGCGTCAGCACGCCGATGGTTTCCACTTCAAACACGCGCCCGTTCGACCACAGCCGGATCTTCTGTCTCTTTTTCAACGTGCCCTGGAAGACGCGGGTCAACACCACCACGCCGCGATACGGATCGAACCAGGAGTCGAAGATCAGCGCCTGCAAGTGCCGCTCCGGGCGGCCCTTCGGTGGCGGAACCTTCTTGACGATCGCCTCCAGCACGTCGGGCACACCCTGTCCGGTTTTCGCGCTGATGAGCAGCGCATCTGAAGCATCGAGCCCGACCGCGCCCTCGATCATCTCTTTCGTGCGCGGAATGTCGGCGCTCTGCAGGTCGATCTTGTTGATGACGGGGATAATCTCGAGCCCGTGATTAATCGCCAGATAGGAGTTGGCGAGCGTCTGTGCTTCTACGCCCTGCGACGCATCCACCACCAGCAGCGCGCCTTCGCACGAAGCCAGTGAGCGCGACACTTCATAAGAGAAGTCGACGTGGCCGGGCGTGTCGATCAGGTTGAGCTGGTAAGTCTGGCCGTCGTGCGCGGGATACATCATGCGAACGGCGTGGGCCTTGATGGTGATGCCGCGCTCGCGCTCCAGATCCATGGCATCGAGCACCTGCTCCTGCATCTCACGCGCGGTCAACGCCCCGGTCAGCTCCAGCAGGCGGTCGGCGAGCGTGGACTTGCCGTGGTCGATGTGCGCGATAATCGCGAAGTTTCTGATGCGTGACGCTTCCATGGGGACAGATCGATTTTAACAGGCTGATGGCATTGGACTAGCGGCGCGGGCGGGGGCGCCGGCAGCGGGTGGAGAACACTTGTGGAGTGAATGTTCCCTGTGGGACATTGTCCGTGTGGTGTTGTACGGATCAACGTATACGTACAGCGAGGGATCAATGAAAGCACGGAAGCGAGTTGGAGGGCGCGGCAAGGTCCGCAAACTGAAAGCGTCGGCGGGGCGGGCAAAGGCTCCCAGGCGACTGCCGGAGGACCTGGCAGAATTCTACCGTCCCATCAAGAAGCCGGTAACGCTCCGGCTCGACGCCGACGTCGTCGCGTGGTTTCAGCGGCAAGGTCGCGGCTACCAGACGCGTATCAACCGCGCCCTGCGCAAGCTGATGTTTGAAGAGCGCAAGAAGACTGCGAAATGAGCATGCCAGGGCGTGCCATCCCAGCGAGCGTGGTGGGTCTTGCGGAATTCAGTCGCAGAACGATACCGGAGTTGCGCCGGAAAGGACAGGCAATGGTTGAGCCTTCCGCTGGATGCAGCACAACCCGCATTGTCCCGACGGAATAACTACGGCAGAACTCTGATCAGTGACTGGTTCACGAGCAATGCCGCAACATAGGCCAGACTCGTCATGTAGAGGAACTGAATCAGGGGCCATTTCCAGCTATTGGTTTCGCGGCGGACGACCGCGAGCGTCGACGTGCATTGCATGGCGAAGGCAAAGAAGACGAGCAGTGCCATTGCCCCCGCAAAAGTCAGATCCTGGTGAAGCGCGTTTTGCAGCGACATCGACTGGGTCGCAGGATCGACTCCATAGATCGTGCCCAGCGTCCCCACAATTACTTCGCGAGCAATCACCGACGACAGCAGGCCGACTCCCACTTTCCAGTTGAATCCCAGGGGCCGGATCAGCGGCTCGATTCCATGCCCGAGACGGGCGATAACGCTCTGTTCCAGCTCGGGAATATGGCCGTGTTGCAGCGGGAGACTCGTCAGGATCCATACCAGTAGCGAAACGACGACGATGACCGTCCCTGCCTGGCGGAGAAACACGCGCGAGCGGTCGAACAAGCGAAGGCCAATCGATCTCCAACTCGGAAGGCGGTAGTCGGGAAGCTCCAAGGCAAAAGGAACGGCGGCCGATTGCAGGACGGACGACTTGAGAATCTTGGCGGTCGCAATTGCGGCCAGGAACCCCAGCAGGTAGAGCGCCAGCATGGCGCAGGCGCGCGTGCCGAGAAGCACTCCGACGACCGGACGTTCCGGGATAAATGCCGCAATTAGCAGCGTGTAAATCGGCAGGCGCGCGGAACAGGTCATGAAGGGCGCGATCAGGATGGTCGCGATCCGGTCGCGCTTGTTCTCGATGGTTCGCGTCGCCAGGATCGCCGGGACAGCGCATGCGTAGGCCGACAGAAGTGGTATGAATGCCTTCCCGTTCAAGCCCACGCTCCGCATGGTGCGGTCCGCGATCAGTGCGGCCCGGGCCAGATAGCCCGAGTCTTCCAGCAACCCAATAAAGAAGAAGAGCAGCAGAATCTGGGGCAGGAACACCAGCACGGAGCTGACACCCTTCCACAACCCCTCGAGGACGAGTGTCCGAAGAAACCCATTCGGGATGAAGCCCGCAGTCTTCTGTCCCGCCAGCGTGAGCACATCCTGAAACGCGCTGCTCAGGGGCTGTCCGATTCCAAACACGGTCTGGAACACGGCTCCGACAACGATTGCGAAAATGATCGGCCCCAAAATGCGGTGGAGGAACACGCTGTCGAGGCGGCCGGACCAGTGGGCAGCAGAAGGAGCCGTATAGGCAGCTCGCTGTCCGACTTGGGTCGCCCAGCGCCGGCGCTGCGGCAAATCCTGAAGAACCTGTAGCAGGCCGGTCGCCGCCTGCGGTTTGTGATTTCCATGCAGGAAGTCGTCGATAGCACTCAGCCCGGTGCCTTGCGTAGCGCTCACCATGGCGACGGGCGCGCCCAGCTCCTGGGCCAGCTTCAGAACATCCAGCGATCCTCCGCCTTCCTTGAATACGTCCGCCATGTTCAGGAGCACCAGCGTCGGAGCGCCTAACGCAATCACCTGCGAGGCGAGCATGAGCTGGCGGGTCAGGCGCGTGGCATCGAGCACCAGCAGCACGGCGTCGGGACGCGGCACCCCCGGCATCCCTCCGGTCAGAACGTTCACCGCGACCTGCTCATCTTCGGAGTATGGATTCAGGCTATAGACTCCAGGCAAATCCACAAGGCGAATCTGATTCCCATCGCCGGCCAGCAAGCCGACGCGCTGCTCCACCGTCACGCCAGGGTAATTGCCGACTTTTTGCCGCAGGTTGGTCAGGCGATTGAACAGCGTCGACTTCCCCGAATTGGGCGGCCCGATGAGCGCGACCGTCCGGACTCCACTCGGTGTTTGCGCAGGCGCGGACTTGTTCCATGTCACCGCTGCCGAGACGAAGGGCAAGATCATAAGCCCCTACCTGGGTGAGTTGAGCGGCTGACAAAAATGCGAGCCGCCGTCTCTGCGCGCAACGCGATTTGCGTGCCATCAATCATGTACACCTTCGGATCCCCGAGCGGAGCGCTGCGGCAGAACCGCACCTCTGTGCCCGGCACAAATCCAATCCGCATCAGGAACTGCTGATCTTCCTCGGGCAGGGATAGGTGGTCGATCTTCCCTGTTTCGCCTTCCGTAAGATCGGTCAGCGTGACGCAACTTTCCGTCATTCGTAACTCCCCTCGCCTTTCGTCTCCTCGCGTACCCGTGCGATCCACTCCGCTGCCACGGGCGATCTTTGCGGTTCCGTTCGGGCGACCAGCCCGCGCAGACGCAAAATTGCGAGCAGCGTCAGCGAACCGAGCACGCCGACGGGAACCACGTAGAGCCATTGGCCCTGTCTGCCCGGAGGATCAGCCAGGATCCGTTCCCCATAACGCGCAACGTACATAGCTTTGATCTCATCCTCCGAACGGCCTGAGACGATGAGCTGTGCCACTTCGTCGAGCATCCGGATCGCTTCCTCGGAACGATGAATGGCGATCGGCTCCCGCCAGCAGCACGGCGCGATCAACGCATGCGTCAGCCGTTCATAGTGCCGGCTTTCCGCTGGAGAAAGCGGCCGGCCGGCGGCGAACGCAGACGCGGCAACCATCAGCGCGCAAATCGTGGCGGCAAAGCGGTGCATCAGCGGCCTCACTGAAAAGTATGGAGGTAGCGCACGATGTGGCCCACCTCCTCGGGTTGCAGCCGCCGGTCGAAGGCGGGCATCGTGCCCCGGCCCTCAACGATGGTCTTGCGCACCTGTTCGTCGGTAGCCGGAGCGCCGCTCGGCAGCGTCTTCGCCTGAAACAGGTGCTCGAGTTTTGGCGGCTGTTTGTGCAGGTCCGGGTTCGACATCTCATGGCAGAGGGCGCAGTTCAGGTCGAAGAGGTCCTGCCCGGCCATATCGACGGCGCTGGACTTCTTGCGGGAGCATCCGGCCAACACACTCAGAGCGACTCCCGCGCAAATAGCCATGGTGGCAAGCTGGTATCGACGGATCATTGGGCGTCCCTTCGATTGGCCGTTGCGGTGTGCGCCGCTTGCCGCAGGGCTGTCTCCAACTCCGCGGTTGTCCACTCATTGGCCCAATACCGGACGATGGTTCCGTCCGGCGCAATCAGGGCGACGACCATGGTGTGCGAGATCTGGTTCCCCTCCTCGAGGTAATCCAGCCCAAACGCCTCGGCGAGCTTGTGCAGATCGGCCGGCGTGGTCGAAGCGAACTCCCAGTGCGCGAAGCCCGTAGGATCGTTGTCCAGATAGGCAAGCCCATACTTGCGCAGCACCGGCGCACTGTCATATTTGGGGTCGAAGCTGATGCTGAGCAGATGCGTGCGCCGATAGTCGTCGGGCGTCTTCTTCAAGGCGTCATGAATCTTCGCGAACTGGCTGCTCAACCGCGGACAAAACGTCGGCATGGGGCAGCGGGTGTAGATGAAAGTCACGAGCACGGCCTTGCCCTTGAAGTCGGCGAGGTGGATGGTTGCTCCCTCCTGGTTGATGAGCGGGAGATCAGGCGCATGCGCGCCCGGCTCGAGTCGATGCGCCGTGACTGTGCCCTTGAAGCGGGCGCGGGCGCTCTGGTCGGTGATGCGGATATCCTCGAGCCAGTAGTCTTTGCCGTCGCTCGATGTGACGACGCGAGCGGTGATCATGTCTCCGGGTTGGAGGGCCTGCAGCCCGACCTCGTCTTTGACCTTATAGGGCATGGTCATCGCCGCCATGAAACCGGGAATGTCTTCGTGGTTCACCGTGATCTCGCTCGAGGGCACATTCTTCTCGAGCACCTGGCCGCGCAGATCGTAGCGCTTGCTCCTGGCTCGGCAGGCCGGGAGCAACACGCAGCCGACGACGAGCAGCACTGCTGGGATAACGGAAAATTTCGGTCGCGTCATGAGTCTCATCCCTGGCACGAAGAGGCCGTGCGCCGTTCGCCGCGCAGGACGCGGATTTCGGCGTCGGCGGCAGGAACCTCGCCTGCGGTTTCCAACATCAATGGAACCAAAAGAGCTTCTTCAGGAAAGGAACGACGGAGGGCCGCGCTTCTGGTGGCTGCGGCCGAGCGAGACGCTCTGGCGCGCTTCAGTCTGCGAATGATCCGCAGGATGACTGACGACGTCTGCAAAGAATGCGAACCCGGCCGGGGCCCGGAAACCGCCGCCGTGCGAGACCACCGCGCGCTGCGGGAACTGCGGGCAGACTTTGTGCGGAACTGCCAGCGCGGGAGCATCCGGCAAGGCGGCACGTACGCGCGTCATGCAGCGATGCTTGCCCTCTCGGCGGCAACAGGCCGGCAGCGGCGCCGGCGAAGCCGTCGCGAGCATGCCCATGAGCTGCCCGTTCAGGGCCAGCGCCAGAACCGAAGCCAGTAAACCCCGCATCGTCGGTATTGTAAATCAGCGGCAGCGCCGGCCGGTTCCCCCGCGCAGATTCCTTGTTGCGAGCGAATGGCGGCTGAGTGCGCCCGCCCCACACAGGAATTCTCGGTTCCTACTGTTCCGGCTGCGCGGCGCCGTTCTTGAGCGATTCGTCGAGCAGTACCTTCATTTTTCGAGCAGCCTCTTCGGCGAGTTTTCCCTGCTGCTCGCCCAGCTTGCCTTGCAGCTCGCCCAGTTTGCCCTGCTTCTCTCCGAGGGCACCCATCTGTTCTCCCAGCTTGGATTGCTGATCGCCGGCTTTCGATTGGCTCTCGCCGATCTTTTCCTGGAGCTCCCCGATTTCGGACTGGAGCTCGGCGATCTGGTCAGACGTGGCGCTGGAACCGAACTGCTTCAGTTTGGCCTGCAGGCGATCGAGTTCCTTCGTCATATCGGGGACGTCGACGCGGACCTGCTCCATCTTCTCGGCGAGTTCTTCCTGTTGCTTGCCCAGCTCTTCCTGCTGCCGGCCGAGTTCTTCCTGTTGCTTGCCGAGCTCAGTTTGAGGCGCCCACAAAGTCCGGGCGCGCTGCACGGTGGCTCGATCGCGAATGATGTAAGACTTGCCGTCGCGGCGAAACCAGATGAAATCGCCGGGAATCGTCTTCTTGAGCTCCTGGACGTGCTCGCCGTCACCATCCATGCCGGACATGGTGAACGAATCGCTGCTGCCGGAGACGACGGCATAGTGGAGATCGTCGTCATAACCGTAGGCATAGGATTTGCCGACGGACGACCGGTGCGAACCATGTTTGGAATGAGTAACCGGGGCGGGCGTCGACGGCGTATTCGCCTGTGCGATTTCGACTCCGGCCGGATGGCGCGAGTCGGCGGAGCGGTCGGAAGGTTGCGCCGACGCAGTAAAGTACACCACCGGGACGGCCAGCAGGACGACGAGTGCAGCGATCGATCTCTTGAGACTCATGGCAACAGTTCCTTTCCAGGAAAGAATTCTTTCTACGCGCTGTTCAGCGCGGCCCGCGCTCGCCATCGAGACGCCCTGCCACCAGACACGCCCGCGCGTACCTTGCAGCGATGCGAAGAAGTTGAGCAGCGTGCGGGCGTAGGCATCGCGGTCGACGCCGCAGGCGAGAGCGGCTTCGTCGCTGGCGCGCTCGGCCAGGTCGGCGAGATGGTGATCGAGCCACCACGCCAGCGGACTGAACCAGAAAATCGCGCGGTGAAACAGCGAAAGACGCAGTGTGAGCGAGTCGCGGCGAGCGACATGAGACATCTCGTGGGCGATGATGGCGTCGAGGCGGAGGTCGTCCCAGGCACGCCAGGCAGCGGGGAAGAGAAGCGTGGGGCGCAGGATTCCCGCGGTGAGCGGGATAGAGATCAGATCTGACTCGGCCAGCTCAGGAATGAATCCGAGACCGTGGGCGCGGGCGCGGCGAGCGATCCGCATGGCAAGGCGGTCGTCGGAGATATGGCGCGAAGCGCGGCGCAAGCGGCGCTCCAGCGACATGCCTACGAAGACGCGAGCGAACAGAATCGCCAGGACAGCAAAGTATGCGGCGGCTGCGATGGAACTCCAGGTGAGTTGGGACCACAGTGGTCGCGCCGGAGCCGGAGTGGTTCGTGGGTCGTCGATGCGAGTTTGCGGCACGGGATTGCGATCGTCGGGCGCGGCCGAAGCCATTGCTGGAAGAGGGTCATGTGAGATGACGGCGGGCTGCGCGGACGATTGCAGCAGACTCGGCATCGGCACTGACAGCGGCGGCAGCAGCAGCTGCAGGAACGGCATTGCCAGCGCAACGTAGAGCACGGTTGTCCAGGTGAACTGGCGGAGGGACGTGGCTTTCACGCGGAACGCCGCGAGGGCAAGGGTGGCGATGCTGGCGACCGCGCAGCTGCGAAGGGCTGCGCTCGCGAGCTGCAGCAGAAAGCTGGTCGATAGTTCGGTGGTTCCGATCGCCGTCCCGATCATGAGCGTCACTTCGCTCCCTTCTTCTCGGCCGTCTTCCTATACGCAGCATCATCCGCGGCGGTTCGGTCCGCGATCTTGCGCGCGAGGCGCTCGATCTGCTGGCGGTCGAGGACGTCGTTGTCGACCATGCCCAGCAGCAGCGCTTCCGCCGAGCCTTCGCAGAAGCGGTCGATGATGCCTTTCACGGCGCGGACCGCGATGTTCTGGCGCGCGTCCGCGGGCCGGTAAATAAAGGTGCGGCCTTCGACGGTGTGAGTCAGGTAGCCCTTTTCTTCCAGGCGACGCAGCACGGTGCGGATGGTCGAGTCCTTCATCGGACGCGACGCCATCAGCGCCTCGCGGCATGCCTCAGAAGAAGACGGCCCATGCGCCCAGATGTAATCCATGACGGCCTGTTCGACGTCGCCGAGATTCTTGAGACGAGGAGTGTTAGTCATTGTAGCGTTACAATATGTAACATATCAGAAGTGACGAGTCAAGCGGCAGGAAGAAGCGTTTCGCGGATGACGGGAAACGCGGGGAACTAGGTGCCGGTGCCCGTCAATGTCGTGGTCTGCGGACTTCCGGCGCCGGTATCAGTCACGCTGAGGGTGCCGCTCACCGTGCCTTTCTGCGTTGGCAGGAAGGCGACCTTGAGCTTGCAACTGGCGCCGGCAGCGAGGGTCGCGCCACAGGTGTTCGAAGTAATGATGAAGTGCGAGTCGTTGACCGTGACCGAATTGATGGTGATCGCGGCCGCCGAATTGTTGCTCAGAGTCGCAACCTTGGAAGCGCTGGTCTTGCCCACCGCCGACGAGAACTTCAGAGTCGCGGGCAACAGGGTCACGGGTACCACACTGATGGCCGCGAACAGGCCATGCGTTTCGTTCTTGATCCCCGCGGCAATATACAGGGTCGTCGAGCTGCCGGTGCCGCCCGCACCGTAGACCATCTCCCACAGGCCGGAGTTCTTGATGGTTTTCCCCTGGGCGTTCTTCATCATGCCCAGCGACTTTCCCGTCGTCGCATCGTAGGCGACGATCTGTCCCGAGCCGAAGTTGCCGACCAGCAGTGCTCCGCTCAAAGCGCCGAATCCCGAAGCCGGGGCCAGCACAGTTCCCCACGGTGCATTCAACAGGCCGCCGGTCGCGAACCGCTTCACCAGGCTCCCGTTCAAGTCGAACACGTCTACGAATCCAAGCCCCTTGCCGAGAACCGGATCGCGCCCCGAGGCATCCTGCTTCGCGTACGTGACGTAGATGGATGCGCCGACCACGTGGATCCCGAAGGGCGCATAGCCCGCCGGCGCAGTTGGATCAGTAAAGTTCCCTGGGAGCGAGGTCAGTTGGACATTCGTGTCGTAGACGTCGACCGTGCCGGCGAGGAAGTTGGTCGCCAGCAGGAACGATCCGCTGGCGTTCGTGATCAGCGCCAGGCCCTTGTAAACCGCTGACGGCTGGTTCGCCAGAAAAATGCCGGTCGTGCCGGATTTCCATCCGACAATGCTGCCGTCTTCCGTACAGAAGATGAAAGTGTAGCCGCCGAATTTCACGGAGTTATTGGCCACGATCCCGGTGGGTGTGCCGGTGCCTCCGCCGAATGCGGGGATGGTCACCACCAGTCCGGACTTGACCCCGTTCGCGTCGTAGATGGTTGAGACGCCGCTGCTGTTGTCGGCGACCCAGAAGGGAGCTCCAGGAATAAACGCGATGCCCCACGGATTCACCAGCTGACTGTCGGTGTGATTGGCTTTTCCAGCCTGGTCTGATACCAGGTTCGTCTGCTGGAAGGCATTGGAGCCTGCCAGCGCGGGAAGCGGCATGACAAATACGAAGGACAAAAAAACAGCGAGGCAACGCTTCATGGTGTGGGACTCTCCTGGGATGCGGATACGTAGGGTGCGTGGGGTCGCACCGGGTCCGCACAGCCTCGCATTCTTCTACGATTCTTGTCAACCCGGTGTAAGGAATCATCAGGACTGGCCCCCCGTCACCCGGCGTGGGCATTCAAGACTGCAGCCAGAAATGGATCAGGAGGCTGAGGGCACCCGGCCTGCGGTGTTCGAGGAGGATGTCCGCGCCCTGCACACGCTTTTGGACCGCTTCACCAGCCAGCCGAGAGATTTCGAGTGGCCGCAGTCGCATCCTCACTTCGGAAAGATGTCCGAGGCGGAGTGGATGCGCCTGGCCTACCTTCACGTGGATCATCACCTGCGACAGTTTGGGGCGTGAGAACGGCCACGACAATGCGAAAGTAATTTTCACCTTCGCCGCGCTGGCGCTCCTGAGGAACGACCACACGTCTCGAGAACCGCGAGACATATGGCACCCGGATTTACTTCGTCGTTAGCAGGGCCAGACTGGTCTAAACTCGATCAGACGGTCGATAGTGCGTGCCAGGCTCGTCGCATGCCTTCGGGCCGAATTTGGATCCCATAGCTGCCGCACGAAGAAAGGCGGGCTGGCCCACCCTTTTCGTTTACCACCCTTCCGTAAAGGCTGCCCCACCCTTGCGTTCTTTGCAAGGGTGGGATTTCGGCTTCGTTCGATTGAGGCCGTTCCAGAAAGAGAGTTCATGAATCGTTTGCTATTCCGACCCTTTCCAACCCCGGGAAAGGGGGGAGTTCAGCTCCGTTCGATTAAGGCCGTTCCAGAAAGGGAGTTCGTGAATCGTTTGCTATTCCCACCTTTCCAACCCCGAGGGCAGCCACGGCTGGTGAGGTTCAGAAAATTGGGTGAGGCTCAGAAGGAGAAAAGTCAAAGCGAGGTTTCAATTTTCGGGCAAGTCCCTTAAGCCACCGGCACACCCTTCCATTTCAATCGAACCGGCTGTTGTTCGTTGACGAGCACTGGCCCATTTTCCTCATACTTGTAAAAGCGATAGCTGCTCCAATGCCAGTCTTCTGGCGAGGACACTAGTCCCCGACGTACTGGATTGTTGTGCATGTAGCGCAGCTTCTCAGCGCGCTTGTGGTGGTTCCACACCACGAAGTCGTAGAAACGCCGCTGCCAGACATGACCCTGCTCCAGCACTGTCTTCCACAAGCTACCATTCGGGTGGGCATTCTTCTCTCGGAGCCGCTCGAGCAGTTCGTGGGCGAAGCGCTGCTTGAGCACCTGCACCACGACAGAATGGTTGGATTCTTCCGGCTCGGAAATGAGTAGATGCACATGCTCGGGCATCACCACGATCCGACGACGACGATTCCGTATCGGACTCGGGTCTCTTCGAGGATGCGCAGGAACAGATCGGCACTGCGGCGCACCCAGCAACGGACGGCGCTGATAACAACTGAACGTGATGAAGTGGAGATATCCGGTGCCGTAGGCGCGGCGAAGACGGGCTGGCATGAGTCAACCCTAGGTTGAAGCGGGGTTGAAAGCTGTGATGTAACTACTGCCTCGTTTGTGATGAATTCCCACCCTTGCAAAGAACGCAAGGGTGGGGCAGCCACTTCAGTGGTTGGACAGCCACCCAAGCGCGTGGTCAGAGCAAGTAAGAGGGCGCGCTTGCGCGCGCCCTCTTCTGCGATCTTACTTCTAACCTAGTCCCTGACTCCATCCATAAACGCTCTCAGCTTTCTTGAGCGGCTGGGATGGCGGAGTTTGCGCAGCGCCTTGGCTTCGATCTGGCGGATGCGTTCGCGAGTTACTGCAAAAGACTGGCCTACTTCTTCCAGTGTGTGCTCGGAGCCGTCTTCCAGGCCGAAGCGCATCTTGATTACTTTTTCTTCGCGCGGTGTGAGAGTGCGCAGCACCTGCGAGGTTTGGTCTTTCAGGTTGACGTTGATCACCGCCTCGGCTGGCGAAACGACGGCGCGGTCCTCGATGAAGTCTCCGAGATGCGAGTCTTCTTCTTCGCCGATCGGGGTTTCGAGCGAGATCGGTTCCTGCGCGATCTTCAGGACTTTTCTGACTTTCGCGACAGGGATGTCCATTCTTTTGGCGATCTCTTCCGATGTCGGTTCG
>Ga0335069_10007848_pt1 | contig 15349 bp, 14 predicted proteins | sample Lox_Sample_11_FD_206714 | JGI IMG/M metagenome (GOLD analysis project Ga0335069, IMG submission 206714) | Soil microbial communities from Loxahatchee National Wildlife Refuge, Florida, United States - Lox_Sample_1.1 | ecosystem: Environmental > Terrestrial > Soil > Wetlands | place: USA... | reverse complement strand
TTGAGGCGCAGCTCCAGCCACACCTCCACGATCGCGCCAGCCAGGAAGCCGCGTGGCAGGCCGTCGTCAAGGTCTCCGGCGTCGACTTCCACTCCGCAGCAGCACCCTTGAGCGCGGTGTCCTGAGGGAGCACCCGACCGCGGCTGAATTGACGTGGTGACCCCAGGTCCTGGGTCGCCGTTCCCGCGCTTCGACCTCGTCGCGCGTGACCATCTGCTCCTATTATCGTACCGAACGGTTCTAAAAATAAGGTGACTCTCAGGTCGCACGAAGGAGAACGCAACCATGGGACAATACGACGGAAAACGGGCAGTGATCACCGGCGGCACGAGCGGCATGGGGCTCGCGACGGCGAAGCTGCTGCTCGATCAGGGAGCGCGCGTGCTGGTGACGGGGAGCACGAAGAAGACGCTCGACTCAGCTCGCGAGGAGCTTGGGAAGAACGCCATCGTGATGTCGAGTAACGCGATGGTGCTGACGGACATCGACGCTCTCGCCGCTCGCGCGAAGTCGGAGTTCGGAGCGGTCGACTTTCTGTTCATCAACGCCGGGTACGGAAAGTTCGCGCCGTTCGAGGGCACGTCCGAGGCGGTGTACGACGAGATGTTCAATCTGAACGTGAAAGGGCCGTACTTCGCTGCGCAGAAGCTTGCTCCGCTGATGCCTCCCGGGAGCGCGATCGTACTCACGACATCCATCGCGAACGAGAAGGGGATGCCAGGGGTCAGCGCGTACGCGGCCGCCAAAGCCGGGCTCCGCTCCCTCGCGCGATCGCTCGCAGCCGAGCTTCTGCCGCGGGGTATCCGCGTCAACGCCATCAGCCCCGGTCCCATCGACACGCCGGTCATCCTCAAGACGGGGCTGTCCAAGGAGCAGATGGACCAAATGCACAAGAAGATGGGGGAGGCCGTTCCGATGAAGCGCCATGGTCGTCCCGAAGAGATCGCGAAGGCAGCCGTTTTTCTTGCCTTCGACGCGACGTTCACGAACGGACACGAAATCCCCGTGGACGGCGGCATGACCCAGCTCTGAGCCCACGCGCCGAGATCTGGGGCTTTGAACGCATTCGCGACAATGATCGTGAGGGGCACGAGATGAGCTCTGGAGTTGCGAAAGCCGTCGAGTATCTGAGTGGCGCGCACGCCACGACGACACCCGCTCACGAGATCATCGATGCGGCGCCCCCCCGCCATACTCGAACTCGTGGGCGGGCTTCGTCGTCGGAGCGCGGAGCCCGCGTTCGAAGCCGCCACTTCGCGATCGCAGCCATGGCGCTCGCAACGGCAACGAGCTGCGGCGGCGCTAGAGCGTCGAAGTGCGAGGTGCCACAGGCATGGCCGCCGGCGATGCCGGCAGCGGTCGTCGAAGCACCGACGACGTCGCCGGCAGCGTCGGCTGCGAGCGAGACGACGGAACCATGGTCCGACGGGATGTCGGATACAGCGCCCAATCGATTTGTCGAGACGCACGGCATCCGATTCGCCTATCGCGCCTTCGGTCGAAAGCCGGGCGTTCCCCTCCTCCTCCTCGCGCCGTTTCGCGGGACGATGGACTCTTGGGATCCGCTACTCACGGACGCACTGGCGCAAGGTCGCCCCGTCATCCTGTTCGACAACGCCGGTGTGGGACTATCCAGCGGCGACGCGCCTACGACGGTCGCGGACATGGCGAAGGATGCAGAGACGTTTGTCGACGCGCTCCGCGAGCTCCACTTCACCGATTCGGACTGGGTGTCCGGGCACCTCGACCTCCTCGGCTTTTCGCTCGGAGGGTTCGTCGCTCAACAGCTCGCGCTGAATCGTCCCGACGTCATCGACCGGGTGGTCCTTGCCGGCACGGCGCCTCGGGGCGGCGAGGGGTTCGCAACGCCTCCACGGGAGATCGCGACGAGCGAGACCGCTGGTCCGCAGACGCCGCGCGATGTTCTCTTCCTACTCTTCGCCAGGAGCGAGGCGAGCGAGGCCGCAGGGCGAGCCTTCCTTGCGCGGGTCGGCTCTCGCCAAAGAGACCGCGACAGTTCGGTCACCACCAAGACGATACTTGCGCAACTCGCGGCAATGAAGGCCTGGGGCGCGGCCCCGAGGACAGGACCCTATTCGTATCTCTCGGGCGTCAAGCAGCCAGTGCTCGTCGCCGATGGCGAGGCCGACGTCGTGATGCCCACGACCAACTCGAGGGCTCTTGCGCAGAGCCTGCCGAGCGCCCGCCTAGTCATCTACCCCGACTCGGCGCAGGGCTTTCTCTTCCAGTACCCCGACGCCTTCGCGAAGGACGTTGCCGCATTCCTACGACGACCTTGAGCCGACCACGATGATTTTGCCCGAGCCAACCGAGATACTGGATGCCGAGGCGCGGGCCCCGTGAGTGACGCCGCCCTTTCGTGCGGTAAGCATGACGACGACGGCCAACGAGGCCACACGAGAGCGCGACCGGACCGACAGGAGCTTGCACGCTGAGCGTCAGCAGGCGGACCAAGAGCTCGCCGCCACGCACGGTTGCACCGAGGAGCGCGCTCGCGAAGTCGTCGACCGCGCGCGCGAGCAGGCAGACGACGTCCTGGGGGCGGCACGCACGAAGGCCACCTGCAAGCTGGAGAGCTCCGGGGCTTCTGCCGAAGCTCTCGCCAACGCCGGGGCGGAACAGGCAAAGGAGGATATCGCCCTGGACACCGAACGCCGGACGGCAGACTTCCTGCTCGAGGCGCAAAGCCAACAGCGCCGGCACGCCCTTGCCAGCCTTCTTGGCATGGAGCGAGGGCAAACTGACAAGCATCTATTGCTGGAGCGAGCGCTCGTCGACGAGAGGTTGGCGCGCAAGGTGCCCGGCTCGTGCGCCGATTCTCGAACGCGACTCAGAAGTAGCCCGGGCTGTAGCCGCCAGCGATGGGATACCCGGCCCCGTAGCCGGTCCTCACGGCCGTGACGGACCCTCCGCGGTAGCCGCCTCCAAAGCCGCCGACCGCGCCGGCGTGGTAGCCCGCGTGCGCCGCAACGAGGCCCTGCTGCGCCTGGCCCTGTCCGGACGTGGGGGCCGCGTCGGCAGCCTTGCTCTCGATCTTCGACGCGAGTGTGGCGCGCTGATCAGGCGTCAGACTCTCGGTGATGTCCTTCGCCAGAGCGACCATTCCTTCGGCTCGCGCGCGCGTCTTCGGGCCCACGTCGGCCATCGGCGCGATCGCCTCCACGGAGAACTGGTCCTGCTTGAACGCATCGAATACGGCGGCGGCCGTCGCGCGCTCCTTGTCGATCTGCGGCTTCGCCTTGTCGAGCAGGTCGTGGATTCGGCTCTTCTGGTCATCCGTGAGGTTTAGATCCTTCGCGAACCCCTGGAACCACCCGCTCGCAGCACCGGTGAGCTCCTTCATGCGCGACTGGATCGCGTCGACGAACTCGGCCCGCTGCCCCGAGTCGAGGATCCCGTGGAGATCCTCGATGGCCTTGCGCATGACGGGGCTCGCGTCCTCGCGGGCCTTCACCAGCGCGTCGATCTGAGCCTTGAGCGCGGCGTCGTCGACGGTTCCCGACTTGATCTGATCGACCACGGCCTTGAAGAACGCGTGACGGGCCTCCGCAACCGCCTCCTCCTTGGGCGCGACTTCCTTGCCCAGCTGCTGGGCGGCCGCGCGCTGGTCGTCGCTGAGGCACACCTTCGACAGGGCGTCGGCGACGAGCTTGAGGGCCGGATCGCGAGGCACCGCTCCCTCGGTCGTGTCGGGGGGCGGCGCGGGCGCCGTCGCGGTGTCGCACGTGCTCGGCGCAGGCGTCGGGGTCGCGCTCGACTGCGGGGCCGCAGCTGCAGCCCCCGTCATCGTTGCCGCGACGAGAGCGATCGACCCGATGAACTTCGTTCGAGTGAACAGCTTCATGTCGAAATCTCCTTCGCGCGGCCGGCAATGCACCCCTCGTACCGCGGTCGCCATCTTGCCTGCTACGAGGCATGCTGGAGTTCTCGATCGTCCGAGGAGGCCCGCTCTACTGGTACCTGCTGGTGACCGGACCGCTCTTCCTCATCCTCGTTCTTCGCTGGGGCTGGCGGTTCGTCGTCTGGACCACACTTCTGTGGCGTCTGTCGAAGAGTGCTCTCCAGATCCAGCCCACGCACCCCGACGATGCGGGTGGAATGGGTGGCCAGCCCGGACATCCAGACCGACTCCAACCTGGGCATCAGTTTCCAGCGCGCTCGCGGCATGCACGCCTACCTTCTGACCCGTCGGACCGCGTGGCAGCCGCTCGTCCTCTTCGCGCTCCTTCCGATGGTCCTCGCGCTCATGATGCAGGTTCCGATCTTCGGCATGCTGCGCGAGCTCCGTCACCTCATCGGATGAATCGCCGGGTACGCGCCTTGCTCGAAGGACCGCATGGGTCACGTGCGACGTGCATGGGTCGTCGCGGTCGCCGGCGTCCTCGTGGCTCGAGTGGCAGGTGCGCAGGTTCCGCCCGAGCAACCCGCGCAGCCCGACGAGACCGAGCTCTCGCGCGAGGTCGAGAACCCCATCGGTAGGCTCCGATCGATCCCCGTTCAGGACCTGACGGAGTTCGGCATCGGACCGAACGGCCTCGCGCGCAACACGATCGCCATCCAGCCCATTCTCACGTGGTCGCCGAGCGAGGACGTGAGCTTCGTCTCGCGCACGCGCGTGCCCATCGTCTCGACGCCCGACCTCACGATGCGCGGCGGCGGGTACACGTCCGGTCTGGGGGACATGACAGAGTCGCTGTTCTTGGTCCCGAGGTCGCCGCCAGGAGTGCTCTGGGGTCTCGGCCCGACCTTCTTGCTGCCGACCGCCACCGCCAACCAGCTCGGCTCGGGGCAGCTGGGCGTGGGGCCGAGTGCGGCCGTGTTGACGCAACCGAGACCGCTGACGCTGGGAGTCCTCGTCGGCCAGATGTGGTCCATCGCAGGTGCGTCGAATCGCCCCGACATCAGCCAGCTTGCCATCATGTACTTCGCCGCTCTTCACTTCCCGAGAGGCTGGTACCTCAACACGATGCCCATCGTGACGGCCAACTGGAATGCCGCCTCTCCGCGCAACGTCTGGACGGTTCCCGTCGGCGGCGGAGGGGGCAAGGTCTTTCGCGCCGGTGGCGTCCCCCTCAACGTGTCCGTCGGCGCCTACTGGAACGCGATTCGGCCGGACACCGTCGCCGCGCCCAGCGGGAGCGCGCAGGTGCAGGTCGCGTTGCTGCTTCCCTGACCGAACCGCGAGACACTTCCATCTGAGGTGAATCGCCAGGCTCGCCGAGCCCGCCATGGCCCACGGGATGCACGAGTGGGGGGCCTGGATGGAGGTAGGCATGACGAGGCCTAACGTGCGGCAGGGTGAGGCCGACGACCAGAAGCAGAGGATCCGTCGGACGCCGCTCGCATGAGGAACCTCGGGTGGGTGCTCGCGCCGCGGCGAGCGCGATTCGTCTACGGCGCGGTTGCCGTCGGGGTACTCGGCGCGTCCGCGGCGCTCGCACGCCTGAGAACCTCCTGTCCGACCGCGCATTGCTGCGCCGCTCCCCCGCCGCGACGAGAGCTCGTGTCCGCGCGAGCGGCCCAGGGCATGGTGTGGGTCCCCGGCGGGTCCTTCGCGATGGGCAGCGACGACCCGCAGATGCGAGACGCGCGCCCCTGGCACGAGGTGTCCGTCGACGGCTTCTGGATGGACAGCACGGAGGTCACGACCGAGGAGTTCGCGCGCTTCGTCGCCGCCACCGGGTACGTCACGACGGCCGAGCGCGCCGCCGACCCCGCGCTCTACCCCGGCGCGAGTAACGACGACTTGGTGCCGTCGGGCATCGTGTTCACTCCGCCCTCGCATCCGGTCGACCCGGGCGACCCGCTCGCGTGGTGGCGGCTCGTGCCCGGTGCGTCGTTCCGCCATCCGGAGGGCCCCGCCAGCTCCGTCGCCGGTCGCGAGCGTCACCCCGTGGTGCAGGTGAGCTGGTACGACGCGATGGCCTACGCCGCGTGGTCGGGCAAGCGCCTCCCGACCGAGGCGGAGTGGGAGTACGCCGCGCGCGGGGGGCTCGCGAAGAAGACCTTCGTGTGGGGCGACGAGCTCACCCCCGGCGGCCGGTGGCAGGCGAACGTCTGGCAGGGCCGCTTCCCCTCGGAGAACACGCGCGCCGACGGCTTCGCGGGAACCGCTCCCGTGGGCTCGTATCCGCCCAACGGGTACGGCCTCTACGACATGGCCGGCAACGTCTGGGAGTGGACGGCCGACTGGTACCGGCCTGACACCTACGCGAGCGGCGCGGCGCACGACCCACACGGTCCGCCGACGGGCTTCGATCCGGACGAGCCCGCGGTGCCCAAGCGCGTCACCCGGGGCGGCTCGTTCCTCTGCGCCGACGACATCTGCCGGCGCTACGAGCCGGGCGCGCGCGGCAAGGCCGCGCCCGACAGCAGCACATCGCACACCGGTTTCCGGTGCGTCCGCTCGGGCCCCAATCGCTGAGGAGTTTCTCGGGAATCGGCTCTGGCCGAAGAACAGGTGAGTTTCTCATGCTGCTTCATCGAAGACTTCGAATCGTGCTGGGGTGCGTGACGGTGGCCGGGCTCGGCATCCTCTCGTGCTCGAACGACCCGGGGCCCGCCGCCGACAAGAGCGCCGCCGCCGGCCACGCCAAGCGGCCCAACGTGGTCGTCTTCATGCTCGACGACGTCGGCTTCGGCCACCTCAGCCCGTTCGGCGGTCCCATACCCGTGCCGAACATCGAGCGGGTGGCCGCGAAGGGCCTGCGCTACACGAGCTTCCACACGACGGCCCTCTGCTCGCCGTCACGCGCGGCGTTCCTCACCGGGCGCAATCATCACTCCGTCGGCACCGGCAAGATCACCGAGCTCGCGAGCGACAATCCCGGATACACGGGCCGCATCCCCAAGAGCGCAGCCACGTTCGCCCAGGTGCTGCGCGAGAACGGCTACTCCACGATGGCGCTCGGCAAGTGGCACAACACGCCCGTCGAGGACGTCACGCCGGACGGCCCCTACGACCTCTGGCCCGAGGCGCTCGGCTTCGATCGTTTCTACGGATTCATGGGCGGCGAGACCGACCAGTGGGCGCCGAACCTCTGGGATCAGAAGACCCCCGTCGATCCCGGCGCCGGCCGGACCGATTATCTGCTCGACCGCGATCTCGCGGATCACGCCGTCGCCTTCGTCGACGGACAAGCCGGCAGCCCGCAGCCCTTCCTCCTCTACCTGGCGTCCGGCACGGCGCACGCGCCGCACCACGCGCCCAAGGACTACATCGACCGCAACAAGGGCCGGTTCGACGAGGGCTGGGATCGCGTCCGCGAGGAGACGCTCGAGCGGCAGAAGTCGCTCGGCATCGTGCCCGCCGACGCGCAGCTGCCGGCGCGGCCCGACGTGATCGCCGCCTGGAGCGATCTCTCGAGCGACGAGAAGCGCCTCTTCGCGCGCATGCAGGAGGTCTACGCCGGGGCCGTCGAGTACGCGGATGCGCAGTTCGGCCGCGTCCTCGACGAGCTGCAGAAGACCGGTCAGCTCGACGACACGCTCGTGATCGTCACGAGCGACAACGGGGCGAGCGGCGAGGGCGGACTCGACGGGTCGGTGAACGAGGCTCGCCGCTGGAACGGGGTCCCGCAAGACCCCGCGCAGGAGCTCGCGGCCATCGACGATCTGGGCGGGCCGAAGGCGTTCAACCACTACCCGGCCGGCTGGGCCCTCGCCGGCAACACGCCGGGGCAGTACTGGAAGCAGACGGTGCACGAGGGAGGGGTGCGCGATCCGTTCCTCATGGCGTGGCCCAACGGCATCGCGGCCCGGGGCGAGATCCGCTCCCAGTTCACTCACCTGGTGGATGTGGCGCCGACGATCTTCGAGCTCGTGGGCGTCTCGATGCCCGACGCAGTGGACGGCGTGACGCAGATGCCGCTCGAGGGCGTGAGCTTCGCGCCGACGCTCGCCGGCCCATCCGCCACGTCGGCCAAGAGCGAGCAGTACTTCGAGATGTTCGGCAACCGTGGCATCTGGTCACGCGGCTACAAGGCTGTCGTCTTCCACGGGCGCTGGCCGTGGGAGATGGGCGCGTCCAACCCCCTCTTCGACCGGGACCGGTGGGAGCTCTACGACCTGACGACGGATCCGGGAGAAGCACATGATCTGGCCGCGAAGCAGCCGGACAAGCTGGCCGAGCTCCAGAAGCTCTTCGACGAGCAGGCGCGCGCGCACAACGTCTACCCGCTCGACGACTCCACGATGGCGCTCGTGTCGGCCAACATGAAGCGCCTGCTCGGCGACAAGACCGTCTTCACCTACTCCGGGGTCACGCGAGGTACGCCGGAGCCGCTCTCGCCGCCGGTGAAGAACCACGCGCACACGATCGTCGCGAAGGCGAAGATCGGCGATGCGGGCGCCGACGGAGTCATCGCCACGGTCGGAGGGCGCTTCGCCGGGTGGTCGCTGTACGTCAAGGACGGCTTCCTCACCTACACGCACGATTTCGTGGGCGAGGCCTCGTACACGATCCGGGCGAGCGAGCCCGTCCCGCGCGGCGAGGTCGAGCTGAAGTTCGTGTTCACGAAGACGGGAGACAACGCGGGCCGCGGGAGCCTGTACATGAACGGCAAGCTCGTGGGGAGCGGGGACATCCCGCACACGGTCCCCGCCCTCTACTCCGCGACCGAGTCGTTCGACACCGGGCAGGACACGGGCACCTCCGCGGGCGACTACGACCTCCCCTTCCCATTCCGCGGTACGCTCGAGAGCGTCACGGTCACCATCGATGACGTTGCGCGCGGGGCGCTCGACGTGCCGCAGAACACGCCGGACGAGCAGTCGATCACCGAGGACGAGTAGATCGCGCTCGGAGGATCGGTCGTCGGATCACATGCCCTCGCCGTGCGTGGACGGTACGTGCTCTGCCTCGACAAGGCTTTGTCGGATCACGGACCGGGCATCCCGCCCGACCGAGCTACCCCTTCTTGTCGGTTGCCGATGGATAGCCGCTCGCGCGGCGGAACGAGCTCCAGAAATTCGCCGCATGCTTCGTGCTCGCTGCCGTCGAGCTGAGAGCGGGCAGTTCGTCCGGCCCGAACCATGCGGCGAGCCCTTCGTTCGTCGTCATCGCCTCGAAGACGATCGAGGGACGCGCGGCGATTCGACGCACGAGCGTGAGGCTGCTCATCGAGCCTTCCCTTTCGCCCTCGCTTCGGCCGCCCGGACCTCGGCTTCCTTTCGTTCGGCGTGGGCCGCGAGGCGGTCGAGGGCGGGGGACCAGAACCGCTCGTAGCGCCCGAGCCACTCCGCGGCGCCCCGCAGCGGCGCCGGCGACAGACGCACCTGGACGGTGCGCCCCTGCTTCGAGCGCGTGACGAGACCCGCGTCGCCGAGGACGTCGAGGTGCAAGCCGGGACCCGTGCAAGGCACCGAGTTGTACAGATTGTTCAGGGGCGAACAACATGACCGGTCGACACGGCCAGTATCGCGGCGTGACCAGCGTCAGATCACGCGTCCCGACATGGACCACCGCTTGCTGTCTCGCGAGCTGGTGAAATCGCTCCTTCGCGTCTTGCTCATCGTCACTCTCGCCGGTTGCTCATCGGGCAGTTCGACCGCTTCGTCCGATGGTGGCGGCGACTCCGACTCCGGGACCGGCAGCAACCAGGACTCCGGGCTCGGCTCCGTCGGAGCCGACGGCGGCGGCGGAGCGGACTCTGGCTCCCCGCGCGCGGACGGCGGCAGCCGCGACGCCGGCAATCCCTGCGTCTCGAACGGGAACGACTGCAACGTGCCGGCGCGCGCCTACGACCTGCTCGACATGCTGTCTCTGCAGGGATGCACGTCCGGCGGGGCGCCGGAGTGCCAGAGCACGGGTCAGTTCATCGAGGACGTGCAGTATCTGGGCGTCCGGCACTACCGCGACGCGTTCAACGCGAGCAGCCCTGGCCAGCTTCAGGTCTTGAAGGCGCTGGCGCAGGCGGGCATCTCGATGATCGCCCAGATAGCGATGCCGGGCGAAGGCCAGTCGGTCGTCGCGGTCGACATCCCCACGGTGATCGGCGAAGCCCACGTCTGGCAGGGCCTCGCGCCGAATGCGATCTTCGCGCTGGAAGGAGTCAACGAGCCGGATGGCTTCGGCTTCTTCACCTACGAAGGGCAACCGTGCGGATCGCAGGGCAACGCCGACTCGTGGGCGCCATGTGCCGACTTGATGCGCGACTACTACAAGGCCGTCAAAGCCGACGGCAGCCTGAGCAACTTGCCATTCTTCGGCGTCACCCGCGTCGGCAACGAGTGGCCGAACGTGGGGCTCATGTTCACGACCGTGCCGAACGGCACCGGCACGGCCTGGGACGGCGACACGCTCCAGGAGTACCTGACCGACCACGTCTATCCCGCGTGGCAGTCGGAGTACTGGAACGGCACGAAGAACGAGCTAGCCGCCTGTCAGACCAACGATCCGGCTGCCGGCAACGCCTTCTTGATCCAGATGCATTACGACCACGTCGCCTCGTTCGGGCAGGGCTACCACGGCTACGCCTCCGACGCTGACGCCAAGGCGCAACCCCACACCGTCACCGAGTTCGGCTACGCGACCGATTCGACGCAGACGTCGAACTGGGTGAACGAGGACAAGAAGGGGCGCTGCATCGCGTCGGGCGTGCTGAACGGGTTCCAGTTCGGCGAGAAGGCCGTCTCGATCTACTCGTACATCGGCGACAAGGGGTTCGGCCTATTTGCGAGTCCTGGGCAGCCGCAGCTTTCGGGGCAGTATCTCCACGCTCTCACGACGCTGCTCGCCGATACGGGAGCGTCTGCCAGCAGCTTCGCCGTCACGCCGCTGGGCTACACGCTGGCCGGTGTGACGCCCAGCATGGGCACCCAGCTTCTGCAGAAGTCCAGCGGCGAGTGGTGGCTGGCGATCTGGGACAACGCCACGAACTGGGACTTCGACAAATCTCAGCCGATCGCGGTCGGGCCGACCAGCGTCACGCTCTCGATGGCGGGCGGCAGCCACACGCTCACGTCCTACAACATCGTCAAGGGAACCAGCGCCGTGCAAACGGTGTCGAGCGCGAAGATCACGGTTCCCGTGGACGACTCGGTGACGCTCATTCAGATCAGTCGATAGTCGGGTGGGTGGCGATGCGGAATGCTCGGCGCCACAATGTGGGTCCGGGGCATGCTGATGGCCGCGTCCTCTCACCGAGCGCTCGCGATCCTGGCGGTGCTCGCAGTCCCGGTCTCGGTCTCGTGGTCGGCATGCGGCGGCTCGACCGAGGCGAGTCGGGACGGCGGAACGGACACCGGCGGCAGCAGCGGCAGCAGCTCCGGATCCGGTTCGAGCTCCGGAGGCGGCTCCGACGCGACCGGCATCCCTCCCCCGCAGGCCTCGACGGCATGTCTGCTGCTCGGCGGCGTGAGCAACGCGGCCTGGCTCTGGAACGGAGCGACGTGGAGCATCGCACCCGGGATGCCGCCGCAGCCCGGGTTGGAACCGAACATCGGATCGCTGAACGGCTCGCTGGTCGTCTCGGGCGGCTACAACGAAGTGGGGGGCACCTGGCTCTGGAACGGCACCCAGTGGAGCAACCCGGTGAACGACGCGATGTCTCCCTCCCCGTATCGGCAGTCGAGCGCGCTCGCCACGCTGAACGACAAGGTCCTGCTCTTCGGCGGTTGCGAGTCGTGCGGCGGAAACTTCGGTCTGATGGGCGACACGTGGGAGTGGGATGGCCAGAGCTGGACGCAGCTTCACCCGGCGCAGTCGCCCCCCGCACGGTTCGGCGCGATCGCCGGAACCGTGGCTGGGAAGATCGTCCTCTTCGGCGGCGAGTCGTACGCCGCCGCGACTTTCAACGACACCTGGGAGTGGGACGGCACCAATTGGTCGATGGCCTCGCCCTCGACCTCGCCGAGCGCGCGGGTCGACGCCAGCGCCGCCGTGGCCAACGGAAAGCTCCTGATGTTCGGAGGCGCCGCCGACAAGTCGCTCCAGCCCCTGGGCGACACGTGGGAGTGGGACGGAACGAACTGGACCCAGCTCACTCCTGCGAAGAGTCCTTCGGCGCGCTGGGACGCCCAAATGGGTTCGCTCCGCGACACACCCGTCCTCTTCGGTGGCGCCGACACGCAAGGGAACGTGCTCGGCGATACATGGACGTGGAGCGGCACGACATGGGTCGCAGTCCCGGCCGCGATGGCAACCGCGGACTCGATAGGGAGCATGGGTTGCTATTGATTCAAGCAACCGCGAAGCGCTGACCTCTTTGCAGAGTGGGCAGGCCGGAAAGGGCCAACGGCTGAACTCTTTGCGTAGAGAGGCGGGCTTCCGTCGCTCGCCGGCCGACTGCCCGCGTCCTGTGTCCGACCTTTTTCACTAGAAAAAGGTCGGGATGCAATCGGCCTCCGGACGTCTCCGTTCGTCAACGTGACTTTTTCGTCTTGCCGCGTGCCGTCTTCGAGCAGCAGCCGGCCGTGAGCTCTCCAAATCCGACCAGTCGCGTCTTCTATCCCGCGTCGCGCGCTCGTCGCTCGCCCTCTTGCACTCGTCTCGGTGTCGCTTTCGTCCCGCCCACCGCCTCCAGTTGCTCGCCGACGGACTTCTGCGGTCCGCGGGTGACCTTCTTCCTTCGCAAACGTGACCTTTGGTTCACGCAACGGAACGTCTTCCTCGCACTCCCGACCCGCCGCGTTTGGCGCCGGACCGACTTCTCGCGTCTCTCGCACTTTTTTCATCGAGCGCCTTCAAAATCGGCACTGCGATCGGCCGTTCGCTTCCATTTTCGTCTTCGGTCCGTTCGGCAAAGGACGGTTTACGAACGACCAAGGACCTTTTTGCATCGGCAAGGTCCCGTTTGGTCGTTACGACGTCCCTCTCGCCCCTGCACGACACGCTTCTCCATGTTGCAGAGCCCGAGGGCCTCGCGTCGATGCGGCGTTGGACTCCGGCTGCGGCCGGGTGCGCCCCGCTCGCGCCACGTCTCCTCGTCGCAACCGCGATTCGTCGTCTACGGATGGCCCACCTGCTGGATGCGAAGGCCGTGTCGCTCCATGTCCAGGCCGGCGCTCGAAGACTCGGGGCCGGCCGGCGATTCACGGGGGCCCTCTTTCGTCGCACTTCGTCCGTGAGACGCTCGGAATCGTCCGAGTCTCGTTGGTACGGGCGTCACGGCCAAAGCGTCGCCCCCGGGACCCCTTCCAAGCTTCGCTTCGCGCGCACGACGCAGAACCGCTGGCCGGTGGGAGCCTCGAGCACGATCCACCTCTGGACCGGGCCGACGCGTTTCGCCCCGAGCGCTTCGAGACGTGCGGCTTCGGCTTCGATGTCGTCGGACTCGATGTCGATGTGAACGCGGCTCGGGTGCTCGACCGACTGGACCTCGACGTGGAGGCCGACGGGCGCGCCGTCGAGGAGGATGTAACGGTCGCCCTCGGGCGGGCCCTTCGCGAGGCCGAGCGCGCTACTCCAGAAGTCGGCAGCGGCCGGGAGGTCGTTCGTCTTGCAGTCGATGATGAATCCCGCGAGCCGGCTCCGATGCATGGCGCAGGAGTAACACGGGCGGCGTCAGGGACCGACGAAGAGAGGCGGCCCCGGAGGCGCGTTGGGACTGGTGTTGCCGGCGTAGTGGCACGAGTTGCACGATGGCCCGTTGAGGTGCCCGGTCTGTCTGTAGTCGGCCGTCCTCACGCCGGAGAACGCGGGCAGCACCAGGTCGGTGTCGGCGCGATGCCAGAAGTTCCCGTCGACATCGGAGTGGACCGAGTACGCGAGGTCGTTCGCGTCGATGATGCGCACCTCGACGTCGGCAGCCCCGCTCGTGTAGTTGGGCGCCATCCAGACGGTACCGGCGAAGTCGAATTTCACGCACGTCGTCCCGTCGTGGCACGAAAGGCAGTTCTTGCCCGTCACCATCGTGCCGCCGGCGTGCTGGTCGTTCGCGCGAATGGTGGGCGGATCGCTCATGTACGCCCCTTCGCCGGAGAAGGCGTCCGTCGGGTTCGATACCGGCGTCCCCGGGACCACCGGGTCGTTCGGAGCGCCGGTCTCACCGCCGGAGCCGCCCTCCATCGTTCCCGCTCCACCGTCCGTTCCCCCTCCATCGTCCCCCTGGGTCGGCGATGGTCCGCCTGGATCGTTGCCGCCGCAGGCCACGAGCGCGCACGCCGCCAGGAAGCGCAGAAACGTCTTCATGCCTGCCCCGCGAGCAGCAACCGGCATACCCGACGAGTTCCTGCACCACCGCAGAAATTCAGCCAATTCTTGCTGCCACGCGGGGACGAGCTTTGCAGTCAGCGCAGAAGCTGGGAGCGCCGTCTCGATCTCCTCGCCCACGCGAGTGCGAGGGTTCCACCGGCGGCCGCGGCCCACGTCATCGTGTCGTCGAATCCCGCCTGCGCGCACCCACAGCCCTTCGACGACGAGGAACCTCCAGGTTCTTCCTGATTGGCGCCGCCTTCGCCCCCGCCACCGCTGCTACCCGATCCGCTGCTCGACCCTCCGGAGCCGCCGCCGCTGCTTCCTCCGCTGCTCGCTCCGCCGTCTCCCCCACCACTGCTGCTCGTGCCGCCGTCTGCGGCGGCCCCGCCGTCCTTCGTACCCTCGCCCGGCGGCCAGCCGGGGTTGGTCCCTTCGCCGCTGTAGGCGCCCCGGTACGTGAAGTCCTTCTTCGTGCCGTTGAAGTCGAGGTCATAGTCCACGTCGCTCGAGACGCTGGACAGGTCCATCTTCGAGGCGTGAAGCGGGCTGCCCGTCTTCGGGTAGAAGTCCATCGAGCCCAGCGCGATCCCGGGCTTGTTCACGTAGTTGACTGCGTTGGCGACCGTGTCGGTCACGTTGGCCGTCTGCGTCGCCACCATCCCCGAGAACGCCGTCGTGGCGAAGACGGCGTTGCCCACGGCGAATCCAATGCCCGATGGCGCGCTCGAGAAGGCGATGCCGGTACCGACGCCGTAGATCGTGTTGTCGTAGGCGATGGCGTCGATGACCGTGTAGCCATCGTGATCCGTGAAGTCGATCGCGCCGTACATCGTGTCGTCGACGAAGATGTTGTCGTGCACGTGCACCCGCCCGGTGGCCTGCAGCAGGTAGTCCTCGTCGTCGTGGACGAACAGGTTGCCGAACAGCTCGTAGCGGTTCTGCGCACCGGGGCCGGTCGTGGGAAAGCCGTCGACGAGCACTTGCGGACGCCCGCCCGAGGTCGTCGCCGCGTGGTCTGCCTTGATGAACACGTTGTTCGAAAGGATCGTCGCGGTGGGCTGGGTCGGGATGCCGGCGACCGTGGGCCAGGGGTTCTGCTGCTTGATCTCGATGCAGTAGCCCGTCGGCTTGTCGACGAGGTTGTCGTCGATGACGCCCGCGATGAACGGATCGCTGCCGTCGCTGTTGCCC
>Ga0335069_10007847_pt1 | contig 15352 bp, 14 predicted proteins | sample Lox_Sample_11_FD_206714 | JGI IMG/M metagenome (GOLD analysis project Ga0335069, IMG submission 206714) | Soil microbial communities from Loxahatchee National Wildlife Refuge, Florida, United States - Lox_Sample_1.1 | ecosystem: Environmental > Terrestrial > Soil > Wetlands | place: USA... | reverse complement strand
TGCCCGGCTCGCTCTCGTCGGAGTTGCAGACCAGGTACTTCTGCACCGGCGAATTGCGCGGCATGAAGCTCCACTTCGTGCCGGTCGGAAAGCCCGCGCCGCCGCGGCCGCGCAGCCCGGACGCCTTCACCTGGTCGATGACCGTGCCGCGCTCGGGCTTCTCGCGCAGCAGCCGCTCCCACACCTCGTAGCCGCCGATGCTGCGGTAGGCGGCGAGCGTCCAGGAGCGCTCGAGCTTGAGCGGCTCGAAGGCGGTGAGGTTCATCCGCTCGGCGTAGCGGCTCTCGAGGTCGCTCATTTCAGGGCATCCAGCAGCGCATCGAGCTTCTCGGGCGTGAGGTGCTCGTGGAACACGTGGTCGACCATCATCATCGGCGCCCCGGTGCAGGCGGCGAGGCATTCCTCCTCGCGCTTGAGGAAGATGCGTCCGTCGGGGGTGCTCTGATTGCCGCGGATGCCGAGCTTGCGCTGCGCGTGCTCGAAGAGCTCCTCGCCCCCGCGCAGCATGCACGAGATGTTGGTGCAGATGCTGACGTGGTGGCGTCCGCACGGGTGGGTCTCGAACATGGAGTAGAAGCTCGCCACCTCGTACACCTGCACCGGCGGGAGCTTCAGGTACTCGGCGACCGCGTCCATGAGATCGGCGCTGAGAAAGCCCTGGTTCTGCTCCTGCGCGGCGCGCAGCGCGGCGAGCGAGGCTGAGCGCTGCCGGCCGGGCGGAAACTTCGCGACCCAGTGATCGATCTCGCTGCGGGTCTTGTCCGAGAGCAGCGAGAGCTTGCTCACCATGGCGGTGCCGCCAACCCCGACGCTGCTGCGCTCGCTCATCGGTCGATCTCCCCGAACACGATGTCCTGGGTGCCGATCACCGCCACGACATCCGCGAGCATGTGGCCGCGCACCATCTCATCGAGCGAGGCGAGGTGCGCGAACCCCGGCGCGCGGCACTTGAGGCGGTAGGGCTTGTTCGCGCCATCGGACACCAGGTACACGCCGAACTCGCCCTTCGGCGCCTCGATGGCGGTGTAGGTGTCGCCGGCGGGCACCTCGTACCCCTCGGTGAAAAACTTGAAGTGGTGGATGAGGGCTTCCATGTCCTCCTTCATGCGCTCACGCCGCGGCGGCCGCACCTTGCGGTCATCGATCATGGTGGGACCCGGATGCGCACGCAGCCAGTCGACACACTGGCGGATGATGCGGTTCGCCTGGCGCATCTCCGCCACCCGCACGAGGTAGCGGTCGTAGCAGTCGCCGTTCACCCCGACTGGGATGTCGAAGTCCATGCGGTCGTAGACCTCGTACGGCTGCTTCTTGCGCAGATCCCACTCCACGCCCGAGCCGCGCAGCATGGGGCCGGAGAAGCCGAGCTGCATGGCACGCTCCGGGCTCACCACGCCGATGTTGACGGTGCGCTGCTTCCAGATGCGGTTGTCGGTGAGCAGGGTCTCGAAGTCATCGACCGCCGCCGGGAAGGCATCGGTGAAGGCCTGGATGAAATCGAGCAGGGTGCCACTGCGTGCCTCGTTCCAGCGCCGCGCTTCCTTCTCCGAGCGCCAGCGGGACACCTGGTACTTCGGCATCGACTCGGGCAGATCCCGGTACACGCCTCCCGGGCGATAGTAGGTGGCGTGCATGCGCGTGCCGGAGACCGCCTCGTAGACGTCCATGAGCTCCTCGCGCTGCTTGAAGCACAGCAGGAACACGGTCATGGCGCCGATGTCGAGGCTGTGCGAGCCGAGGAACATCAGGTGATTCATGATGCGGGTGATCTCATCGAACATCACCCGGATGTATTGCGCCCGCTCGGGCGGCTCGATGCCGAGCAGCCGCTCGATGGCGAGCACGTAGGCGTGCTCGTTACACATCATCGAGACGTAATCGAGCCGGTCCATGTAGCCGATCGACTGGTTGAAGGGCTTCGACTCGGCGAGCTTCTCGGTGGCGCGGTGCAGCAGCCCGATGTGCGGGTCGGCCTTCTGGATGACTTCGCCATCGAGCTCGAGCACCAGGCGCAGCACGCCGTGGGCCGCGGGGTGCTGCGGCCCGAAGTTCATGGTGTAGTTGCGGATCTCGGTGGCGGGGTTGTCCATCAGCGCGGCACCTGCGGATCCTTCAGCGCGGGCTCGTAGCGGTGGTCAAGCCGGATGACCTTCGGTACCAGCACCCTCGGTGTGATGGTGACCGGCTGGTATACCACGCGCTGCTTGTCGGGGTCGTACTGCACCTCGACGTTGCCAATGAGCGGGAAGTCCTTGCGGAACGGATGCCCGATGAAGCCGTAATCGGTGAGGATGCGGCGCAGGTCGGGGTGTCCGCGGAACAGAATCCCGTAGAGGTCGAAGGCTTCGCGCTCGAACCAGTTCGCGCTCGACCAGATCCCGACCAGCGAGTCGAGCACCGGCTCGGCGGTGTCGGCACAGACCGCCTTGAGGCGCAGCCGCTGGTTGTGAGTGATGGAAAGGAGCTGGTAGACGACCGCGAAGCGACCGGGCGCGCCCGGATCGAGCGCTGCGCCCTCCGGGAAGCGGGCGCGGCTGAATCCCGATCGGGTGGCGCTGAAAGTCTCCCAGTCATCGCGTGCGTAGCTCAGGTAGTCGACGCCGGCGACGTCCATGAGCATCTCGAACCGCAGGTCCGGCGCATCGCGCAGCGTGCGGCAGACCCCGAGCAACTCCGCCGGCTCCACCTGGTAGGCGAGCTCGGCCGCGAGCGATGGCAGACGGCGCACGCTGCCCTGCAGCTGCGCGTCGACCTTGCCCGCGAGAGCTTCAATGCGCTCGCTCACCACTCCAACCACCTCATATGCTTCGGCTTGCTATCTGGCGATGGCGCCCGTGCGGGCGATCTTCTTCTGCAATTGCAGGATGCCGTATATCAGCGCCTCCGCGGTCGGTGGGCAGCCCGGAACGTACACGTCGACGGGAACGACACGATCGCAGCCGCGCACCACCGAGTACGAGTAGTGATAGTAGCCGCCCCCGTTCGCGCACGAGCCCATCGAGATCACCCAGCGTGGCTCGGCCATCTGGTCGTACACCTTGCGCAGGGCCGGGGCCATTTTGTTCACCAGCGTTCCCGCCACGATCATGACGTCCGACTGCCGCGGACTCGGCCGGAACACCACGCCGAACCGGTCGAGGTCATAGCGCGAGGCGCCCGCGTGCATCATCTCGACGGCGCAGCAGGCGAGACCGAAGCTCACCGGCCATAGCGAGCCGGTGCGCGCCCAGCTGATCAGATCATCGACGCGAGCGGTGACGAATCCGCGCTGCGCAAAGCCTTCGGTGTTTTCCGCCGCTAGTCCCACTCGAGGGCTCCCTTCTTCCACTCGTAGACGAAGCCGACCACCAGGATGCCGAGGAAGATGCCCATCGCAGCCAGCCCGAACCTTCCGATCCGGCCGAGCGCGACCGCCCAGGGGAAGAGGAAGGCGATCTCCAGGTCGAAGACGATGAAGAGAATCGCCACCAGGTAGTAGCGCACGTCAAAGCGGGTGCGTGAGTCCTCGAACGCCTCGAAGCCGCACTCGTACGGCGAGAGCTTGGCCGGATCGTCGTGAAAGCGCGAGAAGTAGCGGCCGAGGCCCGTGCCGAGCACGAGCATCACCACCGCCAGCGCCGCGGCAATGACGAGGAAGATGAGGACCGGCAGGTAGTTCGACAGCATGCGACCCGAGTGCGTAAAAAAGGCAGATCCGACCGGGACCTGCCCCCTCTTTCAAGGGGGCGCATTGTAGCAGCGTGGTCGCTGTTTTTGGCGTGGCCCGGCGGGCAGCCGGTGTCATGCTGGTGCCGACGGTCGGATTCGAACCGACACGCCTTGCGGCGCTAGCCCCTCAAGCTAGTGTGTCTACCAATTCCACCACGTCGGCAACATCTTTCACTTCGGAGCCGGAGCCGGAGCCGGAGCCGGCGCTGGCGCGGGCGCCGGCATCTGCGCCGGCGTGCTCTGCACGGGCGCGCTCTGCGCGGGCGCGGACGTCGCGGGTGCCGGGGCGGTGCTACTGCCCGGCGCCGATTTCGGCGGCGGCAGCGCTGCCTCCTCGAGAATCGTCTTCTGCGCCTGCTCCTGCTTGGTGGTGGAGGTGCCGAGATAGGCGAGCGCGAGGCTGTTCACCATGAAGATGGCCGCGAACACCGCGGTGGCCCGCGAGAGCGCGGTGGTCGCGCCGCGCGCCCCGAAAACCGTTCCGGAGGCGCCCGCGCCGAAGCCGGCGCCCGCATCCGCGCCCTTACCCCGTTGCAGCAGCACGAGCCCCACGATCACCAGCGAGGAGAACACCTGTACGAAAGTCAGAATCCACCGCAACATCGGAAAAACCCACTGGTCCCGTCACCGCGCAGCGGTCAGGATCGTCAGAAACTCATCGGCCTTGAGCGAGGCGCCACCAATCAGCCCTCCGTCCACGTCGGGCATCGCGAACAGCTCCGCAGCGTTGCCCGCCTTGACGCTGCCGCCGTAGAGGATGCGGGTGGCGGCCGCGATCTTAGCATCCCGCTCGCCCACCCGCGCCCGGATGAAGGCGTGCACCTCCTGCGCCTGCTCGGGGCTCGCGTTGCGTCCCGTGCCGATCGCCCACACCGGCTCATATGCGATGACGGCGTGCCCGAGAGCGCCCGCGCCACAGAGCTCGAGCACCGCATCGAGCTGCCGGCGGATCACCTCCTTGGCGCGCCCGGCGTCGCGGTCCGACAGCTGCTCACCCACGCACAGGATCGGCACGAGTCGTCGGGCATGCGCCGCCGCGAACTTGCGCGCGACGAGCTCGTCGCTCTCGCGGCACTGCAGTCGCCGCTCGGAGTGCCCGACGATCACGTACTCGCAGCCGACATCCTTGAGCATGGCGGCCGAGATCTCGCCCGTGAAGGCGCCGTGCGCCTCGGCACACACGTCCTGCGCCCCGAGACTGAAGACCGAGTCACGCAGCAGCCGCGCCGCTTCCTGGAGATACACGAATGGCGGACAGATGACGCAGGCCGCGGTCGGCTTGGCCGGCGCGCCCGCCAGCAGCTCCTCGATGAGCCGTGAGGTCTCGGCGCGCGAGCCGTGCATCTTCCAGTTTCCGGCAACGATCGGGTGGCGCATCTAGCGGGCACGCCTCGCGGAGGTCAAAAAAGGGCGCGCGATGATAGCGATGCGAGGGGGGCCGCGCAACGCTCCGCTCCGGCAGGCGCCTCAGGCGGCGGCGCGCCTGACGATCTCGGCGAGCTCGGTGGCGACCGCGCGGGTCTCCGCCTCTTCCCGGCCCTCGACCATCACCCGGATCACGGGCTCGGTGCCGGACGCGCGCAGCACGACTCGACCCTCGCTCCCGAGCTGCTGCTCGATGCGCCTCACCGCCTGCTGGATGAGTGGCACGTGATTCGGATCGAAGCGGTTCGCTACTTTCACGTTCAGCAGGATCTGCGGGAACTTGCGCATCGCGGAAGTGAGCTCGGCCAGTGAGCGGCCGGTCTGCTTCATCACCGCGAGCACCTGCAGCGCCACCACGAGCCCATCGCCGGTGGTGGTCTTGTCGAGGCACAGAATGTGGCCGGAGGTCTCCCCGCCGAGCACTCCCTGGCTCTCGCGCAGCATGGAAAGCACGTAGCGATCGCCGACCGCGGCGCGCCGGAACTCGATGCCCGCCGATCGCAGCGCCATCTCGAGCCCGAGGTTGCTCATCACGGTGCCGACCACAGGGCCGCGCAGCTCCCCCGACTGCTGCAGCGCGCGCGCCATCACGTACAGCAGCTGGTCGCCATCGACGATCCTGCCGAGGTGATCGACCATCACCAGCCGGTCGCCATCACCATCGAGCGCCAGGCCGACGTTGGCGCGCACGCCGGGCACCGTGAGCTGCAGCAGATCCGGTGCCATCGAGCCGCAGCCGTCGTTGATGTTGCGCCCGTTGGGCGAGCAGCCGATCGGCACGATCTCGGCGCCGAGATCGGCGAGGATACGCGGCCCGACCTTGTAGGCAGCGCCATTGGCGCAGTCGATGACGATCTTGAGCCCGACGAGGTCGAGTCCGGCCGGCAGCGTCGAGGCGCAGAACTCCTGGTAGAGCGTACGCGAGCGGTCGGCGCGCGTAGCGCGGCCGAGGTGGCGCGAGGCACGGGTGAGCGGCGGCTGCTCGAGCTCGGCCTCGATGCGCTCCTCGAGCGTATCGGAGAGCTTGGCACCCGAGGCATCGAAGAACTTGATGCCGTTGTCGTCGTAGAGGTTGTGCGAGGCGCTGATCACCACGCCGAAATCGCAGTTGAAGCGGCGGGTCATGTAGGCGATACCGGGCGTCGGCAGCGGTCCGATCAACATCGCATTCACTCCCGCCGCCACGAATCCCGCCTCGAGCGCCGACTCGAACATGTAGCCGGAGAGGCGCGTGTCCTTGCCGATGAGCACCGTGCCGCCCTGCGGGGCGAGCACACGCGCCGCGGCGCTCGCCAGCTTCAGGGCAAAATCGACGGTCATGGGATGCTCGCCGACGCGCCCTCTCACTCCATCGGTGCCGAAATAGCGACGACTCATATCAGGCTCCAGTCCCTACGGCTGCCGTTATCTTCAACGCATCCACCGTCGCGGCGACGTCGTGCGCGCGTATGATGCGCGCACCCTTGAGCGCGGCAATTACCGCGAGCGCGACGCTGCCGTGCACGCGATCGCCGGCCTCACGCCCGGTGAGTTTGCCGACGGTCGACTTGCGGGACAACCCGATCAGCACGGGATGGCCGTCGGCCACCAGCTCCGGGAGATGCCGCAACAACGTCAGATTGTGCTCCACGTTCTTGCCGAAGCCGAATCCGGGATCGACCGTCAGGCGCGCGCTCTCGATGCCGGCGCGACGGCACGCCGCTACGCGGTCCGAGAGAAACGCGCGCACTTCGACCACCACATCGAGGTAGTGCGGCGCGAGCTGCATGGTGCCGGGGTCCCCCTGCATGTGCATGAGACACAGGGCGCAGCCCGTTGCGGCCGCGGCTTCGAGCGCGCCGGGCTCGCGCAGCGCGCGCACGTCGTTGATGAAGCCCGCGCCCGCCCCGGCGGCGGCGCGCATGACCTCGGGCTTGCTGGTGTCGACGGAAAGGACGACCCCGCTGTCGCGGGTGGCCTGGCGGAGCCCCTCGATCACCGGCAGCACTCGCCGCAGCTCCTCCGCCACCGTGACGGACTCGGCCCCGGGGCGGGTGGACTCACCGCCCACATCGATGATCGCGGCGCCCTCTGCCGCGAGCCGCACGCCGTGCGCGACGGCCGCAGCGGCCGTGGCGAAACGCGCACCGTCCGAGAACGAGTCAGGCGTGACGTTGAGCACGCCCATGACGACCGGCTGGCTCAGATCGAGCGTCTTATCCGCGCACTTCAGGAGCAGCTTGCGGTCCCCCACACGCGGCAAACCCCGACGCTCAGCACCAGGTCGCCCGATGGTCAGGGAACAGCCTAACCATCGGCTCGGAGGGTCAATGCTGACCGGCGGGTATGACCGGAGTCCCGGCGGGCGCAGGAGCCGTCGGCGGGCGGTTCGAGAGCGAGTCATCCCAGCCGGCAGGTGGTTTCGGAGTCTTGCCGGCCATGATGTCCTTCAGCTGCTCCTCGTCGATGGTCTCGTACTTCATGAGCGCGTCGGCCATCACGTGCAGCTTCTCGAGCGCGGTCGTGAGGATCTGGCGGGCGCGCTGATAGTTGCCCTCGATGACGCGGCGCACTTCCTCGTCGATCGCATGGGCAGTCACATCCGAGACCTGCTTGTGCTGTGTCACGCTGCGTCCGAGGAACACCTCGCCGGTCTCCTCCGAGTACGTGAGCGGCCCGAGCTTGTCCGACAGGCCCCACTTGGTCACCATGTTGCGGGCGAGCTCGGTGGCGCGCTCGATGTCGTTCGAGGCGCCGGTAGTGACCGACTCGGGCCCGAATATGAGCTCCTCGGCGATGCGACCTCCGAACAGTGTCGCGATGGCGCTTTCCAGGCGACGCTTGGAGAAGCTGTAGCGGTCCTGCTCGGGCAGGAACTGCGTCACCCCGAGTGCGCGGCCGCGCGGAATGATGGTGACCTTGTACACCGGGTCGTGCTCGGGCACGGTCATGCCGACGATCGCGTGCCCCGCCTCGTGGTAGGCGGTCATGCGTTTCTCGGCCTCGCTCATGACCATGGAGCGCCGCTCGGTGCCCATCATGATCTTGTCCTTGGCGCGCTCGAACTCCTCCATGCCGACGATGCGCTTGTTGGCGCGCGCCGCAAACAGCGCCGCCTCGTTGACGAGGTTGGCGAGATCCGCACCCGAGAACCCCGGAGTGCCGCGCGCGATCAGGGCAGGCTTCACATCGTCCGCCAGCGGCACGCGCCGCATGTGCACACGCAGGATCTGCTCACGCCCGCGCACATCCGGCAGCGGCACCACCACCTGCCGGTCGAAGCGTCCCGGACGCAACAGCGCCGGATCGAGCACGTCCGGGCGGTTGGTCGCGGCGATGACGATGATGCCTTCATTGCCCTCGAAGCCGTCCATCTCCACGAGCAGCTGGTTGAGCGTCTGCTCGCGCTCGTCATGGCCGCCGCCGAGGCCCGCGCCGCGGTGGCGCCCGACCGCATCGATCTCATCGATGAATATGATGCAGGGAGCGTGCTTCTTCGCCTGCTCGAACATGTCACGCACGCGCGAGGCGCCGACGCCGACGAACATCTCGACGAAATCGGAGCCGGAGATGGTGAAGAAAGGGACCTTGGCTTCTCCGGCAATGGCGCGCGCGAGCAGCGTCTTGCCGGTGCCAGGGGAGCCGACCATGAGGACGCCCTTGGGAATCTTGCCGCCGAGCTTCTGGAATTTGCCCGGATCCTTGAGGAAGTCGACGATCTCGCCCACTTCCTGCTTCGCCTCATCGACGCCCGCGACATCGGCGAAGGTCACGTTCACCTGATCTTCGCCCAGCAGCCGCGCGCGACTCTTGCCGAAGGACATCGCGCCGCGCCCGCCCGAGGCTCCCTGCATCTGTCGCAGCATGTACAGGAATACGAGTATCAGCAGCAGCGCGGGCGCCATCTGCAGGAACAGCTGCCCGATGAAGTTCGGCGGCTTCGGCTCGCGCGAGTCGAGCGTCACGCCGGATTTCAGCAGCGTGCCGATGAGCGCGGTGTAATCGGTCTCGGGGTTATGCGTCTTGAAGGTCGACTTGTCCTTGTGCACCCCGTAGATCATCTCCCCCTGCAGCACCACCGACTCGACACGGCCGTTCTTCACGTCCTCGATGAAGGTGCTGTAGGGGATCTCCTGAGGCTGGCCGACGGTCGGCATGTAGCGGCTGAACACGGCGAGCAGCACGGCTACGATGACCACCCAGAGCAGGATGTTCTTTGTCAAATCGTTCAAAGGCTTCCGTCCTCGTCCGCCGCGTGCGGGTCCAGCTTCAAGGCAACCTACACCAAGCGAAACTGCATGGCCAGTAGATACATCTCGGGGCTGCGGGAGCGCGACGCCTGCGGCTTCAGGAGCTTCACCGCCCCGAAGCGGGCGCGAGCCGCCTGCAGCAGCTCCACGAACCCCGAGCCCTGAAAGACCTTGATCAGGGCGTTGCCGTCCGGCTTCAAGACGCGCTCGGCCATCTCGAGCGCCAGCTCCGCCAGATGCATCGAGCGGGGCTGGTCGATCGCGTCCACCCCGCTCAGATTGGGCGCCATGTCCGAGAGCAGCACATCGACCTGGCGGCCGGGAAGCAGCTCCAGCAGCCGGTCGAATAGCTCGGACTCGCGGAAATCACCCTGCACGAACTCGACTCCCGGCAGCTCCGCCATCGGCAGCAGGTCCGTCGCCACCACACGACCGCGGACACCCACCTTGCGCGCCGCGTACTGGCTCCACGCGCCCGGGGACGCGCCGAGGTCGAGGCACACCGCGCCCGGCTTCAGCAGCTTCACGCGCCGGTCGATCTCCTCGAGCTTGAACACCGCCCGCGAGCGCCACCCTGCGCTCTGCGCGCGCTGCACGAAAGGGTCGGCGAAGTGCTCCTTCAGCCAGCGCCCGCTGCTCCTCGAGCGCCGCTTCATCGGCAAGGCCGCATCATCAGTGTGGAGGTCCCCCGCCGGGTATAAGTTCCACTTGCCTCAGCTGAGACGCACCGCCACGATCTCGTAGGAGCGCGTGCCGCCCGGCGCCGCGACGTCCACGACCTCACCCTCGGACTTGCCGACGAGCGCCCGGGCGATCGGTGAGGTGACCGAGATGCGGCCGGCGCGGATGTCCGCCTCGTCCTCGCCCACGACCTGGTACACCACGCGCGCGCCATCGGCCTGATCCTCGAGCTCCACGCAGGCACCGAAGACCACCTTGCCGGTATTCGGCAGGCGCGCCGGATCGATGACTTCGGCGCTCGCGAGCTTGTGCTCGATGTCCTTGATGCGGCCCTCGATGAAGCCCTGCTGCTCACGCGCAGCGTGATACTCGGCATTCTCCGAGAGGTCGCCGTGGCCGCGGGCTTCGGCGATCGACCTGATGATGGCCGGGCGCACCTCGGACTTCAACCGCTTGAGCTCGGCGCGCAGCGTCTCGGCGCCGCGCAGCGTCATGGGCGTGCGCCTCATGTGGCGAGTGCCTCGGTGTGCAGATCCTGCAGGCGGTGCACTTCGACCTCATCGACGTGATCGAGCGCCTCGCAGGTGGCAAGTCCCGCCGCGACCGTCGTGTAGTAGGTCACGCGATGGTGCACCGCCTCGCGCCGAATCGAGTTCGACTCGAGGATGGCCTGCTTGCCTTCGGTGGTGTTGACGATGAGATCGATCTCGTCGTTCTTGATCATGTCCACGATGTGCGGCCGCCCTTCGCGCACCTTGTTCACCCGCCGGCAGGGCACGCCGGCCTCGGCCAGCGCCCGCGCGGTGCCTTCGGTCGCGACCACCTCGAAGCCGCGCTCGATGAGCTTCCTCGCCAGCGTCACCGCCGGTGCCTTGTCGCGGTCGCGCACGCTGATGAAGCACACGCCCTGGCGCGGCAGCACGATACCGGAGGCCGACTGCGCCTTGGCATAGGCCTCGCCGAAGGTACGGCCGGTACCCATCACCTCACCGGTGGATTTCATCTCGGGACCGAGAATCGGGTCCGCCTCCGGGAACTTGACGAAGGGGAACACCGCCTCCTTCACCGAGAAGTACGGTGGCAGGCGCTCGACGGCACCGACCAGCTGCTTGAGCTTGTGTCCGGTCATGACCCGTGCGGCGATCTTCGCGAGCTGCAGCCCCGTCGCCTTGGACACGAAGGGCACGGTGCGCGAGGCGCGCGGGTTCACCTCGAGGACGTAGATGACCCCGGCCTGAATGGCGAACTGCACGTTCATGAGGCCGATGACGTTCAGGGCGCGGGCGAGCTTGCGCGTCTGCTCGCGCAGCTGCGCCTGCAGCTCGCGGGAGAGGCTCGCCGGGGGCAACGAGCAGCTCGAGTCGCCCGAGTGCACGCCGGCCTGCTCGATGTGCTCCATGATTCCGCCGATGAGCACGTCCTCGCCGTCGCAGACCGCATCGACATCGACCTCGATGGCGACATCGAGGAACCGGTCGAGCAGGACGGGGCTGTCGTTGGAGACCTCCACTGCGTTCGCCATGTAGCTGCGCAGATCATCCTCGTTGAACACGATCTCCATCGCGCGGCCACCGAGCACGTAGCTCGGCCGCACGACGAGCGGGAAACCCACCTCGCGCGCGAGCGTGACCGCCTGCTCCTCGGTGCGCGCGGTTGCGTTCGCCGGCTGCTTGAGCCCGAGCTTCTTCACGAGTGCCTGGAAGCGCTCGCGGTCCTCCGCGATATCGATGGAGTCGGGCGAGGTACCGATGATCGGCGCACCCGCCGCTTCCAGGGCGCGCGAGAGCTTGAGCGGCGTCTGGCCGCCGAACTGCACGATGACACCTTCGGGCTTCTCCACCGCGAGGATCTCGAGGACATCCTCGAGGGTGAGCGGCTCGAAGTAGAGCCGGTCGGAGGTGTCGTAATCGGTCGAGACGGTCTCGGGATTGCAGTTGACCATGATCGTCTCGAAACCGTCCTCGCGCAGCTGCAGCGCCGCGTGCACGCAGCAGTAATCGAACTCGATCCCCTGGCCGATGCGGTTCGGCCCGCCGCCGAGGATCATGATCTTGCGTTTCCCGGTGGGGTTCGCCTCGGACTCCTCCTCATAAGTCGAGTAGAGGTAGGCGGTGGAGGTGGCGAACTCCGCGGCGCAGGTGTCGACGCGCTTATAGACGGGCAGCACCTTGAGCTCGTGACGCTTGTCGCGGATCGCCTTCTCCGGCATGTCCACCAGGTGCGCCAGGCGGCTGTCGGAGAAGCCCTTGCGCTTGAGGAAGCGCAGCCGCTCGGCGGTAAGCGCCCCGAGCCCCTCCTCCCGCACCTGCTGCTCCTCGCGCACCAGGTCCTCGAGCTGCGCGAGGAACCAGGGGTCGATGTGAGTGAGCTCCGCGATCCGCGCGAGCGTCCAGCCGGCGCGGAACGCATCCGCAACGTACAGCAGACGGTTCGCACCGGGTGCGCGCAGCTCGTGCGCGAGGCGGTTCTGGTCCTCGTCCGTCAACGGTGGCGGCAGCTGCGGCTCGAGGCCATCGAGCCCGGTCTCGAGCCCGCGCAGCGCCTTCTGCAGTGACTCCTGGAAAGTGCGCCCCATCGCCATGACCTCACCGACCGATTTCATCTGCGTGGTGAGACGATCGTTGGCGCTCGGGAACTTCTCGAAGGTGAAGCGCGGGATCTTGACGACGATGTAATCGATCGATGGCTCGAAGGATGCGGGAGTGGCACCGCCGGTGATCTCGTTGCGCAGCTCATCGAGCGTGTAGCCGACCGCGAGCTTGGCGGCGATCTTGGCGATCGGAAATCCGGTCGCCTTGGAGGCGAGCGCCGAGGAGCGCGATACGCGCGGGTTCATCTCGATGACGAGCAGCCGCCCGTCCTCGGGATTCACCGCGAACTGCACGTTCGAGCCCCCGGTATCGACGCCGATCTTGCGCAGCACCGCGATGGAGGCATCGCGCATGCGCTGGTACTCCTTGTCGGTGAGCGTGAGCGCGGGCGCAATGGTGATGGAATCTCCGGTGTGCACACCCATCGGGTCGAGGTTCTCGATCGAGCACACGATGATGCAGTTGTCGGCGTGGTCGCGCACCACCTCCATCTCGAACTCTTTCCAGCCGATCACCGATTCCTCGAGCAGCACTTCACCGGTCGGGGAGGCATCGAGCCCGCGAGCGACGATGTCCTCGAGCTCCTCGCGGTTGTAGGCGATGCCGCCACCACTGCCGCCGAGGGTGAAGGAGGGGCGGATGACGACCGGATAGCCGATCTCGCCGGCGATGGCGAGTGCCTCATCGAGGCTGCGGGCGATCTGCGACTGCGGAGTCTCGAGTCCGATCTCGCGCATCGCGTTGCGGAAGAGCTCGCGATCCTCCGCCATGTCGATGGCGGCGCGCGAGGCGGCGATGAGCTCCACGCCGTACTTCTCGAGCACGCCCTCGCGCACCAGGTCGAGCGCCGTGTTGAGAGCGGTCTGGCCGCCCATGGTCGGCAGCAGCGCCTCGGGCTGCTCCTTCTCGATGATGCGCGTCACGGTCTGCGCATTCACCGGCTCGATGTAGATGGCGTCGGCCATCTCCGGGTCGGTCATGATCGTCGCCGGATTGGAGTTCACGAGGATGACCCGGAAGCCCTCCTCGCGCAGCGCCTTGCACGCCTGGGCGCCGGAGTAATCGAACTCGCACGCCTGGCCGATGACGATGGGACCGGCGCCGATGATCAGGACGCTGTGGATGTCGGTGCGCTTGGGCACTGCTTCAGCGCCCACCTGCGTGCTGACGGCGCAGGTTCTCCTCGGCGACCTTCAGCTGCGCCTGCAGCCGCCGCAGCATGAGGTGTGTGAAGCGCTGGAAGAGCTCGCGCAGATCGTGCGGACCGGGGCTCGCCTCGGGGTGGCCCTGGAAGCCGAACACCGGGCGCTCCTGGAAGGTGAGGCCCTGAAGCGAGCCGTCGAACAGCGAGCGGTGCGTGGCGATGACCCCCTGCGGAAGCGTGCCCTCATCGACCGCGAAGCCGTGGTTCTGACTGGTGATGAACACGCGTCCGGATTCGAGCTCCTGCACCGGATGGTTGGCGCCGTGGTGACCGAACTTCATCTTCACGGTGCGCGCACCGGCTGCGAGCCCGAGAATCTGGTGCCCGAGGCAGATGCCGAAGACGGGCAGGTCGGTCTTCAGAAAATGTTGCGTCGCCTTGATGGCGTAGCTGCACGGCTCGGGGTCCCCGGGCCCGTTCGACAGGAAGATGCCATCGGGCTCGAGGGCGAGCGCCTCCTCGGCAGGGGTCTGCGCGGGCACGACCGTCATGCGGCAGCCCGCATCCGCGAGCAGCCTGAGGATGTTGCGCTTGATGCCGAAGTCGTACGCCACCACGTGCAGGCGCTGACTCGTGCGGACCGGCGCCCGCGCCGGCTCCGGCCAGAGCGTGCCCTCGTTCCACTGGTAGCTGCGCTTGGTGCTCACGACCTTGGCGAGGTCCATGCCCTTCAGGCCCGGGAACTTGCGGGCGATCTTGACCGCGGCGCTCTCATCGAGCTGTTCCCCCGTCATGATGCAGCCCGCCTGCGCACCCTTCTCGCGCAACGACCGGGTGAGCTTGCGCGTATCGATGCCCGCGATCGCCACCACCTTGCCGCGCTCCAGGAATTCGGACAGCGACTCGTTGGCGCGCCAGCTGCTCGAGAGCGGCGGCAGATCGCGGATCACGAGTCCCGCCGGGTAGACCTGCGCGGCCTCGAGATCCTCCGGTGTCGCTCCGGTGTTGCCGATGTGCGGAACGGTCAGTGTGACGATCTGCCGCGCGTAGGAGGGGTCGGTGAGGATTTCCTGATAGCCGGTGATCGCGGTGTTGAAAACGACTTCGCCTGAGGTGTTGCCCTTCGCTCCGATCGACTGGCCACGGAAGATCGTTCCGTCAGCCAGCGCGAGCACCGCAGGTACGCTCACGTGATCACTTCTCCCTGACCCACATACACAAAGCGGGAGGAGTTCTCATCGAACATCCTCCCGCCTTGCATGGACTAACCCGTACACGGATTAGGCGGAAAGTTTACGGGCGTTTCGGGCGGTGTGTCCACGGAAAATTCCACCACCCGCGGCTCGTCGGCGAGTTCGTTTGGTTTCGTGTATATCGCCCTAACCTTCTGTTTTCCTTAGTACAAAATCCCGCATGCCGTAGCGGCCCGCGGGTTTTGACGAGAGCCAAAGCGCGGCGGAGAGCGCGCCGCGGGCGAACACGGCGCGATCGTGCGCGCGGTGCGTGAGCGCGAGCTCCTCGCCCGCGCCGCAAAAGAGCACGGTGTGCTCACCGACAATGTCCCCCGCCCGCAG
>Ga0335069_10007846_pt1 | contig 15353 bp, 15 predicted proteins | sample Lox_Sample_11_FD_206714 | JGI IMG/M metagenome (GOLD analysis project Ga0335069, IMG submission 206714) | Soil microbial communities from Loxahatchee National Wildlife Refuge, Florida, United States - Lox_Sample_1.1 | ecosystem: Environmental > Terrestrial > Soil > Wetlands | place: USA... | reverse complement strand
CTCACCGCTGCAAACCAGGGAGGACAAAAAATGCGTTTCTGGCAGAAGCTACCGATGGTGGCGGCGACCGCACTGGCGGTCGGCTGGACCGCCACGGCCTGGGCCCAGTCCGCGGCCGAGCGGGCCGTCAACGAGGCCAAGAAGTATTCGGGTACGACCATCACCGTCGTTTGGGAAGCGGGCCTGCAGTCTCTCGACCCGCTCAATTTCTCCGGCCCGATGTGGGAGAAGGCGACGGGCATCAAGGTCAAGGTCGTCGAAGTGGCGACGGCCGAGATGTTCACCAAGATCATGCAGGACTATCGTTCCGGCGCCGGCGCCTATGACGCGCTCAACGTCATTCCCGCCTGGATGCCCGACCTTGCGGATGCCGGCGCGCTCGAGGATCTCGATCCTTACGTCGACAAATACGGCTACCGCGACGAACTGCAGAAGATCGCGCCGACCTTCCGCGACAACCAGATGACGCATAGGGGGAAGATCTATGGCTTCCCGGACGACGGCGACGTCTTCGTGATGTACTACCGCAAGGACCTGTTCGGCGACGCGCAGAACCAGGCGGACTTCAAGGCCAAGTACGGTCATGATTTGGCGGTGCCGACGACCTGGAAGGACTTCGATGACGTCGGGCAGTTCTTCACCGACAAGCTGCAGCCGAACACCTATGGCGCGGCGTTCTTCAGGCAGCCGCCCTACGCCATGTACATGTTCCAGGAGCGCTTCCGTAACGAGGGCGGCAAGTTCTTCGATGCCGACACGATGAAGGCCACGATCAACAGCGATATCGGGGTCAAAGTCTTCACCGACATGCGCAACGAGAACAAGTTCATGCCGCCGGGCGTCGAGCAGTTCGGCTTCGTCGAGAACCTGGCCGCCTTCCTGCAGGGTCAGACGGCGATGACGATCTCCTGGCCGCCCTACGGACGCTGGGCGGCCGGCTACGGCACCAATGAGCAGGCGCTCAACTGGGTGCCGAAGTCGCAGATCGCCGGCAAGGTCGGCTATGCGCTGCCGCCCGGAACTGGCGGCTGGCTTCGCGCTGTCGGTGTCGTCGACCAGCAAGCAGAAGGAGGCCGCGTATCTGTTCATCCAGTGGCTGAACAGCGAGGACATCAGCACACTGCGCGTGCAGCTGCCTTATACGCTGCGCGATCCGTTCCGCACGTCGCACTACACCAATGCGGACTACCTCGCGAAGTGGCCGGATGCCAAGGACTACCTGGCCACGCTGAAGGCCGCGTCGGAGACCGGTCTTCTGGACCTGTCGTTGCTGCAGACCGACAAGTACGAGGAGGTGTTGCGGCAGTCGATCAGCAAGCTGTGGGCCGGCGACGATCCGAAGGCGATCCTCGACCAGGCTGCCTCCGACTGGGACGCCATCACCGACAAGATCGGCGTCGACAAGCAGAAGGCGGTCTACCAGGCCTGGGCGTCCAAGTCCGGCGCCTATCCGAAGTAGCCTATCGATCGTAGCGGCAGGGGCGACTCGATGGTCGCCCCTGCCGCTGACGAGTTGCGCCGATGACTGGCATGGCCCAGACGCCCAGGATGGTGGACGCCGGTTCCCTCGTGCCCTTACCGGGGCACGCGCCCGATCGGCATTTCAAATACGCCGTCGTGGCGCCGGCGGTGTTCATTCTGCTGCTGATCGGCCTGTTTCCCCTCATCTACTCGCTGATCAAGAGCTTCCAGCACATCACCATGCTGGAGGAGGATACGTCCTTTGCCGGGCTGGCGAACTACATCGAGCTGTTCCGTGACGCCCGCCTGTGGCAGTCGCTGCTGCATACCGCGATCATCACGGCGATCGCATTGCCGCTTGAGCTGGTGTTCGGCCTGTTGATGGCGCAGCTCTTCCTCGAGCGCCTGCCCGGCCGGCAGATCTTCGTGTCGCTGCTCGTGCTGCCGACGGTCATCGCGCCCATCGTCGCCGGAGCCACCTGGCGGCTGATGTTCGACAACCGCTACGGGCCGATCAACCAGATCATCGGCTGGATCGCCGGCCACCCCGTGCCCGCGCTGTGGACGGTCAGTCCCCACCTTGTCTATCCCGCCATCATCGTCTGCGAGATCTGGCAGTGGACGCCGTTCATGTTTCTCATCCTGCTGGCGGCGCTCTCGAACGTGGACAAGTCGCTGACCGAGGCGGCGGAGATCGACGGCGCCGGCTACTGGCGGACCTTCTTCAAGATCGTGCTGCCGGCGATCTGGCCGGTGATGGCGATAGCCATCCTCATCCGCGGCCTCGATCTGGTGCGCATCTTCGACATCATCTGGGCGCTGACCCAAGGCGGCCCCGGCACGATGACCGAGACGATCTCGATCTATACCTATGTGCAGGGCTTCAACCAGTTCGAGACGAGCTACACGGCCGCCATCGCCTTCCTGGTTGTCGTGCTGCTGACGGTGATCGTGCTGTGGGCGCTGAAGCGCATGGGCCTGGCGAAATGACGACTGCCGCGCCCTTGCTGCGCCGGCCCGGCGTCGTCCTCGGCATTCGCTACGCCGCGGCGATCGCTTTGACCCTGTTTTTCGACTTCCCGATCTACTGGCTGTTCATCATCTCCTTCAAGACGCCCGACGAGATCTTCCACTATCCGCCGGTCTGGTATCCGAAAAGCATCCAGTTCGCGAACTACGGGGTGCTGTTCAAGGACGGCGACGCCAACACGGTCCTCAACAGCCTGGTGCTCGCCGGCGTCAGCACCGTTCTTGCCATGCTCCTCGGTACGATCTGCGCCTATGGCCTGGTGCGCTTCAAGACCGGCGGCGAGAACCTGGCGGTCTGGATCATCTCGCAGCGCATGATGCCGCCGATCGCGATCGTGTTCCCGATCTTCCTGCTCTACGTCTGGTTCGGCTGGGTCGACACCTACCAAGGGCTCATCCTCCTCTATACCGCCTTCAACCTGCCGTACGTCATCTGGATGATGCGCGGCTACATCGAGGATATCCCGATCGAGCTCGAGGAGAGCGCGCTGGTGGACGGCTGCACGCGCTGGCAGGTGCTGTGGCGCGTGGTGTTTCCGATGGCGCGCTCCGGGCTGTTCGCCACCTCGGTGTTCACCTTCGTGTTCGCCTGGAACGACTTCCTGTTCGCCCTCGTGCTGACGCGCACCGAGGTCATCACCTATACGGTGCAGGTGACGCACTATTTCGGCGGCCAGTCCAACTTCTGGGCCAAGATCGCCGCCATGTCGGTGCTGGGCACCGTTCCCGTTTTTTTCACGGTGGCGACGCTGCAGCGCTATCTCGTGCGCGGTATCTCCATGGGCGCGGTCAAGGGTTGAGGCGAGGATAGGAAATCATGGCCGATCTCAAGATCACCGGCCTGCACAAGCGCTACGGGCCGGTTCATGCCGTGCGCGGCATCGACCTGGAGATCCCGACCGGCGAATTCACGGTCCTGGTCGGGCCTTCCGGCTGCGGCAAGAGCACCCTGCTGCGCACCATCGCCGGGCTGGAGCAGGCCGATGCCGGCAGCATCGAGATCGGCGGACGCATCGTTAACTATGTTCGGCCGCGCGACCGCGACATTGCGATGGTGTTTCAGAACTATGCCCTCTACCCGTACATGAATGTGTACGATAATATTGCCTTCGGCCTGAGGGCGCGGAAGACGCCGGCGGGGGAGATCGATCAGAGGGTCCGGCGGGCCGCCGATATGCTCGGAATCGCGGGGCTCCTCGATCGCCTGCCCCGTCAGTTGTCCGGTGGTCAGCGTCAGCGGGTCGCCATCGGCCGCGCGATCGTGCGCAATGCCCGGTTGTTCCTGTTCGATGAGCCGCTCAGCAATTTGGACGCCCAGCTTCGCGATGAAATGCGCAGCGAAATCAAGCGGTTGCATCGCGAAATCGCAACGACGATGATCTATGTGACACACGACCAGATCGAGGCCATGACGCTGGCCGACCGCATCGTCCTGCTGAAGGACGGGCACATCGAGCAGGCCGGCGCACCGCTCGACCTGTTCGAGCGGCCCGCGACCCGGTTCGTGGCGGGATTCCTGGGGTCCCCCCAGATGAATTTCATCCCGGGCGAACTGACGGAAAGCGACGGGCTGCCCCGCGCGCGACTGGGCGACGGCGCCCTGCTGCCCCTGCCGGCGGAGCGCCGGTCCCGCTATACGGCCGCCCAGGGGCGGCCCGTGACGGTGGGAATCCGGCCGGAGCATATGGCGCGCGCGCCTGCCGGCGCGGCGGCAGACGGCCATGCGCGCCTCGACGTGACGGTCGAGCTGATCCAGCCCACGGGGTCGCGCACCTACATAACGGTAGCGCTCGGGGGCAAGCCGGTGACGGCCGAAGTCGAGCCCCACGACGTGCAGAAACCAGGCGAGGCAATCGTCATCGATATCGACATGAACCGGGCGGTGATCATCGATCCGGAAACGGACCGCGTCCTATAACGCCCGGACGGGAGTGGTCGGGAGACAACAATGGCAACGAAGAAACCGACGCGCGCGATAAAACTTTTCGGGACGGCGGTCCCGGATACCAAGGGGAAGGTGCTGCGGGCCGGGCCGCTGTCGGCGGTGCTCGACAACGGGGCCCTGCGCTACATCCGCCTCAACGACATCGAGGTGCTGCGGGCGATCGCCTTCCTGGTGCGCGACGAGAACTGGGGCACGTTCACGCCGGAAATCCGCAACCTCGCGGTCAAGCAGGGCAAGAGCGGCTTCGAGGTGAGCTACGAAGGACATTGCGGGGATGCCAAGCGTGCCATGACCTATCGCGCGCATATCACCGCGTCGGCCGACGGCAACCTGCGTTTCGAGGCGACGGCGCTGCCGCATACCGATTTCCTGACCAACCGGACCGGCTTCATCGTGCTGCACCCGCTGAAAGGCGTGGCCGGCTGCCCGGTCGAGATCCTGCATGTCGACGGTCGCAAGGTGCACGACAAGTTCCCCGCCATCGTCAATCCGGTGCAGCCCTTCTACGACATCCGCGCCTTGACCCATGAGGTTGCGCCGCGCCTGTCGGCCACCTGCCGCATGGAGGGCGATACCTTCGAGATGGAGGACCACCGGAACTGGACCGACGCCTCCTTCAAGACCTACGTTCGCCCGTTGGCGCTGCCCTGGCCCTACACGCTGCCGGCCGGCAGCGAGATCAAGCAGTCGGTCTCCCTCAGCTTCACCGGCACGCTGCCGAAGGCGAAGCCGGCCGGCGCTTCCCGGAAGATCGACATCGATGTCGGCAAGGCCGGCGGCACGTCCGTTCCCAAGATCGGCATTGCCGTGCCGGCCGAGGAGGCGGATGCCGCCCTGTCGGCGGCCAGCCTCATCAAGGCCGCCGAACCGCAGCTGCTGATCTGCCAGATGGACGGCCGCCAGGGTAACGGCACCAGCATCCTGCGACGCTATCGCCGGCTGGCCGATGCGGCCGGGGCGGATGTCGTCCTCGAAGTGATATTGCCCGGGCAACAGGCGCCGGAGATCGAACTCGCCCGCATCGCCCGCGACGTGGCCGATAGCGGCATCGTGCCGGCCTCCATCGCGGTCTCGCCGGCTGCCGATCTCAAGGCCGTGCTGCCGGGCAGCCGCGGACCGAAGGTGCCGCCGCTCGAGGAGATCTATCAGGCGGCGCGCGCGGCATTTCCCGGCATACCCCTCGGCGGCGGGATGTTCTCCTACTTCACCGAGCTCAACCGCAAGCGGCCGCCGGCCGAGCTGCTCGACTTCGTCACGCATACGACCTGCCCGATCGTGCATGCGGCCGACGACATCTCCGTGATGGAGACGCTGGAGTCTCTGCCTTTCGTCATCGAGTCGACCAAGGCCTTCATCGGCGGCAAGCCCTATCGCGTGGGGCCGAGCGCGATTCCGGCGCGCGACAATCCCTATGGCGCGTCGACCGCAACCAATCCCAACAATCAGCGCGTCTGCCTCGCCAAGATGGATCCGCGGCAGCGCGGCCTCTTTGCCGCGGCCTGGAGCCTGGGCTACGTCGCGGCGTTCGCGCGCGGCGGTGTCGAGGCCGTCAGCCTGGGCGCGCCGACCGGCCCGGCCGGCATGATCTATCGGCGGACGGATTACCCCCAGCCCTATTTCGACGATCTCAAGGGCGCCGCCGTATACCCCATCTACCACGTGATCACCGGCATGGCGGCCGGCACGGGCCACAAGATGGTGGCGGTAAAATCGGCCGATCCGGCCGCGGTCGCGGCGCTCGGCTATCGCGACGGCAGCGGGTTGGTGCTGTGGCTCGCGAACCTCACCGGCGAGGAGCAGGCGGTGAAGATCAACGGCGCTGGCAAGGCGGCGATGGCCCTGCATCTCATCGACGAGGAAAGCTTCCAGACCGCCACGACCGATCCGGCGTTCCTCGAGAAGCCGGGAAAGAAGCTGCGCAGCCTGGGCACCGTGACGCTCGGTCCCTACGCCGTGGCGCGTCTGGCGCCGGCGCGGAAGTAGCGCGACATTGTCGCTGCTCCTCGGCTGCATTGCCGACGACCTGACGGGGGCCACCGATCTGGCCAATACGCTCGTGCGCCAGGGCATGCGCACGGTGCAGGTGATTGGCGTGCCCGATGACGCGTTGCCGGAGGCGGACGCGGTCGTCGTGGCGCTGAAATCGCGGACGATCCCGGCCGCCGAGGCGGTCGCGATGTCGCGGGCGGCGCTCGCGCGGCTCAAGGGAGCCGGCGCCAGGCAGTTCTTCTTCAAATACTGCTCGACCTTCGACTCTACCGACGCGGGAAACATCGGCCCGGTGGGCGACGCGCTCTTGGCCGACCTTGGCGAGACCTTCACCATCGCCTGTCCGGCATTTCCCGAAAACAATCGGACGATCTATTTCGGGCATCTGTTCGTGGGCCGGCAGCTGCTATCGGATTCAAGCATGCGGCACCATCCGCTGACGCCGATGACCGATTCCGATCTCGTGCGCATCCTAGGCCGGCAGACGCGGGCGAAGGTCGATCTCGTGCCCTACGCTGTCGTGCGTGAAGACGCGCCGGCGATCGCGGAAGCCTATGCGAGGCTGCGCGCGGCGGGCGTGACCTATGCGATCGTCGATGCCGTGGAAAACGAGCATCTGCTGGCCATCGGCGTGGCTTCCGCGGATCTGCAGTTAATCACCGGTGGATCGGGCGTGGCGCTCGGCCTGCCGGAGAATTTTCGCCGGCAGGGTCTCCTGCAAACCGACAAGACAGCCGACGCGTTGCCGACGATCCCAGGGCGCGAGGCGGTGATCGCCGGCAGTTGCTCGGCGGCGACGCTCGCGCAGGTCGCGCATATGAGCGCCGGCCATCCCGCATTCACCGTCGATCCCCTCGCCATCGCCGCCGGAACCAATGTCGCCGAGGCGGCCATCGCGTGGGCAAAGGCCCAGCTGGCCGGTGGCCCGATCCTGATCTCCGCCAGTGCGCCACCGACGCAGGTCGCGCAGGTGCAGGCACAAATCGGGCGTGAGCGCGCCGGCGAACTCGTCGAGCGCGCGCTCGCCGACATCGCGGCGGGCCTCGTCGCGGCTGGCGTCCGGCGGCTGGTCGTCGCGGGGGGCGAGACATCCGGCGCCGTGGTGCAGCGGCTCGGCATCAAGGCGCTGCGCATCGGGCCGCAGATCGATCCGGGCGTCCCGTGGACAGCGAGCATCGGCGAGCCGTCCCTGGCACTCGCCCTCAAGTCCGGCAATTTCGGATCGCCTGACTTCTTCACCAAGGCGCTGAGAATGTTGCCATGAGCGAGGCGGCACTGCGCGATGCCATCGTCCGCTACGGCCGGTCGATGTTCGCGCGCGGCTTGACCTTCGGGAGTTCCGGCAACATCAGCGTGCGCGCCGAGGATGGCTGGCTGATGACGCCCACCAATGTGGCGCTCGATCGCCTCGATCCGGCCCGCCTCGCGAAACTCGATGATGGCGGCAACCTTCTCTCGGGTGACGCGCCCACCAAGGAGTCGTTTCTCCACATCGCCATGTATCGCGAGCGGGCGTCGGCGCGGGCCGTCGTGCACCTGCATTCCACGCATTCGGTGGCGGTTTCGTGCCTCGCCGATGTCGACGCCGGCGACGTGCTGCCGCCGGTCACCGCCTACTACGTCATGCGCGTGGGATCGCTGCCGCTGGTGCCTTACTACCCGCCGGGCGATCTCTCTCTCGCGGATGCCGTCCGCAAGCTGGCAGGCAAGCACCATGCGGTGCTGCTCGCCAACCATGGCCCGGTCGTGGCCGGCACGTCGCTCGATGCTGCCGTGCAGGCGATCGAGGAGCTGGAGGAAACGGCGAAGCTATTTCTCCTGCTGCGGCAGGAGAAGACGCGCTGGCTGACGCCGGAGCAGGTAGCGGAACTGCGGCGCCGATTTCCGGTGAAGTAACGCCCCGATCGCACTAATCTGCCCGGCGATCACCCAGTTTCGGGAGTTGTTTTCTCATGCGTGCGCCTCTGAAGGGAGCTTGCGTCTGGACCGGCACGGAACTGGCCGAGGCCAGCGATTGGCGGTTTGCCCTGACACCGGCGATGCTTGGCGAGATCGACGCCGCGCTCGCCGGGCTGCGCCGGCGCCGCGTCTCCTGGGAGCAGATGCAGCGCGGGGACTTTCCCGCACCGGAAACCGAACGGCTCCTGACGCAGGTCTCCTCAGCGCTCGAGGAGGGGCGGGGACTGGCGAAACTGTCAGGGCTTCCGGTCGAGCGCTACGACGAGGAGGACCTGCGGTGCATCTGGTACGGCATCGGGCTGCATCTGGGCACGCCGGTGTCGCAGAGCCATGCCGGCCTGCGGATGAAGATCATCCGTGACGAGGGGGCCACGGTCGGCCAGGTCTATGGTCAGATGGAGAACCGGGACGGTTCGGCGTTCCTGTCGTCCTATGCCCGGGCCGTCTCGAACAGCCTGCTGCGCTTTCATACCGACCGCACCGACGTCGTGGGCCTGCTCTGCGTGGGCCAGGCGAAGGAGGGCGGCCTCAGCAAGGTGGCGAGCACCGTGGCCGTCCACAACGAGATCCTGCGCCGCCGCCCCGACCTGCTCGAGGTTCTCTATCAGCCCTATCCACGCAGCCGCCTGGGCGAGGAGAAGGGCGGGGGCGACATGATCTACATGCTGCCGGTCTTCGGCGTGCGGGACGGCCGCTTCACCAGCCACTATTCGCGCACCTACATCGAGGCGGCGCAGAAGATTCCGGACGTGCCGCGCCTGACGCGCGAGCAGGAGGAGGCGATGGACCTGCTGGCGGAGGTCGCAGACGCCCTCTGCTACCGGATGCGCCTCGAACCCGGCGACATGCAGCTGCTCAACAACCATGTGATCTATCACGCCCGCGACGCCTTCACCGACGACGCAGACGGCGGCCATGTGCGCCAACTCTACCGTCTGTGGCTTTCAGTGCCCAACAGCCGCGCCTTGCCGGAAGACCACGCGGTCCTCTGGGGCGACGTGCGTGCCGGCGCCATGCGTGGCGGTATCGGAGTGGCGGTGGACTGATTGAAGCGGTTGCCCTCAACGCCGCTACTCGATGCGTTGCCGCGCGGCGACGGAGGATGAGCATGGACTACCGCAATCTCGGACGCAGCGGCCTCAAGGTCTCGCCGCTCTGTCTCGGCACCATGATGTTCGGGGGCCAAACGGACGAGCCGACCGCGGCGCGCATAATCGATGGTGCCCGCGTCGCCGGAATCAACTTCATCGACACCGCCGATGTCTACGCCGACGGCCGGTCCGAGGAGATCGTCGGCTGCGCCATCGCGCCGCACCGCTCCTGGTGGGTGCTGGCGACCAAGCTGGCCAATGCGACCGGCGACGGCCCCAACGATCGCGGCCTGTCGCGGCGCCACGCCTTCCAGGCCGTCGAGGCCAGCCTGCGCCGCCTCGGCACCGACCGCATCGACATCCTCTACCTGCACAAGGAGGATGCGGCGACGCCCCTGGCGGAGACCGTGCTGGCGATCGCCGATCTGATCCGCCAGGGCAAGATCGGCTATTTCGGCGTCTCGAACTTCCGCGCTTGGCGCGTGGCCGAGGTCTGCCGCCTGTGCGACGCCGCCGGCATCGACCGGCCGGTCGTCAGCCAACCCTACTACAATCTGCTCAACCGCATGCCGGAGGTGGAGCATCTGCCCGCCTGCGCCCACTATGGACTCGGCGTGGCGCCCTACAGCCCGCTCGCCCGCGGCGTGCTGACCGGCAAGTATCCGCCCGGCAACGCGCCGGGCACGGATACCCGGGCCGGGCGCCAGGACAAGCGCATCCTGGAGACGGAGTGGCGTGAAGAGAGCCTCGTGATCGCCGCCGATCTGGCGAAGCATGCGCGCGAACGCGGCATCACCCCGGGGCAGTTCGCGCTCGCCTGGCTGCTGAACAACCGGATCGTCACTGCCCCCGTCGCCGGCCCGCGCACCGAGGCGCAGTGGACCGACTATCTCGGCGGCATCGGCTATGCCTTCACCGCGGAGGACGAGGCCCTGGTGAACCGGCTGGTCGTGCCGGGCCACAGCTCGACGCCCGGCTACAACGACCCCGCCTATCCGCTCGAAGGGCGCATCGCGCGGACGGGATAAGACGCTGGGCGGGCTTACCTCGCGATGAGAGCCGACTATTTCGACTCCGACCCCGATTTTTTCGCTTTCAAGCGCCTCTTCCCGTCGATCAGACTTGCTCTGCACGGTTCAGGATTGCGGCATTGAAATAGCGAATGCTGGTCGTGCCGCGCAGGCCCGCCTTGGTCGCCGGGTCGTTCGCAAAAAAGGCCTCCGCGTCGGCGCGCGTCGCCACATCGAGCACCAGCAAAGAGCCGGTCCTGGTTACCTCGTCGTCGTTCCGCAGACTGCCCGACGCCAGGATGATGTGCCGGTTTGCCAGTTCATATTGCCAATGGGCATCCATGATTCGAGCATCGGCCCGGATCGCAGGGCCGCGCTCGTTGTCGTCGCTGACGATTAGCCACGCCATATCTGCTTCCTTTCACGGTCTCGCGCTTGCGATGCCGTCGCTCTCCCGCGCCGAGGACACGAAACTGGCGAGCGTCCGCTCTTCCTCGAAGTTCCAGGCGGTGCCGCGATGCTGGATCGCGCGCTGGTCCCAAATCAACACATCGCCCACACGCCAGCGGTGTGAATAGATCGCCTCCGGTCCGGTCACGGCCGCCGTCAGCTCTTCGAGCAGCCGCGTGCCTTCCTGCCGCGACAAGCCCTGAATACCGGCGGCATGCGCCCCCAGGAACAGGGCCTCGCTTCCATTCCGCGGATTGGTCCAGGTCGTCCGCCAGGGCGTGGCGGGAAATTTCGTGTAGATCTCCTGCGCGGCTAGGCGCGCGTCCACCAGGCCGCGGGAATGCGCGAAGCTGTGGAGGACGATCTTGTCGCGCGCGCGTTCCCTGAGGCCGTCGGGCAGACGTGCCCATCCCGCCCGGGTCGAGACGAATTCCGTATTGCCTCCGGAGGACGGGATCGTACAGCCGACCAGGATGTTCGAAATGGCGGGCGTGGGCAGAAAGGTGCTATCGGTATGCCAGAAGAAGTTGGATTTGATGTCCAGCAGGCGCAATTCCGCATCATCCGTCAACCCGCCCGCGGTCGCGACGTTCGACACCATCGGGCGCGTCGGCGCCATGCCTGCCTCGGCATCTCTCAGGTCCTCGAGCGGGCCGAACAATTCCGCGAGCGCGCGATGCGCCGGCTCGTCCAGATCCTGGTCGCGAAACAGGAGCAAGGAGTGCCGCTCGAACAGCTCCCTGATCTCGGGATAAAGATCGTCCGCCGTCACTCTACGAAGATCGACATGACGCACCTCGACACCGAAATCAGGGTGTAAGCAAAGTGTTCGCATGCGCGACGCTCCGTTTTGAGACACGGCCGAAAGGCCGCCTGACTTCCTTCTCGACCTTGCATCGATGGATGGCCGGCCGCAGGGGCTGACATGGTTCAGGACCGTAGACTAGGCGGCGAACTTGCCGCCGAGCTGGTCCTCGATGTGGAAGCGGATGATGTCGTCGATGCCGCGGTCGGCGTTGAAGCCGAGCTTGCCGGCGCGGGCCGGGTCGAAGCGATAGGGCCAGCCGGCGACGATCTTCTGGATGTGGGCATCGGGCTGCCAGCGGATGCGGTCGACGGGGCCCTTGCCGGCCACGCGTCCGAGCCCGTCGACCATGTCGCCGATGCTGACGTCGATGCCGGGCAGCGTCAGGCTGCGGTTCGTGCCCCAGGCCGACGCCGGCAGGGCGTGGGCGTGCAGCAACGCCTCGACGGCGCGGCGCGGCGAGAGGATCCACATGCGCGCCGAGCGCTCGACCGGGCAGACCGCTTCCGCGCCAGCCAGCGGTTCGCGAATGATCGAGCTGGCGAAGGTCGAGGCGGCCTTGTTGGGCTTCCCCGGCCGCACGACGATCGTCGGCAGGCGCAACGCGCGGCCGTCGACGAAGCCCTTGCGGCTGTAGTCATTGAGCAGCAGCTCGCCCATCGCCTTCTGTGCGCCGTAGGAAGTCTGTGGCGTGAGCGGCGTCGTATCGGTGAGCGTAGGTGGCATGTCGCCGCCGAAGACGGCGATCGAGCTGGTGAAGACCACCCGTGGCGGTTTCGGCAAGGCGCGGCAGGCCTCGAGCACCGCCAGCGTCCCCTCGAGGTTGACGCGCATGCCCAGGTCGAAATCGCCCTCGGCCGCGGCGCTGACCACGGCGGCCAGGTGGAAGACGGTACCGGTGCCGCCTGCGACAGTCTGACGCACCAGGGCGCGATCCGAAATATCGCCGGTCACGACGCGAAGGCGCTTGTCCGGTGTCTTGAAAGGCGCCGGTTCGACGGCGTCGAAGAGCACGAGCTGATCGATTTTCTCCGGCTTGCCATCGGCACCCGGCAATTCGCCCAGCGTCAGCAGGCGTTCGGCCAGTTGCCGTCCGATGAAGCCGGCGCCGCCGGTGATCACCACGTTCATGCCATTCGGTCCTTTCGCGATCAGGAGGCGGCTCGGCCGCCGATGCCGTAGGGCTTGACCCAGCCGAGGCCGTCGAGCGTCTTGCCGCGAGGCCGGTATTCGCAGCCGATCCAGCCATCGTAGCCAAGACTGTCGATGAGATCGAAGAGAAAGGGATAGTTGATCTCACCGACGTCGGGTTCATGGCGGCCGGGTACGCCGGCGATCTGGAAATGCCGGATCAGCGGTCGGAGAGCACGGGTTCGTTCGGCAAGGTCACCGCCCATGATCTGCGCGTGATAGAGGTCCATCTGCAGGAAGAGATTGTCGCTGCCGACATGCTCGATGAAAAAGCGCGCCTGCTCGGCATTGGTGAGGAAGTAGCCGGGCATGTCGCGGGTATTGAGCGGTTCGATCAGCAGGCGGATGCCGTGCCCGGCAAGCTTGCCGGCGGCCGCCCTGAGGTTGCTGATATAGGTCGCGTCCCAGGCCTGCCGCGGCACGCCGGCCGGCAGGATGCCGGCCATGGCGTGCACCTGCGGACAATCGAGCGCCTTGGCGTACTCGATCGCCTTGTCGACGGTGCCCGCGAACTCGAGCTCGCGGCCAGGCACCGCGGCCATGCCGCGCTCGCCCGCCGCCCAGTCGCCCGGTGGCAGGTTGAAGAGCACCTGACGCAAACCATGCCGCTTCAGCCTCTCGGCTATTTCGGCCGGCGGATATTCATAAGGGAACAGGAACTCGACCGCACGAAAGCCGGCCGTGGCCGCCGCCTCGAAGCGATCGAGGAACGGGACCTCCTGGAAGATCATGCTGAGGTTGGCGGCGAAGTTGGGCATCGGGAAATCGATCCTGCGGCTGAGGTGGCGGCGGCGCGCGGCGGGATGTCAGGATAGCGAATTCAGCATGAGGAAACCAAGGGCGGCGACAATCGCCGCCGGCATCTTGCGGCTGCTACCCAACGGCAGCTGTGATAGTTTCGCCGCGCCGGGGGAGGAGGCTTGCGCATGGGCATGGTCGTCGGGTGCGCCGCGTACGAGGGCGGCAAGCGGGTCGCCGATATCGACTTCGAGCACCTGCAGGAATTCAAGTGCCGCGAGGGCGGCTTCATCTGGATCGGCCTGCACGAGCCGAGCCAGGAGGCATTGGCGACTCTGCAGCAGCGCTTCAACCTCCACGAACTCGCCATCGAGGACGCGCACAACGCTCATCAGCGACCGAAGGTCGAGGTCTACGGCGACTCGCTGTTCGTCGTGCTGCGCACGGCGCAGCTGGTCGAGGGGCGCACGCAATTCGGCGAAACCCACGTTTTCGTCGGCCGCGACTACGTGATCTCGGTGCGCCACGGTCCATCGGCATCCTATCGGCAGGTGCGGGCGCGGTGCGAAGCCACGCCACGGCTGCTGAAGAAGGGCACCGATTTCGTGCTCTACGCGATCATGGATTTCGTGGTCGACAACTATTTCCCCGTCGTCGACGCCCTCGAGGAAGAGGTCGAGTCGCTCGAGGATCATGTTTTCAACGACGTCTTCGATCAGGAGACGGTCGAGCACATCTATCGGCTGAAGCGGGATCTGCTGTCGCTGCGGCGCGCGGTGGCACCGGTGGTCGAGATGAGCAACCGCCTGACGCGCTTCGACATGCCGCTGATCGACAAGCACGCACATCCCTATTTCCGCGATATCCACGACCATGCCGTGCTGGTGAACGACAGTGTCGATTATCTGCGCGAGCTTCTGAACTCGGCGCTCGAGGTCGACCTCCTGCTGGCATCGGTCGGACAGAGCGAGGTGACGAAGAAGCTGGCCAGCTGGGCCGCCATCCTGGCCGTGCCGACGGCGGTTGCCGGGATCTACGGGATGAACTTCGAGATGATGCCGGAGCTGCACTGGAGCTTCGGCTACCCCCTCGTACTGGCGCTCATCCTGGCCGCCTGCGGCTTCCTCTATTGGCGCTTCAAGAAAGCGCGCTGGCTGTAGAATGCCATCTACGTGTTTGGGTGGCAGGATCGCGTCCCTGACGAGAATACGGCCCGACGCTATATCCCTATACCACCCCGCCATGCGCGAGGCGCGCTAGGTACGGACAAGCGTTCCCGGCGGGAGGCGCCAATGCGTCTGATGGTTGTGCGAAGCATGGCGGTTGCTTTGGTCCTCGTGCTGGCCGGGCACCCGGCATCTGGCGATGACGCCGAGGGCAAGGCGGTGTTCAAGAAGTACTGTGGCACCTGCCATACGTCAGAGAAGGGTGGCGGCAAGCGCCAGGGGCCGAATCTCTTCGGCATCGTCGGCCGCAAGGCCGGTACACTTCCCGGCTTCACCTATTCGGAGGCCTTGCGCGAGAACAAGGACGGCATCACCTGGACCCGGGAAACCCTCGATCGCTGGCTGACCGATCCTCAGGCGTTCATTCCCGGCGTCGTGATGCCCTACAAGCAGGCCGACCCGGCCATCCGGCAGCGCGTGATCGACTACCTGGATACGCTGCATTAGCGCTTTCGCCCC
>Ga0335069_10007845_pt1 | contig 15354 bp, 11 predicted proteins | sample Lox_Sample_11_FD_206714 | JGI IMG/M metagenome (GOLD analysis project Ga0335069, IMG submission 206714) | Soil microbial communities from Loxahatchee National Wildlife Refuge, Florida, United States - Lox_Sample_1.1 | ecosystem: Environmental > Terrestrial > Soil > Wetlands | place: USA... | reverse complement strand
CGCAGCATGTCATTCGTGGTCATGTCTAGACCATAGGCCGTCTTGACGGGTGCTAGACAGACCCCTTGGTCCCATGTCTCACGTTGTGACTGCCGACCGGACTGGACAGGGCGTTTGGCCAGGCCGGCCCCCGGAGGTCATGGCGCTTTGATGACGCCGGAGGGCAGGATGCGCGCCGCGCTGGAACCGAAGTCCGCCGCGCCCAGACGGGCGACGAAGGCGACGGCCCCGCCGCCGGGCGCGGGCCGCCCGGCCCCGGTCAGCTGGACGGGGTAGATGCGGGCCCGTTCGAACCGGCCGGCCGAGGACAGCGTCACGTGGACGATCACGCTCATGTCGAGGTCGCCCTCGGTGGCGAAGTCGTGGTAGCCGGCGAAATTCCCGAGGCTGTAGGCGATGAGGCGGTGCTTGTAGAACTGCATCCCGCGGAGCACGTGCGGGCCGCTCGCGATCACCAGGCTGGCGCCGGCGTCGATCGCCATGTGCGCGAACGCCTCGGCGTTGCCGCGGTCCTCGCCGAGATAGTCCTCTTCCCGGCCGGTCACGTGATCGGCGCTGGCGCCCTCCGCGCCGGCGTGCATGTACACGACGACGACATCTGCCTCCTGGCCGGCTCGCCCGATGAGGGCCCGGGCGGCGGGCAGGTCGAGGAGATCGGCGTCGTAGGGATACGGCGCGAACGCCACGAAGGCCACCTTGATCCCTTTCTTCCTGACCAGGGTTATCTCGCCCGGCAACCCGGTCTGGGCCAGGCCCGCCGCGCGGATCGCCCGGACGGTCTGGGCCTGGCCCGCGGCGCCGAAGTCGAAGGAGTGATTGTTGGCATCGTTGAGGATCGTGAACCCGGCCTTCTTGAAGTAGCGCGTATAACCAGGCGGGTCCCGGAACGCGAAACAACTCTCGCCCGGGCCTTGGGCACCGCACTTGCTGGCCGTCGATGTCGTGAGCGTGCCTTCGAGGTTGGCGAAGACGATCTGCGAGCCCGGGGCGAGGATCGATTCGACTGACGCGAAATACGCCGCCGGATCCGGCGGGAGATCCGGCGTATTCCCCAGCATCGTGTCGCCGACGGCCGTGATGGTCACCGAGGCTGCCCCGGTTGAGGCCCGTGAGCTGGCACTCGACTTAACCGCCCAGGGGTTGATCTGCCGGGTGGCCGGGCTGGCCACGGCGGCCGCCGTTACGGCCGTGGATGTCGCGCTGGGCGCGATGGGGCGATGGGCCGACGAGCAGGCGGGAAGAAGCAGCAAGGCCACGGAGCCGGTGATCGCGCAGAGTGTCTTCGCGGGGGCCGCTATGCACCGCATGCGGATTAACTTAGTCCGGCACTTCCCCGCCGGCCCGGATGTCCTAGGCGGCACGCCGGATGAGCCTGCGCTCGGGCAGGTGGTGCGCCTTGGCGTGCTCCGCGCCGCCCGCGTCCGGGGCGAGGCGGGGCCCGTAACGGCGGGCCAGCGGATCGGCGCTAGCGCCGTGCACCAGCACGCTGAGCAGCACCGTGACGGCGATGGCCGCCACCGCGGGTTCCGCCCCGGACTCGCCGAGATCCTCCAGCGCGATCAGGGCGAACACCACCGAGGCCAGGCCACGGGGGCCGAACCATCCCACGAACAGGACCGCCGTGCGGCTGAGCCCTCCCCCCAGCAAGGCCACGGCCACCGGCAGCATCCGGATCACGGTCAGGCTGAGCACCGCGTACACGACGATCTGCCAGCTCAGGCCGCGCAGCGCCGGGACGACCGCGACGGCCCCGAACGACAGCCAGACCAGCAGCGACACCAGGGCGCCGGTCTCCTCCACGAACGGGATGAGCCCCTCGCTCCGGCGCCCGCCGATAGCGCCGAAGGCGAGCCCGCCCACGAAGGCGGCGATGAACCCGTTGCCGTGCAGCGCGAGCGAGCAGGCGTAGCCGCAGCCCGCCAGGGCCAGCACGGCCGAGCCCGCGAAGCCCTCCGCGGCCCAGTCGCGCTGGCGCGCAATCTTCACCGCGAAACCGCCGACGCCGCCCACGACCGCGCCGATGAGCACGCCGAGGACCAGTTCCAGGACCGCCTCGCCCGGGCCGATACCCGAAGCATGCTCGGCGGTCCCCAGCCCGGCCACGGCGATCAGCACAAACGGCGTCGCGATCCCGTCGTTGAGCCCGCTCTCGACGTTGATCAGGCGCCTGATCCGCACCGGCACGGCCGGGTTGACGATCATGCCCGCGCCCAGCGCAGCATCCGTCGGCGCCAGGGCGGCCCCGATCAGCAGGGCCATCCAGGCGTTCACGCCCGTGAACAGCGCCAGCGCCAGCAGCGTGCCCAGGCCGATGGTCAGCGGCAGCCCGACCCCGAGCAGCCGCAGGCACAGGCCCATGTCATGGCGCAGGTCCCGCAGGCCCACCCGGGAGGCATCGGAGAACAGCACCAGGACCAAGGTGAACTCGGCCAGCACCTTGATCGCCTCATGAGACGGCGCGAAACCCAGGGGCGCCAGCGGCCCGTGGGTCAGTATGACTCCGGCCAGGACGAACGTGATCGGCGCCGTCACATCGAACCGCTCCAGCCGCGCCGACAGCGTCCCCCAGGCGAATATCAGCGCCGTCACGATCGCCAGATCAGCTGCGCTCATCGGTCACCCGCCGCGAATAGCCCATCGCTAGTGGGTCGAACCTATCCTCATCGGACCTGCACGAGCTCAATTCTGCCCGGGTCCTGGGTAAGACAGGACACGTGGATCCAGTGCAGGCACTACGGCGGATCGCGTTCGAGCTGGAGCGGGGCGGGGCGCCCACGTACCGGGTCCAGGCGTTCCGGCGGGCCGCTGCTGTGCTCGCCGCCCTGCCCGCGGGCGAGCTAGAGCGACGGGTGGCCACGGGCACGCTGCAGGCGCTGAAGGGCATCGGCGACACGACCGCCCTGGTCATCACCGAGGCCGCGGCCGGGCAGCAGCCCGCCTACCTGACCCGGCTGCTGGCCGGCCAGCCGCCGGCGCCGCGGGACGGGCTGCGCGCGGCGCTGCGCGGCGACTGCCACGCGCACTCGGACTGGTCCGATGGCGGCAGCCCGCCGCGGGAGATGGCCGAGGCCGCCCGCGACCTCGGGCACGAGTGGATCGCGCTGACCGACCACTCGCCCCGGCTGACCGTGGCCAACGGGCTGTCGGCGGATCGGTTGCGGGCCCAGCTCGACCTGATCGGCGAGCTGAACGAGCAACTGGCGCCGTTCCGCATCCTGACCGGGATCGAGGTCGACATCCTGGACGACGGCTCGCTCGACCAGCGCGAGGACCTGCTCCGGCGGCTCGACGTGGTGGTGGCCAGCGTCCACTCCCAGCTGCGGATGCCCGCCGGGCCGATGACCAGGCGGATGGTGGCCGCGGTGCGCAACCCGCACGTGGACGTGCTCGGCCACTGCACCGGGCGCTTGCTAGGCGGCCGCGGCCGCAGGCCGGAGTCGGCCTTCGACCCCGAGGCGGTGTTCGGCGCCTGCCAGGAGGCCGGGGTCGCCGTCGAGATCAACTGCCGGCCGGAGCGCCGGGATCCGCCGGGCCGCCTGCTGCGGCTGGCCGCCGAGGCCGACTGCCTGTTCGCCATCGACAGCGACGCGCATGCGCCTGGTCAGCTGGACTGGCTGGCGAACGGCACCGTCCGGGCGGAGCAGGCCGGGATCACGGCCGACCGGGTGATCAACACGCGCGGCGCTGCCGAACTGGCGGGCGCGTGAGCTGGCGGGCTCGTGAGGCAGCGGCCCGTGAGGGAGCGGCTCGTGGGCCTGGGACCGGGCCGCCTCGCCGCCTCACCGCCTCAGAGGGCGAGCGCCTTGGCCATGCAGACGCCCGGGTGCGAGGGTGTGTAGGGGCCGAAACCGGGGATGCGGGTGAATCCGGTGCTCTCGTACAGCCGGATGGCCTCGGGCTGGCGCGTCCCGGTGTGCAGGACGAGCCGGCGCAGGCCGATCTGGCGGGCGTGCCGCTCGAGTTCGGCCAGCAGGCGGCGCCCGACGCTGGCACGGCGCTCGGCGGGCAGGACGTACATCCGCATCACCTGGCCGGAGGCCCAGTCCAGCCTGCGCAGGGCGACGCAGCCCAGCAGCTTGCCGCCTTCCCGGGCGATCAGGAAGGTGCCGCCGCCCTGCGTGACCTCCGCGTGAGTCAGCACGAGATGGTCGAGGGAAACGTCTGGATAGCGTTCGCCTAGTTCGGCGTCCAGCTGGGCGATAAGGGCCTTAGCATCACTCTCGCAGACCGAGGCGGCAGCGATGGTAAAAGGTCCGGACATTATGTCGCGCTCCTTATGCAGCGATGGTAAGGCAGTCGTCGATGAGCGGGAGTCGTCGAGAACCGTGGGCCGCGGAAGCCCAGGGCGACTATCCATCACGGTGATCACTGAGAACACTTCAGGTCTTTCTTTTCGCTCGCTCGGCTCGATACGTATACCGTTATGCTCGCGGCTGAGATTTACCACACGTATTCCCAGTAAGAAGCTCACAGTCCGGCAGCCTGGACGGCCGCGGCCGCGTAGCGGCGCGGCCTAGCAAGATCTTGCGGGTCTTGCTGATCTTGCTGATCTTGCGGGGGCCGGCCGGGAAGTTCCGCTGGGCTATCCCGCCGCAGCTGATTTCGCGGTAATTCGGCTTACGCAACTAAGTATTGACACCGGTATGGCGCAAGGGCGACTCGCCGGAGCTGCGTTCCTGATTCCAGGGGTTTATTAGCGATCCGCGGGAGGGGAATTACCGCGCCGGCCGCCGTCTGGCCGTCTGCTTGCTGGCCTGCGTCCTCCTCCCGCGCCCGCCTGGCCGGGCGCGAGCCTTAACCGCGAACGCGTGTATTTATCTCGTGTATTTCAGGCTCGGTGGCATTAATGGGCGGGCCTCGTTATTGCCTGGCCGGGGACCGCTGCGAGGACGCGCCGGGATGGCGGGGTTTCGCTCCGGTGCGCGCGCTGAGGAGCAGGGTTATTAGCCGCTGAGGAGCCAGGCGGTGGCGTCCGCGGGCAACTCGTCGCCGTCGACCGGGACGCTGGTAACGATGAGGCTGCCCTTGGGCAGCGGGACGGGCCCGGGCCCGAAGTTGGTCACGCACCGCCAGCCGCCAGGGCGGGCGAAGTGCAGGACCTGACCACTGGTGCTGGGCATCCAGTCCATGCTCTCCGCGGTCTGCAGCTTGCGCCTCCAGCGCAGGGCATCCCGGTAGAGCATCAGGGTCGACGCCGGGTCCTGCTCCTGAGCCTGGACGCTGAGCGGACCGAACCAGGTCGGCTGCGGCAGGTGCGCGGCGCCGTCCCCGAACCCGAACGACGGCCCGCCGACGGTCCACGGCAACGGGACCCGGCAGCCGTCGCGGCCCTTCTCCGCGCCCCGCGAGCGCGCGTAGCTGGGATCCTGGATGAGCTCGGAGGGGATGTCGGGGACCTCGTGCAGGCCGAGTTCCTCGCCCTGGTACAGGTACGCGGAGCCGGGCAGGGCCAGCATGAGCAGGACCGCGGCCCGGGCCCGCCGCAGACCCAGGCCGCGATCCAGTCTCGGAGAGGTACCGCCGCTCAGCAGCCATTGCCTGGCGTTGGCGTTTCCGCGGTAATCCTCAGGCGGCAGCCCGTAACGGGTAGCGTGCCGCACCACGTCGTGGTTGGAAAGCACCCACGTCACGGACGATCCCTGCCGTTGCGCATCGGAGAGGTTGTCGGTGATGATCCGCAGGAACTCTCCGGCGTTCCAGTTCGCTTCGAGCAGGTCGAAGTTGAAAGCCTGGCCCAGCCCGCCAGGGCTGGCGTATCTCGGCCGCCGGGAGGGGTGCACCCAAGCCTCGGCCACCCCGGCCCGCGGCGGATCGTATTCGTTGAAGACCTGCCGCCATTCGGCGTAGATGTCGTGCACCTCGTCGCGGTCCCACAGCGGATGACTGCCCGGCGGCAGCGTCCCGTCGGCCGGGTCCTCCATCGCGGTCATCGGCGCGAGCGGCTCGGCCAGGTTCTTGGCCAGGCCATGCGCCACGTCGACCCGGAACCCGTCCACGCCGCGATCGGACCAGAACCGGAGCGTCGCCAGGAAGTCGTCGCGGACCTCGCGGTTGTCCCAGTTCAGGTCCGGCTGCTCCGGGGCGAACAGGTGCAGGTACCACTGCCCGTCCGGAACGCGCTCCCAGGCCGGCCCGCCGAACATGGAGAGCCAGTCCGAGGGCGGCTGCGCCCCGTCCGGGCCGAGCCCGTCGCGGAAGATGTACCGGCTCCTGGCCGGCGATCCCTTCGCTGAGGCCAGTGCCTCGCGGAACCAGGCATGCCGGCTGGAGGTGTGGTTCGGGACGATATCGACGATGACCTTGATCTGCCGGGCGTGCAGCCGGGCCGTCATCTCGTCGAAGTCGGCCAGCGTGCCGAGCCGGGGGTCGACGTCGCGGTAGTCGTCGACGTCGTACCCGCCGTCGGCCAGGGCCGAGGGGTAGAACGGGCTGAGCCAGACCGCGTCGATGCCCAGCGAGGCCAGGTACGGGATCCGCGAGATGACGCCCCGGAGATCACCCAGGCCGTTCCCGTCGGCGTCGGCGAAGCTCCGCGGGTAGATCTGGTAGACCACGGCCTGCCGCCACCATTCGGTGTCGGCAGGACGGCCCTGGTCACTGACCCGGTGCGTGGTGCTGGCGGCGCGCATGGGGGGCGGATCTCCGTCGAGGGTGGGTCGATGGGTAGCCGGTTAGACTTGCCTGATAGAACGATCTACCACATCGAAGCGCCGCAGCCAGGGCCCTGTCAAGAGATGAGCGAATCTTGACCACAATGCGGGTGACCACGTGATCAGGTCTCCATCAGGCCAGCCGGGACCCCGGGCCGCGCGCCAGGTGACGATCCAGGACGTGGCGCGGGCGGCGGGTGTCTCCCGGCAAACCGTCTCGAACGTGCTGAACGGCAGCGGCCGGGTGGGCGACGCCGCCCGGGCCCGGGTGCTCGAGGCGGTGACCTCGCTCGGTTACCACCCGCACCACGGCGCGCGGAGCCTGCGCTCACGCCGGACCAGGCAGATCGCCTACGTGATGCCGCACGTGCAGCTGCTGCCGGGCAACTACATCATGCAGCAGTTCCTCCAGTCACTGGCGGCGGCGTGCGGCCGGCGGGGCTACAGCATGGTGATCGTGGCCCCGGAGGGGGATCCGGGGGATGAGATGCGCCGCCTGATCGCCAGCCGGAGCGTGGACGCCTTCCTGCTCTCCGAGCTGGAGCAGGAGGACCCGCGGGTGGTGCTGCTGACCGAGGCCGGGATCCCGTTCGCATGCTTCGGCCGGACCGGTCCCGGCCTGCCGCAGGCGTGGGTCGACATCGACAACCGCGCGGCCGCCGCCTCGGCCGTGGACCACGTGCTGGCCAGGGGGTTCCGGCGCATCGCCTTCCTGGGCTACCGGTCGGCGGCTTACTGGGACACCGAGCGGGCCGCCGGGTTCCGGGACGGCCTGGCCGGCCGCGGGATCTCCGCCGACCAGGCGGACATGCTGCTGGTGGACGACGCCAGCGCGCGCGGGAAGATCCGGTCGCTGCTGTCCGCCAGCCGGCCCGAGCTGCGGCCGGACGCCATCGTGACCAGCAGCGACAGGCTCGCCGGCGTCGTTTACAGCGTGGCCGCGGAACTGCGGCTGCGGATCGGCCAGGATCTCGCCGTCACCGGCTTCGACGGCAGCGCGGCGGCCGGCCTGCTGCACCCGCGGCTGACCAGCGTGGCCATCCCGGTCGACGACATCGCCCGGCGGGTCGTGGCCCGGGCGCTGAAGCAACTCGACCACGGGCCCGACCAGGATCCGGGGGAGGTCGTGCCGGCCAGGCTGCGGCTCGGGGAGGGCACCGGCGGGTTCGGCCAGGGGTTTGGGCAGGTCGCCAGCCGGGCATTGGCGGGTACGGGCCAGGCGGGCGAGGGCAGCGCCGAACAGGACCGGGCCGAACAGGACCGGGCCGAACAGGACCGGGCCGAACAGGACCGGGCCGAACAGGACCGGGCCGAACAGGACCGGGCCGAACAGGACCGGGCCGAACAAGGAGGGGCTCCCGGCGAGCGTGCCGCACGAGCCGGAGACAACGTCGCCCCGAGGTGGAAACGTTTCCAGGGAGCTGCGCTCGCCGCGGGGCCTTCGGCGCTCCCGGCGGGCGAGCGCCGGGTCACCATCGCGGACGTCGCCGCCGACGCCGGGGTGGGTGTCGGCACGGTCTCGCGGGTGCTCAACGGAAGCGACCAGGTGCGCGAGTCCACCCTGCGGGCGGTGCTGGACTCCATCGAGCGGCTCGGGTACCGGCCGAGCCACGCGGCGGCGGCCCTCGTCCGCGGTACGCCGCACACTGTGGCGCTCATCGTCACCCACCTGACCCGGCCGTCGAACGTGGTCCGGGTGGCCAGCGCGCTGGCGATCCTGGAGGAGCAGGGCTACGACACCATCGTGTGCAACGTGGACGGCCCGGCGGAACGGGACAGGCACCTGGAGGCCCTGCTGCCCACCCACCGGGCCGACGGGGTCCTGGCCATCTGCCTGCCGCTGTCCCGTGATCAGCTCGACCAGTTCGCCCGGGCCGGAGTCGCGCTGGTCAGCGTGGACGCGGCCAACCCCGGGGTGCCGCAGACGGTCGTCGACGACGTCGCCGGCGGCCGGCTGGCGACCAGCCACCTCATCGCCCTGGGGCATCGCCGGATCGGCTTCGTCGGCGACATGCCGTTCGGCAGGCCGCCGGCCGGGCTGGGCTTCACCTCCTCGGCGAACCGGCTGCGCGGGTACAAGCAGGCACTGGCCGCCGCGGGCATCCGCGTGGAGCCCGGCCTGATCCGGCGGGGCCCGCACGACGCCGCCGTCGCGGCCGAGCACGCGGCCCAGCTGCTGAAGTCACCCGATCCCCCGTCGGCCATCTTCGCGGCGTCCGATACCCAGGCCATCGGCGTGCTCGCCGCGGCGGACCGGCTGGGCGTGACGGTACCCGAGCGGCTGTCGGTCGTCGGTTTTGACGACATCGAGTCCGCGGCCTTCCTCGGCCTGAGCACCGTCCGGCAGCCGCTGGCCCTCAGCGGTGCCGAGGGCGCCCGGCGGCTGTGCGCGCGGCTGCGCGGAGAGCAGGTGCGCCCGCTACGGCAGGAACTGCCGATCGGGCTGATGGCGCGGGGCAGTTCGGCGGAAGCGCGGCGTCAGGGCTGGCGATCCCGGGGATAGCGCACCTCGTGGCCCTCGCCGGGCACCTTGACGATCATGCCCTCGCCCTCCAGCATCTCCAGGGCGCGGGCGGCTACCCGGTGCGAGACGTGATGATGCTCGGCGATGGTGTGGACCGAGGGAACCCGGCCGACCATGGTCCCCTGCGCGATCTCGTCTCGCATCATCTTCGCGACTTGCTCATACGGCGGCACGGCCGAGTCAGGGTCGATCACACGGGCCAGCTTTCCCGGTGACCGGGCCGGTTGGCAAGATGAGCTGGTGGACAGCGCGCAACGGGAGCTGAACGACCAGATCGACCAGGCCACGCAGCGCCTGCTCGGCACGGCGCGGATCATCACCGAGCCGGACCTGCGGGCGCCGTCACTGCTGCCGGGGTGGACGCGGGCCCACGTTCTCGCGCATCTGTGCCGCAGCGCCGACGCGATGCGCAACCTGCTGGTCGGCGCGCGCTCCGGGCAGGACCGTCCCGCCTACTCCAGCGCCGAGGCGCGGCAGGCCGAGATCGAGTACGGCGCGGGCCTGCGGCCGGATGAGCTCATGGCCGACCTGGCCGCCTCGGCGATGGCCTGGCGCACCGTGGCCAGGCAGCTGCCCGACGAGGCGTGGCAGGTCCCGGTGCGGGTCCTGGATTCGGACCCGTTCCCGGCCGCTGAGCTGCTGCCCCGGCGCCTGGTCGAGGTGGAGCTGCACCATTGCGACCTCGGTGCGAGCTACACCCCGGCCGACTGGCCGGCTGGGTTCGCCGCCATGAAACTCGCAGAGCCGATGCGCTCCCAGCGCCAGGACCGGCTCAGCTCGACCCGGACGGCCCAGCCCCTGGCCCCGGTCCGGCCGCCCGCACCCTACCGCCCTGGCCAGCGCCTTCCGGGGAGCATCCTCGGAAGGAGATGATGGCCCGGGCGGGGCGGACCAGGGATCTCACCGGCCGCAGCGGAACAAGGTGATGGCCATGGCCCGGCCGAGCAGCGGATCGGCGAGCGGCATCAGGTACCGGTAGCGGGCGGGCAACTGGCCGCGCATGGCCCGGGGCGGCCGGGTGATCGTCACGGACTCCATGACCTCGAGCCCGAACCGCTCCAGCGAGCGCGGATCGTCGCAGGACCACGCCCACCGGGCGTCTATGCCCTTCTGGGCGGTCAGCCGGTGCTGCTGGTCGAAGGTCCGCTTCGGGTAGGTGTCCAGCGCGAGCAGCGCGCCGGGGAATCGCTCCGCGAAGCGGGCCAGTGCCGCCATGACCTGGTCTTCGGGCAGGTAGACGAGCACCCCGTCGGCGACGAAGAAGTACGGCCCGCGGCTCTGGGCGACGGCCGGCAGCCAGTCCTCGTCCAGGGCGGACGCGGCTATCATCCGGCGGCGTCCGGTGTCGGCGAAGAAGTTCCGGCGCAGTTCGATGGTGTCCGGCAGGTCGAGGTCGAACCAGTGCACCTGGCCGTTGTCGACGCGCTCGAACCGGGTGTTCAGGCCGGTGCCGAGCTCCACGACCGTCGCCGCGGGGTGCGCGGCCAGGAACGAGCGGACCCAGAAGTCGATGATCGCGGTGCGCAGGACGGTGACGAACCCGCCGGCTCCGCGGCCGTACTTGGCGGCGTCGTAGTCGATCGACCGCACCAGCTCCGCGGCCCTGGGATCGGTCAGTACCGGGTGTTTCTTCTCCGTTTCCCTGGCCCGGGCCGCGAGCGGGATGAACAGGGTCTCTTGCACGGCACCGAGGCGTACCTGGTGCTTGCCGTCTGGCTGTCCCATGGCAAGCACCTATCCAGTCCGCGGGAAACCATGCTCGTTCGTCACAAAGATCAGTCAGGAGGGGCGGCGGGCCAGACCACGGGGAACAGCGGGTGGTCCATGGCCGCGCCGGCCGGGAGCTCGGCGTCCAGGTCATCGAAGGGCGGGGAGGTCCGCCAGGCGCGCGGGGCGTGCCGGGCCCCGGCCGACAGGTAGCGCAGCGACAGGATCCGCCGGCGGCCCTGGTGCGGAAACCCGGGGGCGCCGTGGACGGTCAGGAAGTCGAAGAAGATCGCGTCGCCGGGGTGCAGCTCGAACCGCCGGATGTCGAAGCGATGCGGGTCGGCGTCGATGTCGGGCAGTTCGGCCAGGGTCCCCTCGGGGAACCAGCGGGCCTCCTTGCGCAGGAAGGTGCGGGGCATCAGCCAGGGGCCGCGGTGTGAGCCGGCCACCAGCTCCAGGCAGCCGTCCTCGGGTACCGGGTCCACCGGGATCCAGGCGCTGACGCCCGGGCCGTCCACGTTGTAGTAGGGCTGGTCCTGGTGCCACGGCGTGCGCTGCCTGGTCCGGCCCTCCTTGACCAGGACGTGATCGTGGTAGAAGCGGACCTGCGGCGTGGCCATCAGGGCCGCGGCCACGGCAGGCACCCGGGAATGCCGGGCCAGCTGCTCGATCTGGGGTATCTCCCGCCACCGGCAGAAGTCCTCGGTGAAGGCGCCCGGGTCATCGGCGGTGCTGGCCACCTGGGCCAGCGGGCCCGGCCGGGCCAGCACCGCCTCGATCGCTGCGGCCGCGGCCGCCACCTCACCGGGATCGAGGACCTGGCGGACGCACGCCACGCCGTCCCGGGCGAAGGCCGCGGCCATCTCGTCATCGGGCTGCATAGCCGCACTCTAGCCGGAGCCGGAGGACGGGCTTAAGCGGAGGCTGGCTACACTTATGCTGCGGGCTCGTGGTTCTCAGGGGGGAACACAGAGAGGCGGCCGAGTATGGCACGCGGCGTCCAGGCCGGCGACAAGGCTCCCGACTTCACCCTCCCGTCGCAGACGGGCGAACCGGTCCGGCTGCAGGACCGGATCGGCGAACGGGTGGTCGTCCTGTACTTCTATCCCAAGGACAACACCAGCGGCTGCACCGCCGAGGCGTGCGCGTTCCGCGACAGCTATGAGAGCTTCACTGACGCAGGCGCCGAGGTGATCGGGGTCAGCTCCGACTCGGCGGACCGGCACGCCGGCTTCGCGAGCAAGCACCGGCTGCCGTTCACGCTGCTGGCCGACCAGGGTGGCGGCGTCCGCAAGGCCTACGGGGTGCCGGCCACGCTCGGGTTCATCCCCGGGCGGGTCACCTACGTGATCGACCGCACGGGGACGGTCCGGCACGTCTTCAACTCGATGACCAACATCGACGGGCACGTGGGCGAGGCGCTCGAGGTGGTCAGGAAGCTGCAGGCCGGGCAGCCCGCCTGAGGGGCCTACGGGCAGCCCTTGATATATGGCGCCGACTGGATATAGGTATTCCATTCCTGCCGGGTCAGGGAGCGGCCCGCTATCGCGCAGACTGCGCTGAGGAGGTCGCGCGGGAAGGCGACGCCCCACAGCGCTGCGGTGCCGTCGGCTCCGACAGTGGCCAGCGCCGAGCCGTCAGGAGTGAACGCGACCGCGTCCAGGCCGGAGGCGGCACTGCCGCCGGTCATGTCCGGCCCGATCTGGCGCTGAGTCGTCACGTCCCACACCCGGGCGGTGCCATCGCCGCCGGCGGTGGCGAGGAGGGTCCCGTCAGGGCTGAACGCCACGTCGGCCACATTGCCGATGTCGGTGACGATCATGGGCGCACCGACCTGGAGGCCGGTGGTCATGTTCCACAGCACGGCAGTGCCGTTGTCATCAGCGGTAGCCAGGAGGGGCGCGTCCGGGCTGAACGCTACTCCGTCAACACTCACCGTGACCGGGATGCTGACCGGCCGCCGGGTGGCCGTGTCCCAGAGCCGCAGCTTCCCATCACCGCCAACGGCCGCCAGCATGGTGCCGCCCGGGCTGAAAACCAGGCTGGCGACCCCGGCGGACCCGCCGGGTACCAGGGACGCGACCGGCTGGCCCGTGCGCTGGTTCCACAGCCGGACCGTCCCGTCAGGATCGCCAGTGGCCAGGATCCTGCCGTCCGGGCTGAATGCCACCGCGGACGCCCCGCCGGTCGCGGTCACCGGAATCGTCGTCCCGATCCGGCGGCCGGTGATCAGGTTCCATGACCGCACTCCGAGATCAGTCCCGATTGCCGCGATCGTCTTGTCATCGCGGCCGAACCCCAGGCCGTGCGAGCCTCCGACGGCCGTGGGGAGCGTGAAGTTCCGGAAGCTCGCCAGGTCCCATAGCCGGGCGACGCCGTTCTGGCTGACCGTAGCCAGCGCCGAAGCCCCGGGGCCGAACGCTACCGCTGACATGGCGCCGGCTGTGGTGGCGGCGAGCACCGGCCGGATCGGGTCGTGCGTGGCGGTTTCCCACAGCGAGGCCACGCCGCCGTTCTCCGCGACGGCGAGGATCTTCCCGTCTGGACTGAACGTTACGTCGTTCGCGCCGGAAACGGTGATAGGCGGCCCGCGGAGGTGCTGGGTGGCGACGTTCCAGAGCCCGACGATACCGTCCTGGTCGGCGGTGGCCAGGGTATCCCCCCGGGGGTTGAACGCGACGGCGAACATCTCGTGGGTGGTGGGCAGGCGAGTGCGATCGTCGGTCATCGCCTGGCCGATCTGCCGCTGGGTGGCGACATCCCACAGCCGCGCCGTGCCATCGAGGCTGGCCGTGGCCAGGATCTTTCCACTGTGGCTGAACGCCACGTCAGTCACCTCGCTGCCCGCCATGACCTGGCCGCCGTCGATGAGACCGTGACCGATCTCGCGGCGGGTGGCGACATCCCACAGGCGGGCAGTGCCGTCGCCGCCCGCGGTCGCCAGGACGGCGCCGTCGGGGCTGAACGCGACAGCGTTCACGCCATTGCTGCTGCTCGCCGGTATGGGCGACCCGATTTCCCGGCCGGTGGCGGCGTCCCACAAGCGGGCAGTGCCGTCGCCGCCCGCGGTCGCCAGGATGGTACCCGCGGGGTTGAATGCCGATCCGCGCGCTCCTCCCGGCACGGTGACAGGCGAGCCGACGGGGCGGTTCGTGGCCAGCCTGTAGAGCACGATCGCCCGTCCCGCCGTGGCGAGAATGCCGCCGCGCCCGGGGCTGAAGGCCACGGTCTTGATGGGCTCGCCCAAGGTCAGCACGGCGTGCACGGGCTGGGCGAGGACTTGAAGCATGCTCTCGCGGGCCTGAGCGGAAGCAGGTGCCTCATCCCAGGCCGCCGCGGCCAGCAGGGCGGCGGTGACAGGGTTCTCACCGTCCTGCTCCTCGCTGAGCGTCGCCAGCTGGCCCGAAACGGCGAGGGTGCGCTGCTGACCGGCGTTGATCGCCGCACTCCGTGCGATAAGCCCGCCGGTCACCGACACGGCGAGCAGCGCGACCAGGACGCCAGCGAGCAGGCGCCGCCGGCGAGACGCCCGGGCGGCGGCGCGTTCGCTGGCGCGCAGGAAGCGGTCCTCATCGTCCGTCAGCTGATGGCGGTCCGGCCACGCGCTGATGGCTTGCCTCAGGGCGGCGAGCTCGATTCCCCGGTACAGGTAGGCGGCGTCGTCCTCGTGATCACGCCACCGTGCTGCGTCGCCTTCGAGCTGGCGATGCAGGTTATAGATCTGCAGATCGTCGTTCAGCCAGGCGCGGAGCCGGGGCCAGGCGCTCAGCAGGGCATCGTGGACAATCTGGACGCTGTCCTGGTCAAGGACGATCAGGCGGCCGCCGGCGAGCGCGCCGAGCACGACGTCGACCTCGTCTTCCGGATATGCGGCGGCGATAGCGGCGCGCATCACCCGCCGGGTCTGCTGATTAGTCCCGGTTATCGTGGTCATGCTGAGCAGGATGTCCCGCGCAAGCGACTGCTGCGCGGGATCGAGGGAACCGTAGACTTTTTCGGCGCTGCGCTGGACCGCGCCGCTGACGCCCCCGCCCAGCTCGTAACCCCGCCCGGTCAGCTGCTTACCCGTGGGGTGGTCCCAGGTGAGCCGCATCGCCTCGGAAAGCAGCGGGAGGACGCCGTCCTGGCGCGCCGCCCGCACATCGCCGAGGATGAGGTCGACGAGGCCGTCCTCGAAGCCGAACCCCGCATTCGCCGCGGGGCCGGTGATCGCGCGGCGGAATTCGAGTTCTGTCATCGGATTGACGACGAGCATCCGCTCCGCCGCGTCGTGGAGTTCCTCATATTCGACGCAGCGGTCAAAGAAGTCTGCCCGGACCGCGATCACGATCAGGGCCGGCGGTTGTCCGCCGCGTTCGGCGGGAATGGCCGCTGCGGACTTCAGCGCGACGATAAAGCTTTTCACTCCGGCCTGGCCGGTGCCGGAGATGAAGACATTCTCGAACTGGTCGACGATCAGGACCATCCGCCCGC